>WPCJ01071481.1_pt1 | contig 152748 bp, 142 predicted proteins | sample 5399831 | NCBI WGS metagenome assembly WPCJ01 (sample SAMN12869470, study PRJNA574797) | sludge metagenome | isolation source: wastewater treatment of pH10 | place: China:Beijing | collected 2019-05-20
GCGCATGGCGGATGGCGACGGCCGCGCCTCGCTGACGCTGGCCGAGGAGGTCTGGCGCGCGGCGCGTCCCGGCGAGGTGTTCGACGCGGAAGGGCTGCAGCGCATCGTGCAGCGGCGTGCGCCGGTCTACGACAAGAGCCAGGACGGCCACTACAACCTGATCTCGGCCCTGCACAAATCTGTGCGGGGCTCGGACCCGGATGCCGCGCTCTACTATCTGGCGCGCATGCTGGATGCCGGCGAAAATCCGCTCTATCTCGGCCGCAGGCTGGTGCGCATGGCGGTGGAGGACATCGGGCTGGCCGACCCGCAGGCGCTGGTGATCGCCAACGCCGCCAAGGACGCTTACGACTATCTCGGCTCGCCCGAGGGCGAACTGGCGCTGGCGGAGGCGACCGTCTATCTCGCCACCGCGCCCAAATCGAACGCGGTCTACACGGCCTTCAAGGCGGCGACGCGGGCGGCCAAGGAGCATGGCTCGCTACTGCCGCCCAAGCACATCCTCAACGCGCCGACCAAGCTGATGAAGGAAGAGGACTACGGCTCGGGCTATCTCTACGACCACGACCAGCCAGACGCCTTTTCCGGACAGGACTATTTTCCGGAGAAGATGGGCCGCCGCACCTTCTACGACCCGCCCGAGCGAGGCTTCGAGCGCGACATCTGCAAGCGGCTGGACTACTGGGCCAAGATCAGGCGGGAGCGCTCGGGCGGGTGACCGGCAGAAAATGCAATTTGAGTTTGCGTTGTCAAATTAGCCGAATCCAAAGAATTTTCCGGCATGAATCTCTCCATGGCGGGCGCGAAGACAGCTGAAACAGCCGATCCTGCGGCATTGATCGTGCGTAAGACTGGTGACTGGTGGCAGGATGACCGCCGCAACTGGTGCGCGTATTGCGGTGTTGCATTGAGCCGTAAAGACAGTGCGCTTGAGAAACCCACCCGCGACCATATCATTTCCCGGATGCATAAAGGGCGGCATGTGACAATTCCGTCCTGCCGCCCTTGCAATACCAACAAGGGCAAATACGGACTGCCCGAGTTTATGCTGAGCAAGTATTTTGTCACGGTGAGGCAGGCAAAGAGGCCGAACCAATGGTCTCTGCGCGATCTTTGGCTTGTTATGGCCATGGCGGCAGTTGAGCAGGCGCGGAGCAATGCCGCTTCATGGCCGGCGACGAGCGGGCGATTACCGTCAAAGCGCTAATTGACCTGCTCACCATACGGGTACAGTTTGAGCCATGCTGAACCTCTTTCTCGTCGCGGTCGGTGGCGCAATCGGTGCTTCCTTGCGCCATCTCGTGAACATGGCGGCTATGCGCCTCGTCGGCCTTGGCTTTCCGTGGGGCACGATGGCGATCAACATCGCCGGCAGCTTCGCGATGGGCGTGTTCATCGAGCTTCTGGCGCGGCGCTTCAACGCCTCGAACGAGCTGCGCCTGTTCGTCGCCACCGGTGTTCTCGGAGGCTTCACCACCTTCTCGGCCTTCTCGCTCGACTTCGCCGTGCTGTGGGAGCGGGGCGCCGCCGTTCCGGCGTTCGGCTATGCGCTCGTGAGCGTCGTGGGGTCGATCCTCGCCATCTTCCTGGGATTGTGGCTCGCAAGAAGCGTCGGCTGATGCTATTGCGCCGGCTGCAACAGGCGAACCGGCAATGGCAGGCGTAGAACAGATCAAGGTGGACGAGGGCGAGGCCGGCATGCGCCTCGACCGCTGGTTCAAGGTGCATTATCCGGGTCTCGGCTTCGGCCATCTCCAGAAGCTGCTGCGCTCGGGGCAGGTGCGCGTCGATGGCGGTCGCGTGAAGGCGGATTCGCGCGTCGAGCCGGGCCAACTGGTGCGCGTGCCGCCGCTGGGCGTCGACAAGGCGGGATCCGGACCGCTGACGGCCAGAACGATCCGCGGTCAGGACGATGGCGACGTGCTGCGCCAGATGCTGCTGCACGAAGACCCCAAGGTCTTCGTCTTCAACAAGCCGGCGGGGCTGGCCGTGCAGGGCGGCTCCGGCGTCACGCGCAGCGTCGATTCCATGCTGGAGGCGTGGCGCAACCAGAAGGGCGAGAAGCCTCGGCTGGTACACCGCCTCGACCGCGACACGTCGGGCGTGCTGGTCGTGGCGCGCACGCGGCTGGCGGCGATGAAGCTCGCCGAGGCGTTCCGTATGCGTGAGACGAAAAAGACGTACTGGGCGCTGGTAAAGGGCGTGCCGCCCAAGCGCGAGGACAAGATCTCGACCTGGCTGATCAAGGAGCAGACCGAGGACGGCGACCGCATGCGCGTTGCCAAGCACGGAGAGAAGGGGGCAGACCACGCGGTCTCCTACTACCGCGTCGTCGAGCAGGCGGGGCAGGCGCTGTCGTGGCTGGAAATGGAGCCCTATACTGGACGCACGCACCAGCTTCGCGTGCATGCGGCATATCTCGGGTGTCCGATTATCGGCGATCCGAAATATTTCGAGGCCGATACCAACTGGGAATTTCCCGGCGGCATCCAGAACAGGCTGCATCTGCATGCGCGGCGCATCGTCATTCCGCACCCGGACCAGGGCACGATCGACGTGACCGCTCCCATGCCGCCGCATATGCGCCAGAGCTGGAACCTGATCGGTTTCGACGAGGCCAACGAGTGATTGGGGGCCAACGAGTGATTGGGGCCCGCGAGTGACCCAGATGCAGGCCGCCGTCCGGCGAAGCGGAGCAATCGATGGTTTCGCCGTGGCCATGATGACTGGACTGACCCTGTCGTGGGGGTTGAACGGCGTCGCCGCCAAGCTGTCCAACACGGGCTACGATCCTATGTTCCTCGCCCTGATGCGCGCGGCGGTCGGTGGCTCACTGGTGTTCCTGTGGTGCCGGTGGCGAGGCGTGCGGCTGTTCGAGCGCGACGGCACGCTGTGGCCAGGTCTCCTGGCGGGTCTGCTCTTTGCCGTGGAGTTCATGCTGATATTCGTCGGGCTGGATTATACGTCGGCGGCGCGCAGTACGCTCCTCGTCAACACCATGCCGTTCTGGACGCTGATCGCGGCCCACTTCATGCTCGGTGAGACGATCACCGCGCGCAAGCTTGCCGGCCTGCTTCTCGCCTTCGGCGGGCTCCTGCTGATCTTCTCGGACAGGCTGAGCCAGCCCGGACCCGATGCGGTGATCGGTGATCTGATGAATCTCGCAGCCGGAATCGCCTGGGCCGCGACCATCATCGTCATAAAGAAGTCGAGACTGGCAAAAGCGGGCGCCGAAAAGCTGCTTCTCTATCAACTGGGCGTCTCGGTGATCGCCGCGGCCGTCCTGATGCCGTTCTCCGGAGCGGCGATCCGGGACGCAAATGCGGTCGCGACCGGTGCGCTGATCTTCCAGTCCGTGTATATCGTCGCGTTTACCTACGCCCTCTGGTTCTGGATGCTGCGGCACTATCCGGCTTCGGGGCTGACGAGCTTCACCTTCCTGACGCCCGCCTTCGGCGTGCTTTTTGCCGGCATCATCCTTGGCGAGCCGATGGGTCCGACCATGTTCCTGTCCCTCGCGCTGATCGCCGCGGGTCTGTTCGTCGTAAACAAACCGGCGCGCGCGCCGGCTGCCGGAACGGAAAACTGATGCGTGACATTCTGAACGACCTCGAAGCCGGAAAGCTGCTTTCAGACCCCGATCCGGTCCGCCGGGCGCAATTGCAGATGCGCACCCCGCCGCCGAAGCGCTTCTACAAGGACGTCGCGGTCGGTGAGCAGGATGGCGCATTCGTGGTCACCCTCGACGGCAGGGCCGTCAAGACGCCGGGCAAGGCGCTTTTCTCGCTGCCGACGAGGCAGGCCGCGCAACTGGTCGCGGATGAATTCGATGCCCAGGGCGAAACGCTCGATCTCGCGACCATGCCCGTCTACCGGCTGGTGAACACCGCGATCGATGGCGTGGCAGTAGACCCGCAGGCGGTTCTGGAAGACATATTGCGGTTCTCCTCCTCCGATATGCTCTGCTACCGGGCGGATGGGCCGGACAGGCTCGTGGCGTTGCAAAACGAGGCGTGGGACCCGGTGCTCGACTGGGCGAGGACGGCGTTGGGCGCGCGGTTCCATCTCGCGGAGGGCGTCATCCATGTCGAGCAGCCGCGCGAGGCCATCGCCGCGCTCGGCATCCACCTCAACCAGCGGGCCGAACCGCTGCGGCTGGCGGCTCTCCATGTCATGACGACGCTGACCGGTTCGGCATTGCTGGCGCTGTCGGTGGAGTTCGGCGAACTGGATGCAGAGGCTGCATGGAACGCAGCCCATGTCGACGAGGATTTCCAGGCTTCACAATGGGGGCACGATGCCGAAGCGCTCGCCCGCCGCGCGAACCGCAAGCGCGACATGATGGCAGCGGCACAGCTTCTCCAGGCAATCGCTGGATAGCGCGCGCCAGTCGGTGAAAAATCCGCCGTCCGTTTCCGTCCGACGGACTTTTCAGATCGTCATCTGTCGCGCCTGCTACCGGACATCACAGATAGCCGAGCAGCCACAGGATGATGATTGCAGGGATCGGGATTCCGATAAGCCAGAGAAGTCCGCCACGAAGCATGATTGTCTCCCGGTTGAACGTGTCCATACAAATGCCCGGGAACGCGGATGGTTCCTGCGGGACAGACGTGATTGCGAGACAAATGGCATCGTTAGCGAGGCTGAACACGACAACGTAGCCACCCTCGCGATGGATCTGGCACTCTGCAAGAGATCGATTGCTGGAACGCTGGAAACGCCAAAAAATACAACCTGTTTAAACTAAAACGGGAATGTTGCCTTCGAGTTACAGTCATTTCGCAAGGTGTATAGTAATCTGGCTGCAGCATGAGGGGATTTCGATGAAATCTAAAGTTCTCGCTGCTGCAATTCTGATTGGAACGGCTGGCATTGCGAACGCCGCTGACGCTGTTATCGACGACGTTGTCGTCGTCGATAGCGCCTACAACTGGTCCGGCGTCTATGTCGGCGGCGTCGTGGGATATGGCTGGGGCGATTCCCGTTTCGAGGATTCTTTCCCCGAACCGTCGAATTCATTCGATATTGATGGCGCTTTCGGCGGCTTGACTGTCGGGTACAACTATCAGTTCGTGCCCAATTGGGTTGTTGGCCTGGAGGCCGATGTCTCATTCTCGGGGATAAAGGGAAGCTTCGGTCCCGGTAATCTAGATACTCCTTCCGGGACTGGCTGGGGTTGCAGTTCCGGACCCTGCACGACTGAGATAGACTGGTACGGAACCGCACGCGCGCGGCTCGGATACGCCGTTAACAATTTCCTGCTCTACGGTACAGGCGGACTTGCGGTAGGCCGCGTCGAATCGCGGATCGAGAACACGACCGACTACGTCATCGAGGATACGAATGTCGGCTGGGCGGCTGGTGCGGGTGTCGAGTACGCTTTTACTCAAAACTGGACCGCCAAGCTTGAGTATATGCATGTGGATCTCGGCTGGACGGACAGGAACGTGGAGCAAGACTTCAGGTCCGATGCCGAACTCGACACGGTGCGGTTTGGTATAAATTATAAGTTCTGATCGTCTTCCAAGCATTAGACAAAGCCCGGCCATCGTGCCGGGCTTTTTGCTTTAGGCTACTGATTGAGGCGATGGGCGAGGAGATAATTGACGCATAGCCGCTACACTACGGCCGAAAACGGTCAGCGAGGTAACCCTCGACTTTCCGTCTTCCCATTGCTGAAATCGACAGCGATTCCAACATATTGATTCAATTCGAGAAGAAATGGTCGGAGTGGCGGGATTCGAACCCACGACCCCTTGACCCCCAGTCAAGTGCGCTACCGGGCTGCGCTACACTCCGGACCGGGGAGAGCCTTAGAAGACCAACCGTTTAAGCGCAAGGGCGAAAATGGCTGGAATGTGTGGAAAGGAGCCGAGGCCGGGTGCCTCAGGGCGGCGGACAATGCCGGCCTGACGGCGAGTCAGCTGTTGCGGGCGTCTTCCACGACCATCTCGGCGCCCTTGAGGGCGATCATGGCGGTGGGTGTGTTGGTGTTGCCCGAGGTGATGGTCGGCATCACCGATGCGTCGATGACGCGCAGACCCTCCATGGCGCGCACGCGCAGGCGCTCGTCGACGACGGCGTCGGGATCGGATGCCGGACCCATCTTCGCGGTGCCGACAGGGTGGAAGATGGTGGTGCCGATATCCCCCGCCGCGCGGGCAAGCGAGGCTGGATCGTCGCCCACGCCGGGGCCAGGCAGGTATTCTTCGGGATGAAGACGGGCCATTGCCGGCTGTCCCATCAGCCGGCGCGTCACGAGGATGATGTCGGCCGCCACCTGCCGGTCCTCGGGCGTCGACAGATAGTTGCAGCAGATGCCGGGCGCCGCGTCCGCTTCCCGCGATCTGAGATAGACGGTGCCGCGCGAGGTAGGACGCAGATTGCAGCCGCTGACGGTGATGGCCGCAAAGCGGTGCAGGGGATCGCCGAACTTTTCCAGCGACAGGGGCTGCACGTGGAACTGGATGTCCGGGCGGTCCTTGTCTTGGCGCGACCGCGTGAAAATGCCGAGCTGCGAGGGCGCCATGGTGAGCGGCCCGCGCCGGAACGCAGCATATTCCATGCCCATCCACGCCCGCTTGAGGAGCGAATGGTAGCGCTCGTTGAGGGTGGGGAGGCCGGAAATGCGGTAGATCGCCCTTTGCTGCAGATGATCCTGAAGGTTTGCGCCGACACCCGGGCTCCGCGCCACCATGTCGATGCCGAGCGGCTGGAGCTTTTGTGGATCGCCGATGCCGGAGCGCTGGAGGATCTGCGCCGAACCGATCGAGCCGGCGCACAATATGACCCCGGCATTGGCGGTCGCGGTCACTGCCCGGCCGTCCGGCGTGCGGTAGTTGACGCCGGTGATGCGACGGTCGCGCGCGACGAGCCTGTCGGCGCCGGCATGGATTTCCAGGCGAAGGTTGGGCCGCTTGAGGGCGGGTTTCAGGAAGCCGCGCGCGGCCGACCAGCGACGGCCGCGCTTCTGGTTCACATGGAAATAGCCGACGCCTTCGTTGCTGCCGGTGTTGAAGTCGGGGCTGTCGGGCACGCCCATTTCCAGCGCGGCCGCCTTGACGGCATCAAGCACACCCCATGATACGCGCGGCGGCTCCACGCGCCAGCCCCCGCCGATGCCGTGATGCTCGCTCTCGCCGAGGAAATGGTCCTCCAGCCTGCGAAACACCGGCAGGACATCCGACCAGCCCCAGCCCGCGAGGCCCTGATCGCGCCAGCCGTCATAGTCCTGCGACTGGCCACGCATGGCGATCATGGCGTTGATGGCCGACGAGCCGCCGATGACCTTGCCGCGCGGATAGGCGAGCGAGCGGCCGTTGAGCCCGGCCTCGGCATCGGTGCGGAACATCCAGTCCGACCGCTCGTTGCCGATGGCGAACAGATAGCCGACGGGGATGTGGAACCAGATCCAGTTGTCGCGTCCTCCGGCTTCGAGCAGGAGCACCCTCGTTGCGGGATCGCGCGACAGGCGCTCGGCGACGATGCACCCCGCCGTGCCGGCGCCGACGACGATGTAGTCGAAATTGTCCTGCGATGCCGCGTCCGCCATGCCCGATCCTCTGCGCTTTTTCCAGTTTGCCGAGCACGCGCGGCTGCGCAACAGGCAAATGCGCCGGGTACAAGGATTGAGCGCTGGCGGGTTACTTCTTTCGCTGGACCAGGAAGGCGACCGTCGCCAGCACGACGGAGGCGATCATGATGAGGGTCGAGATCGCGTTGAGCTGCGGCGAGACGCCCTGCTTGATGAGCGAGAAGATGTAGACCGGCAATGTCGTGGCGCCGCCGGAATTGAGCAGGTTGCTGGTGATGAAGTCGTCCATGGAGATGACGAAGGCCAGCATGGCGCCGCTGAACACGCCGGGCATGATAAGCGGCAGGGTGATGCGGCGAAACGCTGTCCAGCTCGACGCATAGAGATCGCGAGCGGCCTCCTCGAGGTCGCCGTCCATGCCCTGAAGGCGTGCCCGGATGGGCAGGAAGGCAAAGGGAATGCAGAATGTGGTGTGTGCGATGGTGAGCTTGAGAAGGCCGCTGACGATGCCGAGCTCGGAAAAGAGGATGAGGACGGCCACCGCGACCACGATCTCGGGAAGCAGCAGCGGCAGGTTGACGATGGTCTCCGAAACGCGCCGGTAGCGCACCTGCCTGCCGCGTACCAGCACGAGCGCGGCCATGAGCGCGACGCAGGTCGACACGGTGGTCGCGATGACGGCGACGAAGAGCGAGGTCTTCACCGCGTTCAGCAGCGCGGTGTTTGACAGCGCGGCGACATACCAGTGCAGCGAGAAGCCGCCCCAGTTGGCGACGATGCGGTTGGCGTTGAACGAATAGAAGACGACCACCGCGATCGGCAGGTATAGGTAGACGAAGAACAGAAGGCTGAACGCCCCGAGCCCGGGATAGCGCCTGACGTCCGACTGGGCGCTCATGCCATGCGCTCCCTGTTCTCCTGGCGTACGGCGCGCAGGCCCCGCCACAGCAGGAAGATCAGCACGGCCGACATCAGCACGATGGAGATGGCCGCGCCCAGCGGCCAGTTGCGGGCCGGGCCGAACTGCATCTGGATGAGGTTGCCCATCATCATCGTCTTGCCGCCGCCGAGGATCATGGGCTCCAGCACCGCGCCCAGCGAGGGGACGAAGACGAGGATGGAGCCCGCCATCATGCCGGGCTGGCTGAGCGGCAGGATGACACGGCGCAGCGTCGTCCAGCGGCTGCCGTAGAGGTCATGCGAGGCCTCCACCAGCGCCGGATCGAGCTTCTCGATGGAGGCGAAGATGGGCAGGATCATCAGCGGAATGTAGCTGTAGACGAGGCCGATCAGCATGGCGGTGTTGCCGTGCAGGAGGCTGTCCATGTCGTCGATCAGGCCGAGGAACCGCAGCGTCTTCTCGATCACGCCGTCATTGCCGAGGATGATGATCCATGAATAGACCCGCACGATCATCGACACCCAGAAGGGGAGGGTGACGAGATAGATCAGGAGCACCTTCAGCGACGTCTTCTGGAGCGAGATGTAGTAGGCGACGGGGAAGCTGAGCAGCAGGCAGATCAGCGTCGTGACGGTGGACAGGACAAGCGTGCGGCCGACGACGATGAGATATTGCGGATTGAATTCGAGCTCGCCGGTCCAGCCCTCGTTGAACAGGATCTGCTTGTAGGGCGCCAGCGTGAACACATAGTCGAAGCCGCCATAGGGGCCGCGCGTCGAGAACGAGACGACGACGATGATGCCGATCGGGATGATCAGCGTGCAAAGCATGATCAGGTGCGTCGGCAACAGGCCGAGGAAGTTCCAGTTGAGGCCGCGCGCTGCCGGTTTCACGCGCCAAGCACCCTGACGGAGCCGGCTGCGAAGCTGACGGTCACCGGCTGGCCGACCTCGAACATCGCCTTTCGCGAGACGCTGTTGCTCAGCGAGACGCGCAGGGTCGTCGTGCCTGCCTCAACGACGTAATAGGTATAGCCGCCGAGATAATTCGCGCCGACGATTTTGCCGTCGACCGGAAGCTGCCCCTCCTGTGCGGGAAGGCTGATCTTTTCGGGTCGTATCGACATGACGGCCGGCCGGCCCTCCGCAACGTTCTTCTGCGGCGCTTCAAGTGTGATGCCGAGCGGCGTGCGGATGGTCGCATGATCGCCGTTGACGGAGACGACCTGCGCGTCCAGGAAATTCGTCTCGCCGATGAAGTCGGCCACGAACCGGTTGGTGGGCTCCTCGTAGATTTCGGCCGGCGTCCCCAACTGCTGTATTTCGCCGTCGCCGAGCACGCAGATCCGGTCGGACATGTCGAGCGCTTCTTCCTGATCGTGCGTGACGAACACGAAGGTGATGCCGGTCTGACGCTGCAGTGTGCGCAGTTCGTCGCGCATGGCCTGGCGCAGCTTAAGGTCCAGCGCCGAAAGCGGCTCGTCGAGCAGGAGAACCTCCGGCTCGGGCGCAAGCGCGCGGGCGAGCGCGATGCGCTGGCGCTGGCCGCCGGAGAGTTTCACCCCGCGCTCGCCCACCTGCGCCTCGAAGCCGGAGCGGCCCTTGCTGTCTTTCAGGTTCTGGATGAACTCCAGCGCATGGGCCTGCCGCGCCGCATCCTCAAGCATCGCCATGGTGGCATCCGGCCGGCCGTAGGCGATGTTCTCGCGGATGGAGCGGTGCAGCAGCGAGGTATCCTGCGCCACCATGCCGATCTGCGCCCTGAGCGAGGCCTGCGTCACCTGCCGGACATCCTGACCGTCCACCAGAATGCGCCCGCTCTCCACATCATGAAAGCGCAGCAGCAGGCTGGCCAGCGTCGACTTGCCCGCGCCTGAGGGGCCGACGATGCCGATCTTCTCCCCGCCCTTCACCGCAAAGCTCAGATCATCGATGACGCCTCCGCGCTTGCCATAGTGGAAGCTGACGTGGTCAAAAACGATCGCGCCCGCGCTGACCATCAGCGCCGGAGCGCCCGGCTGGTCCGTAACGGCAATGGGACGTGTCAGCATGTCGACACTGTCCTGCAATGTGCCGAAGGAGCGGAACAGGGAGTTGAGCTGGCCCAGCATCCGCCCCAGCAGAAGATTGAGCCGCAGCGCCAGCCCCAGCGCCACCGCCACATCGCCGGCCGTCAGGATGCCATCCTGCCACAGTACAAGAGAGAACCAGCCGATGCTCACCATCATGACGCTGCTCAGCAGCGACATCAGCGACCGCACTTCGGTCAGGTTGCGGGTGAAGCGTTTGAGCACCGCAAGGTAGCTCTCGAAAATCGCCCGCACACCGGCCTGTTCGCTCTCGCGGCTGCTGAACAGCTTCACCGTCTGGATGTTGCTGTAGGTGTCAACCAGCCGGCCCGTCGCGCCGGAGGCGGCATGGGCAGCGGCGCGGGAATGGTTGCGGATGCGCGGCACATAGTAGCGGGCGATCACCGAGAAGACCGCCAGCCAGACAAGAATGGCCGCGCCAAGGCGCCAGTTCAGTTCGCCCAGCAGCAGCAGCGTCGCCAGAGCATAGACCGCGATGTACCAGACCACCTGCAGCAGCGTGACCATGAACTCGCCCGCCGCCTGCCCGGCCTGCCAGACCTTGGACGAAATGCGGCCCGCGAATTCGTCGTGAAAGAAGGCGATGCTCTGGTCCATGATCCGCTGATGCGCCTGCCAGCGCACGCGGGCATAAAAGCCGGGCACCACGGTCTGCTCTTCAACGCCTGCGGTGAAGAAGGCCAGCACCGTGCGCAGCACCAGCACAACGGCCGCCATGCCTGCGAAAAGCTGCCAGTTCTGCGTGAAGAGTTCGTCCTTCGGCGTGGTCTGCAGCAGATCGACGATGATGCCGATGAAACTGTAGAGCCCTGCTTCCACCAGAGCTGTCGCCCCGCCCAGCAGCAGCATGGCCACGAAGGGCCAGGGCGACTGGCGCACGAGGAACCAGAGATAGGCGCCTGCGGTGACGGGCAGTTTTCCGGCGGGCGCAGAAACGAAGGGGTCAATCCAGCCTTCAAGGCAGCGCAAAATTCTGTTCAAAGGCTTGGTCCGGTTTCGAGATGTCCCCTTCCAGGGTTTTAGCACCCGCACCGGGAATGGCCAGCCGCAAGGGGCTTAAATTGCTGTAATGGCTTGCCGCAGGCTGCAAGGGATGCGCTCCAGCCGCTGGACAAACGGCGGAAAACCGGGCACTGCGTGGCCATGCCTGACCTTGCCCTTTACCAGCCGGATATCCCGCAGAACACCGGCACCATGATCCGCATGGCCGCCTGCCTTGATGTGCGCGTGCACCTGATCGAGCCAGCCGGTTTTCCCCTGTCCGGCAGCGCGCTCAAGCGGGCCGGGATGGATTATCTGGAGCGCGCCGCCCTCATCCGCCACCTCGACTGGGCCGCCTTCGAGGAGGCACGCAAGTCCGCCGGGCGGCGGCTGGTGCTGCTGACGACCAAAAGCACCCTGCCCTACACGGACTTCGCCTTCCGTCCGGACGACATGCTGCTGCTGGGCCGTGAAAGCGCAGGCGTACCTGACGCCGTGCATGACGGCGCCGATGCGCGGATCACCATCCCCATGACGGCGGGCATGCGCTCGCTGAATGTCGCGGTTTCCGCCGCCATGGTGCTGGGAGAGGCCCTGCGCCAGACCGGAACCTTTCCAATCCCGTCCCGTTGACCTCCGGCAGGACAGATCACCGCTTTGCAAATCGCGGCAGGGGCTTGATAAGAAGAGCCAGAATCAGCCGCCCCGGCTCAAGTGCATGGCGGCAACAGAAATGACGAAGGAGCGCCCATGACCAAGGCAGCCGAGCCCACACGCGGCGGACCCGTGCCCGCAGATATCGAGACCAAGAAGACGGTTGCGCCCGAGTGGTTCGCCAGCCTGCGCGACCGGATCTGCCAGGCTTTCGAGGATCTGGAGGACGAGATCGGCGCGAAGGGCGGACCGCTGGCGGATCAGCCGGCCGGCCGTTTCGTCCGCACCCCGTGGGAGCGCACCGGCAGCAGCGGTGCCAAAGGCGGCGGCGGCGTCATGTCGATGATGCATGGCCGGGTGTTCGAGAAGGTGGGCGTGCATGTCTCCACCGTCCATGGTGAATTCTCGCCCGAATTCCGGGACCAGATCCCCGGCGCTTCGGAAGACCCGCGTTTCTGGGCCTCGGGCATCAGCCTGATCGCCCACCCGCAGAACCCGCATGTGCCGGCGGTGCACATGAACACCCGCATGGTGGTGACGACGCGCCAGTGGTTCGGCGGCGGCGCCGACCTGACGCCGGTGCTCGATGCCCGCCGCACCCAGACGGACCCGGATTCCATCGCCTTCCACAAGGCCATGGAAGAAGCCTGCGCCCCGCACAAGAATGCGGATTATCCGCGCTGCAAGGACTGGTGCGACGAGTATTTCTTCCTCAAGCACCGCAACGAGCCGCGCGGCATCGGCGGCATTTTCTACGACTATCTGAACTCCGGCGACTGGGATGCGGATTTTGCCTTCACCAGGGACGTCGGCCTTGCCTTCCTCGGCATCTATCCCGAGTTGGTGCGGGCGAACTTCGAGAAGCCCTGGTCAGAGGCAGAGCGCGAGGAACAGCTGATCCGGCGCGGGCGCTATGTGGAGTACAATCTTCTCTACGACCGCGGCACGATCTTCGGCCTCAAGACCGGCGGCAACGTCGCCTCGATCCTCTCCTCCATGCCGCCCGTGGTGAAGTGGCCGTAAGCCTTCATTTTGCGGCAACCGCGGCAAGAAGCTCGTCGCGGGCTGCCCGGTAGTCCGAGGCGGCCCAGAGGCGGCGCAGGTGCTCCATCGCAGAGCCCAGCGCCGGGCCTTTCGGCACGCCTGCGGTGATGAGATCATGCCCCGTCACCGGAAACACCGGAATGTCCCAGTTCCGGGCCAGCTCATGCAGGCCCGCGAAACCTGCTTCATCCCGGGCGGCCGAACGGGTGCGGGCGTGGGCAAGAATCAGGGCATCTTGCGCCGTCTCCCGCCCCCAGGCCAGCATCTGCGCCTTCAGCACGGCCGCAGGATCTGAGGCCTGCAGCAGGGAAGCTGCCCCTTCGATGGCGCGGAACATCACACTCCGCTCCTGATTGGACAGGCGCCAGCGGCGGGCGATGCGCCCGGCGTCTTCGCCCACGAAACCGGTAAGGCAGGCAAGTGCCAGAATGGGCGAACCGGCTTCCGGCAGTTCATCACTAAGAGACTTCAGCGCGGCAAGGCTGGCAAGACGGGCCACACCACCCGTCAGCAGCGGCAGAATGCCCGTCCCTTCCATGACGGCGATCACCGGAGGGCAGGTTCTGACGGCAAGGATCTTCTTCATCTCCGCGCCGATCCGCTCCGCCGAAAGCTGCGTCAGCCCGTCACGCAGCCGCACGGAAGCGGACAGGCCCTCATCATCCGTCGGGCCGGCGCCATAGGTGGCATGAAAGCGGAAGAAGCGCAGGATGCGCAGATAATCCTCGCGGATACGGTCCTCCGCCCGGCCGATGAAACGCACCCGGCGGGCAAGGCAATCCTCCAGCCCGCCACCGAGCGGATCATGGATCGTGCCGTCAGCGCCGCAATAGAGCGCATTCATGGTGAAATCACGCCGGGCCGCATCATGCGCCCAGTCCCGGCCGAAGCGCACCACCGCGTGGCGGCCGAAGGTTTCCACATCCTCGCGCAGGGTGGTCACCTCAAAGGGCTCGCCGGAACTGATCACCGTCACCGTGCCATGGTCTATGCCGGTGGGCACAGCCTTCAGCCCGGCCGCTTCCGCCCGTTCGATCACCTGCTGCGGCAGGGCAGTGGTGCACATGTCCACGTCACGGATCGGCTCGCCCAGCAGCGCATTACGCACCGCCCCGCCCACGGCCCGCACTTCGTCGCCATCCTTCTGCAGGGCATGGAAGACGCGCTGGATCGCAGCGCCGCGCAGCCACGGCACGGCAGAATCGGGGAGCTTGCGGGGCAAGGTCATGATGTCAGTCGCTTTCGGCGTCCGCGTTTCAGGCCCTATTCATAGCGGCCCGGCACCAGAACGCCATCGCGGAATTCCACCGGGCGGTAGGTCTGGCCCTCATGGCCTTCCTTGAAGCTGGCCATCACCACGAAACTGACAATGACCAGCAGCCCGCCCGCAACGGTCAACCAGAAGATATGGCCCCGGCTCCAGGCCTTGGCCGTCTCCGTTTTCTTCGAGAGCCACAGCCACAGGGCATAGACCGCGAAAGGCAGAAGGAAGAAACCGACCTGGGTGAGTGTAATGCGGAACATCAGGCATAGACCGTTTCATAAAGCGAGCGCACGATGCCGGCCGTGACACCCCAGATGTACCGGGTCTCATAAGGCATGGCATAGAAGTAGCGCGGGCGGCCCTGCCATTCACGGCTTTGGCGCTGGTGGTTTTCAGGCCGCATCAGAAATCCGAGCGGCACGTCGAAGATATCCGCCACTTCGCCCGGATTGGCCGTCAGTCGCGGCAGTTCATGCACGAGGCCCACGACCGGCGTAATCCGGTAGCCGGACCCAGTCAGATAGGGCGACAGGCGGGCGAAGGGCTCGACAGCCGACGGATCCAGCCCGATTTCCTCCTGCGCCTCGCGCAGGGCAGCGGCTTCCGGGCTGCCGTCTTCCGGATCGATCTTGCCGCCGGGAAAGGCGATCTGCCCGCCATGGGCAGTGAGATGCGGCGTGCGCAGCGTGAAAAGCACCGAGGCCTCGCCCGGCTCCAGCCCCTGCAGCAAAGGCTTGGCGAGAACCGGGATCAGCACAGCCGCTTCGCGCGGATCCCCCGTCCACTTGGCATAAGGCCCAAGGTCCGGATTGAGAATATGGTCGCCCGTGTCCCGCTCGGCGGCAAAGGGCAGGCGCCGCAGCGCGCGGGAGCGGAAGCCTTCAAGAGAAAACAGATCGTCTGCCGCGCCTGGCGTCCGTCCGGTCCGGGACCCGATTGCGTCCATCACGCTCATGACTGGTCTGCGCCTCCCCGTTCCGTCCCGCCCAATGCCCCCTCCGGCAGAGGGAAAAACGCGCCGCCGCTCCAAACGCCCGGCACCCCGTCCTTTTCCTCGATCAGCTCCGCCAGATCATAGAGCAGCGGACGTGTCAGTCGTGCTTCCAGCCGCCCTCGCACCAGAACATAGGGCACAAGACCATCATTTTCTTCATCCAGCCGGAAACGCAGCGGATTTTCCGGCCCTGCAGCCACCACATCGCCAACATTTGACCGGAACGTGAGCGTCCGTGAGTCGCCTTGTCCGAGGCTGTGCATCTCGACAGCGAGGAACGGCGCATCTGCGACGCGGATGCGGACCTTTTCCACAGGGGTCACAAGATAGTGACACCCGTCCTCGTCCTTCCGCAGCACCGAGGCAAACAGCTTGACCAGCGCCTCGCGGCCAATGGGGGAGCCCATGTAGGACCAGGAGCCATCTTCGTGGATGGCCATGTCGATGTCGCCGCAGAATGGCGGATTCCAGCGCTCTACCGGCGGCTTTTTTCCATCACCGCCGCCCGCACGGGCAATCAGCGCCGCCAGCGCGTCAGCCGACCGCGCCGGGCCTGCAGAAGTGGAAAGCCGGGTTTCGTCTGTCATCAATCGGGCCGCTGCATCCGCCTTGCTGTTTCTGCCATGGTTCCGCCACCGGGGCGCGGTGTGATCCACACTGATCTGGAGCATCGTAGGCCTGTGCACAACCCGGCGCACGGAAAAAAGGCTTATACCGGCCCGGATAAACTGTCAGAGTGAACGGATGCAGCAGCGATCTGCCTGCCGCATCAGGCCGCCGCAAGGATGGCCGGTATATGAAAGACGGAACGCCCTCCCTTTCCCGCCGGGCAAGGACACGGACAACGGCTTGAAGAGGTTTCCATGAGCGCAATCACCACCACGCCCGCCAGCTCCGTCAACATTGTTGAGCAGGCCGAAAAGGCCGTCGCCCGCATTGGTGCGGCGCGCGCCGATGTGGCCCGGGTGATCTTCGGCCAGGAAGCCGTGGTGGACCGCGCGCTCGTCACCATTCTCGCCGGCGGCCACGGGCTGCTGGTCGGCGTGCCCGGCCTTGCCAAGACCAAGCTGGTGGAAACGCTGGGCACGGTGCTTGGCCTCAACGCCCGGCGCATCCAGTTCACCCCCGACCTGATGCCCTCCGACATTCTCGGCGCGGAAGTGATGGAACAGGCCGCCGACGGCACACGCGGCTTCCGCTTCATCCCCGGCCCGGTCTTCGCCCAGCTGCTGATGGCCGACGAAATCAACCGTGCCAGCCCGCGCACCCAGTCTGCCCTGCTGCAGGCCATGCAGGAATATCACGTGACGGTGGCCGGCCAGCCGCATGATCTGCCCCGCCCCTTCCACGTGCTCGCCACCCAGAACCCGCTGGAGCAGGAAGGCACCTATCCGCTGCCGGAAGCCCAGCTGGACCGCTTCCTGATGCAGATCGACGTGCATTACCCGACGCTGGAAGCCGAGCGCCGCATCCTGCTGGAGACGACCGGCTCCGCCGAGGCCAAGCCCACCGCCGTTCTGAACGGGGAAGAGCTGATCGCCCTGCAGGCGCTGGTGCGCCAGATGCCGGTGGGCGAAAGCGTGGTCGATGCCATCCTGAAGCTGGTCCGCTCCGCCCGCCCGGCAGAACAGGGTGAAGGCGATGATCTGTCCCGGCTGATCGCCTGGGGCCCCGGCCCGCGCGCCAGTCAGGCGCTGATGCTGACCGTGCGCGCCCGCGCCCTGATCGAGGGCCGCCTTGCGCCTTCCATCGATGATGTGCTGGCACTGGCCGAACCGGTGCTGCAGCATCGCATGGCGCTGACCTTTGCCGCCCGCGCCGATGGCCACACCGTGCGCGAGGTGATTTCCCGCCTCAAGACCCGTATCGGCTGAGCCGGGAGGACCTGAATGGCAGGCACCAGCACGGCACCGGCAGCAGACACAACACAGACCAGCGGGCTGGGGCCGGGCATGCTCGCCTCCGCCCGCACCGTGGCCGAAGCCTTGCCCGAGCTGCTGGTGGAAGCGCGCCAGGTGGGCAATACGGTTGCCACCGGCTGGCATGGCCGCCGCCGTGCAGGACCGGGGGAAACCTTCTGGCAGTTCCGCCCCTTTTCCATGGGGGAGCCCGCGCGCCGCATCGACTGGCGCCGCTCCGCCCGTGACGAGCATCTTTATGTGCGCGAGCGCGAATGGGAGGCGGCCCACACCGTTTGGCTCTGGGCCGACCTGTCGCCGTCCATGAATTTCGGCTCGAAGCTTGCTCCGGTGGTCAAGCGCGACCGGGCGCTGGTGCTGATGCTGGCTCTCGCCAGCATGCTTTCCGGCAGCGGCGAGCGCGTCGGCCTGCCCGGCCTCACCCGCCCCCTCACCAGCCGCGATGCACCGGAACGCATGGCAGCAGCCCTTGCCCACGCCCCCCGCACCGATGCCCTGCCGGACACCACCGCCGTGCGCCGGTTCTCCGATGTGGTGCTGATCGCCGATTTCCTTGACCCCATTGCATCAATCACCGAATGGGTGGGCCGTGTGGCCTCGACCGGCGCACGCGGGCACCTGGTGCAGATTCTTGATCCCATCGAGGAGAGCTTTCCCTTCGACGGGCGTGTGGAATTCCGCGATCCCGAAGGCGGGCTGCGGCTGACCACGGGCCGGGCCGAAGGCTGGCGCGAGGCCTATCAGGCGCGGCTTGCCGCCCGCAAGGCGCAGCTGCGCGAGATTGCCGGGCGCGCCGGGTGGAGCCACATTCTGCACCACACCGACAGGCCCGCCACCGAGCCGCTGCTGGCGCTGCATGGCCGCCTGTCCGGTCAGCCGGGCGTCATGGCCTCCGGCATGGGAGGGCGGTGATCCATGTTCGGCCTTCCCATCGGCTTTGCCTCACCGCTGATCCTCTCCGCCCTCGCTTTGCTGCCGGTGATCTGGTGGCTGCTGCGGCTCACCCCGCCGCGCCCGCGCGAGGTCACCTTCCCGCCCACCCGGCTGCTACTGGAAATCGAGAAGCACGAGGAAACCCCGCAGAAGAGCCCCTGGTGGCTGACCGCGCTGCGTCTGCTGCTCGCCGCCCTGCTGATTTTCGCCCTCGCCGGCCCCGTCTGGCGTCCGGCAGAACGGCTGGCGCTTGAGGGCGGGCCGCTGCTGCTGGTCATCGACAATGGCTGGACCTCCGCCCGGGACTGGGAGCGGCAGACCGCCACGGCCCAGCAAATCCTCGATACGGCGGCGGAATCCGGCACGCCCGTAATGCTGCTCGCCACCGCCGAAGGCCCCAACCAGACGCTCACGCCCTCCACCGCGGCTGCCGCAGGTGAGCGGCTGCGGGCGCTGGAACCCCGCGCCTACAGTCACCAGCGCGCCGAACTGATCACCGCCCTGCGCAAGGCCCTGCAGGACAATCCGGTCGAGCAGGCAGTGTGGATTTCGGACGGGCTGGAAGATGACGCGCCGGGCGCTTTCCAGCGTGACCTCGGGTCGATGCTGGGAGCCAAACCGCTCACCGTCTACACCGGCCTCAGGACCCCCATGGGCCTTGCAGGCCTCAGCAGCAATGCCGATGCGCTGACCGTGACCGTGATCCGCAAGCCCGGCGAAGGCCCGGCAACCGTGCGCGTGCGTGCCGCCGACATGCGCGGCCTGACCATCGGCGAGACGGATGCCGCCTTTGCCGACGGCGCGACGGAGACAACGGCCTCCTTCTCCCTGCCGAGCGAATTGCGCAATGACATTGCCCGGCTGGAAGTCAGCGGCGAACGCGCTTCGGGCGCAGTCAAGCTGCTGGATGACAGCTGGCGGCGGCGCACGGTTGCGCTGATTTCCGGCGCAGGCGCCGACCAGTCGCAACCGCTGCTCTCGCCGCTCTACTACCTGCAGCGCGCCCTTGCCCCCTTTGCCGATCTCAAGACGCCGCGCACGGCAGACCTCAGCGAAGCCATTCCGGATCTGCTTGCCGAAGGCGTCTCGGTGGTGATGCTGGCCGATGTCGGCCGCCTGCCGGACAATACCGCCGCCGAGCTTGGCCGCTGGGTGGAAGGCGGCGGGCTGCTGGTGCGCTTTGCCGGCCCCAGAACCGCAGGCGGCACGGATGGCCTGCTGCCGGTGCGCCTGCGCGCCGGAGACCGCACGCTGGGCGGAAGCCTCTCCTGGGAGCAGCCGCAGAAGCTGGCGCCCTTCCCGCAGCAGTCGCCCTTTGCCGGGCTCACGATCCCTGAAGAGGTGGAAGTGACCCGGCAGGTGCTGGCCGAGCCCACCGCCGATCTGCCGGACCACAGCTGGGCCATGCTCAGCGACGGCACGCCGCTGGTCACCGCCCAGTCGCGCGGCACCGGCGCCATCGTGCTGTTCCACGTCACCGCCGACACCGGCTGGTCCAACCTGCCGCTCTCCGGCGTCTATGTGGAGATGCTGCGGCGGATCGTTGCCCTGTCCAATCCGGCAGCCGCAGCCCCCTCTGCAGAGACGGAAGAAACCGGCACCAGCGCCGCGCTTGAAACCGACACCGCCGTGCGCAACGTTCTGCCGCCGCTGCGCCTGCTGGATGGCTATGGCGTTCTCTCCAGCCCGCGTGCCGATGTTTCCCCCATTGCCGTGGCTGATTTTGCCCGCACCAAGGCCAGCCGCACCACGCCGCCGGGCCTTTATGGGGCGGATGACGGTTTCCGGGCGCTCAACCTTCTGGATCAGGGGGCCAAGCTCGTGCCGCTCGACATGTCCCTCTCCCCCAACGCGGAACCTCGCCCCTATGCGGACAGCGAACCGGCGGACCTGCGGGCGCCGCTGTTCCTTTCCGCCTTCGGCCTGATGGCACTGGACGCACTGATCGTGCTGCTGCTGGCCGGTCTCATCAGCCGCCTGCGCCTGCGCCGGATGGTCCGCACGGCAGGCGCGCTGCTGCTGGTGCCCGCCCTCGCCCTTTCGCTTGTGGCACAGCCGTCACCGGCCGGGGCGCAGGACAGCGCTGACGATGTAAAGGCGCTGGAAGCAACGCTGGAGACACGGCTCGCCTATGTGGTGACCGGCAATGCCGAGATTGATGCGGCATCCGCTGCCGGGCTGGAAGGCCTGTCGCGCTATCTTGCCGACCGGACCGCACTGGAGCCCGGCACGCCGATGGCCGTCGATATTTCAAGGGACGAGCTGGCCTTCTACGCCCTGCTCTACTGGCCGGTTGATCCTTCCGCCGCCAAGCCCGATGAGCGCACGATGGCGCGGATCGACAGTTTCATGCGCAATGGCGGCAGCATCCTGTTCGACACGCGCGACAATCTGGCGAGTTCCGCCAGCGGCTTCGGCACGACGCCAGCCACAGCCAAGCTGCGCGAGATCCTTGATGGCCTCGACGTCCCGCCTCTGGAACCCGTGCCCTTCGACCACGTGCTGACAAAGACCTTCTTCCTGCTGGAAACTTTCCCCGGCCGCTATGCCACAAGCCCGCTCTGGGTGGAGGCCAGCGAAGACGCCCCGGCGGATGACGGGCGGCCGGTGCGTGCGGGCGACGGCGTGTCGCCCATCCTCATCACCGGCAATGACATGGCCGCTGCATGGGCCGTGGATGCCAATGGCACCTATCTCTACCCCACGGTGCCGGATGATCCGCTGCAGCGCGAATATGCCTTCCGCGCCGGGGTCAACATCGTCATGTACAGCCTGACCGGCAACTACAAGGCCGATCAGGTGCACGTTCCGGCGCTGCTGGAACGGCTGGGACAGTGAGGGGAACGCGGCGATGAACTGGTCCCTTTCCTTTGCTCCCTTCCTGCCATGGCCTGTATTGGGCGGCGCTGCCGTGCTGGTGCTGGGCTTCCTGGTGGCAGGCCTTCTGATGCGGGTGCGCGGCACATGGCTGCGGGCGCTGGCGCTGGCGCTGGCTCTTGCCGCCCTCACCAATCCGGCGCTGGACCGGGAAGACCGGGAGCCGCTTTCAAGCGTCGTTGCGCTGGTCGTGGACAAGAGCCAGAGCCAGGCGCTGGAAAACCGTGCGGAGGTCACCGATAACGCCGCCCGCGAACTGGAAGAGCGGCTGGCCGCCCTGCCCGGATTTGAGCTGCGCCGTATCGAAGTCAACCCCGGCACGCAGGATGACGGTACGGCGCTGTTCAGCGCCCTTTCCGGCGGCCTTTCGGATGTGCCGCCCGACCGGGTGGCCGGGGCCATCATGATCACCGATGGACAGGTGCACGACATTCCCGCCACCGCCGATGCGCTCGGCTTCAAGGCGCCGCTGCATGCGCTCGTGACCGGACGGCCCGATGAGGGCGACCGGCGGCTGGCGCTGGTCCGCGCCCCGCGCTTCGGCCTTGTCGGATCGGAACAGACCGTCCGCGTGGAAGTGCGCGACACGGGCACGCTGGAAGGCGCCGGACAGCCTGCCACCATCCGCGTGCGCCGCGACGGGCAGCCCTTGGCCGAACTGCGGGTGCAGCCCGGCCAGACGGCTGACATTCCCGTGCAGATCACCCACGGCGGGCAGAACATCTTTGAATTCGAGACGGATACGCTTCCCGGCGAACTGACGCCGGTGAACAACCGTCTGGTGGTGACGGTCGACGGCATCCGCGAGAATCTGCGCGTGCTGCTGGTCTCCGGCTCCCCCCATGCCGGAGAGCGCACCTGGCGCAACCTGCTGAAATCCGATGCCTCGGTCGATCTCGTCCATTTCACCATCCTGCGCCCGCCGGAAAAGCAGGATGGCACGCCGGTCAACGAGCTCTCGCTGATCGCCTTCCCGGTGCGCGAGCTGTTTTCGGAAAAGATCGACGAATTCGACCTGATCATCTTCGACCGCTACGTGAACCGTGGCGTGCTGCCGATGCTCTATTTCGACAACATCGCCCGCTATGTGCAGGCAGGCGGCGCGCTGCTGATCGCGGGCGGTCCCGATTATGCGGAAGCGGCTACCATCTACCGCACGCCCATGGCCCCGGTCCTGCCGGCGCGGCCCACCGGCAATGTCATTGAAGGCCCGTTCTATCCGGAGGTTTCCGAGCTGGGCAGCCGTCACCCTGTGACCCGCGGCCTGCCCGGCGCAGGCACCGAGCCGCCGCAATGGAGCCGCTGGTTCCGCGCCGTCGAGGCGGAAGTCGATGCAGGCGAACAGCTGATGACCGGCCCCAGCGATCTGCCGCTTCTGGTCCTCAGCCGTCAGGGCGAAGGCCGTGTGGCGACGCTGCTGTCGGATCACGTCTGGCTCTGGGCGCGCGGTTATGAGGGCGGCGGCCCTTATGTGCCGCTGCTGCGCCGCCTCGGCCACTGGCTGATGAAGGAGCCGGATCTGGAAGAAGAGGCGCTGCGTCTCTCCCTGCGCGGCCCGATGCTGCGGATCGAGCGCCAGACCCTGGGCGAAAGCGCGGCACCTGCCACCCTTACGGACCCTTCCGGCATCCAGCGCCAGCTGGAGCTTTCCGAAGAAGAGCCGGGCTTGTGGACCGCAGGCCAGCGCGTGACGGAGCTTGGCCTCTATACCGTGACAGACGGCGAGCGCACGGCGCTGATCCACGTGGGCCCTCAGAACCCCCGCGAGTTCGCCGACGTCATCTCCACCACAGCAAAGCTTGCCCCCCTCGCCTCCCAGACAGGCGGCGCTGCGGTGAGGCTGGCGGATGCAGGCGGCGAGGTGAACCTGCCGCGCATCGTGCCCATGAACAGGGCCGACGGCTTCTCCGGCAGCGGCTGGATGGGGCTGAAGACATCCGAGGCAAGCGTGCTGAAGGGAATTGACCGCTATCCGGTCTTCAACGGCCTCCTCGGCCTCGCCCTTCTCCTCGGCGCCCTGTCCCTCGCCTGGTACCGCGAGGGAAGGTAAAGGGCTTGATACCAAGGCTTTTGATGCTGATGCATCACGCCTTGAAATTGCTCAAGCGCCGCACAGGCTTGTCCAACTCTCGATGAGTGATGCTCACCGGCAGTTGGCTTACGTCAGGCTGAAGGTCAGCTTCCGGCCGACAGCAGCAGCGGCCTTCAGCAGGGTGTCGAGCTGCACCCTGTCATTCGACGGATCAAGGATGCGCTCCAGCTGCGAGGCACTGGTGCGCATCCGGCGGGCCATCTCGGACTTGGTGATCTTCTGCGTCTTCATGGCGTGCAGAAGCTGGAGCGCCAGCGTGCGCTTGATCGCAACCGCCGTCACCTCTTCCAGCAGACCGTCTTCTTCGAGCAGACTGTCGAGGCTGTCTCCAAGATGCGGGTTGTCAGCGTTTATGTCCTCAATGCAAGACATGGCTCAGCACCTCTTTCATTCGACCCACTGCTACCTCCAGTTCATGCTGGGGCAAGGCCTGACTCTTTTTCAAAAACCCATGCAACAGGACCATTTGCCCGCCATTCAGCAGGAAAAGCACTCGAGCGGTCCTGCCATCAGATATGTTTGAACGAACCTCATACATGTGTCTGACGCCCTTGATGGCACGGCACCTTGGCATACCAACCGGCCAGCAATACTCCAGCGTCTTGATATCCTCACCAATCGTCTGCCTGTCCTCCCGCGTCATCTCCAGAAGCCATTCCCGGACAGGCTGGCGGCCGGATTTCGACACATAGAAACGAGCTTGAAGCACTTTAACTGGCGGCTGCATCAAACTACCTCACACGGTATACCTTAAGATGGGTTTTCTCAAGGCGGGACCCATACCGTTGTTGAAATCATATAAAATTTCAATCGATAGTTGATTTCCGAAACAGAGCTCGCGCTTACCGGCCGCCGCGCACTGCGCCGGAGGGCATGGGAGCATCTGTCAGGCAAGCCACCAGCAGGCGGGCCGGATCGACCGGTCCCGGCAGGGTGATCTGCCCGAAGGGCACCGGGGCAAAGCCGAGCGGGCCGTAATAGGGAGGATCGCCCACAAGCAAAACTGCCGTTTCACCCAGCCGCCGGGCTTCATCCAGCGCCGTGCGCAGCAGCAGCTTGCCAAGGCCCCGGTTCTTGTACTCGGGCGCAACGGTGAGCGGCCCCAGCAGCATGGCAGGCGTTTCTCCAATGCGGATCGGCGTCAGCCGCACGGACCCGGCGATGGACCCGTCAGCAGTGCCGACATAGCTCAGATCCGCGGAATGGGGCACGCCCTCGCGGATGCGGAAGGCCGTCCGGGCGAAACGCCCCGGACCAAAGGCTTCGGCTTGCAGGGCTTCAACGGCGGCCTCGTCGGAGGGCGCTTCAAGACGGACGAACCAGTTCTCAGTCTTCATGGCAGATGACATCTCAGGTGCATGGTATGGCGTTCTGGCGCCCTGCCCTGAAGATGCCAACGGACGAACCGGTCAGCAGCCAGATACAAGACGCGCGCGTGCGATCGGGAAAAAGTCCCGTGCGCTCCGTCGTCGTCGCTGTTCGTGGCTCGAAATCATCGTGTCTCGTCCCGTCTCCGGCGCAACTGCAGCCGGAATGGATCGCGAGTATCATGAAGCTGGCGGGGTGGTCCAGCAGTTTTTGCAAGAGCTGCCGGGAGCAGCCGGCTCACCAGTAGGCGCTGGGATGCAGCCGCCCGGAAATCTCGTCCACACGCCGCTGAGTCGCCCCGGTTATGTCCACCGGCAGCGCATTGGGCGAAAAGAACCGCGCTTCCTGGATTTCCTTGTTGGGGACGGGTGAGGAGATAGGCGGCTGCCAGACAGGGATCTCGAACAGGGCCACGTGATCGCGGCTGGAGCCCTCACGGTTGTGATAAATCCCGAGCAGGTGCGGTTCAGCCTGGGCCACGATCCCGGTCTCCTCGAAGACCTCACGCACGGCCGCCTGCTGCAAGGTTTCGCCCACATCCACACTGCCCCCCGGCAGATACCAGCCGGGCAGATAGGTGTGCTTGACCAGCAGCACATAGCCATTGGCATCGCGGATGACCACGCGGACGCCGAGCGTATGAGCACTGCGGAAAAGATTGGCGGAATGGATGACGCGGCGCAGCAGAACTGGCGGCAAAATACGCAGAACCTTGTACATGCGCGGCAGTATGCTGAACATTGTGGTCAGGGCAAGCCCTTCCCGGAAAACGCGGTAAAAACCTGTTCACCTGTCATGCAGGAAACGCAGGGCAGCCCGCCACTTCCATGAGTTGTGCGCTTGCGAAGAGTGGCTATATTCACATCATTCCGATGAAGAAATAGGCAGCCACTTGCGCAATGTCTGTGCGAGGCTCCCGCCGGAAAACCAGATGAGACCGACATGTTTACCGCCCTGTTCGCGCGCCGCACTCGCAACCGCCGCTTCGCATGGAAGCCCGCAGTTGACATGAGCAACCCGCGCATCCGCGCTGCTCTGACCACCTTCGCTGCCAACTGATACTGGCAATCTGGACGCTGCGCAGCAGGCCCTTTCAGCGGCCCGGACGCGGCACAGACCTGAAGCGAAGCCGCCGAAAGCGCCCCACCGGGGCGCTTTTTGCTTGACGGGTCAAGGCACACGGGGGAAGGAAAGGCATGTTCCGTCTTGCCCATCTTTCCGATCCGCACCTCGGCCCACTCCCCGAGCCAGAGCTGCTGCAGCTCCTGTCCAAGCGTATTCTTGGCTATGTGAACTGGCGGCGGAACCGGAACAAGGCCATGGGCGGCGGCTATCTGGCTGGCCTTGTCGAAGACATGCTGGCCGGAGCGCCCGATCACATTGCCCTGACCGGTGATCTCGTCAACATAGCCCTCCCCCTGGAAATCAAAGCTGCCAAGGTCTGGCTGGATGCGGTGGCGCCGCCGGAACTGATGTCGCTGGTGCCGGGCAATCACGATGCCTATGTGCCGGGTGCACTGAAGTCCGCCTTCAAGGCCTGGGGCCCCTATATGACCGGCGACCATCCGGCAGAGCCGGACAGCCGCACCAGCATCAAGGCGCATTTTCCCTATTTGCGCCGCCGCGGACAGCTGGCGCTTATCGGCGTTTCAACCGCCCGCGCCAGCGCACCGGGCCTTGCCACCGGCCGCATCGGCGTGCCGCAATCGCGCCGGCTGCAGGAGATGCTGGAGGAAACGGGCAAAGAAGGCCTGTTCCGTGTGGTGATGATTCATCACCCCCCGTTCAAGGGTGCCACACGCTGGCACAAGCGCCTGGAGGACGCCTCGCGCCTGCGCGCCGCCGTCAAGCGTAGCGGGGCAGAACTCGTGCTGCATGGCCACACCCATATCGACAGCCTGACCTCCATCGACGGCCTGAACGGCCCGGTCCCGGTCATCGGCGTGCCGTCCGCCAGCCACGCTCCCGGCGGCCGCCATCCCGGCGCCCGCTACAATCTCTTCAGCATCACCCGGGAAAACGGCAGCTGGCGCTGCCTCATGCAGGAACGCGGCTTTCTGCACGCCGGCGAAGGCATCAGCACGATAGCAGAGCGGGAAATCGCGATTCCGGCGGGGCGGTAAAGCCGCCTTCAGACTGCAGACAAACCTTTGATCTCTCCATCGTCATCCTCGGCCTTGTGCCGAGGATCTATACAAGTCAAAGGTTTGTAGATGGCCGGGACAAGCCCGACCATGACGAAAGAAAAGAAAGCCTGCGCTGTCATCACCCTGACGGCAGCAGACCGCCCCTCACAGCATCGGATAGGCAAACCAGGCGAAGGCGATCAGGCCAGCGGCTCCGGCGAGAGATCCCACGAGAAACGACAGGGCAACAGGCGCCCAGACGGATGCACCGGCAGGACGGGCTGAATTGCCTGCGATCGCTGCCTTCATGCGCTTGTCGAGCCAGTCGCCTTCCAGCGCCCGCTCCCGCTCGATGATGCGTTCCGCGATATATTCCGTCACGCAGTCCGCCATGTCGTCGATATCGGCCGTCTCCAGAATGACGAGACGTCCGAGACGAGTATCCTTCAGGAAGCGGTAGGTCTTCAGGTCGCCGGCAACAACGATATGGCTCGTCACATCGATCCAGAGGCGCGGCGTCGAGCCTGGAATGATCTGGAAGGAAAACTGGTCATCATCCTCCGGAACTTCCTTGAAGACATCCTGCAGTTCCTCGGCCAGCATCTTCAGGCGGACACGTTCGGTGTCCTGCAGATCGATGACCACATCGGCCCGCTCGGCCTCGCCAAGGCGCACCTTGCGCAGGGTTTCGCGCAGGCTGCGGACCTTGGAATGGGGCACCACGGTCGCGGCCGGTCTTGTGGTCTTCTGATCTGCCATGTGTTGTCCCGAGTCGTTTGCTGCTTTTGCCTTAAGCGGACTTTTACGGATCAGCGCCCTACTGGAAACCGGGGCAACCGGCCGGGAACCGCTCTTCCACTGGCAATGTCGCAGCTGTGGTTAACAAGTATTAATATATTCAGGTCCGCACGGCCAGACGCCGCGCTGCAAAAAACCGGAACAGCAGGATTTCACCCATGAAAGTCAATGGCATCCCCTACCGGACCATCTGGCGGAGCAAATCCGGCAAGAGTGTAACCATTCTGGACCAGACCATGTTCCCGCATGCGTTCGAAACGCGGGAACTCACCAGCGTGACGGAGGCCGCCGAAGCGATTCGCACCATGCGCGTGCGCGGCGCTCCCCTCATCGGCGCAACGGCCGCCTATGGCATGTGGCTGGCGATGCAGGCAGATCCGGGCGATGCGTCACTCGACGGGGCCGCCTCCATGCTGGTCGATACGCGGCCGACGGCCGTCAACCTCGCCTGGGCGGTTGATATCTCCCGCCGGTCTCTCATCCATCTGGCGCCGGAGTTGCGCGCCGAGAAGGCCTTGCAGGTGGCCGAGCGGATCTGCGACGAGGATGTGGCCACCAACATGGCCATCGGCCTGCATGGGCTGGACCTGATCAAGACGGCGCTCGCCCGCAAAAGCTTCGGGGAACCGGTGAACATCCTCACCCATTGCAATGCCGGCTGGCTGGCGACGGTGGACTGGGGCACGGCAACAGCCCCCATCTACATGGCGCATGATGCGGGCATTCCCGTCCATGTTTGGGTGGACGAAACCCGCCCGCGCAATCAGGGCGCCTTTCTCACCGCCTGGGAGCTGGGCAAGCATGGCGTGCCGCACACCGTCATCTGCGACAATGCAGGCGGACACCTGATGCAGCACGGCGCCGTGGACATGGTGATCGTCGGCAGCGACCGGACCACGGCCAATGGAGATGTCTGCAACAAGATCGGCACCTATCTGAAGGCGCTGGCAGCGAAGGACTGCAATGTGCCCTTTTACGTCGCCCTGCCCTCCTCCACCCTCGATTTCTCCATCAGCAACGGCCTGACGGGCATTCCCATCGAGGAACGGGATGGCAGAGAAGTGTCCACCATCGCAGGGCTTGCACTCGACGGCACCATCCGCCGCGTCTCCATCGTGGCGGAAGGCTCCGAAGTTGCAAATCCCGCCTTTGACGTTACGCCGGCGCGCCTGGTGACGGGGCTCATCACCGAGCGCGGCGTGATCGAAGCCTCGCGCCCGGCACTGGCCGCCGCCTTCTCTGACAAGATCAGGCACTGAAGCCGGAGTCAGTCCGCCAGGCGCCCCAGCACCGGCACATGCGGAGCGGCGGTTTCGGGCAGGTGACCGGCAAGACGCGGATCATCAATCACCTCAACCGCCCGCTTGTACGGCCGGAAGCCGCTCGCCTGATAGAAGCCCAGCGCCACCGGGCTGTCACCGGTGCAGGTGTGGACGAAGAAGCGCTTCGTCTGCGGCCGCGACCAGGCGCGCCACAGCGCTTCCTGCATCAGCCAACGGCCAAGCCCCTGCCCCGTGACCTCCCGCGTCAGCCCGAAGAAGGACAGTTCAACGTCCTGCGGATCGGCAAAGTCCAATTCCAGCAGCCCGGCATCCACTCCGTCCTTGCGGACAATCCAGACCTCACGCGAGGGTTCGCAGAGAATTGCGGCCAGCTTCTCGCGCGGCATGATGAGCCGGGAGAACCAGAGCCATTCCTCGCCCACCTTGCGGAAGAGCTTGAGGAAACCATCCAGATCGGCCGCCTGAAACCGCTCCAGCGACACACCGGCAGGCGCCTTTGGTGCGGCGAGCCCTGCAGGCGCTCCGGTCATCTCCAGAAAGGTGACCACCAGCGCGATCTTGCTTTCGGGCAGGTCGGTGTAGCCGTTCATGTTGAGTGGGGTCATCAGAAGGTCCTTGTCGCGGCAGGCATCATGGCGCCCCCGTGCCAGCTGGTGCAGCGCTGCATCAGCCGGCACGGGGGAGAAGCGGCATGGTGTCGGGGAAAAACGAGCCGGATGCAAGACCTGCCTGCGCTCTGTTCGCAGCTGTCATAACGGTATTGTGAAAGGACGGAAATCAGGCAATTCGCGGCAGGTTTACCTTTCGTTAACCATATGCGCCAAGACTGTTCCCATGTCTAAGATCGGAAACAACCCCAACCGCAACGACAAAAAGCCCAGTCTCAAAGACTACAATGACGCATGGGCAACAGTGCGCAAGCGCGCCGTTCAACGGACAATCAATCTCAACGCCCAGCTCAATCAGGCCTTCTTTGAGATCAACACCGGTGTCGTGCAGCAACAGGCGTCCAACGCCATTCGCGGCAACAACGTCAGCGCTGCCACAGCCATGTCACGGCTGAATATTCTGGTGTGATGACACGCACAAAGCCGGAGACTTTCACCTCTCCGGCTTTGCATCAGATTGACCCGACTGTCTTCAGCTTCGCCCGGGGATGAACCTCGTTCTGGCTCATCACCGTTGTATGCGCCCGGAAGCGTTCAACGATGGAACGCACAAAGGGCCGTGTCTGCGGTGAAGTCAGCAGAACCGGGACCTCGCCTTGGGTGGCCGCCTGCTCAAAGGCATCACGCACGAGGGTCACGAACTCCTGCAGCTTCGAGGGCTGCATGGCGAGTTGACGGTCTTCACCTTCCCCGACGATCGCTTCCAGGAACGACTGCTCCCAGCGCGGGCTCAGCGCAATCAGCGGCAGATAGCCGCCGGGCGCCATGTTGGCCGCGCAGAGCTGGCGCGCCAGCCGGCTGCGCACGTGTTCGGCAATCGTGTTGGTGTTGCGGGTAAAGCCAACCGCCTCCGCAATGCCTTCCAGAATGGTGCCCAGATCGCGCACGGAAACACGCTCGCCCAGCAGGGTCTGCAGCACGCGCTGCACGCCCGACACGTTGATCTGCGACGGGATGAGATCGTCCACCAGCTTGGCCTGATCGCCCTTCATCTCCTTCAGGAGCTTCTGCACATCGGCATAGGTCAGCAGTTCCGCCACATTGCCCTTGATCGTCTCGGTCAGATGGGTCGAGAGCACGGTCGCCGGGTCCACCACCGTATAGCCGCGCAGCGAGGCATCCTCACGGTAGGCAGCCTCCACCCAGGTGGCGGGCAGCCCAAAGGTCGGTTCGATCGTATGCGTGCCCGGCAGCTTCACCTGACCACCGGCCGGATCCATGACCATGTAGCGGTTGGGATAGAGCGAGCCCTTGCCCGCATCCACTTCCTTGACCTTGATGACATAATCATTCGCGCCGAGCTGAATGTTGTCGAGGATGCGCACGGGCGGCATGATGATGCCCATGTCCGCCGCAATCTGACGGCGCAGAGCCTTGATCTGCTCGGTCAGCTGATCGCCGCCGCCGCTTTCCTTGCCATTGATCAGGGGCAGCAGGGCGTAGCCCAGCTCGATACGCAACTCATCCATCTTGAGGGCATCGGTGATCGGCGGCTCCGGAGGCGGCTTCGGCGCTTCCTCGATCACCTTCTTCGCGACTTCCGCCGCCGCTTTCTGCTGTTTCACATTTCCGGTCTTGAAGGCCAGCCAGCCAGCCAGCGCCGCCAGCGAGACGAAGGGGATCATCGGCATGCCCGGCAGGAAGGCCAGCGTCAGCATGACGGCGGAGGACATGCCCAGCGCCTTCGGATAGCCGGTAAACTGGGCCACCATGGCCTTGTCGGCCGAACCGACCACACCCGCCTTGGACACCAGAATACCGGCAGCGGTCGAGACGATCAGGGCCGGGATCTGCGATACCAGCCCGTCGCCCACCGTCAGCAGGGTGTAGTTCTGCGCAGCCTCGCCGAAACTCAGCTTCATCTGCGCCACGCCGATGATGATCCCGGCAATCACGTTGATGAAGGTGATCAGCAGACCGGCAATCGCATCACCGCGCACGAATTTGGACGCACCGTCCATGGCACCGAAGAAGGTGGATTCTTCTTCCAGCTGCTTGCGGCGGCGGCGGGCCTCGCCCTCGTCGATCAGGCCGGCCGACAGGTCGGCGTCGATCGCCATCTGTTTGCCGGGCATGGCATCCAGGGTGAAACGCGCCGCCACTTCCGCGATACGGCCCGAACCCTTGGTGATGACGATGAAATTCACGATCACCAGAATGGCAAAGACGATGATGCCGATGACGAAATTGCCACCCATCACGAAGTTGCCGAAGGACTGAATCACATGTCCAGCCGCAGCTGTGCCCTCATGGCCATTGGCGAGGATCAGGCGCGTTGAGGCAAGGTTGAGCGCCAGCCGCAGCATGGTGGCGATCAGCAGAACCGTCGGAAAGGACGAGAACTCCAGCGGCTGCTGGATAAACAGGCCGGTCATCAGGATCATCACCGAAAAGATGATCGAGATGGCCAGGAACATGTCCAGCATGACCGAGGGCATCGGCACGATGAGCAGGACGAGAATGACCATCACGCCGATGGCAAGGCCCAGATCGCCCTGCCTCAGCGCACGCCAGATATCGCCCATACTCGGCATCGCGGCGCCAGTCCCCGGTCCGCGCCCTCCGGGCGGCGGCGGTGCGCCGGTGCCATTTGCTGATGCTTCACTCATGCAGCGTCCTCAAAAATCTGCAAGCGCCTCAAACCCGCGCTTCGCCCGGTCCTGGCACATGGATGCCTTCATCCGTGTACTGGTTCAGCTTGTTGCGCAGGGTCCGGATCGAAATGCCGAGGATCTTGGCCGCGTGGGTGCGGTTTCCAAGGCAGTGGTCCAGCGTATCGAGAATGAGATCCCGCTCCACATCGGCGACCGTCCGCCCGACGAGCGAGCGGTTGACGGCCTCGGCCGCCTGCGCTGCCCGCTCCACCGGCCCGCGCGGTGCCGAAGCCAGCGGTGTCCCGTCCGGCATGCGGATCGCATCAACCCCGATCTCCGGCCCGATGGCGAGCAGCACGGCGCGGTGGATGGTGTTCTCCAGTTCGCGCACATTGCCCGGCCAGGGGCTGGTGGTCAGCGCCCGGCGCGCATCCGGGCTGATGGGCCGCACCGGGGCGCCATTCACCTGCGCATAGTGCCGGGCGAAATAGTCGGCGAGTTCCAGAATGTCCGCCGGGCGCTGGCGCAGCGGCGGCAGCTTCAGGTTCACCACATTGAGGCGGAAGAGCAGATCCTCACGGAAGGTCCCCTGCCGCACGCTTTCCGCCAGATCCCGGTTCGACGTGGCAATGATACGGATATCCACCGGCACAGGCCGTGTGCCACCCACCCGGTCGATCACCCGCTCCTGAATGGCGCGCAGAAGCTTGGCCTGCAGGCGCACGTCCATTTCGGAAATCTCGTCCAGCAGCAGCGTGCCGCCATCGGCTTCCTCGAACTTGCCGACACGGCGGGCAACGGCCCCGGTGAAGGCGCCCTTCTCATGGCCGAAGAGTTCGGATTCCAGCAGATGCTCGGGGATTGCCGCGCAATTGATGGAGATAAACGGCTTGCCCGAACGCGAAGAGCTGCGGTGCACGTGGCGGGCAATGACTTCCTTGCCCGTGCCGGATTCGCCGGTAATCAGGATCGAAGCATCGGAAGGAGCCACCTGTTCAGCCAGCTTCACCACGGCAGCCATGGCTTCGTCGCGGTAGATCAGGTCGCCGCGCTCTTCCGAAACGGCGGACAGAACCGCCGCGATCATATCCGGATCAGGCGGCAGCGGGATATATTCCTTGGCGCCGGCCCGGATGGCCGCCACAGCCGCGCGGGCATCCGTATCCGTGCCGCAGGCAACGATCGGCACATGAATGCGCTCGTCCGTCAGCCGTGCAATCAGCGAGCCGATGTCCAGCTTCACCTCGACCATCAGCAGATCCGCGCCACGGCCGGAGCGCAGCACCTTCAGCGCCCCCTCGATGTCATCCGCATGGGTGACCTGAGCGCCGCGCTGCATCGCGATTTTCGAGGCTGTCGTAAGCTGGCCGCCAAGCGTCCCAACAATCAGCAAGCGCATCTTCGTCTCCTGCCCGCTCTCAGCGGTCGGTCTTGATAATCTCGGTCATGGTCACGCCCAGCTTGTTCTCGACCACAACAACTTCCCCGCGGGCGACCAGCCGGTCATTCACATAGATGTCGATGGCCTCGCCGACCTTGCGGTCCAGCTCCAGCACCGTTCCCGATGCCAGCTTCAACAAGTCCGCAACATGCATCTTGGAATGGCCCAGCACGGCCGAGATGCGCACCGGCACATCGAAAACAGCTTCCAGATCGGCGGCCGATGAAGCGTGGCCGATGTCGCCCCGGTCTTCCCGGCGCCGGCCTGGGCTTTCAAGTTCATCCAGCGGAATTCCGCCATCACCTGTGTTGCTCATGCCTCAGTCTCCCCGGTTGCGGCTGTCTCACGCGCCTGAGGCCGCGCACGGGCAGCAGCCTTGGCCTGGAAATAGCCGCGAATGATCTGGTCAATCTGTTTCTCAATGGCCTTGCGGTCCCGCAGGATGCCGCCATCGGCCCATTCAATCCGGCAATCGCCGCGCTCGACCTCGGGTTCTCCGAGGATGACGAGACGCCCCTCGAAACCCTTTTCCTCAATCAGCGGATCCATACGCTTCTTCAACGCATCGACATCCTTGACCGCCACGCGGATGACCAGATGCGGGGCTTCCCGCAAGGGGCCGAGACATTCGGACACCAGCGCCACGATCTCTCCCAGCGGGCTGCGCGCGATCAGATGCGCGCAAAGCCGCCGCGCGACGAGAAAGGCGAGTGAAATCGCGTCCCGCTCGATCTCTTCCCGGAAGCCATCGATTTCGTCGAAAACCTGCTGAGCCACACTCACAAGACGGGCCGCCTCATCCGCAAGACGGCGCTCCTCGCCGGCACGCGCCTCTTCCATGCCTTCAGCCCGGCCCTTGCTGCGCGCATCGGCAATGGCGGCCGCCAGCAGAGCTTCATGCTGGGCAACCGGCATCATCGGCACGGCCGGCTCCTGCGGCAATTCGGCGGCCGGAGCCTCCGGAGCCGCAAAGTCCGTGCTGAACAGGAATTTCGACGGTGTCGTGAAGCGTGACATGCTTCCGCTCTAGACCTCGCTTGTCATCAGTAGATGATCTCGTCGTCGCTCTTCGACTTCGCGATCATGATTTCGCCGCGCGCAGCCAGATCCTTTGCTGTCGCAACCATGGCGGATTGGGCCTCATCCACATCGCGCAGGCGCACCGGCCCAAGCGCTTCCATGTCATCCCGGAGCATTTTTGCCGCCCGCGAGGACATGTTGGAGAAGAAGAAGTCGCGCACCTGATCGGTAGACCCCTTCAGCGCGATGGTCAGACGGTCCTTCTCCACGTTGCGCAGCAGGGTCTGGCAGCTGGCCGCATCGAGCTTCATCAGATCGTCGAAGGTGAACATCAGGTTCTTGATGCGCTCCGCCGATTCCCGGTTCTCTTCTTCAAGCGCCGCCAGGAAGCGGGCTTCGGTCTGCCGGTCGAAGTTGTTGAAGATATCCGCCATCATCTCATGGCTGTCGCGGCGGCTGGTATTGGTCAGGTTCGACATGAACTCCTTGCGAAGCGTCAGCTCGACCTTCTCCAGAACCTCCTTCTGGACCGCCTCCATGCGCAGCATGCGGTTGATCACCTCAAGCGCCAGATCTTCGGGCAGGATCGACAGCACCCGCGCGGCATGGTCCGAGTTGATCTTGGACAGCACCACGGCAACGGTCTGCGGGTATTCGTTCTTCAGATAGTTGGCGAGAACGTTCTCCTGCACGTTGGAGAGCTTTTCCCACATGTTGCGGCCGGCAGGACCACGGATTTCCTCCATGATCACCGACACCTTGTCCTGCGGCAGGAAGGCCGCCAGCAGGCGCTCGGTTGCATCCACGTTGCCCATCAGAGAACCGCGCGAACTCAGGCGCCGCACGAAGTCGGCAAAAAGCTCCTGCAGCATGTTCGGGGTGACAGGCCCCAGCTTGGCCATGGCCGCAGAAATCTGGCGCACCTCGATCTCGTCAAGGCGGGCCCAGATCTGCCGTCCATGGACTTCACCAAGGGCCAGCATGAGAACCGCAGCACGCTCGGCTCCCCTGAGCTCCCGCTCAATGCCGTCGTCACTGACGGTCAGCTGGTTCTGCAATTGACTTTGCGCCATGGATTACGCCGCCTCCTCCAGCCAGCCGCGCACGATCGTCACGGCTTCAGTCGGATAATCTTCGATCATTGCGCCCACCTTGGCGATGGACGAGGCCTGCATGGCACCTTCACGCTTGGCCTCCTCCAGCCATTCGATGACCACACCATCATCCTCGTCGTCATGCTGCTGCGGCAGTTCGCTCTCGGCCACCAGCGTGCCATCCGGTGCGATGACCAGTTCCTGGGGCTGCTTTTCGTCCGGCGTCACAATGCGGCGCAGAAGCGGGCGCACCACGAAGAGGAGCAGCAGCAGCGCGATCAGCATCAGCACGCCCAGCTCGGCAAAGCGCATGATGTCATCGCGGGTGAAGTCGAACATGCTGGCTGATGCAGGCTCGAAGTCAGCTTCCGGCGCCTGGGCAAAGCGCAGATTGACGACCTCGACCACGTCACCGCGGGCAGCGTCGAAGCCCACGGCCGAGCGGACCAGCACGGCGATCCGGTCGAGCACTTCCTGCGTGCGCGGCTCATACTGGAGCACACCATCCGCATTCGGCGTGTAGACGCCGTCCACCAGAACAGCGACCGATAGCCGCTTGATGCTGCCCGCCTCCACCACTTCGGTCCGGGTCGCCTTGGAAATCTCGTAGTTGACGATTTCCTCGTTGAGGTTCGACGCTTCGACATCGCCGGTGCCCGCCCCGCCCTGATCCGCATTCGGGAGCTGGTTTCCGACAGTCACGGCATTCTGGCCAGCTCCGCGGGAACTCGCTTCTTCCTTGGTCTGGGTCGAGCGTACGACCTGGCCCTCGGGATCAAAGCGCTCCTGCGTTTCCGTAACACGGTTATGATCGATCTGAGCGGCGACACGCACGCGGGCCCGCCCCGGCCCGACGACACTGTTGAGGATTTCCTCCACCTGATTGCGCAGCCGGTGCTCCACCTCGAAGGTGCGCTCCTGCAGCTGGGTGGAGAGCATCGCCTGCGCATTGTCGTCCGAACTGGAGGCCAGCAGCCGCCCGGCGTCATCGACGATGGAGACGCGCTCCGGCGTCAGTCCGTCGACAGCCGCAGCCACCAGATGCTGGATCGCCCGGATCTCGCCTGCCCCGAGCGAGCCGCGGACCTTGACGGCGATTGAGGCCGAAGGCGGACGGGCATCACGCTGAAACAGCTGGCGTTCAGGGATCACGAGATGAACACGGGCGGAGACGATGCGGTCGATGGAGCGGATCGTGCGGGCCAGTTCCCCTTCCATCGCGCGCAGGTGATTGATGTTCTGGATGAAGCTGGTGGCGCCCAGCGTATCCGAACGGTCGAAGATCTCATAACCGATGGAACCGCCGGTCGGCAGGCCGTTCTCGGCAAGCCGCATGCGGACCCGGGCGATCTGCTCCTGCGGGATCATGATCGTCGACCCTTCGCGCCGCAGCTCGAAGGGAATCGCCTGCTGCTCCAGCGAGTTGATGATGGCCGACGAATCCTCCAGCGACAGGTCCGAATAGAGCTGTGCCATCTGCGGTGCCGTCACCCGCAGAATGATGAAGGCGAAAACACCAATGAGGATCGCCGCAACCGCCCCCATGGCGGCCACGCGCGCTGCACCCAGTGTTCTGATGAATTCGATCAATCCGTTCACGTTTGCCCGCTCGCGTTCGTTGGCCCTACCCGGCAGTTGAGGGAATCACGGCCCACTCTGACCCGAACCCCATTGTCCGATAGGCAAAATTTGCCCGCCAGAAGGTAAACAAGTTATTAACGAGTATTGACGTCAGCCGGAAAACCGGCGGAATTCCGCCACCAATTATTACCGCCATCGCTTGCAAATAGCGAAATTCTGCCGGTTTCTGTTAATCAGTGGGTAACTTTTGACGAGGCGGGCCATCTGGAGCGCGCCAGCTGAATCCGCTTCTAGCGGCCGGCAGCAGCATCGCGCCACCGGGAATCAGCGTCAGACCGGTTTGACCACAGATGGTTGCGGCCCCGCCTCCACTGCCGGTCCGGGCAAGGGCAAAACAGAAAGGCCGGCCTCTTTCGAGCCCGGCCAGTTTTTGGAGGTACAGACCGTGCCTGCGGCAAGCCGCAGACCGAACCGTCAGTTTCTATATTGCTGGATACGGGTCGCTCTCAGACCCGCCAGCCCATGGCGCTCAATCGAGCTCTGCCATGATAGGAACTCTTCGACCGTCAGCGTGTAACGCTGGCAAGCCTCTTCCAGGGAAAGGAGGCCGCCGCGGACAGCTGCCACGACTTCCGCCTTACGCCGGATGACCCACCGCTTTGTACTGGGCGGCGGCAGATCGGCGATGGTGAGGGGGCTTCCATCCGGCCCAATCACATATTTCACACGCGAACGAATTTGCTCGGTCATTTTACTCTCACACAAACCATGACCAGGTCTTGAAGAGAGAATAGACAGCGGAGTTTAAAATTTACCTAAGCGAGCAGTTACATTGTATTAACTATGAAATTGCGATTTCTTGAGGCGGTGCTTAAGAAAGCACTTCAAAATAGTTCGCCTTTGTTTAGCCAAATTGAGAATTTTTTTACCATACGGTAATCTGTGGGCCATTCCCGGCCCTCCCTGTTCCCTCCGGCGGCAAACAAAAAAGCGCAGGAGAAAACTCCCGCGCTTCAGACCTGCCGGATTGTGCCTGCCCTGTGGCGGACCGGTCTTATAGCAAGGCTCTGAGATGCTGACGCATCACGTCTTGAAATTGCTCAAGCGCCGCACGGGCTTGAGCAACTGCCGGTGAGTCATTCTCATCAACAGTTGGTCTTAACTCGCCCTCGCGACCGACGTGACCGAGCTGACCGGGATCGAGACGCCGCCGATCTCAAGATAAGGCGTGCCGCTCGACAGATCGACGCGGTCGACAACACCGGATATCTGCGTCGTCGGTGTCACCTTGTTCCCGGCTGCATTCGACAGCCTGAAGGACACCGTATAGGCCCCATCCGGCATGACGGAGCCAGTGGCGGTCTTGCCGTCCCAGGTGAAGGTGTTGTTGCCCCTGTTGAACTCCACCGGCCCTTCATAGACCTTGGCGCCCGCGGAATTGCGGATCTCGACAGTGCCCGATGCCGCCTCTGAAACATTGGCCTTCCAGATTGCCTCACCATTGGTCAGGACGCTGCTGGCGCCGGATGCGGTGACCTGGGAACCAAGATAGTTCACATAGGAGGACGCCTGCCCCGCCTGCATCATGGCAATCAGGCTTTCAAGGTGCTGGTTGCTCTTGATGGCCTGTTCAACGCTGGAATATTGCACCAGCTGCTGGGTGTATTGCGAGGCATCCAGAGGCTCGAGCGGGTCCTGATTCTTGATCTGCGTGGTCAGCAGCGTCAGGAACAGATCATAGCTGCCAAGCAGGGTCTGCTTGCTGGCTGCGCTGGAGCCCTGGGCCGCAGCGGCTGCGTTGTTCGTGGAAACCGTCGCCATTCTCTTCACTCCTGACACCGGCGGCCTGCGGCCAAGCCGGAGTTTGCACGCATACTAGATCCGGATATCGACGCCGCTGCGCCCGTTCTGGCGGTAGAGCTGCACCACGCGTTCGCTGATGCCGCGCTCTGCTGCCTGCCCGTCCTGTCCCTGCTGCTGATCCTGACGGCCGGACTGGCCGGAGCCATTGCCCTGCCCGTCACCGGAAAAGGCAAACTGGCGGCCACTGCTCTCGTCACGCAGTGAAAACTGCAGCCCGCCCTGCTCGGCCTTCAGACCGATCTGCTCCAGCGCCCGCTCAAGGCCCTTCTGGTCGCGCATGAACATGTCCAGCGTTTCGGACTTGTCGACGATGAGGTGAGCTTCGACTTCACCGCCGGCCTTGACCCTCATATGCACCTCGATCCGGCCGAGCTCCGGCGGATCGAGCCGCATCTGGAACCGGCTCTGTCCGGCGCGGGACTGCAGCTGGATCTGTCCGGCAATCTGGCTGGCGGCAGCCTGGGCCTGTGCCTGCGTGGGCACCTGCCCGGACACAGACGCCTGCGCCGTTCCCACACTCGTGGCCGTTTGCCCGTCAGCCCGGCCATAACCGGTAAAGTCCATCCGTCCGGCACGGGCATCCAGTGCCACGGCCGGGTCCGATCCCTTGTCCACCTCTGCGTCATCCGGCGCAGCAGCGTTTGCGGCAGCCTGACCGGCATTGACGGTAGCCGATGCGCCCGCCAGATCAGCCGCCTGCGTGCCCTTGGCTCCGGCGGCCTGCATCCCCGGCTTGTCAGACGTAACCTCATCCGCAACGCGATAGCGGCTGCCAGAACCATCCTTGTCCGCAGCCCGCTTCTGGACCGCCAGCTGCACAGCCTCGTCAGTCTGGGCCGTCTGCGCGGCCGTTCCCGCAACTGCCTTGGCCGTCAGGCTGCTGGCAGCCGCATTTGCGACAGCACTGGCCACCGCCTGCTGGGCCACAATTTCGGGCCGGGCAGCGGGAGCCCCGTCAACATCATCCGCACCGGCAGCAATGGCAAAACGCAGCGTCTCGACCCCGTCCGGCTGGGCATCAACCGCAGGAGCTGCCGTTGCGGCCACCGGCTGGGACGCAGCACCGTCAGCTGCCACAGGCGTGCCAGCCGGAGAAACCGGCTGCGGACGCGCCTGAGCCTGGGTCTCAACCTGGGGTGCAGCAGCTGCCTGAGGCTGAGACTGAATCTGGGCATCAGCGGAACCGGTTGAGCCTGCCCTGGCGGCCACCGCCTCACCCTGGGCAGAGCGTGCAAGCGCTGCCAGAACATCCGGCTCCAGAGCTTCAGCCTCGCTGGCTGTGAGCCCTGCAGCGGCAAGCGCCGCCTCAAGACCGGCGCCCGCCTGCGGCCAGGCAGTTGTCAGCTGCTGAACCACCTGCGGCGCAGCGCCCGGAGCGGAGGCAAATCCGGCAGCAGCACCAGCAGGAGCCACCGGTTGCACGGCCACAGGCGCCTTGCCAGCGTCAGCGGACGGCATATCCCCGCCAGCAGGTGCAGGGGGCGCGGAAAGAGACGCATCAACCTGCGGCCGGGCCATGCCGGGCTGCACCTGCGGCTGCCCGCCCGTCTGCGGCAGATCCGGCAAGGCCGGAGTGATGCTGCCGCGCAGGCCATCCACGCCATTCAGCGCACCATCCTGAAGGCCATTCTGCACGGGAGCAGAGACAACCGGCTGCGGCGCCGGCAGAGGCGCGGGGATGACGAATGCCACCACCATCGCCGCCGCATCCGCGGCCTCAACACCGTCTTCGCCATCCGGCACCGGCGCATCCACAACCGGCAGACCATCAGATGCAGTTTCACCGGCCGCCGTGCCGGGAAGCGGAGATGGCAGCTCGGCGGGAGAGGAACCAGGCACCTGCGGCAGGGGCATAGGCAGCGCTGCATCCGCATCAATAGCCGCCGGCTCCACCACGGCGCCGGGCTGCAGCACCTGCAGACCCTGCGCATCAATGGCCTTCTGCGCCGGAAGGCTGCCGGAAGCAGACGCATTCACCGGCACAGGCTGCGCACCCGCAAGCGGCGACCCAGCGCCTTCAACGCCAGCGCTTGCCAGAACACCGGCGAAAACACCCTCCGCCGCCTGACCGCCAGCCGAAGCCCCCGCGCCTGCCCCAGCAGGTCCGCCCATGCCACCAAGATCGATCCGAAGCTGAAATGCCTGCACGGCAACCCTCGACGCTTGCCCACAAGGGGCGGATTTATCCTTGCCAGTCAAAAGCAAGGACGGGGCCAGTTTCAGCACCCGCAAATTGTTGTTTTGAATCAAGAAAATGACCGGTGGACGCCACTTCCCTCACGCCCTCAGCCCGGCAAATCCTGCCCGGCACGGCAAGGCTTGCCCGGTCACTTGCAGCTTTTGCCGGGCCGATTGGCAGCAGCTCGCCTTGCCTGTATACTGCCCCTCATCTCCCGGACGGCCTGACCGCAGTTCCGCCGGGCTGTCTGCGGCAAATGCGGGACAGCCTGACCTTCGGCATTGCTGCAGTCATGCCCTTCCGGCCAACGCCCATCCCGCCCCCGGCCCTTGACCCCGGCGGAACGAGAGGACGCAAAATGCTGAATACCCTTCATCTGCCGAAGCCCCCGGCAGAGACCCGTGTCGTTGTCGCCATGTCCGGCGGCGTCGACTCTTCCGTTGTCGCCGGCCTGATGAAGCGCGAGGGCTATGATGTCATCGGCATCACCCTGCAGCTTTATGACCATGGCGCCGCCGTGCACCGGGCAGGCTCCTGCTGCGCCGGGCAGGACATTCACGATGCCCGCCGCGTGGCCGAGCGCCTCGGCATTCCCCATTACGTGCTGGACTATGAGCGCCGCTTCAAGGAGCAGGTGATCGACCGTTTTGCCGACAGCTATCTCAACGGCGAAACGCCGGTGCCTTGCGTGGCCTGCAACCAGACGGTCAAGTTCTCCGATCTTCTGGCCACCGCCCGCACGCTGGGTGCCGATGTGCTGGCGACCGGCCATTATGTGCGCACGGCGCCCGGCGCTGACGGCCACCACCAGATGTTCCGCCCGGCGGACCTTGACCGTGACCAGAGCTATTTCCTCTTTGCCACCACGCAGGAGCAGCTGGATTTCCTGCGCTTCCCGCTCGGCGGCATGCCGAAGGCCGAAGTGCGCGAGCTGGCCCGCGAATTCGGCCTGTCCGTCGCCGACAAGCAGGACAGCCAGGACATCTGCTTCGTGCCCAAGGGCAAATATTCCGATGTGATCCAGAAGCTGCGCCCCGATGCCCTGGAGCCGGGCGACATCGTGCATCTGGACGGGCGCGTGCTGGGCCGGCACGAGGGCATCATCCACTACACCATCGGCCAGCGGCGCGGCATTGGCGTTGCCACCGGCGATCCGCTCTATGTGGTGCATCTGGATGCGGCGCAGAAGCGTGTGCTTGTCGGCCCCAAGGAGGCGCTCGCCACCCGCACGCTGGAACTGCGCGACCTCAACTGGCTGGGCACAACGCCTGCCACGGAGGGCATGCGCGCCGAAGTCTTCGCCAAGGTCCGCTCCACCCGCCCGCCAACCCCGGCGGTGCTGACCATCACGGATGGCATCACCAAGGTGGAACTGACCGATGGGGAAACCGGCGTCGCGCCGGGGCAGGCCTGCGTCTTCTATGACAGCGACGACAGCAGCGCGCAGGTTCTGGGCGGCGGCTGGATCGCCCGCGCCAGACCCCTCGGCCTCACCAGCCCCGCCTTCACCCGCGAGGAAAACCGGACGCTGCCGGCAGCGTGAGACTATTTTCCTCTCCGTCCGCTGCGGACGGAGAGGAAAACCCCGGAAGCATCAGGCGGGTTCGCGCACCTGCATCTCGATGCGCAAGCCCGCTGCGGCTGCCATATTCACCAGCGCATCAAGACCGAACAGATTGATCTTGCCGCGCATCAGGTCAGACACACGCGGCTGCGTCACGCCGAACATCTGCGCGGCCTGCGCCTGATTCAGTCCGGCACGCTCGATATGGCTCTTCAACGCCATCATCAGCATGGAGCGAAGCTTCATGTTCTCCGCTTCTTCCGGCGTGTCTTCGATGGCGTCCCAGACACTGGCAAACCGCTCATTGGCAAACTGCGGCTCATTCATCGGCCCTGTTCCTTCAGCAAGTCGCGGTAACGCTTCGCCGCGAGATCAAGATCGGTCTTTGCCGTTTTTTCCGTCTTCTTCTGAAAGCAATGAAGCACGTAAACAGCATCGGCAAACCTGGCAGCATAGATGACACGGAACGCACCGGACACATCGCGGATCCGGATTTCCTTCACTCCTTGCCCCACCGTGTTCATCGGCTTCCAGTCATCCGGCTCAAGACCGCTTTGCACCCGGTCAAGCTGATACCCCGCCTCCCGCCGCACCTGTGGTGGAAAGGCACGCAGGTCATCGAGAGAGCTGCCGCAGAAAGCGACTGGTTTGGATCCCGCCACAATCAGAGTATACAAAATTTTGTATAGAGAACAAGCTGCCGCAAGGCCCCCTTCAGCTCACCCGCAAACCGCCCCCGCTGCGCCATCCCGGCCTCCGTGCCGGGACCTGTCATGGGCGCAAGGCCCTCACCCGCCGCACCATCCGCGCCGGAGGGTCATCCATACAATAAGCTGAGTTATTCATGCATACGGTGCCACATCGCGCCTGCTGCATCAAAAGCCAGGCAACGCCATGGGGGCACCCGCCCCAAGGCACCAGAAATCCGCCGGTTTCCCCGCATTTGCCGGACAGCCTCACCGCCGTCATCCACAGGCGGAACAGCCGCTTCTGCCGCCTGTCAAAATCCCGTCAAACCCCGCTTGACAGGAGCCCCCGCCCCTTCCTATAAGCTCCCCACACCGGCGCCACCGCGCCGCGCTCAACCCTCTGCCCGCCGGACAGCACCAACCGCTCCGGCCCCATGAAACGGCAGACGGACGGATGGCGGAGTAGCTCAGTTGGTTAGAGCAGCGGAATCATAATCCGCGTGTCGGGGGTTCGAGTCCCTCCTCCGCTACCAAATCTCACTTTCAAATCTCTTTGATCTCGATACGCCTCATCATATTTGCATATGGTCGTGGGACGCACCGGATTGGATTCTGGATTTTGACTTGGCCCGCGAGGCACCGCGCGGCCTTCTGGAAAGAACCGCCCCAGCTTCCAGACACGGAAACTCATGGCGCATAACGTTGAGTTTCCTAATTGCGGGAACGATCTCGCCGTAGCTATTGCCCCCAACACCATCTGCCGCGTCGTCCGCGCAACCTTCAAAGATCAGTGCAGGTGGGCGATTTTGTCCTTGCCGATCATATCGACAAGCCAGCCGCGGGCAGTAACGAAAATGACCGGACATCAGGTCCGGTCAGCTATGTCGAAATCTGCTTTGGCAATACACTCGCGCTAGCGAATCTGGCGGGAATGGGCAAGGCGATGAACGACACGAACGTTGTACGAAAAAGCCGGACCTTTTGGGGGCTTCTGGCTATCACTATTGTCTATTTCGGCGCGTACTATTTGCTCGTTTTGGAAACAGAAATCTGCGTCTCGAACACGATACCGACGGCTGCATCTTCGGCTTGGCTTATTGAGTCATGGCATAGGTTTGTCGGCTTCTGGGACAGCTATCTATCGTGCCGGCAAGTGAATGAACTGGGCGACGCACTTGCCGGAGCTTTCGCACCTGTTGCGTTTCTTTGGCTGGCAGGCGCTGTTCACATTCAATCACAAGAACTGGCAGAACAGCGCCGTGAACTGAACGAAACTCAAGAAGTCATGCGTGAACAGTTGCGAGTTTCGGAAGCGCAGGTCATTGAGACAAAAGCTTCTACAACACTTTTAAAACTCCAGACAGAAATCCTTGACAGCCAGAATAAATTACGGCTTGCAGATGATGAATTTGACAAGACTCTCTTTCTTATAAAGACTAAATTTCTCAATCCAGAGTACGTGTTCGGGTTCGAGCTAACTGAGCTCGCTTCTGGACGAACACATTCTTTTAAGCTGCGTTTACCCTCAGAGCCCGATAACGCTTCGTTTTTCGCACTGGTACTAGACAGAATCGACACAGCGCTAGCTTCCCTCCCTAATACCACGATGAGGAAAGTATATATTTATCAAGATCATAACTGGGATTTCTTTCACGAGACATTCTCGAGTCTCGTCGAATTGATGGATCAGTGTAGCCCAGCATACAGAAGATTGGCGGAGACCTATAATATCAGCGAAATTTCAGATTCTTTTGACATGCTTTATTCGCGACTGCTCGATCTGAAGGGGCAGATCGGAGGAACAGGCGGCGCGGTGACATGACAATGGTTGTCACCAATGCTCTTCCTGTTATGCGTCAAGCTGCCGCTTTCCGCTTGATTTTCGCAGCCTTGACCGTCACGTCGCCAGCCGCTTCAACCGTTAGTGCGCCAAGTGATCTGATGGCCATGTTGCCGCTGCCCGTGCCGACCCCAACAGAAACGCCCGGAAAGGCGTTGTCAGCTACGCCATTGCCCTCGAAATGATGCTCGACTTATGGCGGCAAATGCGTCCTTCAGCTTCGCGGACGGCTGCGGCGGTGTGTCGAGCGCGTCGAAGAATGCAGCGTGGTCGACAGGTTCAAGCATCGTGCGCTCATGCGCGGCGATGGTTGCAAGCGCGGACTGGTAGGCAGCACTCATCGTGAATACGCTGCCGTCCACGCCGCTCAGTGCCGCAGCGCGCTGGATGGCCTGCTTGATATGGGGCTTGGTACGGAAGCTCATTCGCTCGCTTGCGCGGCCCCCAATGTCTTTCGTTGTGTCATCAAAGGCGGGCATGGCTGCTTTCCAGAGACCTGAAGCAGCACAAAATCTACGCCATGACGGCGTACATTACAACAACGCGCCTAGGCTCGTACATCAGGCAGTTTGCGCCCTCACGCCGCCATCTTCACAAACTCGGACTTCAACCCGATCGGGCTGATGCCGCGGACCTTGGTGCCGAACTTGAGGGCGCGGGAGGAACCCTTGAGCTTCAAGTTCTTGATCAAGGACACCGTGCCGCCATCGGCGCGCAGGTTGCCAGTCCGTCCCGGCCGAACGGGCCATTGAACACGCAGCCAGTGGGCACGGCGCGGGCATCTGGATAAAGCCGTGCTGGCTTCTGGACACAAAAACAGACATCCCCTTGACTGTGGGGAAAGCTGAGCCCTTCCCTTCCCTTCTCTTCTCTTCTCTTCCCCTTCCCTCTGGCTGACCGCCGGCGGGCTTCAGGCCTGAGGCTGGTGCTGACCCGCGCTTCTTTCTGCCCGGCAGGTCCGGGCTTTCAGCGACCCGGGTGCTAGCAGATGCGCGGCAGCTGTTCGCCGACCAGCATGTCGACGATGCGCATTCCGCCGAAGGGCGTGGTCATGCGCACCTGGCCCGGATGGGCGGCGCTCGCCCGGCCGATGGCGGCCGCACCGCGCCCCTCGGGCCGCGCGCGCATGGCCGCCAGGGCGGCGGCGGCCTCCTCCTGCGGAACAAACAGGACAAGTGTCCCCTCGTTGGCGAGATAGAGCGGGTCAAGCCCGAGGATTTCGCACATGCCGCGCACTTCCTCGCGCAGCGGCAGAGCGGTTTCCTCGATGACGATGCCGACGCCGGCCGCTGCCGCCATCTCGTTGAGAGCGGAGGCAAGGCCGCCACGGGTGCAGTCGCGGGCCGCGCGCGTTCCCGGCGCGGCAGCGATCACCGCCTCCATGAGATGGCCAAGGCCGGCACAGTCGGAGCGGATGTCGGAGGACAGGGCAAGATCGCCGCGCGCCGCCAGGATCGCGGCGCCATGATCGCCGAGGACACCGTTGACGATGGCGACATCGCCGGGCTGCAGAAGGCTTGCGGCCAGTTCCCGCCCCGGCGGGATGATCCCGACCCCGGCCGTGGTGACGAAGACCCCGTCGGCCGCGCCGCGCCCCACGACCTTGGTGTCGCCGGTGACGATGCGCACGCCGGCCTTGTCCGCCTCCGCGGCCATCGCGGCAACGATGCGGCGCAGCAAGGCCACTTCCGTTCCCTCCTCGATGACGAAGGCGGCCGAAAGCCAGAGCGGCCGCGCACCGCCGACCGCAAGATCGTTGACCGTGCCGCAGACCGCCAGATGGCCGATGTTGCCGCCGGGAAACTCCAGCGGCGTGACGACGAAACTGTCCGTCGTGAAGGCGAGACGGGCACCCGGCTCGGCAAGCGCCGCATGAGCAAGGCGGGCCTGGTCCTCCATCCCCGGTGGATCGAACACGCCGGTGAACACGTCCTCGATCAGATCGCGCATGGCCCGGCCACCGCCGCCATGGGCCAGGGTCACATGCGTGTCGCGAAGCGCCATTCCTGCTCCCGCCTTTCTGCCACTGTCTTGTCTGTACGCCGCCAGCCTCAGGAGGCCAGCGCCCGCGCCCCGCCATATTGCCAATAGGCGGCGCAGGCGCCTTCCGAACTGACCATCAGGGCGCCGAGCGGCGTCTCCGGCGTGCATTGGGTGCCGTAATGAGGGCAGGCCGTCGGCTTGATACGGCCGGTCATGACCGCCCCGCAGGCACAGCCTTCCGGCTCGGCGGTGCGGCGGCTCACTGCGCCATATCCGACGCCGAACTTCGCCTCCGCGTCATAGGCCGCATAGGCCGGGCGGATGCGCAGGCCCGAGGCCTCGATCTCGCCGAGGCCGCGCCACTCGAAACTCGGGCGCCGCTCGTAAACATCCGCGATGGCGGCTAGGCTGGCGGGATTGCCCTCCCGCGGGACGACGCGGGCATACTGGTTCTCCACCTCGGCCCGCCCTTCGGCGATCTGCCTCAGCACCATCAGCACGGACTGCAGCAGGTCGAGCGGCTCGAAGCCGGCGACGACGATCGGCTTGCCGAACTCCTGCGCGATGAACGCATAGGGCTCCAGCCCGATCACCATGCTGACGTGGCCGGGGCCGACAAAGCCGTCGAGCCGCATGTCCGGGTCCTGCAGCAGGACGCGAATGGGTTCCGGCACGGTGATGTGATTGCAGAAGACCGAGAAGTTCTCCAGCCGCTCCCGCGCCGCCTGCTGCAGCGCCAGCGCCGTCGAGGGGGTGGTCGTCTCGAAGCCGAGGCCGAAGAAGACGACCTCCCGGTCCGGGTTGCGACGGGCAAGCTCCAGGGCATCGAGCGGCGAATAGACCATGCGGATATCGGCGCCGCGCGCCTTGGCCTGCAACAGGCTGCCACGGGAGCCCGGCACCCGCATCGCATCGCCAAAGGTGGTGAAGATCACGTTCGGCCGCTCGGCAATCTCGATACATTCATCGACACGGGTCATCGGCAGCACGCAGACCGGACAGCCAGGCCCATGGATGAATTCGATCCCCTCATGCACCAGCTTGTCGAGGCCATAGCGAAAGATCGCATGGGTGTGACCGCCGCAGATCTCCATGATGTGCAACGGCTTTTCCCGCGTGGCGCCGATCCGGCCGGCAAGCCGGGCGATTTCGGCGAGCACGGCTCGCGCCGCCAGGGGATCGCGAAACTCCGAGGCAAACTTCATGTCCGTTCCTCCAGGGCACGCTGGCCCTCCGCCATCGCATCAAGGGCTTCCTGCACCTCGCCAAGATCGCGCAGCGCCGCCAGCGTCCGGGCCGCCTCGTCCTCGTCGATCAGGGCCATGGCGAAGCCGACATGGATGAGCACCCACTTGCCCACCAGGCTGTCGAGCGAGGTGCCCATGACGCAGGTGACATTGACCTCGCGCCGGACACCGGACACTTCGGCAAGCGCCATCAGCCTCTCGGGATCAGTAATCGCAACGATTTGTCCGGGAATGCCGAGACACATGGTCTAGTCCTCCTCTTCTTCGCCACGCCCGCTCGGGTCGGCGATGCCGTAGCGGTCGAGCTTGGCCCTGAGGCCAACCCGGCTGAGGCCGAGTTCCGCCGCCGCCCGGCTCTTGTTCCAGCGATGGCGGGTGAGGGTTTCACGCAGGATGCGCGTCTCCACCTCCTCCACCCGCTCCTTCAGCGTCGTGTCGCCGGTCAGGAGCATGTCGAGCGCCGCGTCGCGCTCGGCCTGAAGCCCTCCGGGCATCGCCTGCAGAATGTGCCGGGAGATCAGGTCCGCCCCCAGCACGTCGTCCTGGGCAAACACCAGCATGCGGGTGACCTCGCCGGTCAATTCACGCAGATTGCCGGGCCAGTCATAGGTTTCCAGAAATTCCAGCGCCGCATCGGTGAAGCCGCGGACCGGCTTGCCATGGGCGATGGAGAGATCGGCGGCGATCTGCTGCGCCAGGATGGCGATGTCGCAGCGGCGCTGGCGCAGCGGCGGAACGATGATGCGTCCGACGGCAAGCGCATGATAGAGGCCCGGCAGGAACTGGCCTTCCGCCACCCGTGCCGCCAGTTCGTTGGTCGCCCCTGAGATGAGGCGGACATTGGTGTCGATGAGTTCCTGCCCGCCGAGCGGCGTGAACGTGCCTTCGGAGACGACCCGCATCAGCGCCAGCTGGATCTCGGGCGAGGCCGTCTCCAGCCCGCTCAGATAGAGCGTGCCGCGATCGGCCCGCTGCATCAGCCCGACGCGATAGGTGCCCCCCGGCAGCACGCCGCGTTTGGCCCCGAACAGATGCAGCGCCGCCAGTTCCGACGGCACGCCGGTCAGGTCGAACGTGTAGAACGGCTTGTCCGACCGCAGCGAGCCCAGATGCATCGCCCGCGCGATCCGGCTCTTGCCGGTGCCGGCTTCGCCGGTCAGCAGCACCGGCAGGTCGAAGCTGGCATAGCGCCGCGCGTGATCGATCACCTGGTTCATCGGCGAGGCCGGAGCGCAGCTTATGGTCTCGAACCCCGCCCCCTCGCGCAGCGCCTTGCGCCGCCGTTCCAGCCGCTCCTTCGCGGTGTTGGTGAGGTAGCGCATTTCCAGCACCAGCCGCTCGTTCTCGCGGGCAAGCTGGAACAGGCGCACCGCATTGCGCGCGGCGATCATCAGATGGTCGGGATGCCAGGGCTTGGTCAGGAACTGGTGGATGCCGGCGTCGTTGATTGCCGCCATCATGGCGCCGGGATCGGTATAGCCGGTGATGATGACGCGCACCGTCTCCGGCCAGCGCTCCCGCACATCCGCCAGGAACTCCACGCCGGAGCGGCCGGGCATGCGCTGGTCGCAGAAGATCGCGTGCACCCACTCCTTTTCCAGCGTCTGCAGCGCCTCCTCGGCGCCCGGCGCCGTCAGGATGTCGAACTCGTCCTCAAGCGCCATGCGCATCGCGGTCAGCGAATGCGGCTCGTCGTCGACGAGAAGCAGGGTCGGACGGGATGAGGGAGCTTTCATATCGCGCGGCCTTTCACGAGGCCCTGGCCAGGCGCTTTTCGGCGCGGCGCGCGGCGAGCCAGGCAAGCCAGGCCTCCATTCCCTCGCCGGTGCGGGCCGAGACGAACAGCACCTCGATCAGCGGGTTCACCCGTTTCAGGTTCGCCTCATAGGCCTCAAGCGAGACGTCGCAATGCGGCGCAAGATCCGTCTTGTTGACCAGCGCAAGGCGCGCGGCAGTGAACATGTCGGGATATTTCAGCGGCTTGTCCTCGCCCTCGGTCACCGAGAGGATCGCCACCTTGGCATCCTCGCCGAGATCAAAAGCCGCCGGGCAGACAAGGTTCCCGACATTCTCGATGAACAGCAGGCTGTCGGGCGCGAGCGGCAGGTCGTCCATCGCATGACCCACCATATGGGCATCGAGATGACAGCCCTTGCCGGTGTTGATCTGGATTGCCCGCGCGCCGGTCTCCCGGATGCGGTCGGCGTCGTTCGAGGTCTGCTGGTCGCCCTCGATCACGGCGAGCGGCGTTGTTCCGAGTTCGCGGATGGTGCGGCACAGCAGCGCCGTCTTGCCGGAACCGGGCGACGACACGAGATTGACCGCGTAGACGCCGAGCGCCTTCAGCACCCGCCGGTTGCCGGCGGCATGGCTGTCGTTCTTCGACAGGATCGCGGTTTCCACCGCGATCAGCCGCTCCTGCGACAGGCCGGGCACGGAAACACCTGCCGGCCCCGTGCCGTAGTGATGGTGGTCATGATCGTGATGGTCATGGTGGTGATGGTCATGGTGGCCGTGGTCATGGTGGCCGTGGTCATGAGAATGGTGATGATGATCGTGGTGACCATGACCATGATCATGATCGTGAGGATGGTCGTGAGGATGATGCTCGCCGATCGGCACGCCGTCCTTCGTCACGCTGTCGCCGCAGCCGCAAACCGTGCACATTAGTTCACCTCCAGGTCTTTGATCCGCATTTCATCCCCGCCCACGGGCAACAGCCGCCCGCCGCCACAGCGCGGACAGGGCGCCAGCCGGTCGTCGAGATCGACCTCGGCGGCGCAATCGAAGCAGGTCGCCCGGCCGGGCAGGTCGATGATCTCCAGCCGGGCGCCGTCGGCAACCCCGCCCCGCATCACCACGTCGAAGGCGAAGTCGAGCGCGGCCCGCTCGACGCCGGCGAAGCGCCCGATTTCCAGCCGCACCACGGCGACCCGGGAAAAGCCATGCGCCTCGGCCTGCCCTTCGATCACCTGGCGGATGCCTTCGCAAAGCGACATCTCATGCATGGGCCACCTCCTCCACCTCGAACCGCTCGCACGGATTGAGCAGCCTGACCACCACCGGCGCAAGACAATGGCGCGACGGCGCGAGGCGCGCCAGGGCGCGTTCGATCGCCCCGCCGGGCGCGGTCAGATCGTCCGTCGGCGTCAGCCGGTCGAGCCGGGTCAGCAGACCGCCGCTCGCGGTCGCGGTCAAGGCATAGGTGCCACGCGCGGCCGGTACCAATGCGCAGGACGGGGCGGCCAGTCCGGCGGCAAGGTGTCCGGGCACAGCCAGCGCCAGCAGGTCGGCCACAAGGCCGAGAGCCTGCCAGAGAGGCCCGTAACCGTAGCACCGGGCGGCTTCGGCCAGCACCGGATGCGTTGCCACCCGCGCCGCCGGCACATTCAGCGCCTCGCCGGGGCGCGGCGCCGCGCTGCGGCCGAGCGGCGGCAGGCCCGGATCCGCCTCCCCCGGTGGAAAGGCTTCGGCGATGCGCCGCATGAGTGGCGACACGCCCTCGCCCGAGGCCAGCCATCCCGGCAGGTCGCCTGCGGCAAAGCGCTCCGCCGCCCCGCCAAGCAGGGCGGCTTCGAGATCGCCGCGCGGCGGCGCCTGCGGCGCAAGCCCCAGCAGCGGCGGCAGATGGACGAAGAGCTGGGCGAGGTGATCGGTCCGGATCTCGGCCGCAAGACCGGCTTGATCTGGCGCACCGAGCCCGAGAGCGAGGTCCAGCGCGCCCAGATGGGCACAGCGGCACAGGCCGAACAGGCGGCCAAGGAGCTGGCGCGCCTCGGCCACCGGGCGGCCGAGCAGCAGGGCTTCCACCGGCATGGCGGGCGCGCGGGCAAGGCGGGCTTCGAGCCCGTCCCCCCGCCGCCTCAGCAAGATGGTCAAGCCCTGCCCGCTCATCATCAGTCGCGCTCCCCCGTTTCGGGCGCCGCGGCAACGGACGCGGGCTCGCTGGCTAGGCCGGCAGTGATCAGCCGGCGCCGGCTTGGCGCCGTCCCCGTCACGCCCTGTTCACCGGCGGGATCCCCCTCACTGCCCGCCTCGGGCATCCCGGGCGACGGCGCCAGTTCGGCCTCACGCGCCGCCCGGATGTCGGCAGCGCGGTTGGTCTCGTCCCGGTTCGCCGGATCGAACAGCGCCATCATCACCGCCCGCGCAACGTCCTGCGCCTGCATCTGGCTGTTGAAGTCGCCCATGGGCGAGAACAGCGAACAGGCCTTGTAGCCGCCGGTGAGATCGCGCCGGTTATGCAGGAATTCGTAGTCGCCCGACGGGAAGCCGATGACCTCCTTCGTGCCCTGCACCAGGTCGCTCCAGTCATCGCCGGGCCCCGGCAGCAGCACGAGGTTCATGAACCAGGGCGTGATCAGCACGCCGAGCGGGCGCCCTTCATGCAGGCGGAAGCCGATCGCCTCGACATGCAGCGCCTGATTGATCAGCGGCACGTCGCGCATCTTCGACAGCCAGACGTCCTTGAAGTCGGCGACCAGCATCGCCGTGCGTCCGGCAATGTCCTGTTCGGCCATCAGGGCCGGCGAGCCCGGATCCTCCCGCACCATGAACTGGTGCTTGGGGGCATCGCAGCCGGGACATTTCCAGTCCTCCGGCAGCGCCTGGAACGGGGTGCCCGGCAGCACCTGCCGCGTGTCGTCCCCTTCCGCCGGATAGTAGGGCGTCCAGCAGATCTTGCATTCCATGATCGCCAGCGGACTGATCCGGTCGTTGGCGCCGAGATAGGATCCCTCGAACCGGGTCATCGGATCGCCTCCAGAACCTCACGGATGCGCTCGCCGCTGTCGGCAAGATCCTCCGGGGCGGCCAGCGCCACTTCGGGAATGGCCGTCACCTCGAATGTGTCGAGGATCAGCGTGTCCATCGAATTGAAGAACTGCACCCGCCAGACCTGCGGCAGGGCGCAGGCGCTGATCCGGCAGTTGCCGTAGCCGCGCGACAGGATGGTCACGGCCCCTTTGCCGAGCGCCGCATCCAGCCACAGGAGATCCTCCTCCGTATGCGGCAGCAGCGAGAGATTGACCACATGCGGCATCCCGCCGGACCGCCAGTTTGCGGACTGGTCCGCCAGTTCCGCCAGCAGGGCGGGCGCGTTGACGACGCCGGCCGGGCGCGGTGCGGAGAGCATCGGCGCCGGGGCTCCGCCGCCATGGGCGCGCCGGACCGCCTCGGCCGGGACAGGTCCGACCTCGATGCGGTCGATGCCCGCCCCCGCCAGCATCCAGACCCCGGCGAACACGCTTTCCTGAACCATCAGGGCCGGCACGCCCCTCAGCTTCATGGACACTTCGCCCTGTCCGAGCGTCTCGGCCATCAGGGCCCGGCTCGCCGGGTCCATGGCCGACAGGTCGAACTCGGCGCGCTCGCCGCCGGCGGTGGCGGCGATCTCGCAGGCCCCGGCGATATCGGCCAGCGTCTTCAGGGCCGGCGTGACCTGCGAGGGATCTCCCACCTCGGGCAGATGCGGCACATAGGTGCGCATGCCCGACGGCAGCGCCATGTAGGACAGTTCCTCGTCGTCGAGAGGCTGCGAACCCGGCCCGAACCCGGCCGGAGGAAACAGGAATCCGTTGCTCATTGCATCCGCTCCGGGGTTCTGAGGCCAAGCAGGCGCGGCAGGTGCACCATGTAGTCGTCCCAATCGCGGATCTTCTGGATCGATCCGAGATAGGTCCCTTCTGCAAAGAACAGGAAACCCGGCGTCTTCAGGGCCTTGAAAATCTCGCGCACCTCCGCCTCCACCGCGTCATCGACGAGCGCGCAGTCGAACACGCCCTGAAACGCCATGCGCAGTTCCGGCAGGATCACCGCAGCATCGGCGGTCTCCAGATTGCGCGCCGGATTGCCCGGGACGAGAAGGCAGTGGGTTCCGGGCCGGGCCGTGAAGGCTGAGACCTCGTCAAGGCTTGCCAGCAGCGGCCAGCCCAGATCGTCGACGAGACGGCGCAGAAGCGGATGAGAGAGAGAGGCGCCGGAGGCTAGAGCGGCACCGGATGGATCGTGCATGAGGATCATCCCTGGCTGTGACCGGCCGCAAGAGCGGCCTGAAGATGGGGTGGCAGTTCAGGTTCCCGCGCATCCAGGTCGGCAAAGGCCGCGCCCGGATCCTGTCCGGCCATGACCCGCCGCAGTCCCTCCAGCGCGGCGGCGATCACCGCCGCCTCTTCCGGCTCCAGGATCTCGCGTGCCGTGCCGAGAAAGCAGAGAAGCCAGTCCCCCGCCTTTGCGTCAGGGGTCAGCGAGAGATCGATCAGGGTCTCCCGGCCGTCGATCATTGCCACACCGGCAATCCCGCTGCGCGAGACGAGCCGCGCCGGCTCGCCGATGCACATCACAGGCTCCCGGGGAAGAAGCGGGCGTCGCCGGTGCGGCAGGCCTCCTCCGCCGAGGGGCGCCCCTGCTCATAGGCGGTGCGGCGGATCGACGGATCAGCAAGGTCTGCAGCGCTGCGGCCGGCAGCGATCTCCACGCCCCAGGCAGCCAGTTCGGCACGGGCAAGGTCCAGCGCGCCGGGAATGGCCGCAGCGACCTGCGGCCGCAGACCGCCGCCGTAATCCTCCAGCTCCACCGGCTGGCAGCCGATCAAGGTAAGCTTGTGCGGACAGCACCCGAGCAGTTGCGCGGTGGCAATCACGTCCTGGAAACCGGTCTGGTGAAGGCTCATCTTCCTGGCGCCCATGAAGGCGGGCACCTCGCCGTCGCGCACCAGCTTCAGTGTGCCGGGCTCCAGGCCGTAGTCGATGGCATCGAAGACGAGAAGGGCCTCCGCCTCCTCCAGAAAGGGCAGGAGATAGAGCCCCTGCGTGCCGCCATCCAGCAGGCGGACGTGCTCCGGCAGCGCGACGGCGGAGGCCAGCGCCTCGACGCAACGCACTCCGAACCCCTCGTCGGCCCACAGGACGTTGCCAATGCCCAGAACAAGAATGGATGATGGATTGGTTGCTGGCATGTTCCCCTCCCCGGAACGGTGCTGGCATGCGGGCTTTCCGCCCTTTGAGGGAAGACTAGGGCAACCGCCGGTGCCGCGGCAGGTTTTTCCGCAAACCGGTGAAAATTATTATTTGTCAGTTATTACAAAGCGATAGATAGGGTTTCCACCCGTCGCGGCCGCAACAAGCCGAAAATTACTCTTCCAAAACAAACGCTCAATGGAAAGAAACCTTCCAGCATATCGGTATGATTCGGGTGACGGCATGCGGCCGCCACCCGAACGGGACGTTCAGTCCGTGCGGTCGTCCTTGAAGGTCCTGTGACCGGAGATCATCGTCGAGACGATCGACTGCCGGCTCATGATGTCCTCGCGGATCGCGACATAGATATGCACGATCATGAAGATCACGATCCACCACATGCCGAGGTGATGCAGGGTGTGGAGCCGCTGGGTGTTGCCGGCAAGGCCGATGACCCAGCCGAACAGATCGTCATACAAAGATCCCTGGCCCGCCCCTTCCGCGTAGAGCGCCATGCCGGTCACGATCATGAAGCTGGTGCCGAGCGTGATGAAGAAGAACATGGCGAGCTGGGCCAGCGGGTTGTGGCCGATATATTTCTTCGGCTCGCTCTCCAGGAACAGGTACCAGCGGATCTCGAACCAGATCTCGCGCCACCAGTGCCCGTTCAGCACCGGCAGATAGAAGAGCTGCCGGGCGTGGTGATTGCCGAAGATCGCCCAGTAGATGCGGCCGAGAAAGCCGACGGTCAGGATCATCCCCGCGGCGAAATGCGCGAAGCGGATATAGCCGAAGAGGAACTGGTCATAGGCCTCGTGCTGGCCGGCCGAGGGCGGCGGGCTGCCGATGAAGTACCCGGTCACGCACAGGACCAGGATCGCCGACGCATTCACCCAGTGCCAGATCCGCACCGGCGCCTCGTAGACATAGACCGATGATTGCCGCTGGGCCGTGGCGAGTTCCGCCTCCAGCTCGAGGGCATGGCTGTCCTTGTTCATGTCCGCCTCCTCATGATGCGGCCAGCAGCAGGCCGGCGGCAGCGATGGCGCCGCCCAGGACGCGCTGCAGCACCAGCTTGCCGGCGATACCGCGCGCAACGCCGATGCCCGCCACATGCAGAAGCGAGGTGGCGATGACGAAGCCCGCGACATAGGCGATGGCACCACCCTCAGCCTCGCTGGCATGAGCATGGCCGTGACCGAGCGCGAAGAAGCCGATCGCGACAAGAGCCGCGACCGTGAGTGCGGCCGGCATCTCGGGCTTCGCCACCAGCACCAGGAGGCCGAAGATCACCACCGAGGCGAGGATCAGCGTCTCGACCGCCGGCATGGTGACACCGGCGAAGGCGAGACCCGCCCCCGCCAGCATGGCGCCGAGGAAGGCGGCTGCCCCGCCCCAGGGATGCCGTGGCAGCGCAAGACCCGACCAGATCCCGACCGCCACCATCGCCAGCAGATGGTCGAGGCCGAGGACCGGGTGCAGGAGCCCGGCGAGGAGACCCGAGGTCCCGCCATGGCCGGTATGGGCCAGGGCTGGGGTCGACAGGAGCAAGGCTCCCAGAAAGACTGCGTAGTTCATGGGGTTCCCTCCCTCAGCGGACCTTGACCGTCGTCAGCGTGCCGCCGTCGGGCGACATCACATGGGTGGAGCAGGCAAGGCACGGATCGAAGCTGTGCAGCGTGCGCAGGATCTCCACCGGCTCGTCGGGGCGCTCCATGTAGGTGTTCATGAGCGAGGCCTCGAAGGCGCCGATATTGCCCTTGGTGTCGCGCGGACTGCCGTTCCAGGTGGTGGGGACGACGCACTGGTAGTTGTCGATGCGGCCGTCCTTGATCCTGATCCAGTGGCCGAGGGCGCCACGCGGTGCCTCCGTCATGCCCACGCCCTTGGCCTCCTTCGGCCAGGTCTTCGGATCCCATTTCTCGACATTCGCCGTCGACTGGTCGCCGTTCTTGATGTTGGTGATCAGCTTGTCGAAGAAGTATTTCTGCAGACGCCCGCAATATTCGGACTCCAGCGCACGCGCCGCGGTGCGTCCCAGGGTCGAGAACAGCGCGGAAACCGGCAGGTTCATCGTCCGGAGCAGGCCGTCGACCTGGTTCTTGATGTCCTCGTGACCCTTGGCATAGCCGACGACATAGCGGGCCAGCGGGCCGACCTCCATGGCATGGCCGCGCCAGCGCGGTGCCTTGATCCAGCTGTACTTGGCGCTCTCGTCCAGTTCCTCGATGTTGGTGCGGGTGCCCTTGGCTTTCGGGCCGAGTTCGTATCGCGGCTCGGTGACGCCGTCCCAGGGATGCAGGCCCTTGCCGGGCTCGGCATAGGTGTACCAGCTATGGTCGACGAACTCCTGCACCTGCTCGGGATCGCGCGGATCAACGTCGTGAACCTCGTTGAGGTTGCCGTTGATGATGGCGCCACGCGGCAGATGCAACTGCCCTGCATCGAAATTGTTCGGATGCTCGGGGATGTCGCCATAGGCAAGCACCGCCTGGCCCGACAGACCACCGCCATAGAGCCAGTTCTTGTAGAAGCCGCCGATGGCGATCACGTCCGGGATATAGACGTTGCGGTTGAACGTGTTGCACAGGTCGATGATGGAACTGACCATGTTCAGCCGTTCCATGTTGATCGCCCCGACCGCGCCGATGCCGTCGATGTTGATCGGACAGGGAACGCCGCCGACAAGCCAGTTCGGATGCGGGTTCTTGCCGCCGAAGATGGTGTGGACCTTGACGATCTCCTTCTGCAGGTCGAGCGCCTCCAGATAGTGGGTCGTCGCCATCAGGTCGGCTTCCGGCGGCAGCAGATAGGCCGGATTGTCCCAGTAGCCGTTCTTGAACAGGCCGAGCTGGCCGGATTCGACGAACTTCTTCAGCCGGTTCTGCACGTCGCGGAAATAGCCCGGCGACGACAGGGGATGGCTCGGGCTGACCGCCTGCTGCAGCTCCGACGTCGCCTTCGGGTCGGCACGCAGGGCATTGATCGGATTCACCCAGTCCAGCGCATGCAGATGGTAGAAATGCACCACGTGATCGTGGATCTGCAGGTTGAGCTGCATGATGTTGCGGATCGAGTTGGCGTTGTCGGGGATGGTGATCCCCAGCGCGTCCTCGACCGCACGCACGCTGGTCAGCGCATGGGTGCCGGTGCACACGCCGCAGATGCGTTCGGTGAAGGCCCAGGCATCCCGCGGGTCGCGTCCCTTGAGGATCACCTCGAGGCCGCGCCACATGGTGCCGGTGGACACGGCGTTGCGGATCACGTTGCCTTCGTCGACATTGACCTCGCAGCGCATGTGCCCCTCGATCCGGGTCACCGGGTCGACGACGATACGCCGGCCCGAGGTGTCGAGGTTGAAACCATTCGGAGTTGCAGTCATCGTTTCAAGCCTCCACCTTGTCCTGGGTCTTCTTCTGCGCGCGCTTCAGCGCCGAGACCGCCGCATGCACCGCGACGGCGCCACCGACGACGCCCGCAGCCGTCATGCCCACCTGATCGGCGTTCGCTTCGACGCCGAACTGCTTGATGTTGGTCAGCCGGTCATAGAAGCTGCCCTGATCCCAGAACCCGTCCTCCGAACAGCCGATGCAGCCATGGCCCGACTGGATCGGGAAGGAGACGCCCTCGTTCCAACGAATGGTGGAGCAGGCGTTGTAGGTGGTCGGTCCCTTGCAGCCCATCTTGTAGAGGCAGAAGCCCTTGCGGGCGCCTTCGTCGTCCCAGGTCTCGACGAACTGGCCGGCGTCGAAATGCGGCCGGCGGTAGCACTTGTCGTGAATGCGCTGGGAGTAGAACATCGCCGGGCGCCCCTGACGGTCGAGCGTCGGCAGCCGGTCGAAGGTGAGCATGTAGGTGATGACGCCGGTCATCACCTCGGCGATCGGCGGGCAGCCCGGCACCTTGATGATCGGCTTGTCGAGGATGACCTTGTGAACCGGCGTTGCCCGGGTCGGGTTGGGCGCCGCCGCCTGGACGCAGCCATAGGAGGCGCAGGCGCCCCACGAGATGATCGCCTTGGCGTGCTCCGCCGCATGGCGCAACTGGTCGACGAACGGCTTGCCGCCGACGATGCAGTACATGCCGTCCTCGTTGAGCGGCGGATTGCCTTCGACGGCCAGGATGTAGTTGCCCTTGTACCGCTCGATCGTGTCCTGCAGCGCCGCCTCGGCCGCGTGACCGGCCGCCGCCATCAGTGTGTCGTCATAGTCGAGGCTGATCATCGACAGCACCACATCCTTGGCCAGCGGATGGGCCGAGCGGATGAAGCTCTCCGAGCAGCAGGTGCATTCCAGGCCGTGAATCCAGATCACCGGTGTGCGCGGCTTCGTCTCCATCGCATGGGCGATCTTGGGGACGAAAGACGGCCCGAGGCCGAGCGCGGCCGCCGTCAGGCTGCAATATTTCATGAAGCTTCGCCGGGTAATGCCCTGGCGCCGCATCACGTCGTAAAAGGTTTCGACTTGCGACAAGGTGTCCTCCCTCGGTGCGTGAAATGTCGTGTTTCGACCGTACCGAGGCGATGATGCCGTGCCGGACATTCCCCGCGCCTGCACAAAAACGCCTGCCGCAAAAATAAAAAATATCTGTTTTATATCAATAGATTGATCTGATTTTTTGGATTTTTCGCGTCCGGCGGATGTCAAGGCCCTGACCGCCGGACAGGGTCAGGCGGTCAGCCCGCTTCCGCTCCTGCGCGGGCAAGGCAGACGAGGGCCTGCCCCAGGGCAAGGCCGCCGTCATTGGCCGGAACCTGGCGGTGGACCAGCACGGGCAGACCGGTCAGTTCGGCCTGACAGGCCTCCAGCAGCCGGGCGTTCTGGAAACAGCCGCCGGTGAGGGCGACGGCCCGCGCCCGTCCCGTCTCGACGAGGTGGCGGGCGGGCGCGCAGAAGGCGCGGGCAAGACCCGCATGGAACGCACCGGCGATCCGTGCCGGAGCCACGCCGCCCGCCTGATCCGCAAGCAGCGCGCGGATCATCGGTGCGGGGTCGATCTCCCCCGCGCTCGCCGCGAAAGGATAGGCGGGCGCGCTCACCGCCATCGCCTCCAGCCGCATCGCCGCCTCGCCCTCATAGCTCTGCACTTCGGGGCAAAGGCCGAGAGCGGCGGCAACGGCATCGAACAGGCGCCCGGCGGAGGAGGACATCGGCGCGTTGATCCCCGCGCGCAGGGCGGCGCGCACCTGCTCCACCGGGCGGCCCGCCATCAGCCGCTGTGCGAAATCCTCCGCACCGCCGGTGAGCTCTGCCTGGTCGAGGCGCGCCAGCAGGTTGCGCCAGGGCTCTAGTGCGGCGCGGTCGCCGCCGGCTAGCGGTGCGGGGCGCAGCCGGCAGATCCGTTCGAAATCGCCATAGCCGCCGAGCAGCACCTCGCCGCCCCACAGCGTGCCGTCGGTCCCAAGGCCGGTGCCGTCGAGCACGATCCCGGCCACCGGCCCCGCATCCGGGGGCCAGAGATTGTCGGCGAGGCAGGCGGCAAGATGGGCGTGGTGATGCTGGACGCGGGTCACCGGCAGGCCCATCGCCTCGCCCGCCTGGCTTGCGCGATAGTCCGGATGCAGATCGATGGCGACCCGGCCGGGCCGATGGTCGAACAGCGCCGTGCAGTCGGCGATGGCCTTGTGGAATTCGTCCAGCGTCAGGGCATCATCGAGGTCGCCGAGATGCTGCGACAGCAGCGCCTGACCGTTCTTGACGAGGCAGACGGCGCCCTTCATCTGGCCGCCCAGCGCCAGAACCTGCGGCCCGGCCGCAAACCCGGGCGGCAGGGGCAGCGTGCCGGGAACGCGTCCGCGGGCGCGGCGCAGCACCATCGGCGGCTCCGCCCGCTCCACCCCGTCGTCGAGACGGCGGAGGATGTCGCGGTCATGCAGCAGAAACCCGTCGGCAAAGGCGGAAAGCTTCTCGCGCGCCTCGTCATTGCCGGTCACCTGCGGCTCACCGGAGAGGTTCCCTGAGGTCATCACCAGCACGCCGCCGAACGCGGCAAGCAGCAGATGATGCAAGGGCGTGTAGGGCAGCATGACGCCGAGCGAGGTCATGCCGGGCGCCACCGCTTCGGGCAGCACCCGGCGGGAGGGAACGAGCACCACCGGCGCGGCGGGGTCGCGCAGCAGCGCCAGCGCCGCCGGAGACAGCTCGGCGATCTCCGCAAGATGCGCCTCTGCGGCCATCAGCGCGAAGGGCTTGGCCGGGCGGCGCTTGCGCCGGCGCAACAGGGCGAGGCTGCCGGCATTGCCGGCATCGCACGCCAGATGAAAGCCGCCAAGCCCCTTGACCGCGACGATCCCGCCCGCCCGCAGCCGCTCCACCGCCAGCGTCAGCGGATCGCCGGGGCAGTCACGCCCGTCCTCCTCATAGGACAGCCTCGGTCCGCAGGCCGGGCAGGCAATCGGCTGGGCGTGGAAGCGCCGGTCGGCAGGGTCGGAATACTCCGCCGTGCAGTCCGGGCACATGGCAAAGACCGACATGGCGGTGCGGGCGCGGTCGTAGGGCAGACTGCGCAGGATCGAATAGCGCGGCCCGCAATGGGTGCAATTGGTGAAGGCGTAGCCCCGGCGGCGCCCCGGTCCGGCGATCTCCGCCGCGCAGGCGGAGCAAGTGGCCGCATCCGGCGTCACCCGGGTCTCGGCGCCCGAACCGGCCGAAGCGCGGATGTCGAAGGTCAGCGGCAGGTCACTGAAGCCGGCCGGCTGGCACTCGACCGCATCGACGCGGGCCAGCGGCGGCGCCTGTGTCCGCAGCGCCAGGGCGAAGGCATCGAGACCCGGCTCTTCCATGCCCGGCTCATCGACGCCCGCTTTGGCGGCATGGATCAGCACCCCCTGCGGATCGTTCAGCACGAAGCCGCGCAGGCCATGCTGGCGGGCCAGCGTCCAGACGAAAGGCCGGAAGCCGACCCCCTGCACCTGGCCGCGCACCCGGATGATCCAGCCCTTGACCATGACCACCTCCTGCGTCAATGCACGGTGCAGACCATGCAGGGATCGAAGGAACGGACCACATGCTGGACCGCCACCGGCGTGGTCTCCCCGTTCTGCACCGGCGTGCCCACCAGCGCCGCCTCCAGCGGCCCCGGAACGCCGGCGGCATCGCGCGGGCTGAAGTTCCAGGTGGTCGGGGCGATGATCTGATAGCCGGCGATCCGTCCGTTCTCGATCCGCAGCCAGTGCCCGAGAGCCCCGCGCGCCGCCTCCACCAGGCCCACACCAACGGCCCGCTGCGGCAGGCGGCCCGACACCATGAAGCTGGCACCCGGCTCGATGGCCGCGACCAGACGCTCCATCAGAATCTGGGTGCGGGCGATTTCAAGGAGGCGCGCCGCCACCCGCGCCAGAACGCCGCCCTGACGCGCGAGGTCGAGCGCCAGCGGATGGCCGTCGACCACCTGCCGCGCCAGCGCTCCCGTCTCCATCGGCAGCCCCGACAGGCGCGGCGCCTTGCACCAGCTGTAGGCGTCCTCGCGCATGTCCTCGTCCGGAAGGGTTGCCCCGGCCAGCGGATGCACCGCCTCGCCCAGCATCCAGGCATGGCTGACATCCTCGATCACCGCGCCCGTATCGAGCGGTTTCAGCCCGCCCTCCCAGACGCCGGGGCGGAATCCGTAACCGTCGGACAGCGGATAGGCGCCGAAGCTGAGATAGCGTCCGGCGCCGCGCCCCAGTCCGGCAAGCTGCGTATCGGCGGCGATCTCGAGGAAGAGGCCGGCATCTCCGCCCATCCAGCGCATCAACTCACCGGCGGAGCCAAGCTCCGCGAAAGCCTCGACTTCCGCTCCGAACACCACTGTCTCCAGATAGCGGCGGAAGGCGCGGAGATGGGTTGCCAGCCGCACCTTGTCGCGGGGGCCAGGCGCGCGAGTGACCCCGCCCGGCTGGATCGCCAGCGTGTGCGGCCACTTGCCCGCCAGCATGCCGAGGATATGCATCAGCCCGGCCCGCGCCTCGACCGCCGCCCGCTGGGCGCTGCCCTCCATCGCCGTGAAGCGCGACACCGCCTGCCCGTGCCAGGGCCGCGCCGCATAGGCCGGGCGGGTGAAATCCGGCATGAAGAACAGGTTGAAATGGGTCAGGTGGTCGCTGACATTCTCCACCGCATGGATCAGTTGCGCCACCAGCAGGCCCTGCGGCGAGGGGGCAAGGCCCATCGCGTCCGCCAGCGCACGGGCGGCGGCGGCTGACTGGCTGATCGAACAGATGCCGCAGATGCGCGGCGTGATGGTAAGCGCATCGCGCGGGTCCTTGCCTTCGAGCATGCGCTCGAAGCCCCGGTAGAGCGGCGCATTGACGCGGGCGCTGCGGACAGCCCCCTGCTCCAGATCAAGATGCACCTCAAGATCCCCCTCAACACGGTTGAAGGGGCCGACAATCAGGCGTCCTTCGCTCATTTGCGCGGCTTTCGGATCGTCGGTGGAACCATGACGCGGTCGGCAACCGCATTGCGGGCGATGCGCTGCGGCGTTGCCGCCTTGGACAGGGAAGCCAGTGCCATGAACCAGGCCTTGGGCATGTCGGACGGCAGGCCGACGGGGATACCGGCGATCTTCGGCGTCTCGGTGAAGGGGTGGCGCGGCTCCTCGAACTCTGGCGCTGTGCAGGCGATGCAGGGATAGCCGCCGCGCGTGCAGGAGCCCTCCCCGTTCCACGGCCGGATGTTGCAGTCGCCGACCGCCTGGGTGCCGACGCAGCCCAGATGCTCCATCATGCAGCCAATCTCGGACAATTCCCGCGCGCTTGCCTTGTACTCGTAGAACTCGTTTTTCGGGCAGCCGTGATGCACCAGATGGTCGGCGTAGAATCTCGGCCGGCCGAGCGCGTCCATGTCGTCCGCGCCGAAGACGCCCGCCTTCAGCAGCAGCAACGTCTCGCTGACCCAGTCCGGATGGGTCGGGCAGCCGGCGACGTTGACCACCGGGAGGCCGAACCGGCCCCGGAAATCCGGCGTCAGGATGCCGTCGGAGTGGGTGCCCTCGTATTGCAGGCCCGCCGCATCGGAGGGATTTCCGCCGGCCGAAGTGATGCCGCCATAGGCCGCGCAGGAGCCGACAGCAACGACATGACCGGCAAGCGGGGCGAGCTGGCGCACCCAGTCGAGCATGGAAACGCCCGTCCCGGAGAGCATCTGGTAACGGCCGGTGCCGCGCGGCCCGCGCGCGATGGCACCTTCCACGCAGAGGATGTCGAGCGCCAGGCGTCCCTCGACGATGTCGCTGAGCAGTGATCTGACCTCGACACCCGTCTCCAGGCTGAGCGCGGGATGCCAAAGCACCCGCAGCCCCGCGTCGGACAGAAGCTCGAACACGTTGGGATTTTCCGCGCAGAGCAGCGACATGGTGCAGCCCCCGCATCCCGCACTTTGCAGCCAAAGGAGGTTCATCGCCCGCCGTCCTCCGCAGGGGTCAGATCGAGTTGGAAACAGGCGCCGCGGCCCGCCGGGCACAGACGCAGGCGGCCGCCATGCTCTTCGGCGATCTTGTGGCTGATCGACAGGCCGAGCCCGGTGCCGCTGCCGACCGGCTTGGTGGTGAAGAACGGGTCGAAGATCTCGTGCTGCAGGCTGGGCGGCACGCCCGCGCCATTGTCGCTGACGCTGACCCGGGCGTATCCATCGGCCAGTTCGTGGCGGATCTCGATCCGCGCGTCCTCCTGCCCCTCCAGTGCGTCGACCGCATTCTGGACGAGGTTCATGATCACCTGCTGGATGTGCCCCGGCCGGCCGATGGCCATCAGACGCTCGCGGCCGGAGACCGCCACGGCGACCGGCCTGCGGGCACCGCGCAACACCCAGTTCGCCGCGACCGCCGTCGTTTCAACCAGATCGAACGGCACCATCTCGCCCGTGCCGTCGGCGGACAGGCGCCGCAGGTCCTCGACGATGTCGCGCACCCGCTCGGCCCCTTCGCGCGCGCCCTGCACCGCCTCACGCAGGTTGCGCACCTCGCGGTCGAGCCGCAATTGCTCGCGCAGCATGACGAGCTCCTCGCGTCCGGCCCCTTCCTGGACCCGCTGGAAATAGGTCTCGAACTTGCCGGTGTAGCGCTCGAGCGCATGAGCGTTGGCATAGACGAAACTGATCGGATTGTTGAGCTCGTGGGCGACGCCGGCCAGCAGACGGCCGAGCGAGGCCAGCTTCTCGTTGCGCACCAGTTGCGCCTGGGCGGATTTCAGCTCGTCGTGGCTGCGGGCCAGTGCCGAATAGGCCTGCCGGAGCTCGCCAACCGAGCGGCCGGACAGGACGAGGCCGGCCAGCCGGCCACGCTCGTCGAGACGCGGCGCCAGGTTCAGCTCCAGCGGCATCGCGCCAGCCTCCGCCACCAGATGCGCCTCGATGGTTTCCGGCTGGCGGGTCTGCATCACCCGCGTCATCGCGGCGGCCAGCGCCGCCTGCTCGTCCCGCGCAAACAGGCTGGCTACCGGGCGCCCGGTCACCCGGTCGTGGTCAACATCGAGATGGCGCAGCAGCGAGGCCGAGGTTTCCTCAATGTCGCCGTTGCGGTCGAGGATGATCAGCACGTCCGACACGGAGGCGAGGATCGAGGCCAGGAACCGGCGCATCGCCTCGAGTTCGGCATTCTGCCGCTCCAGGCGTCCCTGATACTCGACAAGGTCGGCATAGGTCCGGTCGACGGCGGACAGCACCTCCATCCAGACCTCGTCGCTGAGCGCGCCCGGGTGCTGCGCCGGATCAAATGATATCTGCTGGGCCATCGCTTCCTCCAGGCAGCACCTTACCTCTCCGGCGCGGCCGTGGAAATGGGCGCCGTGCACCGCATCGCTCAGACGTCATGCGAAACCCCGTCGACTGCCGGCAAATAGGTGCCCTTCAGCCCGAGAACAGCCTCGGCGACGGATTTCGCCGCCGGCCGGAGCGGATACTCCGCCCGGTGCACCAGAAACCAGTGGCGCAGGATCGGCAGTTGCGGCGCGGCCAGCATGACCAGTTGCCCGTGGCGCAGTTCCTCCGTCACCGTGTGCAGCGACAGGAACGCAAGCCCCAGCCCCGCCATCACCGATTGCTTGATGGTCTCGTTGGAGCCCATCTCCACCAGGCGGAACACCTGCCCGTCGCCCAGCCGGTCGAGATAGCGCGTCATCAGGATGCGGGTTCCCGACCCCGGCTCGCGGGAGATCAGTGTCTCGCCGAGGAGATCGGCGGCGGACAGGGCCTGGCGTCCGGCAAGCGGATGATCCGGCGGCGCGATCAGCCCGTGCGGATGCACCCCGAGCGCCGACGCCTCGACCAGCGGCTGGCGCGGCGGGCGCCCCATGATGGCAAGATCGACCGCCCGATTCTCGAGATCGCGGATGACCTGGTCGCGGTTGCCGACGCGCAGCACCAGCTCGATGTTCGGGATCAGCGTGTGCAGGATCTTGACCAGCCGCGGCGCGAAATACTTGCCCGTCGAGACGACCCCGAGCGTCACCCGCCCGGCCAGCCCCTCCGACAGGGCGCGGATTTCCTGCGCCGCCTGCGACAGCGCCGTATCGATCCGGACATGGGCTTCCAGCAATACCCGCCCCTCTTCTGTCAGGCTCGATCCGCTGGCGTCGGAACTGCGATGCAGCAGGGCAAGGCCAAAGGCCTGTTCCAGCGCCTTGAGCTGGCTGTGCACCGCCGGCGGGGTCAGGCCGAGCGCGGCGCCCGCCGCCGCCATGCTGCCGTGGCGATCGACGGCAGCCAGCGCCCGCAACTGCTTCAGCGTCACCGCGTCCAGATGGTACATTCAAAAAATCCTTCTCAGAAATAAGAATTATTAAATTTTCACGAAAGACCCGGCAAGGCAAGACTGCGCGACCAAGGCAGCACATCTGGGAGGAAACGATGCGGCCCGAGAAGCAGATCTTGCCGGCGCTCGCCGTTTCGGCCGCGTTGCAGGACGTGCTGGAACGTCTTTGCCGCACCGGTGCGGCCCTGTCCCGCCTCATCGCGGCCGGAGACCCAGCCCGTGAGCTCGGCGCCAGTTCCGGCGAGGAGAACGCGGACGGCGACCGGCAGAAGCTGCTCGACGTGATCGCAGACGAAGCCTTCATCGACGGCTTGCGCGGTTCCGCCGTCCGCTACCTCGCATCGGAAGAGCAGGAGAGCATCCTGCAGATGTCGGACGGCGGCAGTCTGGCGCTTGCCATCGATCCCCTGGACGGCTCGTCGAACATCGACGTCAACATATCGATCGGGACGATCTTCTCGGTCTATCCCGCCGCCGGCAGCGCCGAGGCGAGCTTCCTGCGCCCGGCAAGCGAGCAGATCGCCGCCGGTTACATCATCTACGGCCCGCAGACCCTGCTGGTCGTCACCCATGGTGAGGGCGTGCTGAAGTTCACGCTGGACCGGGACCGGGGCTGCTTTCATCCGGCCGCCGCGAAGATGGCGATCCCGCCCCGGACCAGCGAATACGCCATCAACGCCTCGAACTATCATCACTGGCACGCACCGGTCCGCGCCTTCATCGACGACATGGTGACCGGCGCCCTCAGCCGCAACGGGCAGGGTTTCAACATGCGCTGGGTCGCCTCGCTGGTGGCCGAGGCGCATCGCATCCTCACCCGGGGCGGGGTGTTTCTCTACCCGGCCGACCGGCGCAAGGGCTACGAGAAAGGCCGCCTGCGCTTCCTCTACGAATGCGCGCCGATCGCTTTTCTGGTCACCCAGGCCGGCGGCAGCGCCACCGACGGCGTCGACGACCTGATGCGGCAGTCCGCGGCCAGCCTGCATGGCCGCACTCCCTTCGTTTTCGGCAGCGCGGAGAAGATCGCCCGCGTCACCGCCTATCACGACCTTGCCGAGGCTGGCGATGCCGCCCTGTTCGGCAAGCGCGGCCTGTTCCGGAGCTGACCACCCATGAGCCAGAAACATCCCATCATTTCGGTCACCGGCTCCTCGGGCGCCGGCACCTCGACGGTGAAGACCACCTTCGACCAGATCTTCCGGCGGGAAAGCATAACCGCGGTGTCGATCGAGGGTGACGCCTTTCACCGCTACAACCGCGCCGACATGCGCGCGGAACTGGAGCGCCGGGTCGCCGCGGGCGACTTCACCTTCTCCCACTTCTCGTTCGAAGCCAACGAGCTCAAGGAGCTGGAGAGAGTCTTCCGCGAGTATGGCGCGACCGGCCGCGGGCGCACCCGCACCTATGTCCATGACGAGATCGAGGCCGCAAGAACCGGCGTCGCGCCGGGCAACTTCACCGCCTGGGCGCCGTTCCAGGACCACAGCGACCTGCTGTTCTACGAGGGGCTGCACGGAGCCGTCGTTGCCGATGACGTCGACATCGCCCGCCATGCCGACCTGAAGATCGGCGTCGTGCCGGTGATCAACCTCGAATGGATCCAGAAGATCCACCGCGACCGGGCGCATCGGGGCTACTCGACCGAGGCGGTGACAGACACGATCCTGCGCCGCATGCATGCCTATGTGCACTGCATCTGCCCGCAGTTCACCCAGACCGACATCAACTTCCAGCGTGTGCCGGTGGTCGACACCTCGAACCCCTTCATCGCCCGCTGGATCCCGACGCCGGACGAGAGCCTCGTGGTCATCCGCTTCAAGAACCCGCGCGGCATAGACTTCCCCTACCTGACGGCGATGATCCACGGCTCCTGGATGAGCCGGGCCAACTCGATCGTCATTCCGGGCAACAAGATGGATCTCGCCATGCAGTTGATCCTGACGCCGCTGATCGAGCGGCTGATCCGCGACGCCAAGCGGGCCTGACCCGCCTGGCAGCTGCCGCGCCCTCTGAAAAGGACAGATGATGATGACCCAGCTTCTGCGGGCCAACGAACGGCTCATGGCCAATGCCCTGCGCGCCCTTGCCATGGACGCGGTCCAGGCGGCCGGTTCCGGCCATCCCGGCATGCCAATGGGCATGGCGGATGTCGCGGCGGTGCTCTTCAACCGGTTCATCACCCTTGATCCGGCGGCGGCCGGCTGGCCGAACCGCGACCGTTTCGTGCTGTCGGCCGGGCACGGATCGATGCTGCTCTATGCGATCAACCATCTGCTTGGCTATCCGGACATGGGGATGGACCAGATCCGCGCCTTCCGGCAGCTCGGCAGCCGCACTGCCGGCCATCCGGAATACGGCCATGCCCTCGGTGTCGAGGTCACCACCGGCCCGCTCGGCCAGGGGCTCGCCACCGCCGTCGGTCTGGCTCTGGGCGAGCGGATGGGCGCCGCCCGCTTTCCCGGCCTCGTCGACCACTGGACCTATGTGATCGCCGGCGACGGCTGCCTGATGGAAGGGATCAGCCACGAGGCCATCGACATGGCCGGCCATCTGCGGCTCGGCCGCCTCGTGGTGCTGTGGGACGACAACCGCATCACCATCGACGGCGGCACGGGCCTCTCCACCTCCACCGACCAGGGCGCCCGGTTCGCTGCCGCAGGCTGGCACGTGGTCCACTGCGACGGACACGACCGGGAGCAGATCGCGTGTGCCATCGAAGCGGCCCGCGCCGATCCGCGCCCCAGCCTCGTCTGCTGCCGGACCGTCATCGGTTACGGTGCGCCCAACAAGCAGGGCAGCCACGACGTGCACGGCGCCCCGCTCGGGCCGGACGAGATTACCGCGGCGCGCCAGGCGCTCGACTGGCCGCACGCACCGTTCGAGATCCCCGCCCCTATCTACACGGCCTGGGGCGGGATCGCGGCACGGGGTGCGGCGGCGCATGCCGCCTGGCGCGACCGGCTGGCAGGCTCGCCGAACCGCGACGCCTTCGCCGCGGCCCTTGCGCGGGACACCGGCGACCTGACGGCCGCCATGCGGCAGCACAAGCAGCGGCTGCTTGACGAGCAGCCGGCGGTGGCAACGCGCAAGGCCAGCGAGATGGCTCTTGAGGTCGTCGCCGGTGCGCTGCCCTTTGTGGCCGGCGGCTCGGCCGACCTGACCGCTTCCAACCTCACCCGGCCGAAAGGCATGACCGCGATCCGGCCCGGCGACTATGCCGGCCGCTACATCCACTACGGCATCCGCGAGCATGGCATGGCTGCCGCCATGAACGGCCTCGCGCTGCACGGCCTGGTGCGTCCCTATGGCGGCACCTTCCTCGCTTTTGCCGATTATGCCCGTCCGTCGATCCGCCTCGCCGCGCTGATGGGCGTGCCGGTCATCCATGTCATGACGCATGACTCCATCGGCCTTGGTGAAGATGGACCGACGCATCAGCCGGTCGAGCATCTCGCCAGCCTGCGCGCCATTCCGGATCTTCTCGTCCTGCGGCCCTGCGATGCGGTGGAGACTGCCGAGGCCTGGGAGATCGCGCTTGCCGAAACGCGGCGGCCGAGCCTGCTGGTGCTGTCGCGCCAGGCGTTGCCGCTGCTGCGCGGCAGCGCGGCGGTCAATGCCAGCGCCCGTGGTGCCTATCTGCTGCGCGCGCCGGCCCGGCGCGACGTGACGCTGATCGCCACCGGCTCGGAGGTGGAGCTTGCAGCCGCCGCCGCGGACCAGCTCGCCACGGCGGACATCGCCGCAGCCGTGGTCTCTGCCCCCTGTTTCGAGCTCTTCGCCGCGCAGGACCCCGCCTATCGCGCCGAAGTGCTCGGCGAGGCGCCGCGCGTCGGCATCGAGGCCGCGCTCCGCCAGGGGTGGGACGGGACCATGCTGAGGCCAACTGACGCTTTCGTCGGCATGAGCGGGTTTGGAGCCTCGGCCCCGGCCGCCCGGCTCTACGAGCATTTCAACATCACCGTGCCGTCCGTCGTTGCGGCCGCGCGGCAGATTGGGAGGGGATGAAATGCGCGCAAGGAGTATAAGCAGCGGTATCGGCCGCGCCGGATCGGAACGCGCCCGGCAGACGGGCGTGACCATCGCTGCGATCACCGGGGCCGAGGTGGCCGGCCGGCGGCTCGTGGTACGGGCGGACCTCAACGTGCCGATGGCCGGTGGACGGGTCAGCGATGCGACGCGCCTCACCCGTTTCGCGCAGGGCATGCGCCCCCTGCTGGCACGCGGCGCGGCGCTTGTCGTCCTGTCGCATCTCGGCCGGCCCACGGGCCGCGACGAGCGCGCGTCACTGGCCGCGATTGCCGGCGATCTTGCAGCGGCGCTCGGACGCGCCGTGGGCTTCGCCACGCTGGACGAGGCGGGCAAGGCCGCGGCCCGGCTGCGGCCCGGCGAGGTGCTGCTGGTGGAGAACATCCGCTTCGAGGAAGGCGAGGCGCGCAACGACCCGGCGCTTGCGGCGCGTCTTGCGGCGCTCGGGGATTTCTATGTCAACGACGCCTTTTCCTGCGCCCACCGCGCCCATGCCAGCACGGCGGCCATCGCCGGCCTGCTGCCGGCCTTCGCCGGGCCGCTGATGATGGAGGAACTCGCCGCGCTCGCCGCCGCGCTCGAAGCACCGGCACGCCCCTCGGTCGCAATCGTCGGCGGGGCGAAGGTGTCGAGCAAGATCGGCGTGCTGAAACACCTCGTCACCCGCCTCGACCATGTGATCGTCGGCGGCGGCATGGCCAATACCTTCCTGTTCGCCAGAGGTATGCCGATGGGCCGTTCGCTGCACGAGCCCGGCCAGACCAGCACCGTCCAGGAGATCCTCGCCATCGCCGAGGCGCATGGCTGCCGCGTCCACCTGCCGCTCGATCTGGTGGTGGCACGCGAGTTCCGGCCCCATGCCCCGGCGGAGATCGTGCCGGCGGACGCCTGTCCGGCCGATGCAATGATCCTCGACGCCGGCCCGAAGGCCTTCGCCACCTTCGCCCGGATTCTCGATACGGCGCGCACCATCTTGTGGAACGGCCCGCTCGGCGCCTTTGAGATCGAGCCCTTCGACCGGGCGACCCTGGCGCTCGCCCGTCTCGCCGCCGGTCTTACCGATGCCGGGCAGACCGTCACCGTGGCAGGCGGCGGCGACACGGTTGCCGCGCTCAATGCAGCCGGGGCCGCAGAGAGTTTCACCTATGTCTCCACCGCCGGTGGAGCCTTTCTGGAGTGGCTGGAGGGGCGCCCGCTTCCGGGCGTCCAGGCCTTGCTGCGCGCCGATGCGGCGTCTTGACGGGAGAACGACATGGCACTGATCACCCTGAGGCAGCTCCTCGACCATGCCGCAGAGCATGGCTACGGCGTGCCCGCCTTCAACATCAACAACATGGAGCAGGGACTGGCGATCATGGAGGCGGCGCAGGCCGTCGACGCGCCGGTGATCCTGCAGGCCAGCCGGGGCGCCCGCAGCTATGCCCGCGACATCATGCTGGCCCGTATGGTCGAGGCGCTCGCGGCGCTCTACCCGGACATTCCCCTGTGCCTGCACCAGGACCACGGCAATGACGAGGCGACCTGCCTCTCGGCAATCCGCCACGGCTTCACCTCGGTGATGATGGACGGCAGCCTGATGGCCGATGCCAGGACACCGGCATCCTACGACTACAACCTTGCCATCACCGCCAGAGTGGCGGCCATGGCGCATGCAGTCGGCGCCAGCGTGGAAGGCGAGCTCGGCGTGCTCGGCAGCCTGGAGACGGGTGTGAGCGAAGCGGAGGACGGGCACGGCGCGGAGGGCAAGCTCGACCATTCGCAGCTCCTGACCGACCCGGACCAGGCTGTAGACTTCGTTGCCCGTACCGGCGTCGACGCGCTCGCCATCGCCTGCGGCACCTCGCATGGCGCCTACAAGTTCACGCGCAAGCCTGACGGCGGCATTCTCGCCATGGACGTGATCGAGAAGATCCACGCGCGGCTGCCGGACACGCATCTCGTCATGCACGGCTCAAGCTCCGTGCCCCAGGAGATCCAGGACATCATCAACGCCCATGGCGGCGAGATGCCCCAGACCTTCGGCGTGCCGGTGGAAGAGATCGTCCGCGGCATCCGCCACGGGGTGCGCAAGGTCAATATCGACACCGACTGCCGCATGGCGATGACCGCCGAGTTCCGGCGCATCGCGGTGACGAGCCCACGGGAATTCGATCCGCGCAAATTCCTGAAGCCGGCAATGGACGCGATGCGCGACCTGTGCCGCTCCCGTTTCGAGGCCTTCGGCACCGCCGGCCATGCCTCGAGGATCAAGGCCGTGCCCATGGACGACATGGCCCGGCGCTACGCATCCGGCGCACTCGATCCACGGCGTTCCCCCAGCAAGGCAGCATGAAGGAGCAAATGATGGCCGACGACAGCAACACGCGGATTACCGACGCCTCGAAGCGCTACAAGGCCGGCGTCCTGAAATACGCCCAGATGGGCTACTGGGACGGCGACTACGAGCCGAAGGAGACCGATCTCCTCGCCCTGTTCCGCATCACCCCGCAGGAGGGCGTCGACCCGATCGAGGCGGCGGCGGCGGTGGCCGGCGAAAGCTCCACCGCCACCTGGACGGTGGTGTGGACCGACCGGCTGACGGCCTGCGACCAGTACCGGGCCAAGGCCTACAAGGTCGAGCCGGTGCCGGGCACGCCCGGACAGTATTTCTGCTATGTCGCCTACGACCTGATCCTGTTCGAGGAAGGCTCGATCGCCAACCTGACAGCCTCGATCATCGGCAACGTGTTCTCGTTCAAGCCGCTGAAGGCGGCGCGGCTTGAGGACATGCGACTGCCCGTCGCCTATGTGAAGACGTTCCGCGGGCCGCCAACCGGCATCGTCGTGGAGCGCGAGCGGCTCGACAAGTTCGGCAAGCCGCTGCTCGGCGCCACCACCAAGCCGAAGCTCGGGCTTTCGGGCAAGAATTACGGCCGGGTCGTCTATGAGGGCCTGAAGGGCGGCCTCGACTTCATGAAGGACGACGAGAACATCAACTCGCAGCCCTTCATGCATTGGCGCGACCGCTTTCTCTACGTGATGGAGGCAGTCAACAAGGCCAGTGCCGAGACCGGCGAGGTGAAGGGGCACTACCTCAACATCACCGCCGGCACGATGGAGGAAATGTACCGCCGGGCGGACTTCGCCAAGCAGCTCGGCAGTGTCATCGTCATGGTCGATCTCATCATCGGCTGGACCGCGATCCAGTCGATCTCGGAATGGTGCCGGCAGAACGACATGATCCTGCACATGCACCGGGCCGGCCACGGCACCTATACCCGCCAGAAGAACCACGGCATCTCGTTCCGCGTCATCGCCAAGTGGCTGCGGCTTGCCGGCGTCGACCACCTGCACACCGGCACGGCCGTCGGCAAGCTGGAGGGCGACCCGATGACGGTGCAGGGCTACTACAATGTCTGCCGCGAGACCCGCAACGAGGTTGACCTGCCGCGCGGCCTGTTCTTCGAGCAGGACTGGGCGGACCTGAAGAAGGTCATGCCGGTGGCCTCGGGCGGCATCCATGCCGGCCAGATGCACCAGCTTCTCTCGCTGTTCGGCGATGATGTGGTGCTGCAGTTCGGTGGCGGCACCATCGGTCATCCGATGGGCATCCAGGCCGGCGCCACCGCCAACCGCGTCGCACTGGAGGCCATGGTGCTGGCCCGCAACGAAGGCCGCAACATCGACGCTGAGGGGCCCGAGATCCTTCGCGCGGCGGCGAAGTGGTGCAAGCCGCTGGAAGCGGCCCTCGATACCTGGGGCAACATCACCTTCAACTACACCTCGACCGACACGTCGGACTTCGTCCCGGCGCCCGCGGTCGCCGTTTGAGGAGCAAGACCATGCGCATCACACAGGGCTGCTTTTCCTTCCTGCCCGACCTGACCGGCGAACAGATCGCCGCCCAGGTCGACTACTGCCTGTCGCGCGGCTGGGCAATCGGGCTCGAATACACCGACGATCCCCATCCCCGGAACACCTACTGGAACATGTGGGGCAACCCGATGTTCGACCTGCGCGACGCCAAGGGCGTGATGATGGAGCTTGAGGCCTGCCGCAAGGCGCATCCGCAGACCTATATCCGCGTCAATGCTTTCGACAGCACGCGCGGCGTCGAGACGGTGACCATGAGTTTCATCGTCAACCGGCCCGGCGACGAGCCGGCACTCGTGATGCGCCGGACCGAGGCCGAGGGCCGCTCGATCCGCTACACCCATGACGTGATCCGCTGACCTCCCAAGCGCAAGACCGGCAGGGGACGGCCCGCCGCCCCCTGCCCCCGTTTCAAAAGGTCCAGCCAAAAGGAAGTGACCGATGGATGCCGACACCGCCCCACCGCCCGCGACGGTCGACCTGCGCGGGGAGTTCGAGAGTTCCGGCGTGAAGGAGCTGCTCGACGAACTCGACCGCGACATGATCGGCCTGCGGCCGGTGAAGCAGCGTATCCGCGAGACGGCCGCTCTCCTCTTGGTCGAGCGGGCACGCCGCTCGCTCGGGCTCAGCCATGAGACGCCGACGCTGCACATGTCCTTCACCGGCAATCCGGGAACCGGCAAGACCACCGTCGCGCTGAAGATGGCCGGGCTGCTGAAGCGGCTCGGCTATGTCCGCAAGGGGCATCTCGTCAGCGTCACCCGCGACGATCTGGTCGGCCAGTATATCGGCCATACCGCGCCGAAGACCCGCGAGGTGCTGAAGCGCGCCATGGGCGGCGTGCTGTTCATCGACGAGGCCTATTATCTCTACCGGCCCGACAACGAGCGCGACTACGGCCAGGAGGCGATCGAGATCCTGCTTCAGGTGATGGAGAACAACCGGGACGACCTGGTGGTGATCCTCGCCGGCTATGCCGACCGCATGGACCGGTTCTTCGGCTCCAATCCCGGCTTCCGCTCGCGCATCGCCCACCACATCGACTTCCCCGACTATACCGACGAGGAACTGCAGCGCATCGCCCGGCTCATGATGGCCGAGCAGAACTACCAGCTGTCGGAGGCGGCCGGTGCGGCACTGGCCGACTATATCCGTCTGCGCCGGACCCAGCCGCATTTCGCCAATGCCCGCTCCATCCGCAATGCCTTCGACCGGGCGCGGTTGCGCCAGGCCAACCGGCTGTTCGACGTCGCTGGCGGGCCGCTCGACGCGCAGACACTGAGCCTGATCGAGGAGAGCGACATCCGCTCCAGCCGGGTGTTCCGGGGCGGCCTCGACATCGCACCAGTGGGCCAGGCCGGCGAAGGAGCGCAGCCATGAGCTTCCTCCGCCACATCAGGATCGCGCCGTCGATCCTGTCCGCCGACTTCGCCAATTTCGGCGCCGAGTGCCGCGCCATCGAGGCGCAGGGCTGCGACTGGGTGCATGTCGACGTGATGGACGGGCATTTCGTGCCCAACATCACCTTCGGCCCCGCCACGGTGCGCGCCCTGCGCCCGCATGTCGGCGGCACCCTCGACGTGCATCTGATGATCGCTCCGGTCGACGCCTATGTGGCCGGTTTCGCCGACGCCGGTGCCGACATCCTCACCGCCCACATCGAAGCCGGGCCCCATATCCACCGGACGCTGCAGGCGATCCGCGGCCATGGCCTGCGGTCGGGGCTCGCGCTCAACCCGGGCACGCCGGTGGAGGCGGCCGCGCCGCTGCTGGACATGGCCGACCTCGTCTGCGTGATGACCGTCAACCCGGGTTTCGGCGGACAGGAGTTCCTTCACTCCCAGCTGGAGAAGGTGCGCCGCCTGCGCCGCCTGATCGGCGACCGCCCGATCCATATCGAGGTCGACGGCGGCATCACGCGGCAGACGGCTCCCCTCGCCGCCGCTGCCGGTGCGGATGTGCTGGTCGCCGGCTCCGCCGTCTTCAAGGGCGGTTCGGTGGAGAGGCCCGAAGTCTACGGCGCCAATATCCGCGCCATCCGCGATGCCGCGGCGGCTGCCCTTCCCAGGGCGGAAGGATGAGCGGCGGGCGGCAGGGTCCAGCCGCGCTGATCTTCGATGTCGACGGAACGCTGGCGGAGACCGAAGAGCTGCACCGGGCCGCCTTCAACGCCGCCTTCGCCGCCCATGGGCTCGGCTGGCATTGGGACAGGACCACCTATGGCAGGCTCCTCGCCGTCACCGGCGGCAAGGAGCGCATCCGCGCCTATCGCGACCGCCATGCCCTCGCCCTGCCGCGCGACGTGGACATCGTCCGCCTTCACGCCGACAAGACCCGCCGCTACGGCCGGATGGTCGCGGAGGGCGCGCTGCGGGCCCGGCCCGGCGTCCTCTCCCTTCTCGCCGAGGCACGCGTCCACGGCCTGCGGCTCGCCGTTGCCACCACCACCAGCCCGGAGAATGTCGACGCCCTGTGCCGGGCCCTGTGGCGACACCCGGCGGGTGAAATCTTCGACGTGATCGCCGCCGGCGACGAGGCCGGAGCCAAGAAGCCGGCTCCCGGCGTCTACCTGCTGGCACTGGCGCGGCTCGGCATTGCCTGCGGCGCGGCCCTCGCCTTCGAGGACAGCGAAGCCGGCGTCGCTTCCGCCCGCGCGGCCGGACTGAAGGTCGTCGCCTGCCCGAGCCTCTACATGAGCGGCGGCGACTTCTCCGGCGCCTGGTGGGTCACCCCCAGCCTTGACGGCGCCTGGCGGCACATCACCGCCAGTTTCTGAGCCGGACGCGGTACAGGCGGATATGCCTGATACTTTTTGACCGCCCACTCAAACAAGGTTTCGGCCAGAGCATGTCTAGACGTCATGATGCTGCGCGCGAAAAGGACTGACCGACGCAAAACTGTAACAAAGCCCGAATAGGTATGCGGAATGTTACAGCCCCTACCAGTCGATCGCTCTCTGGCGCTGATCGCGACACAGATTGCAAAATCATTTGGCCCCAACAAGGTCTTGGGGAACATCGACCTTGCCCTCGCACCGGGTGAGGTCGTCGCCCTCCTTGGTCCGTCGGGCTGTGGCAAGACGACACTGTTACGGATCGCGGCAGGGCTTCTAAGCGCGACCAGCGGCCAGATGGAGATCGCGGGTCAGCGCGTGGTCGATGGCAGCGGTTTCAACGCCCCGCCCGAGGCCCGCGGTATCGGGATGGTGTTTCAGGATTACGCCATCTGGCCACATCTGAGCGTGCTCGACAATGTGGCCTTCCCCTTGCGGATGCGCAAGCTGGGACGGAACGACCGCGAAACCCGGGCCAAGCGCGCGCTTGAGCGCGTGGGATTGCAGCATCTGGCAGACCGCTTTCCCGGCACATTGTCAGGCGGCCAGCAGCAGCGTGTAGCGCTGGCCCGTGCAATTGTCGCCGAGCCGCCCCTGGTGCTGTTTGACGAGCCTCTGTCCAACCTTGACCGCGAGTTGCGCGAGGGGCTGGCGCTGGAAATCGGCGGGTTGCTGCGTGATCTGGGACTGTCGGCCATCTATGTGACCCATGACCAGTCCGAAGCCTTCACCATCGCCGACCGGGTGGCGGTCATGCTGGGGGGCGAAATCGCGCAAATCGACTCGCCCGAACAGCTTTTCTCGGCCCCGGCTTCTGTCGAAGTGGCGCAGTTCCTCAATATCGGGGCGCTGATCGAGGGGCATATATCCCGCCAGAACGGCTTTACCTGCAACCATGACCGGCTGAACCTGCCCCATCTGGCGAACTCGTCGTCCGAGGGGCCGGCGCGCGTCCTGATCCCGCGCACGGCTGTTCGCCCCGCCTCCGAGGGCGCGTTGATGGCGAAAGTGCTGCGCTGTCAGTTCCAGGGCGACCGGTACCTGCTGCATCTTGGACTGGACGAGACCACCGCAAGCCTGGTGTGCCCGGCAGATCGCGCGGTTGCACTGAACACGCAGATTCCGCTGTCGATTGATCCCGATCGCCTGCGTGTCTTTCCTCACTGACCCCACAAGGAAGAAACCCATGCTTCGCACGACTGCTTTTGCAACCTGCTTTGCTTTGATCGGAAGCTTTGCCCAGGCTGAGACGCTGACTTTCTACACCGCCGGCCCAGGTGGTCTGGCCGATGCGCTGGCTGAAGCTTTCAAGGCCGAAACCGGGATCACGGTCAATGTGTTCCAAGGCACGACCGGACAGGTCATGGCCCGGCTTGAAGCCGAAGAGGCCAACCCGCAGGCCGATGTCGTCGTGTCGGCAAGCTGGGGTTCGGCTGTGGAAATGCATGAACGCGGCCTCTTGATGGAATATGTCTCGCCCAATGCTGAAAATGTGCCGGATTTCCTCAAGCACAGCCATTACACCGCGCAAGGCATTTCGGCGCTGGCGATGGTCTGGAACACCCAGAGTGGCGCACCGCGCCCTGCCGAATGGACTGATCTGTCGGGCGAGGCTTACCGCGGTCTGGTCACCATGCCCGATCCTGCGCAATCGGGCTCGGCCTTCGACCTGATCGCCGGCCTGGAAACCGCGATGGGCGAGGAGGCATGGACGCTGCTCGCAGCGCTTGCCGCCAACGAGATGATTGTGCCCGGTCCGAATGCTGCGGCACTGAACCCGGTGCTGCAAGGCGCAAAGGCCGTGGTCTTTGGCGCGGTCGATTACATCAGCTACGCACAGGCCGCTGGCGGCGAAACCATCGAGGTGATCGTGCCCGAAAGCGGCACTGTGATTGCGCCGCGCCCGATGATGATCCTGAACTCGACCTCCAATCCCGACGCGGCCAAGGCCTTCGTGGATTTCGTGCTGTCCGACGCTGGGCAGAAACTGGTCGCCGCGACATGGATGATGCCCGCGCGTGCCGATGTCGCGGGCCTGCGTCCGGGCATTGCGGATCTGAAAGTGATCGAGGTGGATGAAAGCGCTGTTGCCGCACGGCGCGAAGAGATTATCGCACGGTTTAATGCAACCGTGACCAACCGCTGAGCAAACCCTAAAGCCATGTGTTTGGCCCCGGTGACGTCCGGGGCCAAACATATTTATGTTTCAAAGGCCTGTTCATGGCGCGCGGACAATCCCTGCTGACCTTTATCGCCGCCGCCGCGCTCGTGATCCTTGTCGGGCTGCCGGTGCTGTTCATCCTGCTGCAGGCGGTCTTTCCCGACTTTGCACGCGGCTCTTTCGTGGGGGCCTTTTCGAAACTGGTCATCCTGACCGAAAACGACCGGCTGCTGCTGCAGGCCCGCAATACGCTCATGCTGGCCGTTTCGGTGATGATGGGCTGCCTGATCTTCGGGCTGCCCATCGGCATCCTGCGCGGCCTGTTTCATGTGCCCGGTGCGCGGATCTGGGATGTGGTGTTCCTGATCCCGTTCCTGATCCCGCCCTTCATTGCCGCGATTGCATGGATGATGATCCTCCAGCCGCGCGGCTATCTGTTTCAGCTTGCGGGCTTCGACATGGGGCGGTTCCTGTTCAGCTTCACGGGCGTGGCCTTCGTGATGACGCTGAACCTGTTTCCGCTGGTCTATTTCGCGGTCAGCCGCGCTTTGGAAATGGTCGGCGGGCGCTTTGCTTCGGCAGCCCGCGTGCATGGGGCAAAACCCTTGCAAGCATTCTTTCTGATTACCTTGCCACTGTCGATCCCGGCGATTGCCGCGAGCATGCTGATCGTCTTTGCCATGTCGATCGAGGAATTCGGCACCCCCGCCGCCCTGGCCGCGCGCACGGGCTTCGAGGTGCTGGTAACAGGTATCTACACGCGCCTGTCGGACTGGCCCATCGACCTGTCGGGCGCGGCGCTCGGGTCCGTTCTGCTGATGGCGATGGTGCTCGCGGCTTTCATCTTGCAGAACTGGATCGCCACCCGGCGCTCCTACATCAGCCAGACCGGCAAGCCTGCGGATCTGGATAAGGCCGGTCTCGGACACTGGCGCTGGCCTGTGCTGGGGCTGTTTGCGCTTGTGGCCCTGATCGGCGTGGTGATCCCGCTTGCCGCGATTGCGGTCACCTCGGTCACGGGCACGATCTCGGGCGGGCTGCGCTGGTCGAATTTCGACCTGCGCCACTACGAGCCGCTCTTTCGCGCCGGCAGCCGCGCCACGCAGGCGCTGATCACAAGCGGCTGGCTGGCCGTTCTGACGGCCTTCGCGAGCGCCGCCATTGGGGGACTGGTCGCCTATATCGTGGTGCGCGGAACCGGGCGCGGACGGGCGATCATGGACGGTTTGTCGGTCTTGCCCAATGCGATCCCTGCCATCGTGCTCGCGGTGGGCATCATCCTGTTCTGGAATTCTCCTTACCTGCCGGTCTCGCTCTATGGCACGGCCATGATCCTGCTGATCGCCTATACCGGCATTCTGCTGCCCTATCCGATCCGCTATGCCGTTGCGCGCTTGCGGCAGATATCGGGTTCGCTTGACGATGCAGCCCGCGTGGCCGGAGCCAGCCAGATTCAGGCGCTCAGACATGTCACGCTGCCGCTTATGGCGCCTTCACTGATCGCGGCGATGATGCTGGTCTTTGCCATCGCCTCGCGCGAGCTGGTGGCGTCGATCATGCTTGCGCCCGCCGGAATGCGGACTGTCGGCACTTTCGTCTTTTCGCAGTTCGAGCAAGGCTCGGTCCAGACCGGAATGGCAATGAGCGTCATTGCGATCACCATCACCTCGGGCATCCTGCTGGCCGTCAACCTCTGGCTTGCGCGGCAGGGCAGCAGCGCATTCTCGGGCTAAGCCCATGGCCTTGATCGCACAGCTGACCGACCTGCATTTGCGTGATGATGGGAAAGATCCGCTTCACGACCCGGAAGCAACGCTCCAGATGGCCTTTTCGACAATCGCCGCGATGGATCCCCGTCCGGACGCGATTGTGCTGACCGGAGACATCATCGACCGCAGCGCGAGAGGCTACGCGCATGCGCTATCGGTCCTGCATCTGACCCCGGTGCCGCTTTGGCCATTGCCGGGCAATCACGACGACCCAGAGGCCTTTCGAACAGCTTTCAATGGCTGGGTTCCATTTGCGCCCGGTCATTTAAGCTATACAGCCCGGATTGCCGGTCTGCGGCTGATCGCGTTGGACAGCACTTTGCCTGATGGCCGTCCCGGCCTCGATGCCGCGCGGCTGGACTGGCTCGCAGACATCATTGGCTCGTCGCAAGAGCCGTTGCTCCTGGCGCTCCACCACCCGCCTTTTGCAACCGGAGCGCCCCATATCGACAGCCCAGGCTTTCACAACGCGAATGCTCTTGCGCGCCTGATCGAGAACAGCAGCGTGTGCCGTATCATCGCAGGGCATAGCCATCGCGCAATTCAAACGGTCTGGGCCGGACGGCTTGCCAGCACAGCCCCCGCAATCGGCCATGGCCTTAGCTTGTCGCTATCCGGCGCGGAACCTCACAAACCCGTTCCCATGGCTGCGGCGTTCGATCTTCACATCGCTGGACCGGACGGTTTTGTCAGCCATCAGATAACGCTTGCAAAAAGTTCGGAAGTACCTGTTTGACTGGAGTCGCGTGACCTTACAGTCAACTTCCCGCCCGTTGCGGATGCAGTGGAAGCAGGCTCTGCTATCCCCGCCCCCGTTCGTTGCCACAATCCGGCGGGAGCTCCGCACCGCTTCGTTACAATCTGACGCTTTGCCGCAACAGACCCAGCCAGCTTGCTCTGCTTTTGCTTGTATCCGGATGCAATCGCTTGCCCCTGAACCCAAGCCGGCAACGATATGCTGTTTGGCTGCGCAGATAGAGGAACAACGGTGATGCCGGAGAAGTGAGGGCTCCCCGGATCTGCAAGACTGGATCAGCCGGCGATGGTGAGCTTGGCCCGCTCGCTATGGAAACCGAGCTTCTCGGAGATTTCGTTGGCGGCCTTCAGCAGGCTTTCGAGATAAGCCGCGCGATTGCGCAAACCGTCTTCCCGGGGGGTGACAAGACACAGGGTCGCGATACAGGCACCGTCAGCCTGGAAAACCGGGACAGCGAAGCAATGGGTGAAATTCTCCACTTCGCTATTGAAGGTGAAGAAACCGTCGCGGCTTGCCTGGCGAACCTGTGCAATGAAATCCGAAGGCTCCATGCGCCGGCCGCTCGGCAGAACAAAATCCTCCGGCGGAATGAGGTCGAGGATCTGCTGGTCGCTCAAATGGGAAACGAGCAAGCGGCCAGACGCTGTCCAGGCGATGGAGACCAGTTCGCCGACATTGGAAGAAATACGGAAGGGCCGGATGCCTTCACGCATCATTGCAACAGTGTATTTGCAACCTTCGAGCAGACACATCTGTGCTGTCTCGCGGGTTTCCTCGGCCAGCCGTACCAGCATACGGTCGCATTCACGCATCAGGTCGAATTGCTCAGCATAGGCTGTGCCGAGAAAGTAGAGGCGGCGGCCGAGGAAGACCCGGCCGTCACCACCCTGGTGTTCAAGCATGCCGTGGCTGAGCAGCAGGTTGACCAGCTCATAAACCGACGAGCGGGGAGCGCCGATCTCAATCGCGATCTCGTTCGGCCGCATGGGCTGCCGCTTCACGCGAAGGAACTCCAGGATCTCGAAGGCCCGATCCAGTCCCCTCGTCCGCCGCGATACCGTATCGGCTGCCGCCTCGGTCATGCTTTTCTCCAGAATTTCCGTCAGGCGCGGTCGGCGCGATAGGCCACGCAGTCGACCTCTACCTTGCAATCGACCATCATCCGCGACTGAACACAAGCGCGAGCTGGCGGGTTGGCACCGAAGTACTCGGCATACACACCATTGAAGCTCCAGAAGTCACGCGGATCGTCGAGCCAGACGCCGACGCGAACCACATCTTCGATGCCGTAACCGGCCTCATGCAGAATGGCAATCAGGTTTTCGATCGCCTTGCGGGTCTCGGCGACGACGCCGCCGCGCACAATCTCGCCCTTCTCCATCGGCACCTGCCCGGACACGTAAAGCCATCCATTCGCTTCGACGGCACGCGCGAAAGGAAGGGGCTGTCCGCCTGCGCCGGTTTCGCCTGCGCCGTAACGTTTGATCGTCATATCATTCTCTCTTTTCTTTTAGTTGAAGCTGGATGTCTTTAAAAACTCGGCCAGCCTCTCGGTCTTCGGCCGGATAAACATTTCCTTCGGATCGCCTTCCTCGCAGATCACGCCCTGGTTCATGAAGATCACGCGGCTGGAGACCTCGTAGGCGAACCGCATCTCGTGGGTCACGAGCAGCATGCTCATACCGTCGGCCGCGAGCCCCTTGATGACCTGCAGCACTTCACCGACCAGTTCCGGATCGAGCGCTGACGTCACCTCGTCGAACAACATCAGCTGCGGCGCCATCGCGATGGCGCGAGCGATTGCAACACGCTGCTGCTGGCCGCCCGAGAGCTGCCCGGGATAGTGGCCGCCACGCGAGGCGAGCCCGACGCGGTCGAGCCACTTCTCGCCGACGGCATGTGCCTCGTCACGGCTCATCTTCTTGACCTTGACAAGGCCGAGCATCACGTTCTGCAGCGCCGTCATGTGCGGGAAGAGGTTGAATTGCTGGAAGGCCATGCCGGTCATGGCGCGCTGGCGGGCGATTTCTCTTTCGCTCTTCCGCCTGCGGGCGGCGCCAGCATATTCATAACCGATCTCTTCTCCGGCGAGCCGGATATGACCGCCTTGGAATTCCTCCAGCATATTGATGCAGCGGAGCATCGTGGTCTTTCCGGAGCCCGACGAACCGATGATCGAAATCACCTCGCCCTCGCGCATTGTGCAATCGACACCCTTCAAGACTTCAAGCGGACCATATTGCTTGCGCAGCCCCTGGATTTCGAGAAGTACCTTGCTCATGACATGCAGCCTTAAGACGGAACGGCGGTCTTGCGCTCGACATATTTACCGAAGCGCTCGATGCTGTAGTTGACGACGAAATAAAGGAGGCCAGCTAAAAAATAGAATTGCAGGCTCATGAAGTTGCGGGAGATGATCTCCTGGGTACGCAAAAGAAGCTCAGCGACCCCGATGACCGAGAGAAGCGTCGAGGCCTTGACCATTTCGGCAGCAGTATTGACCCAGGCAGGAAGGAATTGCCGTAACGCTTGCGGCCAGAGCACATAGGCAAAGGTTTGGCTGAAGGTCAGGCCGATCGCCTTGGCGGCTTCCGTCTGGCCTCTTGGGATAGCCTGCAAACCGCCACGAACAATCTCACCCACATGCGATGAGCAGAAGATTGCCAGTGCCAGCACACCGGCCTGGAAGGGGCCGAGCTTGATGCCGATGGTCGACAGCACGTAATAACTCGCCAGAACCAGCACGAGCACCGGTGTTCCCCGGATGAAGTCGGTATAGGCGCGCACGACGAAGCGCAGTGCCTTGTTGCCGTAAACCAGCGACAGGCCCACGAAGACACCCAGGATGGAGCCTGCCATGATCGCCAGCAGAGAGATCGACACGGTGACGCCGAGCCCCTTGAGGATTACGGTGCGGGCCAGCCAGACCTGTTCGAAAAACGCGGAAAAGTCCGTCATCACATCACCTCGGAACGGCTAGGCGGCGCTCGGCGGCACGCATCAGCGCTGCAAGCACGGAACAAGTGGCGACGTAGAGACCCGACACGACGATCCAGGTCTCGATGACGCGGAAGGTCTCGACATTGATCTTGCGCGCCTCGAAGGTCAGTTCGGGAACCGCGATGGCGGCTGCAAGCGACGTGTCCTTGAACAGTGAGATGATCGTCGACGACAGTGACGGCAGCACGTTGCGGAACATCAGCGGCGCGATGATCGATTTGCGGATCTGCATCGGTGTCAACCCGATGGCCAGCCCGGCTTCGGTAAGCCCCTTGGGAATAGACAACAGGCCGGCGCGAAACACTTCGGCGAGATAGGCCCCCGAATAGATCGCGAGCACCGCAACGAAGCTCTCCATCTTGCCAAGCCGGACACCTATTTGCGGCAGCGCGAAATAGGCAAACAGGACCAGCACGAGGATCGGCAGGTTACGGATGATTGTGACATATGCCGCAGCTGGGGCTTTGACCCAGTTGCTCCTGGAGATCAGCGCGAAGGCGGCAAAGAGGCCGATCAGTGCGCCGATCAGAATGGAAACGAAAGCCAGGCCGAGACTGAGCAGCAGGCCTTCCAGAAGTTGGTCGAAGCTCCGCCACACGGCGGCGAAATTGAGCGAATAGCCCACGGCGTCATCCTGCCATAGCGGTGTCAGAATGGACGAAGGGCGACAGCCCTCCGTCCCAATGAAACAAGCCGGGGCTCACTTGTACTCGACCGGGAAGCCGATCTGCGGTGGCTCCAGTTCTTTACCGAACCAGGTCTTGTAGGAGTTGGCGTAGAAGTCGAATTCGACGCCGGTCATCGCTTCGTGGAGCGCGGTGTTGACGAAGTTCAGCCAATCCTGGTCGCCGCGCTTGACGCCGCAGGCATATGTCTGCGGGTTCCAGCCATAGCCTGCATCTTTGTAGCGGCCCTGGTTCTGAGTCATGTACCAGGCAAGCGAGGACTGGTCAGTGGCGGCGGCATCTGAACGGCCGGCCTCCAGTGCCTGGTAAATCATGTCGACAGATTCATACTGGTCGACATTGGCCTCCGGCAATGCGGCGTGGACCATGGCTTCGGCATAGACGTTCTGCAGGACCGAAATTGTAACGGATGAGCCGGCAGCCTTGAGTGCCGCGTAGTCGGCATATTTGCCGTCAGCCTTGAGCATCAGGCCAACGCCTTCGCGATAGTAGGGAATGGTGAAAGCGATTTGCTGAGCACGCTCGCCGGTCACCGTCATGAACTGGCAGGTCAGATCCACTTTGCCGGTGGTGATGTTGGGGATGCGGGCATCGGAGGACTGGTTGACATACTCGATCTTGTCCGGGTCCCCGAACAGCGCCTTAGCGACGATGCGGCCCATATCGACATCGAAGCCTTGCAGCTTGTCATCGGCACTCTTGAAGTGCCAGGGCGCATTCGTACTGCCGGTACCAAGGACGAGATGGCCACGCGCCAGGACCTCATCAAGCTTGCTGCCATTGGCAAGAGCCGGAGTGGAAAGGAAGGAGGCTGCGACCAGCAACACAATGCCGGCGCGACAGGACATGGTCATGATGTTCCCCTAGGATTATGCGTTTCTTTTAAATCCAATATACTGGACATATGTCTGTTTTATCGGATTGACATATCAACTCCCATGGAGGATGTCTTGTCAATAGGCATGGCCAATAATTGATGCAGTGCTGGAGAGCGGCGCAATTTTTGGCAATGCAGCATTTGCGAGTATCGAGGATTTCATGCCGTTTTCACCGTCAGACATCGCCGCCGCCAACACCCCTGCCGTCCTGATCGACCTCGATATCGCCCAGGCCAATATCGAGCGCTTTCAGGATTATGCGGACCGGCACGGCTTGAAAGTCCGGCCTCATATCAAAACGCATAAGCTGCCCGTTGTGGCCGAGATGCAGCTGGCGGCTGGTGCGGCCGGCATTACGTGCCAAAAAGTCTCGGAAGCCGAAGCCATGATCGCTGGCAGTGCCGCTGTCACCGACGTGTTGATCACCTACAACATCGTTGGCGCCGAAAAGCTTGCACACCTGAAGGCACTGGCGACGAAAGTGAAGCTTTCCGTGGTGGCCGACAGTCAGGCTGTCGCTGACGGCCTTTCCCGTATTTTTCAGGACGGGCCCCAGCCGCTTACCGTGCTGGTGGAATGCGACACCGGCGCCAATCGCTGCGGGGTTGTCTCACCTGCTGCGGCGGCGGATCTTGCTGCACACATACATAGATCGCCAGGCCTCGTCTTCGGCGGCCTCATGACCTATCCGCCAGCAGGCGGGGAGGCGGCAGTCGAGCGTTTCATGGCGGAGGCGAAAGCCCGGATTGAGGCGCAAGACATTGCCGTGCCGGTGATCACGTCGGGTGGCACGCCCTCAATGATGCATGCGGCAGAAGCACCGGTAACGACCGAGTACCGCCCCGGAACCTATGTCTATAACGACAGGTCCCTTGTCACGCGCGGCGTCTGCGGCTGGGACGATTGCGCCTTGACCGTACTCGCCACCGTTGTCTCCGTCCCGGCACCGAACCGGGCAATCATCGATGCAGGATCGAAGACGTTGACCTCAGACCTCCTCGGTCTCAATGGTTATGGCCATGTGCTGGGCCGCGATGATATTTTGATAGATCAGTTGTCGGAAGAGCATGGCCGCCTCGTCAGTTCCGGCAATATCGGCCTGTCCGTCGGCGACCGGCTACGCATCGTGCCGAACCATGCTTGTGTGGTCACCAATATGGTGGACCATGTACTGGCAATCGGAGCCGGACGGCCCGTCCCTGAACTGCTCCCGGTTTCCGCGCGCGGAAAAATCGTCTGACATAAGGAAGCCCAAAATCTCCTTTCTGACAGCAGGTTTCCACGGTCAACCTCATGCAGAGAACCGTAACTGCACCCCGCGCCGCCGTCCGAAAACAAGAAAGCCGCCCCGCACCGGCATCGCCGGCACAAAGGCAGCTTCAAAAACACATCCGGAAACCGGAAGACGGAAAGCCTCAGCCCCTCACGTCGCCTTTTTGACGAACTCGGACTTCAGGCCGATCGGGCCGATGCCGGGGATCTTGCAGTCGATGTTGTGGTCGCTGTCGGCGAGACGGATGCCGCGGACCTTGGTGCCGATCTTGAGGACACTGGAAGAGCCCTTGAGCTTCAGGTCCTTGATCAGGGTCACCGTGTCGCCATCGGCGAGCAGGTTGCCGACGCTGTCGCGCACTTCAAGGCCCGCCTCGGCGGCGGCGGCCAGCGGCCATTCATGCCCGCATTCGGGGCATGTCAGGGTGCCTTCCAGTTCATAGGTGAAGGTGGAGCGGCATTCGGGGCAAGGGGGCAAAGTGTCCATGGCCGGGGTATAGGCCCCGGTCCGGCAGATGGCAACATCAGGGTTTTCCCTTACGCCGGCCGGGCTGCACAGACGGCCTGGCGGCCCTACTCCCCGCTCATCGCCCGGATCAGCACATCGCGCAGGCCGTCCATGCCCGGCTCCTGGCCTGCCTGCGGTGTGGCGGCGGGCGTCATGCCGGGGGTGAAGCCATGCTCGAGAAAGCGGGAGACAAGCGCCCGGTCGCGGCTGACGACATGCACGGGCACGCCGCGCGAGGCCCCTTGCCCGGTGATGATCGCCGCCGGCTGGTGGTCGCCCAGAAACACATAGAGCGCCTCGCCGTCCGAGCGGGCGATATAGCTGCCGAGGATTTCCAGCGCATAATCGATGGTGCGGATGTAGTGATCACGCACCCGCTCCGGGTCGGCCCAGACCACGGCGGGGCTGTCGCCGCTTTCCGCCTGATCGTTGAAACTGCTGCCCTCTGCGGCATCCTCCCAGTCGATGAGGCTGGGCACCGGCGTCCACGGCGCGTGGCTGGAGATGAGGGCGATTTCCGCCATCACCGGCTTGCCCTCTGCCGCTGCGGGCAGGCGCGCCAGCCTGTCGAAGGCCGAAAGGGTATACTGGTCCGGCATCGTCACCCAGTTGAAGGGCCTGCCGGTGTAGCCGAGGTCCTTGGCCGCCAGCACCGTGTCATAGCCGTAATAGGCAGACTCCGGCCAGTCCATGGTGATGGCGGGCATCACCGCCACGCTCTGCCACCCGGCATCGCGGAACATGCGGTTGAGGCTCGGCCTTTCACTGCGCATCAGCAGGTCATAGCGCGCCTGACTGTCCACCCACAGGCCCGATAGCAGCGTGCCATGGGCGAGCCAGCTGAGGCCGCCCACGGTCGGCGCGCGCGTCCAGCCGCTGGCCATGGCATAGCCCGCCTCCTCCAGCTCGGCCTGCACGGCGGCAAGGCGCAGGCCGGTGAGCGGGGCATAGCGCGGGTCCTCGATGGCGCTGCGGCCATAGGATTCGATGAAGGCCAGCACCACATCCCGTCCCTGGACGCGGGCGAAAAGCTGCTCGGGCTCCGGCAGATCCGCAGGCTGCACCAGTTCGGCCTCAAAGGCGCTGAGATCGGCGATGGAACGGGCCACCACCTTCAGCCGCTCACCAAGGCTGGCGCTCTGAAACCCGGCATTGCCGCCGGCGGCCAGCATCGCCAGCCCCCCTGCCAGTAGAATGGCAAAGGCGGCCAGCGCAGGCAGACGCAAGGAGGCACGCATGCGGATGAGGCAGACTGCCGACCAGAAGAACGCCGCCATCACTCCTGCAGGCACGGCAAAGGCCAGAGCCACAACCAGCCCAGCCGTGAAGGTGCCGATGGTGCCGGACAGAAGGTTCCAGCCGTCACCCAGCATCCTGATGTCGAGATAGGGATTGAACGGGCGCTGAAACGCCATCTGCACGCCGGTGTCGGCGAGCTTCAGGAACAGCAGAACGAAGACCAGCACCGTGATCAAGGCAGCGGCACCATAAGCAAGCCGCCTCGGCAGCAGCAGCAAGGCAAGGCCCGCCAGCGGCAGCTCGAAGGGCAGCCGCGCGAAAGCGGCCAGCGTGTAGCCGCCCGGCCGCACCGGCAGATTGCAGGCCATAATGAAGACCACAAGGAACACGGCCAGCGCCACGACGGGCTTCAGATATGCGGCGCTGCCGCCATCGTCCTGCCCGTCCCTCGCCTTCGGGGTCTTGCCGCTCCATCTACGGTCTGTCATTCACTGTGCCTTCTCTTGTTCCGGAGCCACGCTTGCACCCTGCCCCATCCGACCGCCAGCCTGTAGCGTCCCCTTGCGCAAGATAAGGCTGCTTGCGTCCCTTGCGGGTCTGGCGCTTCTGGCTGGCCTCATTGCGCTCTTGAATCCGGCCAGCATCGCGGCGGCCCTTGCCAAGGCGCCCCCTGGCCATCTGCTGGCCGGGCTGCTGCTCGTCCAGTTTCAGACCGTGCTGTCGGCGCTGCGCTGGCGCTTCACCGCTGCCCGCCTTGGCCATGCCATTCCGCTTGGCGCGGCCATCCGGGAATATTACCTCGGCGGCACGCTCAACCTGCTGCTGCCCGGCGGCATGGCGGGGGATGCGGCGCGGGTCTACCGGGTGAAGGACAGCGCGGACGGCGGCTGGAAACAGGCGGCCACGGCCGTGGCGCTGGAGCGGATGTCCGGCCAGCTTGCCTTTGCGCTTCTCATGGGCGGCGGGCTCCTCGCCTGGGCCTTCGTTCTGCCAGCGGGGAGCATCCCCGTCTTGCCGCAGGTTTCCGCGCCCTCCGCATCGCCCCTCGTCTGGCTGGCCGCTGCAGGTCTTGTGCTGGCTGCGCTCACCCTGCCGCTGCTCTTCCCGGCCTTGCGCGCCCGCCTGCGCCGTTTTCTGCCCGTGGCCGGTCAGGCGCTGCGTGCCGCCTTCTGGACCAGAGGCGCGCTGGCCGTGCAGGCGGGTCTCAGCCTGCTGATCACCGGCAGCTATGTGCTGACCTTCCTCATCGCCTCCGATGCGGTGGGCGCCAGCCTGCCGCTTCTGGCAGTGGTCACCATCATTCCGCTGTGCCTTCTCACCATGCTGGTGCCGGTGGGTGTTGGAGGCTGGGGCACGCGGGAGGCTGCGGCAGCAGCCCTGTGGCCGCTGTTTGGCTTCACCGCAGCGCAAGGTCTGGCGGCAAGCCTCTTGTACGGGATGCTGTCGCTGGCCGGAGCGGCCTTGCCGGGGCTCGGTCTCCTGGCGTTGGAGCTGCTGCGTCAGAAACGCTGATCCCGCCAGCCGCATCAGGTCACCAGCCTTGCATAGATATCGCCCGAGGGGCTTTCCGGCGTCAGCCCTGCAATCTCCGCCAGCACTTCATCCCCTGTCACCCAGTGGCCGCTGACAAAGCGGTGCCGCTCACCCACCACCCGGTTGAAGCGGTAGGGGCCGAGCTTCTCCAGCAAGGCCACCGCCTCGCGTGCCACTTCGGGCAGGGCCGGTATATATTCAAAGGCCACGAGTGGGACAGGCCGCGACAGGCCGCGCAGGATATCGCTTTCGGCGCCTTCCACGTCGATCTTGCAGAAGGCCGGGCGGCCATAGCGCTCGATCAGCCGGTCCAGCGTCGTCACGGGCAAGCGGATCTCGCTGTCCCACACCACGTCGCGGAAACCTTCCGTTCCGCGCACACCATCGATGAACCGGTCCGAAATGGTCGTCACCGTCGGGTGGCGGCTGGAGATGTGCAGCACAGTCTCCCCCTCCTCAGCCCCCACAGCCACCGTCTCGAAGCCGCGCAGGCGGTGGGCGAGATGGCGCTCGATCATCCGGGCAAAGACGGGCTGCGGCTCCACCGCCACCACTTCGGCGCCAAGCCCCAGCAGCGTGGCGCTGCGGCTGCCGACATGGGCGCCGATATCAAAGACGAGATCACCGGGAGAAATGAGCGGACGGTAGAAGCGCCGCAACTGCCGGCGCCGCCAGGGCTGGCCGTAATAAATGACAAGCGACCGGGCAAGCCCCAGCGCAGCACGGACTGAGATCCTTCCGGTCAATGGCCAGCCTCCGGCTTGCGCAGGAGATAGGCCGTGTCCACCGCAAAGGACCAGATAAGCGCAGCCAGCGCCATGGCCGCGATCCAGACAGACAACGGCGCCGTGACGACCGGCAGCAGCAGCATGCAGAGCGCCGCCACCTGCACCACGCAGACCAGCTTGCGCCGGAAGGACGGTGGCAGCGGTGCGGCAAGGCGCGGTTCAGCAAATTGCGCCAGCACGAAGCCATAGCGCATCAGCCCGATCAGCAGCACCCAGGGCCCCGCCTTGTCCAGCTGCCACACGGCAGCCGAAAGACACAGGATCAGGAAGGCATCCACTTCCATGTCGAAGCGGGCGCCAAGATCCGATTCCTGATGGAGACGCCGCGCCAGATAGCCATCCAGCCCGTCCAGAGCCAGCGCCAGGCCCGCAAGCCCGGCCAGCGCCCAGTGAACCTCAACGCCGGCCCGGTGCATCTCCGCAAACAGCACCACTGCCGCAACAAGGCTGACCATCGCCGCGCGGATGGCCGTCACCGTGTTGGCCGCACCGAATTTGTGGAACTGGTGATGGACCAGCCCGCGCAGCACCAGACCAAACACCGCCAGCAGCACAGCGGATGCGGCCAGCGGCACATCGAGCCCCAGCCCAAATTGCAGCGAGGCCAGCGCATAGAAGACAAGAGAAACCGCAAAAACACACGCAAAAACGGCAAGAACATTACCTCTGAGGCGCGCCATGGCGCTTGCTTGCGGCGCGTCTTGCAGGCGCCCGGCATCTGCAGGCAATCCTGCCCGCCCTGTCACCGGCTCTCTCAATTCCATGGGCAGGCCCTCCGCAACCCGGCACGCGCATCCCGCTTACTTTCGCATCATACGCAAACTGCCTGAAGCCGGATTGCAGAAAGCCGCCGGAACGCTGCCCCATGACGTCATCGGAGCAGCACGGGCATCAGGCACAGCCTGTCCTGCATGAGCAGAGCCGGACAAGTAAACTTGCGCAGGAGCCACCGGGCAAATTTCCAGTGCGCCTGACAACTACTACATGCACCAAGTCAAATATATATTCAAAAAATCATATGTTCCAGGAGCTGCAACTGCGTTGAAAACCTGAAAAAGACTCGTTGCTGAAAACCTTCCCGCGTGAAAATATTGACTTCGGATTGTGAGCAGTGGTCACGGTCTGAGAGGACTTGAGCATTCAAAGCATATCGCAAAAGAAAATACTTATTTGTTTAAAAGAGAACGCAGGCTCAACAACAGCAACTAAAAGCTGAGGCGGGGCGCCGGGGAGCGGAATAATGACGCAGGTAGACGCTGTGCAGGGCAAGTTTGTGACAAGCAGGAAGCGGTCCATCAACCGCACCGCTATTGCGCTTCTGGCGTCTACTGCACTCGTTTTCCCTCACTCTCTTGTGGCAGGAGAGTTGCCAACCGGCGCAAATATTCAAGCCGGAGGAGCCTCGATTGACGTGACCGGAAATCTCATGACGGTGACGCAGGGGACAGACCGCTCCATCATCAATTGGAACAGCTTCTCCGTCGGCGCCGGAAACACCGTAAACTTCATTCAGCCGGGCGTCACATCCGCCATTCTCAATCGCGTTACCGGTGCAACGCGCTCCACAATCGCCGGCACGGTCACCGGCAACGGGCAGGTTGTCCTCGTCAATCCGAACGGCATTGCCATCACGCCGACCGGCACGGTCAACATTGGCGGAGGCTTCATTGCCTCGACACTCGATATTGCCAATGAGGACTTTCTGAACGGCAGCCTGAACTTTGCAGGCGATGGCGCATCGAAGTCCGTTTCGAACGAAGGCATCATCACCGTAGGCCGGGGCGGTTATGCTGCCCTCCTCGGCGGCACCGTGCGCAATGATGGACTGATTGCAGCGCCAATGGGCAAGATCGGCCTTGGCGCGGGCGAACGGGTGACGCTGGACCTTGCCGGCGACGGCTTCATGCAGGTGTCGCTGCCCACCGCAGAAGGTCAGGAAGGCGACGGCGCGCTGATCGAGAACGGCGGCACGCTCTCGGCCGATGGCGGCACTGTCGTGATGAGCGCAGCCACAGCCCGTGAAGCGGCACGCAAGGCCGTCAACATGTCAGGCGTCGCCGAGGCCCGCACGGTTTCCGGCAAGAGCGGCGCCATTGTCATCGGCGGCGGCGATGGCGGCAGCGTGGAGGTTTCCGGCAAGCTCAATGCCAGCGCCGCATCCGGCAAGGGCGGCAAGATTGCCGTCTCCGGCAAGAGCGTTTCGCTGAAGGACGCCAAGGTCAACACCTCCGGCACCACCGGCGGCGGCACGGTCAAGGTCACGGCAGCGACCGGTGCTGACGGCGGCACCGCGCTTGTCGGAGCCGGAACAACGCTGGATGCCACGTCCACGGGTGGCACGGGCGGCACGGTCATCGTCACCGGCCAGCTTGTCTGGGCTGAAAGCGGCTCCCTGATTGATGTCAGCGGCGCAACCGGCGGCACCGTGCTTGTGGGCGGCGATTATCAGGGCGGCAAGACGGCAGCCAACAACTTCGTATCCGAAAAAGTCGCGAACGCAACGCGCACCTATCTGGCAGAGGGAGCAGTCATTAAGGCGGATGGCACGGCAGGGGCTGGCGGCAAGGCTGTGCTCTGGTCAGATGACACGACGATCTTTGCAGGCTCCATCAGCGCAAGAGCGGCAGGAACCGCAGCAGGCGGCCTGATCGAAACCTCCGGTCACAACCTGCTGTTCGGCAGCAACTTCGGCATTTCGACGATTTCGGAAAGCGGCGCAGCGGGAACGTGGCTGATCGATCCCTACAACGTGACCATTTCTTCTTCAAGCAGCAGCGGTATGACTGTCAGTGTTGCTGGCGATCCATGGACCGTAACGCCCCTCAACTCTGGAGCAAACATTAACAACTCGACTCTGGCTGCATATCTTTCCTCGACGAATGTCACGATATTTACCAATGGCGCAGGCTCCGAAGCAGGCAACATCACCGTCTCGGCTCCCGTGTCCTGGTCTGCGAACACGACGCTCACGCTGAATGCCGATGCCACGACCGGCGGCATCTTCATCAATAACAACATTGCATCATCCGGCAGCAGCGGCGGGCTTGTCCTGATCGCCGGTTCGGGCGGGATCAATCAGGCAGGCGGCACCTCCGTTACCGCCAACACGTTGACTGCAACGGCGTCAAATGGCGGATCGGTCAGCCTGACGAATGCCGAAAACTCGATTGCCGTTCTTGGCACGTCCTCCGCTGACGGGTCATTTGCCGTGAGCAGCAATCGCGCAATGACCGTGACCGGCCCGGTGACTTTCGGCAGTTCTCTGTCCCTCGCCACAACATCCGGCAATCTGGCAGTCAACGCCGCACTCGCCAGCAGCAGCGCCAATGCGGATGTATCGCTGACCGCAGCAGATGCGCTGGTCCTTTCGAAGGACATCACGCTGACCGGTGCAAACGCGCAGCTCGCCCTAGGGTATGGCTCCAGCTACACGCTTGCCAATGGCGCGCGCATCACCTTGTCAGGAGCATCGTCCTCACTGGAGATCGATGGAACCGGCTACACGCTGATCCGCAGTCTGGATGACCTTCAGACCCTGATGAACGGCAACCTTGCCGGCAGCTTTGCCCTTGCCTCCAGCATTGACGCCGGAGCGACAGCCAGCTGGAACGGCGGCGAAGGCTTTGTTCCGGTCAACGGCTTCAGCGGCACATTTGCAGGCCTTGGCCACTTCATCGATAGCCTGACGATCAACCGGCCGAACCAGTCGGTGCAGGGATTGTTTGGGCTGATGTCCGGCACAGCCCGCGACGTCACCCTGTCCAACGTGTCGGTGAGCGGCAATGGCACCGTAGGCAGCATCGCCGCCCGGCTTTCAGGTGGCCTGCTGACGAATGTTCATGTGACCGGCAGCGTGACCGCGCAGAATGACCTCGCCGGAGGCCTGGTAGGCTGGAGCGATATCGGGACGATCAGCCTCTCATCCGCCCATGTCACCGTCTCGGGCGCCGGTGGAGTTGGCGGACTGGTCGGTCGGAACCGGGCTGCCACGATCAGCGATTCCTATTCGACCGGGTCCGTGACCGGCACGGGCAGCGGGATCGGAGGGCTGATTGGCACCACGGTGCAGGGCACCACCCTGACCAATGTCTATGCCAGCGGGCTGGTCACGGGTGGCACGGATGTTGGCGGCCTGATCGGCAGTCAGGATGCCACGGCAATTACCGTAACCAATGGCTATTGGGACACCGGCACGACCGGGCAATCCAGCAGCGCAGGCGGCACCGGCATCAGCACCGCGAATGCCTACACCCAGGTCACCTACTCCGGCTTTGATTTCACCAACACCTGGGTGATGTTCGCAGGTGACACCCGCCCCATGCTGCGCAACGAATATTCCAGCGTCATCGCAACGCCGGTTGCGCTGCAGCTGATGGCCCTGGATCTTGCCGCCAGCTATGCGCTGGGTGCAAACATCAACATGGCGGCGGCGCAGGCAACCGGAGGCATCTGGGGCGCTTCCGGATTCAGACCCGTCGGCGGAAACGGTTCAGAGTTTACCGGCAGTTTCAATGGCAACGGCCATACGATTTCCGGCCTGATGATCAACCGCACCGGCCTGAACTATGCCGGTCTGTTCGGCTTCACCACTGGTGCCACAATCAGCAATGTCACCCTCTCCGGTGGCAGCGTTGTGGCGAACAGCAATGTGGGTGCACTTATCGGCTACATGTCCGGCGGCTCGGTGTCGTCATCCGCTTCAAGCATGACGGTAACGGCGGTTAGCACCGCAGAAAGCAATGCCGGTGGCCTGATCGGTACAATCGATGGTGGTGCGGTGAGCCTCTCCTCCGCAAGCGGCAACGTCACAGGCGCCGGCTATCAGACTGGCGGCTTTGTGGGCTATCTCATCAATGGCGGCACGGTCACCACATCACGGGCTACAGGCAGCGTGACAGGCACAAATACCAATTCCGGCTTTGGCTATGTCGGCGGCTTTGTTGGCGGCAATGGCTACAGCGGTGGGAATGGCGGCACCATCAGCCAATCTTACGCCACCGGCACAGTGACCGGTTCCGGTGGCACGATCGGCGGATTTGTGGGCCATAATGAAGGCGTCATAACCGACTCCTATGCCACCGGCCGCGTCATCGGCCTTGCCAGTGCAGACAACATCGGCGGCTTTGTCGGCGTCAATTTTGTCAATGGCACCATCACCAATGCCTATTCGACAGGCTATGTCACCGGCAGTGCAGGTGTTGGCGGTTTTGCTGGCTGGAACAACAACAGTGCCTCCGCCATAACGAACGCCTACTGGAACACGCAGACAAGCGGGCAGTCGACAGGGATCGCAGGCGGCTTAGGCAGTGCAACCGCCCGCACCACCGCCCAGTTGCAGGGCAGCCTTCCCGTCGGCTTCTCCCCGGCCATCTGGGGCACCGGCACCAATCTCTATTCGTATCTCAACTGGCGCTACTCAACGACACCGGTCGCCGTCTCCGGCATCGCCTACAGCGATGCGGGCAGCACGGCTCTGGCCGGAAGCCTGATTACCGCCGTCTCCGGCGGCGCCAGCATTGGCAATACCGTAACCGGGGCCAATGGCTACTACTACATCCTGGCAGATGCATCTGCGCTCAATTCAGCCGGCGTCCTCACCTATGTTGAGACCGGGGACAGCACGCTCAACGCAGCCTTCTCGGACACCATTGGCACCAACGGGGTGCAGAATGTCTCGATTTACGGCGGCGCAATCCATCTGATAACCGGAGAAGCAGGACTGCTGGCAACCCAACTGAAGCTGGCCAGCACGCGCGGCAGCTATACAGATACGGAACTGTCCAGCCTGTCCAACGTCACCCTGACGCCCCTGACAACGTCTGTAAGCGGCGTCTATCTGGACGCAAGCGCCGCCTCCTACGCCCTCGACGCAAACCTGACGGCCGGTGGCGTTCTGTCCCTGAACAGCGGCGGCGCCTTTACAATCGACGGCACCAGAAGCCTGAGCGCAGGGGGAAATCTGACCATTTCGGACAATCTGTCCTGGTCGTCCGTTCCTCATACCCTGACGCTGAACGCAGGCGGGGACATATCGCTTGCGGGTATTTCTGACGGCGGCACGAATGGATCGCTCGTTCTGAACGCTGCCGGCACGATCACCGCATCCGGGACCATCAGCGTGGGCACTTTTGACCTGCAGGCAGGCTCATGGCAGCAGATTGCCGCCTCGCTTCCCGCCTTCTCGGCCACGGATTTCCGGCTCGGCAGCAGCGCCACATTCCTGCGCGTGACCGGAGGGGACGGCTCGTCTGGAACGCCGTATCAGATCGCGGACATCTACGGCCTTCAGGGCATGGCTTCCACCAGCCTCCGGTCTCTCGATTTTGTTCTGACGTCCGATATCGACGCCAGCGGCACGTCCCTCTGGAACTCAGGCACAGGCTTCATCTCCATCGGAACGCAGGCCGACAGTTTCGCCGGCTCGTTTGACGGGCAAGGCCGCACGATTTCCGGGCTCACGGTCAACACCTCCGGAAACAATGCCGGTCTGTTCGGTTACATCGGCGGTGCCGGTGCAGTCTCCAATCTGGCGCTGACCAATGTCAGCATCTCGGGTGCCGACTACGTAGGCGGCATCGCCGGGCAGAACTTCGGCACGATCACGAACGTGAGCGTTGCCGGATCTGTGACCGCCACCAACGCAGCTGCCGGCGGGATCGCAGGTTACAACGCCGGCAGTCTCACCACCTCCCGCGCCACGGCGGATGTCACCGCCGCAGAATCGGCCGGCGGCCTGACGGGACAGATGGCCGGAGGAACGCTCACGGCCTCCTATTATGCCGCAGGAACCGTTTCGGCCGGACGTTATGCGGGTGGCATTGCCGGTTCGGTGTCAGGCGGCGGCATATCGAATGCCTTTGCCACCGGCAGCGTCAGCGCAAGCATTGAAGGAGCGGGCGGCCTTGCCGGGTACATGTCAGGCGGCTCCCTGACCAACACCTACGCCACAGGCACCGTGACTGCCCAGGACAGAGCCGGTGGCCTGGTGGGCTATGGCAGCGACAGCACGATCACCAACAGCTATGCCACCGGCGCCGTGACCGGTGCAGGCACCAGCGGCGGCCTTGTTGGCGCACGCGGCGGCGACCTGATCATCAATGCGTCCTTCTTTGACACACAGAGAACCGGTCAGAGCCTCGGCGTGGGCGCAGGCGGATCACCGGATGTTACCGGCCTCACTACGGCCCAGATCAACAGCCTGTCCACCTTCACAGATGCAGGCTGGAGCATCGACGACGAAGGCGGCACGTCGTCCGTCTGGCGCATCTATGACGGCTTCACGGGACCGCTGCTGCGCAGTTTCATGACCGGCCTGACGGTGACCGGCGGCAGCGGCAGCAAAACCTACGACGGTTCGGCCTCCGCCAGCAGCACCGGCACCCTCACCTATAGCGATCCGGGCCATGATACCTCGCTTGTCTCGGGAACGGCTGTCTACACGGCCAGCAGCGCAGATGCCGGCAGCTACAGCGGCAGCAACCTCATCCTGTCCGGTCTCCATTCCAGTCAGCTTGGCTATGACATCACGTTCATTTCCGGCACTCTGACGGTCGACAAGGCCGCTCTGACAGCCACAGCCAATAACGACAGCAAGACCTATGATGGCCTCGCCTATTCGGGTGGCAATGGCGTTACCTACTCAGGCTTCGTCAATGGCGAAACCGCCTCGGTTCTCGGCGGCACGCTCACCTATGGCGGCACCTCGCAAGGGGCAGTGAATGCGGGCTCCTATGGCATCGGTTTGTCGGGCCTGACCTCGAACAACTATGACATTACCTTCGTGTCCGGCACGCTGACCGTGGACAGGGCAAACCTGATCGTGACCGCAAGAGATGATGTTCTGACGGCGAATGGATCGCCCTATGCGGGCGGCGCGGGCGTCACCTTCTCAGGCTTTGTCAATGGTGAGACCGAGGCCGTTCTGAATGGCAGCCTGTCCTATGGCGGTTCGGCCATCGGCGCAACCGCCGCAGGCAGCTACCTCATCTCAGTGTCCGGGTTGAGCGCTGCGAACTACACATTGCAGTTCCAGAACGGCACATTGACCATCAACCCAGGCCCCGCACCGGCCGGGCCAGACAACAATCTGCCCTCCAGGCAGAGCGTCAACCTTGTCAGCTGGCGGGGCGGAGGAATTCCCGCGCCCAGCCTGTCCAAGCCCGTCTGGCGGCAGGTGACAGGCGTCACCACCCCCGCCCAAAGCGGCACACAGGGCGGTCCGGATGATCAGGAGAGCCAGTTGCTGTTGCGGGACGTCTGGCTTTCAGGCATCAACTGCCTGGCTGCAGGCGGCTGGGCTCCCGCCTGTGCTGGTGGTGCAAACTGATGGCGTATGGCATGATGACCTTCCTCAATCCCCGGCGGCTGGGCCTGCTGGCAGCTGCCGGTCTTCTGCCGCTGTGCGCGCAGGCTCAGACGGCCAGCCAGCTGGTGCGCCCCGACTATGCGCCGGCAACCATTTCCCCCGTGCGGCAGGGGCTTTCGCTTCCGGCCACCACAGGGCTCGATGCGCCTGCCGGCGCGGAGAAGCTGGAGGTCACCCCGTCCGGCCTCACCGTCGAAGGCGGGCTTGCCGAGCTTTCGTCCGAAACGGCCCGCATCGAAGCAAGGCTCAAGAACCGGCGGGTGACGGCAGCAGATCTCTTTGCCGCGGCACGCGATCTGGAAGCGGCCTATGTACGGGCGGGCTATGTGCTCGTGCGCGTCAGCCTGCCGCCGCAGACCATCGTCGATGGCAGGCCCTTGCGGCTGACCGTGACGGAAGGCTATGTGGAGGCAATTGATGTCTCTGCCTTGCCGGCCCGGGTTCAAAACATCGTGCAGCGCACGCTGCAGCCACTGACCGGCCGCAGGAATGTCACCTTGCAGGAACTCGAGCGGCGGCTGCTGCTGGCGGGCGATACGGCCGGTCTGCTGCTCAGGTCCGCGCTTCAGGCGGGCAGCCAGACCGGAGCAACGGTCATCGTTGTGGACGGCCGGCATGATCCTGTCACGGCCACCCTCTCCCTGGAAAACAGCCTAGACCGGAATCTCGGACGCTACTCCGTGAGTGCAGGCGTTGATCTCAACAGCCTTCTGGGGCTGGGTGAAGTCTTCTATCTGCGGCTGATGGGCTATCCGGGCCTTGACGGCGGCTTCTTCAGCAATGATCCGCGCAACCGGCAGATTGCCGGCGGTGTTTCCATGCCGCTTGGCACCAATGGCCTCTGGTTTGGCCTGGAAGGCGTCGACAGCCGCACCCACCCCCTCAGCCAGACAGGCTTCACCCTGCTGGATCATTACCAGCGCGGATCAGTCCGCCTGGGCTACAAGTGGGTGCGCAGCCGGACCTTCAACACCAGCAGCCAGATCAGCCTGGATCTGGCGGCCGAAAAGCAGAGGCTCGCCGTCGGGACATCGCGGTTTGACTGGGCGCAAGACCAGACCCGGGTGCTTCGCTTCAACCAGTCGGCAGATTTCTATGCCCCGTGGGGCGCAGTGATTTCGGGCGACATGACCGCCTCCTTCGGCCTGGATGCCCTGGGCGCGCGTTCTGCCACAACGAGCCTGCCGCTCACCCGTTTCGGCGCCAAGCCGGACTTCAGCAAGCTCGATATATCGGCCCGGTACAGCCAGTCCTTCTTCAGCCAGCGCCTGAATTTTCAGGCGAGCGGCAAGGCACAGACGTCCTTCGGCGATGCTCTGGTGGCTTCCGAGCAGACGGGTCTTGGCGGCAGCGAATGGGTTTCGGCCTTCGGGGCGGGCAAGCTTGAAGGCGATGCGGGTGCGGCTGTCCGCGCCGAACTCTCGGTGCCGGTCGCCCTGCCCCTGCCCGGCGGTTTCAACGCCGCCGCAGCCCCCTATGTCTTCGGTGCGGCCGGTATCGCAAAGCTCGAAGCCGCCACCGCTCTGGAAACCGAACTCACCCGGGCCCACGCCTTCGGCATCGGCGTCCGCGCCGGCCTTTCGGAGGCCTCAAGCCCCCGCTCAGCGACGGTTTCGCTTGAGTATGCCCACGGGTCCGCGACCGGGATGAAGGATACCAGCCGCTTCAACCTGCGTGTCATGACAAGGTTCTGACGGCTGGTCCTTCATTCCTTCACCCCAAAGCCATGATCTGCTGCCAGGCGTCATAGGCGGAAAGGACGGTTTCCATCTGGGCGGTGTGGCCGGTGATGAAATCCGGGCCGTAGATGGTTTCGTCCGGGTATTCGGTGATCAGCGTCACCGGCACCGTATGGCGCGCGTCCACCGAGCACAGGCACGGGAAGCCGTTGACCATCCGGAACCCGGTCTCCCCTGCATGGGCTTCATAGAGCGCGATCTGGCGGGCGTTTTCCTCCAGCAGGCCCGGGATGGCGGCGAGATGGCGCGTCACCCGGTCCATCAGGTCCTCGGCCTGCCGCTCCCAGCCGTCAAGATAGCGCAGGATCAGGAAGAAGCCTTTCGGCAGCGTCCACATGGCAAAATGCCGGGGCACGTAGCCGGAAAGCGGCCTCGTCCACTCATGCGAGGGATAACCATGCAGGTTGACGTGCAGCTGCGCGCCCGTGCGCGCTTCCGCATCAAGCCGGATGGCCTTTTCGAACAGATGATCACCAGCGGTTTCCGGCCGGCGGTACTCAAGGTCATCACCAAGCGCCGTGTAGCGGGCGGCGTGATGCATGTGCAGGGGATTGTCCGCAATCAGCCGCTGATGCAGGGCATAGCCATCCGGATTTTCCTGCGGCGACAGGGTGAAATGCGCGCCGTCGCGGGCAGCCAGAACCTGCCCGGCACGCAAGGCCCCCACAACCCCGGTCGTCTCGTTGGCATGCTGGCCGGCGCTGATCATCACCGGCACATGAGTGCCCTTCCGGTAACGGGCCTCGACCTTGCGGCCCGCACGTGAAGACGCGGTGAAAGCCTCGCCGCCGACCCGCGCCAGCTCTGCGGAGATCTGCGCGGGAGACAGGGGCGCGGCCGCCTGCACCAGATCCTGCTCTGCCGGACTGTGCACTGCCGCTGGCATGGTTCTGGCTGAGAGCGGACGCAACTCGATGCGCAGGTGATAGCCCTCCTGCCCGCCGCGCACTTCCGGCACGATCTGTCCCGGCTTCAGCCCCCTATCGCCCTGCGGGCGGCCGGATTTCATCTGGAAGAATTCGAGCAGCGAGAAATACAGATCCTCGTGCATCGCCTCGGCAAGGCTCACCACCTCATGCGCATGGGCAAGGGGCAGATCAGCTGCAGGCAGGCGGACGGCGAGGTTCAGCTCCTCGAACCAGGGCTCGGCCGCGCCCCAGTCATGGCCGCTGACGGCATCCAGCGCTTGCGCAAACAGCGCCTCGTAGGGCGTCTCAAAGGGCGCACCTGCCGCATCGCCATTCAGCTTCACCCAGCCGCAGGGAGAGAGGTTCATCTGTCCGGCAAGATCCTGATGCTCCCGGTTGGGGGCAAGGACGGTGACGGTCTGTGTGCTGCCATCGTGATGGGTCAGCACCAGCTCATACTGCAGGCCGCCATCCGTCCGCGCCGAGAAGGTCAGCGGGCGCGGCGCAATCAGGGCGGCGAGCGGATAGGCCTCCAGCCGGAAGCGGTTTTCCGGCGCCAGCGGATGCACCGGATAGCGCAGCTCTGCGGCGGCAACGCCGTCCAGATCCACCTCCTCCAGCACCGCATGAACCAGCGGCTTGTAGGCACTGCGGATGATCGCCGTGATGCCCTGTTCCGCCAGCGCCGCTTCAATGGCGCGGCGGGTCTTCAGATCATCGAAGGTCCAGGCCTCCAGCGCCGTGATGCCCGGGCGCAGCAGCGCCGACAGGCGGTCGAGCGTTGAGGAAAAGCCAGCGTCTTTCAGGCAGATGGTCGTGCTGGTCATCGGCTTACCTCGTGCTGCGTCCGGTGGGGTCGAGGCTGTCACGCAGCCAGTCGCCGAGAAGATTGAGGCCCAGCACCGTCAGCAGAATGGCAAGGCCGGGGAATACGCTGATCCACCACGCCGTCTGCAGATAGGTGCGGCCATCGGCCAGCATGCCGCCCCAGCTCGGCACCGTGCGGTCAACACCGAGGCCGAGGAAGGTTAGGCTGCTTTCCAGCAGGATGTTGTTGGCCACGTTCAGCGTCATCAGCACGATCACCGGTCCCAGCAGGTTGGGCAGGAGATGCTGCAGGATGATGCGCCAGTCGCGCACACCAATGGCCTTGGCGGACTGGATGAACTCCCGCTCGCGCAGGGTCAGCACCGAACCGCGCACAAGGCGGGCATATTGCACCCATTGCGAGACGATCAGCAGGATGATGGTGTTGGTCAGGCTGCCGCCAACGATGGCGATGAAGGTGATCGCCAGCAGGATGAAGGGCATGGCGAGCTGCAGATCGGCAAAGCGCATCACCACCATGTCCCAGAAGCCACGGTAGTAACCGGCGATCAGCCCCATGATGACGCCGAAGACAACGGCACCGGCCACCGACACGAAGCCGACCAGCAGCGAGATCTTGCCGCCGGCCACCACCCGCGCCAGCACGTCGCGGCCCAGCGCATCGGTGCCGAAGGGATGCGCCCAGGAGGTGAAGGGCGCCAGATTGCGGGCCATGAAGTCGATCTTGTCCACGCCGCCGGGAAACAGCAGGTCGGAGAAGATGACGGCAAGGCAGATCACCGTGGTCAGACTGGCGCCCAGCACGAATTCAAGGTTGGAGAAGCGCCACAGGCGCGAGGTTGCGGAAGCCATGGCGCTTACTCCGTCCGGATGCGGGGATCGACCAGCCCGTAGGCGATGTCGACCAGAAGGTTGATGCCGACGATCATCAGCGAAAGAACCGTGATGACGCCCTGCAGCAGCGGATAGTCTCTGGCGCCCACAGCATCGAAGGCGAGAGAGCCGAGGCCCGGCCAGTTGAACACCCGCTCGATGACGACGATGCCGCCGAGCAACCCGCCGAACTGCAGGCCGAAATAGGTGATCAGCGGAATGGCGCAGTTCCTGAGCGCGTGCTTGTAAAGCACCTTGCTTTCGCTCAGGCCTTTGGCACGGGCGACCATCACATATTGCGACTGCAGCGTTTCCAGCATGGCGGTGCGCACCAGCCGCACGTTGGTGGCGGTCAGGATGACGCCCATGGTCAGCGCCGGCATGATGTAGCTCTCGATGCCGGTCATGCCGCTGGGCGGCAGGATGCGCAGGGTGATGGCGAAGAGCAGAACCAGCATGGTGGCCAGCCAGAAATTCGGAAAGGACAGGCCGATCAGCGAGAAGATGCGGATCACCTGGTCCACGCCCCTGCCCCGCGAGGTGGCAGCCTTGATGCCGAGCGGGATCGAGATGGCGATGGACACGGCCATGGAGATGAAGGCAAGCAGCAGGGTTGCCGGCAGTGCCGCGCCAATCAGCTGTGACACGGGCGTGCCGCCCACGAAGCTGCGGCCGAAATCAAGGGTAAGCAGCCCTTTCAGGAAACTGAAATACTGCACGAAGAAGGGCTGATCCGTGCCCAGTGCGGCGCGGATGCGCGCAAGGTCTTCCTCCGTCATGCTGCCGCCACCCTGGAACATCATCACGGCAGGGTCGCCGGTGAGGCGGATGGCAAACGAGACGACAAGCGTCAGCGCTATGACGACGAAAATGGCCTGCAGCAGGCGCTTGATGAGGAAACTGGCCACGTTCTTCTCCTTCAGGGCAGGAAAGCTGCCGCCCGCACGGGCAGGCGGCAGCCGCTGTCATGAGGTCACTCGACGGTGACTTCGTTGAGCTTCAGGCGCGTGTCCGGCGCCGGCACGAAGCCCTTCACCCGCTTGTTGATCGCGTAGATGGCGTTGGTGTTGTAGAGCGGCAGCTCCAGCGCCTTGTCGGCCACATAGGCACCGATTTCCTTCAGCACCTTCTCGCGCTCTGCGCGGTCGGTCATCGGGCGCTGGGATTCCAGCAGCTTGTCCAGCGTCTCGTCCTTGTCATACGGGTTCCACTTTTCGCCCGTGTGGTACATGGCGTAAGCGGTGTTGTCGTAATCGAAGGTCCAGCCGCCCCACTTCTGCTGGAACATCGCGCCGGTCTTGCCCTGCGGGATGATGTCGTTGATCAGCGTGCTGGTCTCATGCGGAGTAACGGAGACGTTGAGGCCGATAGACTGCAGGTAGAAGGAAATGGCCTGCGCCACTTCGTTCATGGTCGCGTCATTGCCGCGCACGTCGATCTGCAGCGTGGCGCCTTCCGGGACACCGGCTTCCTGCAGCAGCTTGCGCGCGCCTTCCGGATCATAGGGCAGAGGCTTCAGCTCAGCGTCGTAACCGAAGGACAGAGCGCTCTGGAAGCTGGCGATCTCTGCGCCCTGACCGGCGAGGATCGACTGAACGATCGCAGCGCGGTCCACGGCCATGATGATGGCCTTGCGCACGCGCGGATCGGCGGTGATGCCGTCACGGGTGTTGAAGCGCAGGGCATCCACCGTGGGTCCGGGAACGCTGACGATCTCCAGGTTGTTGTCGCTCTCGATGGTGGGGATCATGCCGATCGGAATGGTGGGCGGGATCACCAGGTCGACGCGGCCGAACTGCAGTTCGGCAACGGCCGTCGCAGGCTCGGAGATGAAGCGGTACTCCAGCTCGGACAGCTTCGGCGCACCGCCCCAGTAATCCGGGTTTGCCGCCAGCGAGATGGAGGCCTTGGGCGCGTAGGAGACGAACTTGAACGGACCGGTGCCGACCGGATTGGTGTTGAAGAACTCCTCGCCCTTCTCGGCGATATACTGCGGCGGCACGATCATGGCGCCATAGCCGGCCAGCTTGGTCAGCAGCACCGGATCCGGGTTCTTCAGCTTCAGGTCCACCGTGTAATCGTCGATGACTTCCACGCTGTCGATGACGATGTAGTTGGAGCGCTGCGGGCCCTTGGCACCTTCTTCGCCCAGCAGACGGTCGAAGGTGAACTTCACGGCCGCGGCGTTGAAGGGCTCGCCATTGTGGAACTTCACGTCCTTGCGCAGGGTGAAGCGGATACGCTTGCCCTCGTCCAGCTCTTCCCAGCTCTCGGCAAGGCCCGGCACCAGCTTCAGGTCCGGCCCGCGGTAGGTCAGGCCTTCAAAGATGTTGGTCGAAACGGCGGCCCAGGCGACGAGGAAGGTGTCGATCGGGTCCCAGCTGCCCGGATCCTGCGGGGAGGAAATCGTCAGCTTGCCAGCCGCAAATGCAGGCTGTGCCGTGAAGGATGCGCCGGAGATGGCCAGCGCAAGGGCGGCAACGCCCATGCCCAATGTCTTCAGTTTCATTTCCAAGTCCTCTGCTGATTGGCTTCGGGTCTGCGGGTCACGGTCAGGCGCCGCGGGCGGCAAAATGGCCGGGACTGATTTCCTCGTGGGTGAGGATGGCAGGCTCATCCCCTACCCGGCGGACCGGGCTCGGGATTTCGCCCTCGATCAGCACACCGCCACGCGGACGCGACGGATCGGCGACCGGGACAGCGGCGAGCAATTTGCGGGTATAGGGATGCGCCGGCGTCTCGAAGACCTGTCGGCGGCTGCCCATTTCCATGATCTGGCCGAGAAAGAGCACCGCGACCCGGTGGCTCATCTTCTCCACCACCGCCATGTCGTGGCTGATGAAGAGATAGGACAAGCCGTGGTCTTTCTGCAGGTCGCGCAACAGGGCGACGATCTGCTTCTGCACCGAACGATCGAGCGCGCTTGTCGGTTCGTCGAGCACGATCACGCGCGGTTTCAGGATCATCGTGCGCGCAATGGCGATGCGCTGGCGCTGGCCGCCGGAAAATTCGTGCGGATAGCGATTGCGCATGGCCGGGTCCATGCCGACTTCCCGCAATGCTTCCTGCGCACGACGATCACGCTCTTTCGCCGAAAGGTTCGGTTCGTGGATGAGAAGCCCTTCGGTGATGATGCGTCCCACGGTCATGCGCGGGCTGAGCGAGCCGAAAGGATCCTGAAAAACGAGCTGCAATTCGCGGCGCTTCGGGCGCATCGCCTGCGATTCTGTCGGCAATTCCTTGCCGAGATAGGCGATACGGCCTTCTGACGGGAGAAGACGCAGAATGGCGCGACCGAGCGTTGACTTGCCCGAACCGGATTCTCCCACGATACCGATGGTCTGGCCTTCCTTCAGCGTCAGCGAGACATTGTTGACGGCTGTGAGATAGTTCGCAGCGCCGAGCCATGGCTTGTTGATGAGGAAGTTGACCTTCACATTGTCGGCGCGAACCAGCACCGGCGCGTCTTCACGGGGAGGCGCCTTTTCGCCTTCCGGCTCCGCATCGAGCAGCATCTTCGTATAGGGATGCTCAGGCGCAGTGAAAAGTTTTTCCGTATCGTTGGTTTCAACCACTTCGCCGGAACGCATCACATAGATCCGGTCGGCAAAGCGCCGCACGATGCCGAGATCATGCGTGATGAAGACCACCGCCATGCCCAGTCGCTTCTGCAGATCGGCCAGCAGGTCGAGAATCTGCGCCTGAATGGTGACGTCGAGAGCGGTGGTTGGTTCGTCGGCAATCAGGATGTCCGGTTCGTTGGCGAGCGCCATGGCGATCATGACGCGCTGGCGCTGTCCGCCCGACAGTTCATAGGGGTAGCTGTCGATACGGCGCTCCGGTTCTGGAATACCAACCAGCTTGAGCAGTTCAAGAATACGGGGGCGCGCCTGCTTCTTGTTCATGCCGCGATGATAGCGAAGCGGTTCGGCAAGCTGGTCGCCAATGCGGTAAAGCGGATCGAGCGACGTCATCGGCTCCTGAAAGATCATGGTGATCTTTGCACCGCGGATATTGTTCAGCTTCTTTTCGGACATGCCGATCAGATCCTGACCGCGATAGAGCGCCTGCCCGGTCGCCTTGCCGTTCTGGGCCAGAAGCCCCATCATCGCCATTGTCGTCTGGCTCTTGCCGGAGCCGGACTCGCCGATGATGGCGATGGTTTCACCGGCTTTGACATCGAGATTGATACCGCGCACTGCCTGCACCGGCCCGTCATGCGTGTCGAAAGTGACCTTCAGGTCGCGCACGCTCAGAATGTTTTCACTCGTCATCTCAGCGGTCCTTTGGGTCAAGGCTGTCGCGCAGGCCGTCGCCAAGGAAGTTCAGCGCAAACAGGATGATGGTCAGCGTTGCGGCAGGCCAGATCAATTGCCAGCTTGCACCGCGCATGTTCTGGGCGCCTTCGGAAATCAGCAGCCCCAGAGAGGTGAGGGGGTCCTGAACGCCGAGACCGAGGAAGGAGAGGAGACTTTCGAGCAGGATTGCCTTCGGTACCAGAAGCGTCACGAAAACGATGACCGGGCCGAGCGCATTCGGAATGATGTGGCGGGTGATGACGCCGCGCCGCGTCGCGCCAAGCGCTTCTGCCGCCTGAACAAATTCCTGACGTTTGAGGCTTAATGTCTGTCCGCGCACGATGCGCGCCATATCCAGCCATTCCGTCGCGCCGATGGCGATGAAGATGATGAAAATGGATCGCCCGAAGAAGACGAGCATCAGTATGACGAAGAAGATGAAGGGCAGCGAATAGAGAATATCCACCAGCCGCATCATCACGTTATCGACACGTCCGCCCAGATAACCGGAGATGGCACCGAAGGACACGCCCAGTATCAGAGACATCGCCGAAGCAAGCAGGCCGATGGCAAGCGACATGCGCACGCCGATGAAGATACGCGTCATCAGATCGCGGCCAAGATTATCAGTGCCGAGCAGGAAGTAATTGCGCGTCACGTTGAGGGTCAGCTTGCCCGACAGCCCATCGGAAGCGATGTCAATCTTCGGATTGCTGAACAGGTCCGAGCGCTGGAAATAACGCAGCACACGTTCATCCGTCGGGCGCTGTGCGGTGAAATCGACAACGACATTGTTGCCGCTCAGTTCCGGTTCGCCGGCAGCTTTCAATCGCGCGCGGGCAAGTTCGCGGTCAAGGCCCGGCAGGATGGTATCCGCACGCGGATAGGCTTCCAGGCTTGGGGCCACCCGCACGAACTGCGGATAAATCTTGTCGTAAGGATGCGGGCTCAGCATCGGGCCGAATATGCCCAGAAATGCCATCAGGAGAAGGACGATAGCGCTTGCCACCGCAGCCCTGTTCTTGCGCAGGCGCAACCATGCGTCCTGCCAGAGCGAGCGGCTTGGAACTTCCAGCCGGGCTGTTTCCGTCGGTACAGAAAGATCAGTCATAGCGAACCCTCGGATCAAGCCATGCATAAAGAAGGTCGACAATCAGGTTGAACACCACGACGAAGACCGAAATGACAACAACGGTTCCCATGACGAGGGTGTAATCGCGGCTGAGCGCGCCCTGCACGAAATAGCGACCGATGCCGGGAATGCCGAAAATCGTCTCGACGACGACCGAACCCGTGAGCAGGGCTGCAGCCGTCGGGCCGAGATAGGAGACGGCGGGAAGCATGGCGGCGCGCAATGCATGCACGCCCACAACCACACGCGATGGCAGGCCATAGGCGCGCGCGGTGCGCACGTGATTGGCGCGCAAAGCTTCGATGGTCGCTCCGCGTACGAGACGCGCAATGACGCCGACCTGCGGCAATGCAAGTGTCAGAACCGGTAATATCCAGTAGGTTACATTGGCCGACGACCAGCCGCCTGCCGGAACCCAGCCGAGGATGACACCGAACAAGAGGCTGAGGAGAGGGGCCACGACGAAGTTCGGTGTGGTGATGCCGAATGTGGCCAGTGCGACAACGAAATAGTCGACGGCTGAATTCTGCTTCAGCGCTGCCAGTGTGCCGAGAAACGTTCCGATAATTGCCGCAAGCGTCAGTCCGAGCGTGCCGAGCATGATCGAAACGGGCAGGCCGGAAGCGAAAAGGTCGTTCACGGTGAAATCGCGTCGCGTGAAGCTTGGTCCAAGATCGCCGTGCAGAAGATTGCCCAGATAAATCAGATACTGCTGCCACAGCGGCGCATCCATATTATAGGCCTTCTTGAGGTTCTCCAGGATCAGTGGATCAATCGGCCTTTCAAGGTCGAAAGGTCCGCCGGGCGCAAGCCGGATCAGAAAGAATGTCAGCGTGATGATGATAAATATCGTGGGTATCGCACTACCCAATCGTCGGAGCGTATAGCCCAGCATGTTCTCTTCCCTTCTTTACCGGATCGCTTTCAAACGATCCGGTAAATCCCACTAAGGGCGTGTTTCATTTTTGTTTTTAATTCTTTGTCGATAGCCAACGCGTGCCGTGCGAATTCATGAGGTTGTCTTCGTAACCCTGAACGCGGTCGGCAACGAGAGCGGTGGACGAATAGTACATCAGGGGCACGACAGCCCCGTCGCCGAGCAGTATCTTCTCTGCTTCAGCGAGGATTTTTGCCCGCTCTTTAAGATCGGTCGTAGTTGCGGATTTCGCCATCAGCGCGTCGTAATCCTTGTTCGACCATTCGGCATAATTGAAGTAATTGCCGGTGGTATAAAGCTCCAGGAACGAATTCGGATCGTTGTAATCGCCGATCCAACCGTCGCGGGTGATGTCGAACATCCCCTTTTCCTGAAGGTAGTTATAAAAGGTGGCGCCTTCGACCTCGTTGAGGGTCGCCTTGATGCCGATATTGCCCAGCATGTTGGCAAGCGCTGCCATGGTATTCTTGTGGTTTTCAGAGGTGTTGTAACGCAGGGTCACAGAAAGGCTGCCCGGCTGGACACCGGCTTCCTGTAACAGTTCCTTGGCCTTGTCCTCGCGGTCCAGCACATCCTCGTCGGCGAAATCCAGCTTCGGCGCATCCTTGACGTAATTCGCAATGCCGGGCGGCACCATCGAACTAGCTGGCAGCATCACACCGCGCCAGACCTCATTGGCGAGGAACTCGCGATCGACGGCCATCGATATGGCCCGACGCACGCGCGGATCGCGCAGCTTGCTCGAGGGCTCGCCTTTGATGTCGACATAATAGATGCCGAGATAGGGAGCGAGGCGGAACTGGCTGCTGAGGTTCTTCTTCACATAATCCATCTGTTCGGCAGGAACATCGGAACAGATGTCGACCTCTTTCGCCTCGAAGCGACGCATGCAGCTTGCCCGGTCTTCAAACGGTATCCAGTTGACCGCATCGATCTTCACATTGGAAGCGTCCCAGTAATTCGGGTTCTTCTTCATGGAGATCTTGTCATTGGGAGTGAAACCGACAAGCGTGTAGGCGCCATTGGTCACCATATTGCCGGGCAGGGTGAACTTGTCGCCGAACTTCTCGACAGCCTTCCTGTTGACCGGAAATCCCGTCTGGTGCGTGAGAAGCTCAAGGAAATAAGGGGCAGGGTTCTTGAGGCTTATCTGAAGGGTCTTGTCGTCAAGCGCCTTCACGCCAAGCTGATCGACTGGTATCTTGCCGGTGGCAACTTCCTCGGCATTCCTGATGGCATAGAGGACGCTGGCGTAACCGGCAGCCGTCTTCGGGTCCATGATGCGGCGGAAGGAAAACTCGAAATCGCCCGCGGTGACGGGGTCGCCATTCGACCATTTGGCATTTTCGCGCATATGGAATGTGTAGGTGAGACCGTCTTCGGAAATATCCCACGATGCAGCCGCGCCGGGGATAGCCTCGCCCTTCTCGTTCTGCGCGAGCAAACCTTCATAAAGGTCGCGCAGGACACGGTTTTCCGAAACGGTGGTCGTGTGGTGCTGGTCCAGCGTGGCGGGGTCGGTATCGTTACCCCGGTTGAGCACTGTTTCTGCCGATGCAGCGCCGCTGAGTGCCATCAGGCAAATGCCTGTCATCAGGAATCCGCGAACCATTGTAAAAACTCCCATATACTTTTTAGAAAACGTTTGCCCCGACAAAAGAGGGCCCTCCGGAACAGCCGGAAGAAAAAGGGCCGCGCCGAGAAGCGCAGCCCGAGCTGAAAATTTATTGTTTAAACGAAAGCCAGCGCGTCTTGTGGCTATCCATCAGGTTGTCGTTCCAACCGTCGATCTTGTCCGAAACAAGGGCGCGCGACGAATAATAGAGGATCGGGATATTGCTCATCTCATCAAGCTTCAGCTGTTCGGCTTCTGCCAGTGTCTTGGCACGCTCGTTGAGATCGAGGATCTTTTCGGCCTTCGCCATCAGCGCATCGTAATCGGCGTTCTTCACCTTGGAATAGTTGAAGCTCACGTTGCTCTGGCTGATGAACAGGAAGTTCTGCGGATCGTTATAGTCACCGATCCAGCCTGCACGGGCGATGTCAAATGGACCGTCGTCGCGCATGAAGTTGAAGTAGGTCGCACCTTCAGTTTCGTTGAGCGAAGCCTTGACGCCGATATTGCCGAGCTGATCGGCGATGGCAGCCATGGTGTTCTTGTTGTTTTCCGAGGTGTTGTAGAGCAGTTCGATCGAAAGCGTATTCGGCTCTACGCCTGCTTCCTTCAGCAGTTCCTTGGCCTTGTCTTCGCGCTCCAGCATATCGTCGGAATAGTTGAGCTTCGGCGCATCCTTCACATAATTGGCGATGCCCGGAGGAACCATCGAATAGCCCGGCAGCATGGTGCCTTGCCAGACCTGATCGGCAATGAAATCACGGTCGATGGCCATGGAAATCGCCTGGCGGACGCGCGGGTCCTTCAGCTTGCTGTCAGCGGTCTTGCCCTTTACCGGCAGATAATAGACGCCGAGATAAGGCGCCATGCGGAATTCCTTGGAAAGGTTCTTCTTCACATAGTCCATCTGCTCGGCCGGAACGTCGGAGCAGATCTGCACTTCCTTCGCCTCGAAACGGCGCATGCAGCTTGCGCGATCCTCGAACGGTATCCAGTTGACCGTATCGATCTTCACCTGATCCGCTTCGTAATAATACGGATTCTTCTTCATCACGATCTTGTCGTTCGGGGTGAAGCTTTCCAGCATATAAGCGCCGTTCGTCACCATCTTGCCGGGCGTGGTGAACTTGTCACCATTCGCCTCGACGCTTTTCTGGTTCATCGGGAAGCCGGTCTGGTGGGTCAGAAGCTCAAGGAAATACGGAGCAGGGGCGTTCAACGTGACCTTGAGAGTGTGGTCATCGACGGCTTCGACGCCGAGCTGGTCGGTCGGCTTCTTGCCTCCGGCAATGTCTTCGGCGTTCTTGATGATGAACAGCATGCTGGCATAACCGGCGGCCGTCTTCGGGTCCATCAGGCGGCGGAAGGTGAACTGGAAGTCACCGGCGGTGACCGGATCGCCGTTCGACCATTTTGCGTCATCGCGCAGATGGAAGGTGTAGACGGTGCCATCTTCGGAAACATCCCAGGATTTCGCTACACCCGGCACTGCTTCGCCATTTGCGTTCTGAATAGTCAGGCCGTCATACAAGTCGCGCATGACATTACCTTCAGCCACCGTCGAGGTGCGATGATGGTCCAGTGTCGCGGGATCGGTGTCGTTGCCGCGATTGAGAACGACTTCAGCCGAAGCTGCTCCGGCCAGCGCCAGAAGACACACACCTGTCAGTAGAAATTTACGATACATTTGAGAACCCCTCCTTTGAAATTTTTGAAATGTCCCGCATCTTATGGATAAGCACGCCACTTGCAAGAGAACTTATCAACGCTTTGACTTAATTAACATATTCACAATTTCTTGAGCAATTTATATGGTGGTTTTCTGGTACGGAAACACGCATTTTCATCGAATTTACAAGCTCGAATTGCCGTCCATATGTGCCAGAAAAATGCCGTAAATTCCGGCATTTGCGACGTTTGAATGTCAGCTGAATTGACGTCGGGCTTCACCCGATTCGCTGAAAGTTACATACGCGGCTTTTGGCGCGCGTTTCTGTGTATGAATTGTGCTGTGAAGTCGCAATTGTAGGCCTGGAGTGCGAGCTTCAACGAGAAGCGCCGCTGGGTCGCGTTCTCAAGCAGTAAGAGGGCGTTCGGCGCGCTTCAGCAAGCGCACCGCTCGTTTGCCCAGGGAGGATCGGACTGAATGCCTGCGTTGCCGTCTCAGGGATGCCCAACAGGAATCTGGTTCAACAGCGCGAACAGAATGGCCGAGAGGATTGCGGCAGCAGGAACCGTTACCACCCAGGCAGCTGCAATCGTCAGTGCGTGGGAGCGGCGAACCAGCTTGCGACGGCGGCGCTCCTCAACCGGGATAGAATCCAACGGCAGGGCCTGGCGCGCCTTCTTCAATCGTCGTTCAGTGTCCCATTCGCGGAAGAAACCAACGCCAAAGATCGCTCCAATGGCGATGTGGGTCGAACTGACCGGCAATCCCAGCCAGCTGGCCAGAATGACGGTGATTGCGGCTGACAGTGACACGCAATAAGCACGCATCGGGTTCAGCTTGGTGATCTGATTGCCAACCATTCGAATGAGCTTAGGGCCAAACAGACACAAGCCGAATGAAATGCCACATGCGCCGATCAGCATAACCCAGAGCGGAATCTCAACGCCGTCGTTTAACGCGCCGGTCTGCGATGTCTGGACAATTGCCGCGAGCGGCCCGACGGCATTTGCCACATCATTTGCACCATGGGCAAAGCTGAGCAATGCCGCCGAAACAACGAGAGGAATGCTGAACAGGATCTTGAGTGACTTATTGCGGTTTTCGAGCCCGTATGACTGGCGGCGGATGACCGGGATCAAGATCAACCAACTTCCGACGCCAACAGCCAATCCACAGATCAGAGCTACCTCAATCGATACGTCGATCAGCTGTTTCAGCCCCTTCATGATCAGATATGTCGCGAAGGTCCCCGCCATGAGACCAACAAGGATTGGCACCCATACGCGAGCGGCAGCAATCTTATCTGCACGATAGACAATGCGGGCTTTAATCAACCAGAGAAAACCAGCCGCTATGATCGCACCCAGCACTGGCGAGATAACCCAGCTTGCCGCAATCGCCGCCATTTGAGACCAGTTCACCGCTCCGAAGCCAGCTGCGACGATGCCTGCACCCACGACACCGCCGACGACGGCATGCGTTGTTGAAACAGGAGCGCCGATCCACGTCGCAAGGTTGACCCAAAGCGCGGAGGCGAGCAACGCTGCCATCATTGCCCAGATGAACATGATCGGTGTTGCAAGTGTGTCTGGCGCAATGATGCCGGTTGCGACCGTTGACACAACATCGGCTCCGGCGATGAGTGCGCCAGCACTTTCAAACACTGCGGCGATCGCAATCGCGCCCCCCATGCTCAGTGCATTGGCACCGACAGCCGGTCCCATATTGTTGGCCACGTCGTTGGCGCCAATGTTCAAAGCCATGTAGGCACCAAAAACGGCCGCGGCCACAACGATGAGCATTTGGCTGGTCTGGCCCAGCAGCATGGCCGCGCCAAGTCCGGCAAGCATGATGAATACGAGAGCAATGCCCGGAGCCACGAGCGGACGTGAGACGTAACTCGCCGCCGTTTCCAGCTTGACGAAGCGGCCCAAGTCCCGGTCCAGAGTCTCTAGATGCCGAGCTTCGAGATCTTCGTTTGCCATGATTTACTCTTGATTTCTAACGCAGCGTACCAGTCGACACGGACGCTTGGGGATGATCCAATTCAGGAATTTGACCGGTGTTTAAATGCGGCCTTTTTGAAAAGTCAATGGTTCGAGGTCAAGATGACCAATATGGAGGGCCGCTCGACAAGCTATGATGGAGTCCTAATCTGATGCACGACCCGACAACGGGATAAAGCTCTCTGCCATTTAAGTCAGCGTATTTGCTGAGATATCCTCCGGTTCACGCGACCCGCAGGGCAAATAGCGTGACGTTTGTCGCTGTTGGGCCAGGCTTAGCTGGCCGGCGGCACGTAGCGGAAGGTGTTGACAGCTATTCCCTAGAGTTTTTCAGGATAGGTGTTGTTCCTACCCAGAGTTCCTTCGCAGTTTTCGATGTCATGTTGCGTGCGCGGTGCGGCAACGACGATGGAAAATGCAACGTGTCTCCGGCTTTTAGATAATATTCCTTCCCATTGATTTCGTAGAGAATTTCACCTTCGATCAGATAGAGAAAATCCTCGCCTTCGTGCGATGTCATTTCAGAGACGTAACCTGGCGGAATATGGGTTATGCACCCGTTCAAAAGCGCGCCCGGAAAACCTCGCTCCACAATTTCATACACGCGTTCCTTCGTCTCGATATTGTATCCTTGGCGCGATTCCGCCCGCGAGACGATAGAATGCTCGGCGGGTGGTGTATGATTGAGAAACGTATCGACGCTTGTGCCCAGTACATTGGCAATCTTGTATAGAGTGACCAGAGACGGCGTTGAAATCCCGCGCTCGATCTGACTGATAAACCCTTCTGTCAGACCTGCCTTTGTGGCGACAGTTTTCATCGTCATGCGCAGAGCTTTGCGTCTCTGACGCAGAAGAGTGCCCAGTCGTTCGATATGTTCGCTTGTTTCCTCCCTCTGGACGAAGTCAGTTGGGCTTAGGCCGGCCATCTTTTCAATTTCTCGCATTTCACATTCCGTACCTTGCCTTTCGAACTTTAGTGTGATTAAAGTTCGAAAGGCAAACTGATATATCAATGATTAAACTTTAGCTGAACTTAACAATATCAGGCACGCTTGGCCAGAGAAGGGGGGATGAAAAGCTCTCTGGAGAAAAGCATCTGAATAGCAAGGCCTGGTTCGAAGCCAAAATAGGGGAGGACTTCTATGAAACTGCCGACAAATCTGTTTCTCGCGACCGCGCTAACGATGGGCAGCCTGACAAGCGTGGCCATGGCGGTGGAACGCGGTGGCACCATGACCTTTGCGCGCTATGACGACTCGACGCTTATCGATCCGGTATATGCCGACCGCAATCCCGATATCTGGCTGGTGACAAGCCTTTACGAAACGCTTCTGCGCAATGGCCACGATGGCAAGATCGAGCCGGGTCTTGCCGAAAGCTATACGGTTTCGCCGGACGGACAGACCGTGACGCTGAAGCTACGCGACGGCCTTTTCTTCTCGGACGGCAAGCCTATCACTACAGAAGATGTAATTTTCTCGCTCAACCGCTCGCGCAACCCTGATTTTGGCCCGTGGGCCGACTTGCTTGGTTCTGTCGATAAGGTCGATGCGGATGGCAACCTCATAACTATTTCGCTCAAGCACGCCGATCCGACCGTCGTGCCGGTTCTGGCAAGCTTCAACACCGGCATTGTTCCAAAGGCTGCGTTCGAGAAGGCCGAAGGCGAGGCGGACAAGGATAAGGCCGCTTCATTTTTCGCCAAGGGACCGGTTACATCAGGTCCTTTTACGCTTAAAAGTCGCACGGCAGGCACCAGCATGGTCTTTGCCCGCAATCCGCATTACTGGCGCCAAGGCGAGGACGGCAAACCGCTGCCCTATCTCGACGAAGTCAACTTTCTGATCATCCCAGACGATGCGACGCGTATTCTGAAACTGCAGGCTGGTGAGGCCGATGCGGCCGAATTCATTCCATTCTCTCGCGTTTCGGAGCTTAATACGCAGCCCAACATCAAGGTCGAGCTGTTCCCGTCGAGCCGCATCATCTATTCGCCCATCAATACCCGCGCCACGAAAGGTGACGGATCGGGCAACCCGCTGAGCGACAAGCGCGTCCGCCAGGCGCTGAACTATGCCACCAGCAAGGAAATGCTGATCAAGCTTATCACCTTTGACACCGGCAAGCCGATGACGTCGCTAATGGCGGCCTCCACCAACCTGCATTACGGCCCCGCACCGCTCTATCCTTACGATATAGACAAAGCCAAGGTGCTGCTTGCTGAAGCCGGTTTCGACAAAGGTCTGAATATCAAGTTCACCACGCTTGCTGGCAGCGCGGAAGACTCCACGCTCTTCACCGCCCTACAGCAGATGTGGACCCCGCTCGGCATCAATATGACAGTAGAGCAGGTCGATAATCCAACCCGTGGCGCCAAGAACCGCACTGGCGACTTCGATATTCATACCTATGCTTGGGCGAACGACATCAACGATCCTGCACAGGTCACCGGCTGGCTCGGCTATTACAAGCTTCGTCAGTCGGTCGGTACGGGCTGGAATAATGAAAAGTTCAACTCGCTTTTCGAGGCCTCCAATAAAGAGGCGGACCCGGAGAAGCGCGCGGCTCAATATGAGGAAATGCAGAAAATTTATGCGGATGAAGCACCGCTACTTTTTCTCTTCGAGACGCCTTTCGCCACGGCCCTTTCCAAGACCGTTACCGGTTTTGTGCAGACCCCGCTTGGCGTTAACGACTTCTCGGAAGCCCAAAAGGCAAAGTAATCGAGACATGTCATGCAGGTCAGGTCGGTCACCTTGCCTGGTTTGCCATTCCGATCAACGGTTACAGAGGTGGAGTTATGCTTTCCCCCACTTACCTAATCTCGCGACTGCTGCAGATGATACCGACCCTGCTTCTCGTCATGGTCTTCATTTTTCTGCTGGTGCGTATGTTGCCCGGTGATCCGGCGGTCGCAATGGCGGAAGCCAAGGCAACGGATGCGCAGCTTGAGCAGATCAGACATACGATGGGGCTGGACCAGCCTTTGCCCGTACAATTTGGCTATTTCGTCAAGAACACGCTGACAGGTAATCTGGGCACGTCCATCCTGCTCAAGCAGCCGGTGGCTTCGGTTATTCTGCAGCGACTTCCGACCACCATCGCGCTCGGCCTTTATGCTGTTCTGCTGGCGACATTGCTGGCAGCACCGCTGGCACTTGTCGCGGCATCGAAACCTAATGGATGGGCGGACATAAGTATTCGCTCCGTCTTTCAAGTCGGATTGTCCGCACCGGTCTTCTACATCGGCCTGATCCTCCTGACCGTGCTGGCGGCCAAGCTGCGACTTTTCCCGGTCGGTGGCTATGGCGACACATTTCTTCAGCGGATGCATCATCTGTTTCTGCCCGCAATGAGTGTTGGGCTCTACATCTCAGCCATCATCCTGCGCAATCTGCGCGCATCGCTGATTGACGTGCTTGACGCCGAATATGTGCAATTCGCCCGTGCCAAGGGATTGCCGAAACGCACTATCTGGACAAGGCATGTCATGAAAAATGCCCTCGTTTCGACGGTTACTCTTCTCGGCCTATCCATCGGCAACCTGATGAGCGGTACGCTTGTCACCGAAACGGTTTTTGCTGTTCCAGGTTTGGGCCGTCTCATGCTCGAGGCGATATACGCTCGCGACTATCCACTCATCCAGGCACTGACACTCACTTTCGCGGTTTGCGTTTCCGTTGTCTTCCTGCTGACTGATCTCGCTCAGTCCTGGCTTGATCCGAGGCTTCGTCAAGCATGATCACACTCGTTGAAACAACGTCCCTAATGCACAATGCACGCCTTGGTGCCTTTGTCCGCCGCGCTTTCACCAAGCCGACATTCATCGTCGGCTTTCTGATCGTGCTCGCGTCTGTGTCAATGGCCGCAGCTCCACAGTGGTTTGCACCCTATGATCCGCTGACCTTCGACATGACCGCGATTCAGCAGCCACCCAGCCTTGTTCATCCCTTCGGTACCGACAACTTCGGGCGCGATATGCTTTCCCGCGTGATATGGGCCTATCGCGTCGACATGCAGATCGCCTTTTTCGCAACGGTCTTCGCTCTCATCATAGGCATGAGTCTCGGCGCATTGGTTGGGTATTACGGCGGCATCGCCGATATCGTCTTCGGACGTACGGTCGATGCGATCATCACCTTCCCCTTTCTGGTGCTGGTAATCGCCATCGTGGCGGTGCTCGGACCCGGTCTCGTCAACATGTATATCGCGGTGACAGCTGTGAACTGGGTTTACTATGCTCGGCTAACCCGGGCTGAAGTTCGCACGCAGAAAGCCAATGACTATGCCGCTGCTGGGATCGTGCTTGGTTTTTCTGACCGGCGCATCATTTTCCGGCATCTTTTGCCCAATATTAGTTCACCGCTCATCGTCTACTGGATGACAGACATGGCGCTCGCCATCCTGCTTGGTTCTTCTCTCGGTTATCTCGGCCTTGGCGCGCAACCACCTGCTGCCGAATGGGGCGTACTCATCGCGGAAGGGCGCAACTTTATCCTTACTGCGTGGTGGATGAGCCTCACCCCCGGTCTGGCGATCGTGCTGACCGGCCTCGGTTTCAGTCTCCTTGGTGATGCGTTGGCCGATCTCATGCGCCCGAAAGGACGTTGACATGTCTTCTCTTCTCGAAATCCGCAACCTGCGCACGGAATTCGGTGCGCTAGACCGTCCGCTCTTGGCGGTAGATGATCTCTCGCTGACGCTCGACAAAGGAGAAATTCTGGGTCTTGTAGGCGAATCCGGCTCCGGAAAAAGTATGACACTGCGTTCCCTGATCGGCATCATCCGTCCTAAGGGCCGGGTTTTCGGCCAAGTTATATGGAAAGGCCGCGATCTCGTCGCCATGAGCGAAGCGGAGCTACGGGGTGTACGCGGACGCGAGATCGCTATGATCTTTCAGGAACCGATGGCTTCACTCAACCCACTTGTTTCGATCGGGGTGCAGATCGGCGAAAATCTTGCCGCGCACGCCACGCTTGATCGTAACGCCCGCAAGAAGCGGGCCGTCGAACTCCTAGACATTGTCGGTATTCCATCTGCGGCAGAACGGCTTGACGACTTCCCGCACGAATTCTCCGGCGGGATGCGTCAGCGCGTGATGATCGCTATCGCGCTTGCCTCCGATCCGGAACTGCTTCTGGCAGACGAACCGACGACAGCACTTGATGTCACCATCCAGGACCAGATTCTGCGCCTGATCCAGACGCTTGCACGTGAGATGGGCATGAGTGTTGTACTTGTCACCCACGATATGAGCGTGGTGGCGCAAACCTGTGACCGGGTTGCAGTGATGTATGGGGGACGGCTGTGTGAAACGGGACCAACCCGCAGCGTAATCCGGGATCCGCACCACCCTTATACCCAGGGTTTGTTACGCTCGATCCCGCGCAATATTGCTCCTCGCACCCCGCTCTATTCCATCCCTGGTACACCGCCCGCCCTGAGCGATCTACCTGTCGGCTGTGCTTTCACAGCAAGATGTTTCTTGGGAGAAGCAGCCTGCGCTGCAAAACGTCCCGCACTCGAACTAATCGATGTTACGCATGCCGCCTGTTGTCACAAACTGGCAGCCGCTGTCGCAAAAATCCCGCTGGAGGCATAATGATGCATTCTGTTCCCACGCCATCGGTTGATACCACGCCACTTCTCAGCGTGCGGGGTCTCACGATGCGCTTTACCAAGGGGCGCACGCTCGCGGACATGCTGTCACGGCGTGCGGCGCAAACCGTGTCGGCGCTCAACGGCGTGTCGCTTGATGTGATGCCAGGCGAAACACTCGGTATTGTCGGCGAGTCCGGGTGTGGCAAGTCCACACTTGCCCGTTGCATTGTGGGGCTGCACCGTCCGACCAGTGGCGAAATCCTGTTCGAAGGACAACCCACCCGCAGCAAATCGGCTGCTGCCCGACGCGCCTTCAATCGCCGCGTCCAGATGATGTTTCAAGATCCGTATACCTCGCTCAACCCCCGCATGACCGTGCGTAATGTTTTAGAAGAAACACTGACAGTACATCAGATGCGTAGGGGCAAGGCCGTGGACCAGCGCATTGCCGAGCTTCTTGATCTCGTACGGCTACCACAAAATGCAGCGGAAAAGTTTCCTCACGAATTTTCCGGTGGGCAACGTCAGCGTATTGCGATTGCGCGTGCACTGTCGCTGGAACCGTCCTGCTTGGTCGCCGACGAGCTTGTCTCGGCGCTCGACGTTTCCGTGCAGGCACAAGTCGTCAATCTGTTGCTTGAGTTGCAGATGAAGTTGGGACTGGCTGTCATTTTTGTAGCCCATGACCTACCGCTCGTGCGCCACCTTTCGCACCGCGTCGCCGTAATTTATCTGGGCGCCATCGTCGAAATTGGACCATCGGAAGAACTGTTTAGGCGCCCCGTACATCCCTACTCTAAGGCACTTCTTGCGGCTGCTCCTTCGCTTGATCCCGATGAGCGGCGTGCGGCACCCGTGCTTACAGGTGAACTACCGAGCCCACTCAACATCCCGTCCGGCTGCCCCTTTCATGTTCGATGTCCGTTCGCCAAGGAAACTTGCCGTCAGTCGAGACCGGCCTTGCGCGCTTTTGGTGAGGGCGCGGTGGCCTGCCATTTCGCTACAGAACTTGCCTCGGTAGCTGTCTGAAGCTCCGTTCAAGTTATGTCCGCTCTCTCTCCAGAAGTTTGAACTATCCACCCATTTACGCATTTCGGCACGCAACGCCGTCACTGGTCCGGCCTGAAAGTCTCTTGTTATTTGCTCGAACGCACATCTTGCGACGAAGGCCGTTTCCTACCTTGCGAAATGCGTTCCAGAAGGAAACTTGCCGTGAATATTGTCGCTTCCCAACGTCCGTCGCCTTTGGAGATCCTGCAACAAGCGCTCGTCGTTAACGCGCTTGATGGCTATGTCATACCGCGTTTCGACGAGCATCAGGGTGAATATTGCACACCCCATGACAATCGCCTTGCTCATGTTACCGGCTTTACCGGCTCGGCGGGAGTCGCTCTGGTCCTGCGCGACAGGGCGATGATTTTCGTCGACGGGCGCTATCAGGTACAGGTCCGCAGCGAGGTGGATATGACGGCTTTTACTGTTGAACATTTTCACGACGCCCCGCTAAAGCAATGGCTGCGCAATCATGTGGAGCCGCGGCAGAGGATCGGCTTCAATCCGATGTTGATTCCATTGCTATGGGATCAGGAATGCGGCGCGGCCGTTACCGACGCAGGTGGCGAATGGGTAGCCGTGAACGGGGACCTCGTAGATGAGATCTGGATCGATCAGCCGGATAAGCCACTGGGCAAGATCAATGCCTTTTCCAATCGCTATGCTGGACAATCTGTGGCCGATAAAAAAGCACAGCTGGCCGCAATACTGCGCGAAATCGATGCCGACTATCTGCTTGAGGCCCAGCCGGACAATATTGCTTGGCTGCTCAACGTGCGGGGTAGCGACGTGGCTTTCAACCCGCTGCCGCAATCCTTTCTGCTGTTCGGCAAGGATGGCCAAACCGAATGGCTTGTCGACAGCCGCAAGCTGCCCAATGACCTTTCCGATTTCGAACTGGACGGCGTTTCCATCAGCGATCCTTCGCGGGTTCTGGAACTCATCACCGCGCGCTGCACCGGGAAAACGGCGCTCATCGACCCAAGCTTCGCTCCATCGGCCTTTGCCCGTTCGGCGATGGCCGCGGGTGGCTGCGTGCAGCACCGCCGCAGCCCGATAACCGATCTGAAGATGCTGAAGAACGATACTGAACTGACCGGTTTCCGCGATGCTCATCGTCACGATGGTGCAGCCTGGGTCCGATTTTTGGCTTGGCTCGACACCGAAGGCCGCGCGCGTGCAAGCGACAACCCGGTGAGCGAATTGGAAGCGGAAAACATGATACTCGCTTTTCGCGAACTTCATCCCGATTTCGTGGAAGCGAGTTTCCAGACCATATCCGCTGCGGGGCCGAATGCCGCCATGTGCCACTATGCAGCCACTGCTGCCAGCAATTCTCTGATAAGGCCCGGCAATGTATATCTGCTCGATTCCGGTGGTCAATATTTCACTGGCACCACGGATGCCACCCGCACGACAGCGCTAAGCGCCGTTCCAGATGAGATGCGTATTGCCTTTACCGCCGTACTCAAGGGGCTGATCTCGATGTTGTCGGTTAGGTTTCCGAAAGGTACTCAGGGTCATCAGCTTGACGCCTTCGCCCGCCGCCCGCTCTGGGAGCTGGGGCTCGACTACGATCATGGTACCGGCCACGGCGTCGGCCACTTCCTGTCTGTGCATGAGCAGCCGCAGCGCTTCGATAAGAAAGTAAACGCTGTCGACCTGCGCCCCGGCATCGTGACCACGATCGAGCCGGGTTATTACAAGGCGAATGCTTATGGCATCCGTCTCGAAAATCAGGTTGAAATCGTCGCAGACCAAAATGGCTTCATGCGGTTTGAAAGCCTGACACTCATTCCGCTGGATGTGCGGCTGGCCAACATCGAAAGCCTGAACCGTGAGGAAATTCAGTGGATCAATGCCTATCACCGGCAAGTCTATGATGCGCTTAAGGACCTACTGGACGGCACCACATTAGACTGGCTCGCCATGCGCTGCCAAGCAATTTGAGGGAAGTCCGAAGGCGGCACCGGATGTTTGCGCAGACTGTGCGCCGCATCATCGGCTGAAAACAAGTGCTTTAATATTCTTGGATAAGAGGCGGCGCTTTGGTTTTCATGCCGCCTTTTTCGCCGGCCCTTTTCGGTGAAGGCCCTCTTGACCAAGACGTTGCTTCGACAGCTGCCTCCATATTTCTATTGACACTTCCAATTATTTACTAAACTTTAGAAAATAAATAGGGGAGGTCGCATGAGCATACACCTCGGCATGGTGTTAAAAATCCTGCGTGACGAGGGACCGCAATCGCGGGCCGAGCTGGCGCGGCGTTGCAGATTGTCTGCCACGACCCTCACACATCTCACCGCGCAACTGCTCAGGGACGGTTGTATTACCGAAACAGAAGTTCCAGTTCTGCCTTCAGGATCGCCAGCGCCGGGAAGGCCGCCGGTCAGTGTGCGTCTGGTTCCGTCGGCATATTATGTGGCTGGCGTGCATGTCGGAGCCGAGGTTGTGCAGGTCGCGATTTGCGATCTGACGGCACAGATTGTCGCCAGTGCTGCCTTCGACCACGCTGCAAACGATAATCCGCTGCAACTGACGCATCAGGTAGCCGATGTTCTGCGCGATCTCGTGCGGAGCAAAGGCATTGCTCTGGGTAGCCTGGTCGGTGTCGGCATGGGCGTGCCGGGACCCGTCGATCAGGCACGCCGACGCAACTTGCTGTCGATCAATACCGGCTGGCGCGATGTCGCTTTCGCCGATGCAATGGAAGCGGAACTGAATATTCCAACCGTGGTTGAACAGAATGTTACGGCCATGGCGCTTGCCGAGGCCCATTACGGCATAGGGCAGGGCTGCCCGGCTGTCCTCTATGTTTATTTGCGCACGGGTCTGGGAGCGGGTCTGGTGGTCGACGGCGTGCCGTTTCGCCCCGGCGGTCATGGTGCGGTGGAGCTGGGACATATCCAGATCGATCCGCAGGGTGCGCTTTGCGCATGCGGTAATCGCGGTTGTCTGGAAACTTTTGTGTCGGAACGCGTGTTGCGCGAGCGTGGAGCTGGCAGCGGAGAGCCGCTTCTTGCAGCGGTCGCCCGTGACCCGGCACTGCATGATGAGGTTGCCAGCCACTTTACAACTGCGCTTGCCAATGCGGTCAATCTGTTAACGCCGGATTTGATCGTGCTCGGGGGGCATTTTGCGGAAGCGCCTGAATCTTTCTACGAGTGCTTGCGGAGCGATCTGCCACCACGGGTGCTACCGCATATGCGTGATGTCTTGCGGATAGAGCGCGGCGGCTTCGGAGATAATGCCGGTGCGGTGGGCGCTGCCGCTGTCGCGCTGGATCACCTGTTTTATTCGGGAGTATCCCGATGAACGCGCGTATGACGGGCCTCAGCCTCAATCTTCTTTCCTTTGCCGTTGGGATAGGAGGCTGGTATCTCCTCACGGCTACAGGTGCGGTGGTGCTGCCTGGCCCGGTCGATGTGCTAAACCGGGCATTGGCGCTGTTGCTGAATGGTCAGCTCGTGGGGGATATCTTCGCCAGTTTGCGTCGGGTTCTCTCCGGTTTCGTGCTCGGCGTGGCGCTCGCAATACCCGTTGGCTTTCTGATGGGATGGTATCGTATTGCGCGCAGTCTGATCGAGCCGTGGGTTCAGTTCTTCCGAATGATTCCGCCACTGGCAGTAATTCCGCTGGCCATCGTGACGCTGGGCATTGATGAATCGCCAAAGATTTTCGTCATCTTTCTTGCATCGTTTCTGTCTTCTGTTGTGGCTACCTATCAGGGTGTAATCAGTGTGGACCGCACGCTTATCAACGCTGCTCGGGTGCTGGGTGCGAAGGATGCGACAATCTTCGCCCGTGTGATCGTCCCAGCGTCTGTTCCTTTCATTCTGGTGGGCGTGCGTATCGGACTTGGGGCTGCCTGGGCAACCGTGGTTGCTGCTGAACTGATCGCGGCCCAGTCCGGACTTGGATATCGCATGCAGCAGGCGCAGCTCTACTACGATCTGCCGACCATTTTCGTGAGCCTCGTCACAATTGGTATCCTCGGGCTGTTCATGGACCGGCTGCTTCAGGCGGCTGACCGTCGCCTGACACAATGGCAGGAGCGGGCATGACACCTAAAATATCCTTCAACGACGTGGTGATGCACTATGGCGGCTTTCTCGCTCTGGATCGGCTGAACCTCGATATTGCCGATGGTGAATTCGTAACGGTGGTAGGTCCGTCCGGTTGCGGAAAATCCACTGCAATGAATATTGCGGCCGGGCTTCTGCGACCGTCGAGCGGTGATATTCTTGTTGGTGACAAGCCGGTTGCTGGTCCCGGACCGGAGCGTGGCGTCATTTTTCAGCAATATGCGCTGTTCCCCTGGCTCACCGTGCGTCAGAACGTTGAATTCGGCCTCAGCATTGCAGGCATGTCGCGCACGAAACGGCGCGAGATCTCCGATCATTACCTTTCTCTGGTCGGCCTTACGGACTTTGCGGATGCACTGCCGAAAGCCTTGTCAGGTGGCATGAAGCAGCGCTGCGCCATTGCTCGCGCTTATGCAGCAGCACCTGAAATCCTGCTGATGGACGAACCGTTCGGCGCGCTTGATGCGCTGACGCGTGTGCATATGCAGGACCAGTTGCTGGATGCCTGGAGCCGCGAGCAGCGCACAGTGATGTTCATCACCCATGACGTGGATGAGGCGGTTTATCTCGCAAATCGCGTTATCGTCATGGCGGCCCGCCCTGGCCGGCTGGATCAGATCATTCCGGTCGACCTGCCATATCCGCGCACCGAGGCCATTCGTCTCTCCCCGGAATTTGCAGCCATCCGCAACCGCGTCTGGCATGCCGTCTACCATCAGAAGCCACAAACAGGCCAGCAATCGTCACACGGTCAATAATGAGGAGATGACCAGATGAAAAGACGTGCTTTTCTTGCAATTAGCTTAGCATTAACCCTTTTGCCCACCGCCGCCCTTGCCGACAATATTCGGGTGCGTGTCGGTTATATTGCGGATTACTGGGGCACCAGCATCACGGCGATTGCCAGCGAGCAGGGGCTTTGGGAGAAGCACGGTCTTGAAGCTGACACGCGGGTATTTACCAACGGCCCCATTCAGGTGCAGGCACTTGGTGCCGGTAGCCTTGATTTCGGTTATATCGGCCCCGGCGCGCTGTGGTTGCCTGCGAGTGGCAAGGCCAAGATTGTGGCCATCAATTCGGCGGGGTTTTCAGACCGGGTGATCGCGCAGGAGAGCTTCAAGTCAATGGCCGACCTGAAGGACAAGAAGATTGGTGTCCCAGAAGGCACCTCTGGCGATATGCTACTCCGGCTCGCTCTAGGCAAGGCAGGGATGAAGCTGGATGATGTTCAGGTCGTCAAGATGGACCCATCTACGGTCGTATCGGCCTTTGCTTCCAAACAAATCGACGCTGCAGGCATTTGGTATCCGTTGATCGGCACGATCAAGGAACATGTTCCCGGTATGGTGGAGCTGGCGGCCAATAGCGACTTCTTTCCGGAGAAAACTTTTCCAAGCGCGTTCATCGCACGCAACGAGATTGTGGCCGAGAATCCAGAGGCGGTGAAGCGTATGATCGCGGTCATCAAGGAAGCCGAGGATTTCCGCACTGCAAATCCGGAGCAGTCCGTCGACATTACGGCAAAGTTTCTCCAGATCGAAAAGACCAATCTGGAGACGGAAGCCAAAAACGGAAAGTCGCTGACGAGTGAGGAACTGGTGAAGCTCACCGGCGACGGATCGGTTAATGGCTGGCTGTCCGGCATGGCCGAGATGTTCGTTACCTTCGGCAAACTGGAAAGCCCACTGGATCCGAAAGACTATTATCTAGCTGATTATTTCGCTGCGAAATGACGAGTCGCCGCCTGCGCGAAACGAACCACGCGCAGACGGCGGATCCCGGAGCGGCTTTGAATTGTACAGATAGTTCAGAGCCGCTCAAACCCATGCCCGTTGGGCTGTCCCCGCCCTCTCTTCTGCCTACAGGAAATTCACAATGAACGTGCTCTATATCGACATTGACAGCCTGCGCCGCGATCATCTGGGCTGCTACGGTTATCATCGCAATACGTCACCGGTTATCGACGCTATCGCGCGAGAAGGCGTACGGTTTGAAAATATCTATGTTTCGGATGTTCCCTGTCATCCGTCGCGCACTGCGCTCTGGTCGGGCAGACACGGTTTTCGCACAGGGGTGGTCGGCCATGGAGGCACGGCCTGCGAGCCTTTTCGGGAAGGTGCGAGTCGCGCATGGGCGGGCACCTTCTATGAAGAAGGCTGGATGAAAGCTCTGCGTGATCTAGATTATCATACCACCACCATATCCAGCTTTGGTGAGCGCCATGGCTGCTGGCATTGGTATGCCGGTTTCAATGAAGTCATGAATTGCGGCAAGGGTGGCATGGAAAATGCCGACGAAATCGTGCGGATGGCTATAGACTGGATTGCACGCAACAAGTCACGAAAATGGTTCCTGCATGTTAATCTGTGGGACCCGCATACCCCTTATCGCGTGCCCGAGGAATGGGGTGATCCCTTTGCCGGTGAGCCGCTACCCGAATGGATGACAGAGGAAGTTCTGGCAAGAAGCATTGCTGGATACGGTCCGCACAGCCCACAGGAACCGACCGGGTTTTCTGCAGACAATCCACATGCGCATCACACCAGAATGCCAGCTCCTATAGACTCAATGGAGAAAGCTTCGGCCTGGTTCAACGGTTATGATGCCGGTGTCCGCTACGCAGACGAGCATATCGGCCATTTGATCGCAGCATTGAAGCAACATGGTCTTTATGACGACACGATCATTGTGATCAGTGCCGATCACGGTGAAAATCTGGGTGAACTGAATGTTTGGGGAGATCATCAGACGGCGGATGAATTCACCTGCAACGTACCACTCATCATTCGCTGGCCGGGTCAGGCTCCGGGCGTAAATCACGGACTGCACTATCATTTCGATTGGCCTGCAACATTGATTGACGGGCTGGGCGGAAAAGTGCCGTCGGTTTGGGATGGAAAGTCGTTCGCACCTTCAATGTGTCAAGGCGAGAATGGTGGACGCGATTACCTCGTGCTCAGCCAAGGCGCATGGGCCGTACAGCGCGGTGTGCGGTTCCGGCATCTAGACGAAGATTGGTTGATGCTGCGGACATGGCATGACGGGCTGAAGGATTTCGGGCCTGTCACGCTGTTCAATCTCACATCCGATCCGCATGAGCAGAAGGATCTATCCCAAAGCTGCCCGGATATCGTCGCATATGCCAGCCGTCTGCTCGATGAATGGCATGGTACAATGGCCGAACGTAGCGACCAGGATATCGATCCGCTCATGACTGTTCTGCGCGAGGGTGGTCCGTATCATACGCTGGGCGAGCTTCCTGCCTATCTCGAACGGCTCCGCACCACGGGACGGGGTAAGCATGCCGATGCTCTTTCCGCCCGTCATCCGCAGCGTGAAAAGGAAAAGGCCACTTTGCGATAGTAAAAAGGATGAGCAACCTCGACTGCAGTCTGGCTGTGGAAACAAGAGCGATCTGATCGACGATCAGGTCGCAGAAATTCCATTATGACCAGCAAAAAGATCGAGTTTCCACTGAACTGTAGCTGGGACAGGCTTCCTCTTCTGAAGAGATCATTCAAAAACTGATACTGTTCCAGTTGGGCGCGATACCCAACACAGCGCCTCGAATATAACCGTGATTTCCAATCTCCAGGACCTATGGCCTGGGGAAGCACTGCGGAATTATACCGCCGCATAGCATAGCATTGCCTGTATATCGAAGGTCAGATAGGAGAAGCGGTGAGTTCGGGGTGGGTTTATCGTTTCCCGATTCCGAGTCGTAATCCACGAATATGCTGAGGGGCTTCAATGCCTATTTATGAGCTGGCAGCGCTGGGGGCTGCTATCTGCTGGGCGTTCACGGGCCTTATCTCGGCCGGGCCTGCTGGCCATTTGGGTGCGCTGACCTTCAATCAGGTGCGACAGATATTCGTCAGCTGCCTGCTTGTCATCTATGTGATGGCGACAGGAACGTGGCAGCAGATCCATTCTGGCAATGCTTTTCCGCTCATCCTGTCGGGCTTTATCGGCATCTTCCTGGGCGACACGATCCTCTTCGTGACCTTGAACCGGCTTGGGCCACGCCGATCCGGAATTCTGTTTGCGATGAATGCCCCCATTGCTGCCCTTCTGGGTTGGGTCGTGCTCGGTGAAACACTTTCTACTTCGGTTGTGATCGGCATCGCTTTCACCATTATGGGCGTATGCCTGGCAATATTTTTCAGCAACCGCCGGACCCAGCTTCATCCCTGGGAAACGGTAAAAGGCTCTCTGATCGTTGGCTTGATGTTCGGTTTGCTTGCCGCGCTCGGGCAAGCGGTTGGATCGATCATCGTGCGGCCGGTTATGGCTACCGGCATCGATCCGTTTCTAGCCTCACTGCTGCGCGTGGGCACGGCAGCCTGTTGCCTCAGCTTCGTCTCGATGTTTCCCGTCGCAGCCTTTCGTCCACGCAATCCGCTGACATGGCAGGCAACCGCCATGACGGCCTTTTCCGGTTTTCTGTCGCTCGCCATGGGAATGACGCTGCTGCTCTTTGCCTTGTCTGGTGGAGAAACAGGCGTAGTCTCAACGATCTCGGCAACTACGCCAGTCATCATCCTTCCGCTGCTGTGGGTGCGAACCGGGCAACGCCCCGCAGTCGGAGCTTGGTTAGGAGCCATGTTTGTGGTCACCGGTCTCGCGTTCATCATGTATCGATAGTTCAGTCATCCGCCTGAATTTTCCGTCGCGTTGCTTTGCCAAAATGCGTTGCGGCGTAAAAAATGTGCCCACAGGCGGATTAAAAATGGATGACCGGTGTTGATGCTGAAGACGGTAAACACGGGAGGTCGTCATGTTCCGCCCCTTAGCTATCATATTGGTCCTCGCTGCCATGCCCGACTCATCGCATGCCGACACGTTCGGTGTTGCCAGCGGGCATTATACTATTCAGCAATCATCACACATCGCCTTTACCGTGAGCCAGGTCGGCGGTGGCGGACTGGGGGGCTCATTTGGTGAGTTCACTGGCAATCTGGAGCTCGATGCACAAAACCTCTCCAGATCCTCTGTATCGTTTCGGCTCCGGCCTGCAAGCGTCGATGCCAAGCAATCCCGTATCACGGACTTTCTGAAGTCTTCGGCAGTCTTCGATGTGCAGGATTATCCGGTTCTGACTTTTGAATCGACCCGGATCACGCAGACAGGCCCGCGCACGGCCCGTATCGATGGAATGTTGACGGCACGGGGTAAAACCCATGGTGAAACATTCTTCGCGGCCCTTGTCAGCAACGACGCGAGAACCGTTACATTTCACGTGACAGGCGACGTGCTTCGTTCCCCATACGGCATGGATGTCGGCACACCGATCTATTCCAACGTGGTTAAATTCGAGATGAATTTGCGCGGAGCAAAATAATGTCTCCGGCTACGGATTAATTTCGCGGGCGTGGTGTTGTCGTGATTGGAAGCAACGACAACACCACAAAGGAGGATTATCATGTGCAGACCCACAACACTTTTCGTAGCTGTCACGCTTATGACTGGCTTACCATTCGTTGCGCATGCTGAAGATTACGCATCGGGAACCATAAAAACGATGAAAACGGCGAAAGGGGAGGAGGTCCTCACGAACGCCAAAGGGATGACGCTTTATGTTTTCGACAAGGATACCAAAGGGACATCCAACTGTTACGACGACTGTGCGAAGAAATGGCCGCCGCTGAAAGCCGACGGAAAGGCGACTGCTAGTGAAGAATTCAGTCTTATTGCTCGCAAGGACGGCACGAAGCAATGGGCCTATGAAGACAAGCCTCTCTATCTCTGGCAAGGCGATAAAAAGCCGGGTGACGTTTCCGGCGATGGTGTTGGCGGCGTCTGGCATGTCGCGAAGGATTGAGGAGGCCGGGTAAAAGGAAATGTCGCGCTTCCTGGACGAAATGGAGGAATGTGTTCCAGCGCTCCGACGTTACGCCCGGGCGCTGACGCATGACGCTGACCAGGCAGACGATCTCGTTCAGGATTGTCTGGAGCGCGCCATTCGCAAGCGCAGTCTTTGGCAACCTTCCGGGCCGTTGCGTGCATGGCTGTTTCGAATGCTCGTCAATCTTTGGCGAAACGAATTGCGCCACAGGCGACGCGCCCCGGATAATGCGCCGTTATCGAGCGTCACGACAGAACCGCAGGTTGCCAGCGCATCTCCCTCCCGGCTTGTTTTTGCCGAAACTGCGCGTGCGATACAGCTGCTGCCTGTTGAACAGCGGGAAGCGCTTCTGCTTATCGCCATCGAGGGGATGAGTTACACGGAAGCTGCCAACGTGCTGGATATTCCGCTCGGCACACTGATGTCGCGGTTGGGGCGTGCACGGGCCACATTGCGCAGGCTTACAGAGGAGACGGGTGCGCAATTGAGGGTGGTGAAATGAAGAGCAACCTGATCAGCGACACCGAATTGCAGGCCTATGTCGATGGCTTTTTAAGCGAAGAACGCCGCCAGGCAGTGGAGAAGGAGCTATTATCCAATCCATCTGTGCGGTCCGAACTTGATATCTGGCAAAGGCAGAACGAGACGTTGCGGGCATTATATGCTCCAGTCTTGGAGGAGCCGCTGCCCACGCGACTTCTCCCCGACAAAGTCAGCAAACGGGTTCTTGAGGCGCGACGAAGATGGCGGCGCATGGCCGCAGCGGCGGTGTTTCTGGTGGCACTGGGCGGGCTCGGCGGTTGGTTCGGTCGCGATTTTCCGGGCAGCGCGCCGACACCTTCATGGCCACTCGCAAGTGAGGCTATGGCAGCTCACAACCTTTACGCCAGCGAAATCGTGCATCCTGTGGAAGTGAAAGCCGAGCAGGAGCAACATCTTTCTGCATGGCTCTCCAAGCGGCTGGATCGCCCCCTTAATATTCCCGACTTGCGGACGGAAGGACTTTCCCTCGTTGGCGGGCGTCTATTGCCTGCCCAAGGCGGACCTGCGGCGCAACTGATGTATGAGGATCGGGAGGGCAAGCGCGTCACTTTGTTCATCGTGCCCTCGGACAATATGAAGGAGACGTCCTTGCGTTATCTGTCTCAGGATAATCTGGAAGCGCTTGTATGGACCGACAATGCCATCAGTTGTGCGCTTGTCGGCGACCTGCCGCGTGCGCGGCTCCAGGAAATTGCATTGAGTGCTTATAAACAGTTCGAGTGAAACAGACTTGAGGTCTTTCGGAAAGATCGTGATGTGGCGCAATACTGAAACCACATACGGATTTGTGGCGCAGCTCCTGCATTGGCTGATCGCCTGTCTGTTTATTGTCCAGATCGGTCTCGGTTTTCTGACACAGGCAACGGGTTCCGATCCGGCACTCCAGTTCACACTCTATCAGTGGCACAAGTCACTCGGCTTCGCGATTTTCGGTTTGGCACTCATCCGGGTGTTCTGGTTTGTAACGAGCATTCACCCGACGCCCTACAATAACACGAACTGGCTGGAGGTAATGCTTGCGGGAGGCGCTCATCGAATGCTTCTGGCGATGACTATCCTTGTTCCAATCACAGGATGGGCGGTCGTTTCCTCGTCGCCTCTCGACATACCGAGCTACGTCTTCGACCTGTTCGTCATGCCGAATTTGCCATTGACCGTTTCAGACGCCGACGAAGCGTTCTGGTCGTGGCTGCACGCCACACTTGTTTATGGCACCATCGCTATTATCATGTTGCATGTTATCGCAGCACTTTATCATCATCTCATCCGGCGCGATGGAACCCTGCGAAGAATGGTGAGTTTTCCATCGCGTTCATCTAAAATTGGCGCAACATCCCAATCGCATCGGAACAAGCCTTCATAAAAAAATTGAGAATGATGAACTGTCAGTCCACCAAGAGGCGAGGGCGGTTTCTTGTCACGGTTCATCGGTTTTCTGTGTCCAGATGCCATCCGCTGGGTGGCCAGCTTTCAGTCAGGCGGGCAGGCGGCTCTACTTTGGATGGGGATGTATCGGATCAACCCAATAAACTTCCTCAGGATCTTCAACCGGATCGACATCCGTAATGTTCACGACAACGGCTTCGTTGTCGGATCGAACCAAAACGCATTCCAGCACGTTGTCAGGATCGGCATTTATCTCCTGATGGGGAACATAGGGCGGTACGAAGATAAAATCGCCCGGTCCCGCTTCGGCCACATATTCCAGATGATCTCCCCATCGCATCCGCGCCTTGCCCCGAAGAACAAAAATGACGCTTTCAAGCGCGCCATGGTGATGGACACCGGTTTTCGCATTGGGTTCGATTGCTACTGTTCCTGCCCAGATTTTCTGTGCTCCAACGCGCGCGTGATTGATCGCCGCCTGACGGAACATACCCGGCGTTTGCGCGGTATTCGGATCAAGCTGATCCCCTTTGATCACGCGTACGCCGTCGTGCTTCCATCGATCCGAATGTTCATGATGATCCTCACTCATGGTTTGCTCCTCGGCGCAGATCAAAAAGGTTCAGATGTTGAGTATCATGCTCATTCGGTCTCCGTTTTCCGTCAAGAGAGGCCGATTCAATAAAACGGAAAATGATCTAGATACCATGTCGGGGCCGACGAACGACCCGCACTTTTCCACTGCTTCCGCCGCCGCAGAAAAAACGGTCTCGGCCATCGGATTCAAGTCCAGAAACGCCAGTCCCGGCCGGCATGTCCAATCGCTCGAGCACGGCGCCTGTTTTCTGATCGATATGGCGAATATCACTGCCGGTGCCTTCCCACGTGCCGTGCCAGAGTTCGCCATCGACCCAGGTGACACCGGTGACGAACCGGTCGGATTCGATCGTGCGCAACACTTCTCCGGTCTCGGGATTCACCTGATGTATCTTGCGACCGCGATGCTGTCCGACCCAGAGCGAACCCTCCGCCCAGGCCAAGCCGGAATTCCCGCCATCTCCGGGCGCTGGAATTGTGGAGACAATCTGGCCGGTGCGGGGATCGATCTTGCGGATCATGGAATCGCCAATCTGGAACAAGTGCTCGCCATCGAATGCGGTTCCCGCATCGGCGGCGACATCCAGCGAACGCTGGATTTCCCCGCTATCGGGATCAAGGGCGTTCAGTCTGTTGCCCGTCGCGAACCAGACCTGATTGCCGTCGAAGCTGACCCCGGCCACGTCATCTGCATCGGGGAAGGGGCCATATTCACGGATGATTTCGGCGGTTGAGTGTTTCATGTCTTCATCCTAGCTGTAAATCCGCGTGGTGGGGAGCAACAAGCTTGTCGGGAATCCGGGTACGCTCGCCGCGATCCAGCGGCGCGCTCTTCCGCGCCCGAATGCCTCGACCTTACCGTCGCGGGCAAGCTCCTCGAGTGCTCGCTGTACTGTACGCGGGCTGACATTCAACGCCAGCGCCAATGCGGAACTCGACCAGGCTTCCCCATCGCTGAGCAGCGCGAGGACTCCCGCACCGTCACCTTCTACGTGCGGCGCCAGCACGGCAATATTTCGGGCGGTTCGAGGTTGCAGGACGAAACCGTCTGCGGTGGCATTCAGTGCTGCCAGCGGTTTGACCGTCTCACGCAGCCGCGCGACTTCAACGCGCAGTCGCGCCCGATGCGACGCATCGACGTGTCGTGCATTGAAAGCACGTTTGAGGAGCGTTTCGCGCGCTGCATCCTTCGGCCAGGCTTCCGCCAGAGCGCGCATGAGTTTAAGCAGCACCGGACGAGTGGCGAGCGGAATGATCGTTGCCCCTCCACGCACCACATTGCGGCAGGTGTCCACTATCAGCGTGTCGGTGGCCAGAAGCCTTTCGACGTCTTCTAGATGAAGCGAACGCTCGGCTTCGTCGGTGACCAAACGGGCTGCCGGCATTCCGAATGCTCGTATCGCCCGGTCGACCTCGGCCGAGAGTGCTGGAATACGTGCGTCTTCTGCGGCCTGCCTTGCCCGTTCCAGAGCTGCTTTCGCCGGTTTTGTCTTGATGCGACGAATGGCTATGCCAGCGGCCACCAGTTGGCGCCCTGCCATCGAAGCGCGCGGCAGAGCGCTGTCATCCAACTGACCGAGCAACGTTTCCGCTTCATCAAGGCGGCCGATCAGGAGGAGGTGCCGGGCTTCGAGATAGCCGGCATGAGCAGCATTGCTGCGGTCACCGAATGCTTCGAGAAGCAGACGGGCTGCGTTGAGTGTTTGCAATGACTGGCCCAAATCGCGTGAAACAAGGGCGATTTCGGCTTCGGCAACGGCACAACGCGCGCGGGCTACGAGTTCTTTCGGACCGAAGCTACGCGCCGCGCTTCGCAGAAGCTCTCTGGCGCGCGTGAAGTCGCCGAGTTGTGCCATTGCTATGCCGCGCAATGCCAGCGCTGGCGGGTCATTTCGCAGGGCAACCCTTTTCAGCACAGCGAGGGGATCGCCAGCTGAGAGAGCGCCTGCAGCGGCGGCGATCAGTGGGTCCATTGAAATCCCGTCACACTTGTAACTCTCACGCACCCCTCCATCCGAGTTAGCTTCATTGTATCGCAACAGCTGGAAACGGCAATTCGATGGGAGAGGCAGATATGCCAATGCGCACAGTGACAGAGAAAGCCGGCTCTCCACCCGAGCCGACGAGCGATGCGTCCAGTTTGATCGGGCTTGCCGCCACGCCGACCTTCGCGCTGATGGCGTGGATTTCTGCTGTCGGTTCACAGGACATGACGATGTGTTCGGGTGCATCGACTTTCGTTCCCGTCAACGACATGGCCCTGATGTACGCGCTGATGAGCCTCTTCCATCTAACGCCGTGGATGAAGCTTTTTGCCGCCCGTTTTCAACTCCCCAATACCAAACCATAGGAGACTCCAATGCAACGCGCTATTGTTTCACACGATGACTGGCTGATTGCCCGTCGAGACTTCCTGAAAGCGGAGAAGGAGCTGACACATCTTCGCGATAAAGTTGCCCGGCAGCGGCTCGCCTTGCCGTGGGTACGCATCGACAAGGAATATGTCTTCGATGCGCCGGAGGGCTCACGCACGCTGGCTGATCTCTTCGAAGGCCGGTCGCAACTTCTGGTGCAGCATTTCATGTTCGCGCCGGGATGGAAGGAGGGTTGCCCAAGCTGCTCCTTCATGGCTGACCACACCGATGGTATGAACAAGCACCTTGCGCATCATGATGTCACCATGATCGCTGTTTCCCGCGCGCCGCTTGCCGACATCGAACGTTACCGCCAACGTATGGGCTGGCAGTTCAAATGGGTGTCGTCCTTCGGCACCGACTTCAACTACGATTTCCGAGTGAGCTTCACGCCGGATGAGATCGCCAGCGGCAAAATCGATTACAATTTCGGCGAATGGGGCGAAGTTGGCGGGGAATGGCCGGGCGTCAGCGCCTTCTACAAGGATGATGCGGGCGAGATCTTCCGCACCTACTCCACCTATGGACGCGGCGTTGAAGTGATGATGGGTACCTACAATATGCTCGATCTCGCTCCGAAAGGTCGCAACGAGGCCGGGGGAATGGACTGGGTGCGCCGTCACGATCGCTATGAGCAATCGTTCCAGACGGCATAACAACCGGTCAGCAACGAAAAAACGAGGCTGCAGCCAACCCCGCTGGGGCGAGCTGCGGCCTTTTCGTTGCTGTGATACTGAGGTTCGGTTTCATGGTCGGCCCGGTAGTGGCGACAATAGGAAGACCAGTGGATCATAAGGCCCTTGCAGTACATTGAATCGCCTTCAGGCAACGGGTGAAAACTGCTTTTCCAGGCATGCTGGCGGTGGACGGACCAAGGCGCTACCTTGCGTATTTCAACAGACATGTATTGGCGAAAGGATTTCATCAGTCATGAAGCCGACACTTGCAGACTTGGAAGCCTTTGCAACGGTCGCCAACGAGCGCAGCTTTCGCCGAGCTGCCGATCTTCTTGGCGTATCGCGCTCTGCGCTAAGCCATCGCATGAAGAAACTTGAAGCACAACTTGACATCAGACTGCTGCACCGCACCACGCGCAGCGTTTCTCCCACGGAAGCTGGTGCACACCTGCTACAGAGGGTTTCCCCAACGCTTCGGGAACTTGACATAGCGCTTGATAGCCTTGCCGATGAGCGTGGCCATCCGAGCGGCCTTTTGCGCATCAATGCCAGCAAGGGGGCTGCCCGTGTCTTGCTTCGCCATGTCGTGCCGACCTTTTTGACCCGTTATCCAGAAGTGGAACTGGATCTGGTCAGCGACGGGAAACTGGTCGATATCGTGGAGCAGGGTTTTGATGCAGGTGTCCGGCTGGGAGAAACGGTGCCGCAGGACATGATTGGCGTTCGCATCAGCGACGAGCTTCGCTTTCTTGCGGTTGTCGCTCCTGCCTATCTGCGCGATTTCAATCGGCCTCTGGTTCCGGATGATTTGCGCAATCATCGCTGCATCCGCCAGCGTTTACCGAGCGGCAAACGGTATCGCTGGGAATTTGAGAAGCATGGTCAGGAGATGACGATTGATGCTCCGGGCACGCTGACATTGGACGATAATGACCTGATGATCGAGGCGGCTGCCGGGGGACTGGGTATTGCCTACGTGCCGGAGAACCTGGCACATGATTTGTTGGTCGCTGGGGACCTTGTGACGGTGCTCGAAGACTGGTGCCCTCCGTTCTCGCCGTTGATGCTTTATTATCCCGGTCGCCGGCATGTGCCGTCAGCCCTGCGGGGTTTTATCGATGTCGTGAGAGCTCCCCATATCAGAGCGCGATTGTCAGCAAATTCGTGATGAGGAAACCGGGTAATTCTGGTGCTCATACAGGACGCATCGTCCGATTGTTGAAAAGATTTCACTGGATCATGCATCGATGACTATCTTATCGGGCGGGTCTTTCTTTTTTAGTTTCATCCAGGTGGAGGGCGAAGATTGTCATTGTAAAGGATGAGATATGACACTGCGTCGAGATGAATTGATCAAGCGCCTGATCAGAGCTGGCGAACTCGAGGTTTCTGGTGCGGATCAGGCAGAGACGGACACCTATTTCAATACAGACGAATTTCGCTTCCATGGCCCCGATGGGTTCGAGACGGACTATGGAGGACTTACTGCATATTTTCAGTCGCTTCGTGCCGCTTTTGACGATCGTTCGATCAGGCGCGGGATTATAATCGCCGAGGATAACAATATTGCCTGTCAGACCTGGATCGAAGGGATATTTGTTCGGGATTTCACCATGTCTCCGGCAGGACCACTGCCACCCAATGGACAACGCATTGTAATGGACCTGATCAATATATTCCGTTTCGACGGGGAAGGACGATTAACCGAAGAATGGGTTCGGACGGATTACCGGAGTTTTCTCCGCCAGCTTGGCGCACCGGGGCAATAACGGGCAGCGGGGCAATTGCAAGGATTGGGCCGCTCACAAGGCCGCCAATTCAACGTCGGATTTATATCGGTTAGTTCCATAATACATATTATCTGATTTGATCTGGCGCCAAGGTGGGTTCAAGCCTGAAATGGGCTTTGTAAATGCAGGCTCATTGGGTTTCCACTACCACATCGCTTCTGCAAATGCCCTGAACGGGCATCAGTCAGCGTCTTGCGCCAGATGTGATGGAGTTGCTGTCCGCGCAGTCCACTCCAGTTCTCACGGCCCGCAATAAAATTTCGTATAGACTTATTTTTGTCGATAGTTTGAAATGCGCTGTCCGCTTTTCGTTGCATGTTCTTGCCGGGACGTTATACGAAGGGACTCTATCGCAAATTTTTGCGTCTCACTTTAGACGGACAAGATCTCGCATCCTGTCTGTTCCCCCATTCATGAGGCGCTACCCGAAGAGGAGCGGATATATGAGCCGTTATGGCACCGCACATTGTCAGTTCATCGGATGTGCTGAACGATGAGCGCCGAACCAAGCCGTATTCAACCGGAAGAAGCGCGCAAGACTGCAATCGCGCTGAAAGATGTGCAGATTTCATTCAAGCTGGCCGATGGCGGTTGCTTCGATGCTGTTGCCGAAAGCAATCTGGAAGTCGCTGAAAACGAATTCGTGGCGATTGTCGGTCCGACGGGCTGTGGAAAGTCTACATTGCTCAATGCCGTTGCCGGGCTTCTGGTGCCAGCCAGTGGTACTGTCGAAATCAGCGGCCAGCGGCTGCAAGGCCTCAATCGCAAGGCAGGTTATCTCTTCCAGCAGGATGCCCTCATGCCCTGGAAGACAGTGCTGGACAACGTCTCCATCGGACTGGAAATCGCTGGCACGCCAAAGGCTCGGGCGCGCGAGCAGGCGCGTGAGTGGCTTGGTCGCGTCGGCCTTGCAAGTTTCGGCGACCGCTATCCACATATGCTGTCGGGTGGACAGCGCAAGCGTGTTGGTCTCGCGCAGGTGCTGATCCGCAATCCGAAATATCTGCTGATGGATGAACCCTTCGGCCCGCTCGATGCGCAAACCCGCGTCATCATGGGTGACCTTTTGCTCGATCTCTGGTCGCAGGACAAGAAGGCCGTCATGTTCGTGACCCACGATCTGGAAGAAGCCATCGCGCTGGCGGATCGCGTTGTCATCATGTCTGCCGGGCCGCGTGCCCGCATCATGGCGGAATATAAGATTCCCCTCGCCCGTCCGCGCGAGATTTCCGAAATTCGCCTCGATGACAAGTTTCACGAAATTCATCGTGAAATATGGAGTGCGCTCAAGGAAGAGGTTCTCAAGGGCTATCAGCAGACGAGTGGGGAAAAGAAATGAAAAAGCCTGTTATGCTGTTTCTGGCGCAGCTCAGCGTGGCTGTCGTCGTTATTCTGGTCTGGCACCTCTTCACCGCTACCCATTTGCTGGGCAATCCGGCCAAGGCGAAATTCTTCTTTGCGACACCGGGCGATGTGGCGCAGCGCATCTATAAATGGTTCTCCGATGGAACGATCTGGTATCACCTCGGCATCACCCTGCTTGAAGCCATGCTGGCTTTTGCCATTGGCTCAATCGGCGGCGTGCTGATCGGGTTCTGGTTTGCCCGCAAGCCTCTGCTTGCCGCGATTTTCGACCCTTATGTGAAGGCGGCCAATTCTCTGCCGCGCGTCGTGCTTGCGCCAATCTTTGCACTGTGGCTCGGCCTCGGCATCTGGTCAAAGGTGGCGCTTGGCGTCTCGCTGGTCTTTTTCATCGTCTTCTTCAACGTCTACCAGGGCGTGAAGGAAGTGAACCAGACGGTACTCGCCAATGCGCGTATGCTCGGCATGAACGAGCGACAGCTTCTGCGCAATGTCTATCTGCCATCGGCGCTGTCTTGGATGTTCTCAAGCCTGCACACGGCCGTCGGCTTTGCCGTCGTCGGTGCGGTTGTCGGCGAATATCTCGGTTCGTCGGCGGGGCTTGGTTACCTGATTCATCAGGCGGAAGGCGTGTTCGACGTCACCGGCGTCTTTGCCGGAATGCTGGTGCTGACGGCATTCGTGCTGGTCATCGACTGGGGCGTATCCATCGTTGAAGCGCGCCTGCTTGTCTGGCGTCCGAAAGCTGCAGGTCACAACGGTTAAAAAGATTCAAGGAGGAAACCATGACGACAACGCGTAGAGATATATTGCTGGGCGCCGCAGCCTTCGGGCTTGCGGGTATAGCCTCGCGCCTTCCCGCCTATGCGCAGGATGCATCCGCAACGCCGGAAAAGCCGGAGCTGATGTTCGGTGTCGGTGGCAAGCCGCTCTTCTATTACCTTCCGCTCACCATTGCCGAGCGCAAGGGCTTCTTCGAGGAAGAAGGCATCAAGGCGACCATCAATGATTTCGGTGGCGGCGCAAAGTCCTTGCAGGCATTGATCGGCGGTTCGGTCGATGTGGTGACCGGCGCATACGAGCACACCATTCGCATGCAGAACAAGGGGCAGGACATCAAGGCCGTCTGCGAGCTTGGCCGCTTTCCGGGCATCTGTATCGGCGTGCGCAAGGACCTTGCCGGTGAAATCAAGACGATTGCCGATCTGAAGGGCCAGAATGTCGGCGTCACGGCGCCCGGCTCGTCTACCTCTCTGCTGCTGCAATATGCGCTCATCAAGAACGGCCTCTCCGAAGATGCTGCTTCGATCATCGGTGTCGGCGGTGGTGCAAGTGCTGTCGCAGCCATCAAGAAGGGCGAAATCGCCGCCCTCGTCCATCTCGATCCGGTCATCACGCGACTGGAAGTCGATGGCGACATCACGCTGCTACTCGATACACGCACCGAAGAAGGCACCCGCCAGCTTTTCGGTGGCACCAATCCAGCCGCGACCGTCTACGTGCAGCAGAGCTTCATCGATGCAAATCCGGTAACCACGCAGCGGGTCGTCAATGCTTTCGTCAAGTCACTGAACTGGATTCACAAGGCTTCTGCCGATGACGTGGCAGATGCTGTGCCGGAAGAATATCTGCTCGGCGACCGCGCGCTGTACAAGACCGGCTTCGAGAAGTCCCGCGCCATGTATTCCGAAAAGGGCCTGATCGCGGAAGACGGCTTCAAGAGCCTGTTCGAGATGCTGAAGGCGCTCGATCCGGAACTGGCAAGTGCGGATATCTCATTCGCGCAAACCTTCGATCCGCGCTTCGTGGAAGCTGCAAAAGTATAAATCCGCTTTGGGCAGGGTTGTGCCCTGCCCTTTGCATCTTCTTTATCAAAAGTTCAAAAGCGACTCTTGGCAAAGCGCTCCTGCAGCCATTGTGCGGCTGACCCCTGCCGTCGCCGCTTGTTCCAGATCAGCTCCAGCGCGACCGGATGCGCACCTTCGTCGAACTGCAGTTTCGGAATGACAAGCTCCGGCGCCAGCGGTGAGTCCTTCAAGATATGTTCTGGAATGAACGCCCAGCCGATCCCTCGCGTGAGGATTTGCAGGATGACCCAGTGGCTTTCCACCCACCAGACCTCGGCACCGACCCGCAAACGGCGGCTTTCTGCGGTGTCGCTGTGTTTACGGGCCATGATCTGGCGAAACGACCTCAAATCTTCCCAACTGACCGCAGTATGCGCCAGCGGATGCTCGCGCCCGCAGACCAGCACCAGAGGCACCCAGCCTATGGTATGGAAGCCAAGCTCATCAGGCATCTGCTCGGCGCGCCACATGACGCCGAGGTCCGCCCTTCCCTCCAGTACAAGCCCGCTTATCGCGGTTGAAGGCGGAAAGGTCAGTTCAAGCTCTACATGCGGAAACTCCTGTGCAAAGGCTGCAAACAGCGTCGCGATGGCCGGTTCGGGGTAAAGTTCGTCGATTGCAACCACGAGACGGCTTTCCACATGATCGCCGAAATTTCTGGCGACGGAAATCAGATGCTCCCGCCTTGCAAGCAGCAGCCGCGCTTCCGGCAACAGCCTTGCACCCGCCTCCGTCAACACAGGATTGCGGGATGCACGGCTGAACAGCTTGACGTCGAGATCGTCTTCCAGCGAGGAAACCAGCACGCTGACCGCAGACTGTGCCTTGCGCAAATATCGCGCGGCGGCGGAGAATGATCCGTGATCCGCAGAGGCCACAAAGGCCTCGAGTTGCTCCAGTTCGATACTCATCTATCGTAAATCCAGATAATATCTAACTTTTCTTATTGGCATAATAAGATAGAAGCACGCGCATTAACAACAGGGATTAAAGGAAATGCGCAGTTTTATGGACCGTGTCCGCCACGCAACGATGTTTGAAATCATCGGTCTGGCGATCTTCATACCCGGTTCCGCCTTCATTCTGGACAAGCCTGCAGCAGAGATGGGCGTCATCGGGGTTGTTTCGGCAACCACCGCAACCGTGTGGAATTTTCTGTTCAATCTGGGTTTTGACAAGGCGATGCTGCGCTTCACCGGCAGCGTCAACAAGAGCATGGCCGTCCGGGTTCTTCACGCGATCCTTTTCGAAGCCGGGTTGATCGTGCTTCTGATCCCGTTCATCGCCTGGTATCTGGGAATTTCGCTGGTGACCGCTCTTGTGATGGATATAGCGATTGTCGTCTTCTATCTGGTCTATGCGTTCGTGTTCAACATCGCATATGACAGGTTGTTCCCGCTGCCACTCGGGCAGACTGCAGAAGCGGTCTAGCATTTTGCAATAGCTATACTGCCGCGCCTTCGATACTGAATCCAAAGGCGGCATGTGTGTGCGAAAATGGTGATTTTCGAGTACCGGAGCGCAGTGTACTTAAGGTACATAAGCACCGGAACGGAGAAAAATCGCCATTTGCAGCCACACAGGGCGACTTTTGGAGCAGGCTCTCAACAGGGGGCGCGGCGCTTGCGGAGATTTGCCTGTCGCTGCTCCCAGGCGATGAGCAGCAAGCTTGCCAGCACGATCAGGAATGCACCGGCAAACACATTCGCGGCCGGAACTTCCGCCCATATGAGATAGCCGTAGATAAAGGCCCAGATCAGCCCGCTATATTCCACGGGCGCCAGCGCCGAGGCGGGTGCGTGGCGAAACCCTTCATAAAGAAGGAACTGGCCGAGGGTTGATACAAGCCCCAGACAGATCATCAAAAGCCAGCCGTTGAGATCGGGGTCCTGCCATGTCCACGGAAAGGACAGTGCACAGGCCAGGCCGAACAACAGGCTGGTCGCATACATCTGTGTCATCGTGGTTTCGCTGCGGCTGACAAGCCGGATCAGGATCGTGCTCCATGCCCAGCAGAAACCTGCCACGATACACATGGCGGCGGGAATAAGATTGGGCGAATGGGTCGGGTTCGCAGCAACCGTTACGCCGATGAAACCGATGGCGCAGGCGATCCATCTCCCCGGTCCGATCTTCTCCTTGAGGACGAGGATCGACAGGAACATGACCATGATCGGCGCGGAGAAATAAAGCGTCGTCAGTTCTGCCAGCTCGAGATGGCGGGCGGCATTGTAGAACAGCAGCCACGCGCCAAGCATAAGCGCGGCACGCAGAACCACGGTGTTGCGATAAGGGCTTCGGAAAATCGATGGATGACGGCGATAGCGTATCAGCACGCCGGTAATGAGCACGATCACCAGACTGCGCATGAACAATATCTGTGGCACCTGATAGGTCGCCACGAGCCATTTCACCATGGCATCCTGAAGGGCAAAACAGGCGTAACCGCCGCAGGCAAGCGCAATGCCTGCGAGCGGTCTTGAACTAACTGACCCGGTGTCCATGAATTCCTCGATCCGGCCCAGGAATCTCCGCTGCGGGAAGGGCCACGAACGCTGAATTTGCAGGACTGCAGCGCGTAAGCAAGAGGCTGATATATGACGATTGCAGACGGGAGTGCCAATGTAGCCGGAATGCAACAAATTGGGAGGCTAAAACACCAGGGATCGATGCGCCGCAGTTCCTGCCGTCACGCCATCAGCCACAGACCACGCGACGCTGTGCGCGCCACGAGTAATATCGCCTGCTGCAAAAATTCCGGGCACGGTTGTCGTCTTCAGTCCGTCTGTCTGTATCGTTCTGCCGAGCGGCAGTTCATCCATTGCGCAGCCGAACGTGTCGGCAATCTGGCTGTTCAGCCGATTGCGTGGTCCGATGTAAAGCGCATTGAGTGGGACCAGTCGCCCATCTTCAAGCTCGACCTCTGAAATGTCGCCCCCCTCGCCGTGCAATGCACTGACCGGGCTGTGTTCGATCTTCACGCCGCGCCGTTCCAGTTCTGCGAATGCCTCTGCATCCGGTTCCAGCCCTTTATCGATAAAGAAGGTTGTCGGTCCCCATTCCGAGATCAGCATGGCCTGATGCACCGACATGGGCGACAGATTGAGAACGCCGAGCTGACGGTCGCTGAATTCATAGCCGTGGCAATAAGGACAATGAATGACGGTATTGCCCCATCGTTCCGCGAGGCCGGGAATATCCGGCAGATCATCCGATATGCCGAAAGCAAAGATCAGTCTGCGTCCCTCAACAATCTCTCCGCTATCAAGTTCGATCGTAAAATTATCGATTTCGCCGCTACCCGAAACGGCCTTGCCTTGCGTGAAGGTCACGGTCGGATAGGCTTCGACCTGCGCCTTCGCCGTTTCCAGCATGGAGAGCGGGTTGCTGCCGTCCTGCGCAAAGAAACCATGCGAATGTTCGGCGAAACGGTTGCGCGGTTTTCCGGCGTCGATCACGCGGACAGATCGTCTGCCGCGCGCCAGATAGGTTGCCGCAGACAAGCCAGCGAAGCTGCCGCCGATGATGATTGCATCATGATGCATGATTGCTCTCCAGATCGAATGTTACGCCGCGCTCCAGCGCGCGTTGATGAAAATCCGCGCTCAGCATGGCAAGCGTGACCTCGCCAAAACGCCCCAGAAGAAGGTTTTCGGCGTCGTTAAATGCCTTGCTCAGCGAGGCGTTCACCGCCTGCTCCACAAGACAGCCCGGCATTTCCGTGCGGTTGCCCATGGCCAGAAGCGCCGGTTCCCCGATGGCTTCGTAAATGTCACGCAAGGTAACCTTGTTGAGGTCGCAGGCGATTTCCCACCCGCCGCCATGTCCCTTTTCCGAGCGAACATAGCCCTGCTCGCGCAGGCCACCCATGACGCGTCTCACGACGACCGGATTGGTGGTCATGGCTTTGGCAAGAACCTCAGACGTGACCGGTCCTTTATGTTCCGCCATGTGAAGAAGGACGTGCAGAACGCCCGATAATTTGCTGTCTCTTTTCATGTAACAATAAATGTTACGAGAATCGATAAATGTCAACACAACCGATGAAAAGCACCGGGTCAGATAAATGTGATCATTACGGAGTGGTTTGGATTATCTATAGATTTCAGGCTTGTAACGGCTGCCGAGACGGTAGCGGTTACCGGCGTAGATCAGCTTGTTGACGGTCGCCACCGTCTCGCCTGTCCATGTCCGGCGGTCCAGAAGCACACAGGCGATGCCATCGTCGAGACGCAACAGACGCGCAATTTCTGCGTCGGGTGTGATCGCTGAAATGACCTGTTCAACCTCGGTCATCGGTGTGCTTTTCTGAAGATAATCGTAGGTCGTGATCGCCCGAAAATCCTGCAGCTCATAATGCTGCACGAGGTTTGTATTGACGAAGCGCTCCTCAAGCTGCACCGGCACATCGTTTTCGAGATGTACGATCAGCGAATGGGCGATGGGAATGCTCCTTTGCAGTTCAAACGCATTGAGCAGTTCGGGCGTTGGTTCGATGATGTCGAGGGTGACGACTTCGGCGCGATGTTGCCCGCCGCGCGCCTTGATTTCATTGGCGATGTTGACGACTTCGATCAGCGTCGTTTCCGGCTTTGGAGGGGCAACGAAAGTGCCGACGCCCTGGATGCGCTTCAATATGCCCTGATCGGTCAGTTCCCGCAAAGCGCGGTTCACGGTCATGCGGGAAATGCCAAGCGCATCCACCAGCTCATGTTCCGAAGGCAGGCGGTGATTGCCCGGCCAGCGGCCGGAGCGGATATTGTCCAGCACCTGCGCCTTGACCTTCTCATAGAGCGGCCCGGCGGTTTCGGGCAGTTCGATGCCGGCGATATGATGGGGTTCCGATTTGTCGCCAGCGCCCATGGGTCACATCCCTGTCCGTATGATTGTTTTCAAACCGTCAGCCTCACCGGCTATCAGCCGGGCATAGGCCTCCGGGACTTCATCGAGCGGGATTTCCCGGTCGACAAGCTGCAGCAGCGGCGCCTCAAGATCGGGCAGAAGCTTTGCGATTTCATGCAGTTCGTCCTGATAGGCATGGCAGCCGATCAGACTGATCTCCCGCTCGACCAGAATGTTCGGATCAAGCTCGATCCTGCCATGGGATATGCCGACCAGTGCCAGCGAGCCGCCGCCGGAAAGCACGTTGAGCGTTGCCTTGAGGACGCCGATATTGCCGGTGGCATCAATCGCATAGCGGATTGGCTGGCCATCAAGTGCGGCTTCAATTGCAGCCTTGTCGAGTGGCACCTTGATTGCACCGGTGACTGTTGAAACAAGATTGGCGCGCTGGTCGTTGCGGTCGCAGACCAGTACGGGACCGTCATGCAGGCGGGAGAGAAGAAGCGCTGCAAGCCCGCCGATTGGCCCGCAACCCACAACGAGAACCGCTTCGCCCGACGGCACGCGCTGCTTGCGGATGGCGTGCAGCGCCACCGAAAGCGGCTCGCCCATGGCGGCGACCGCCGGGTTGATGGCCGAATCGTAATGAACGAGGAGCCGCGCGGGAAGTGCTGTCTCCTCGGCAAAACCGCCATCACAGACTTCGCCGATAAAGCCGAGCGTTTCACAGACATTGTGTCTGCCGCTTTTGCAGGACGGGCATTTGCCACACCAGTAGCGGGAGTCAGCGATCACCGTATCGCCGGGTTTGAAACCGGTCACGCCAGCGCCGATCTCGGTCACGACGCCAGCAAATTCGTGACCGGCGACCGAAGGTGACCGGCTGATCCATTGTCCGGTCATGAAATTATGCAGATCGGAGCCACAGATACCGGCAGCCGATACTTTCAGCCGGACCCAGCCCGGCTCAGGCCGCGACGACGGGTCGATTGTCTCGACCCGCAAGTCCTTCGCCGCATAAAGCCGAACAGCCTTCATCGTCAGCCTCCCCGGCTTTTCTCAGAGGTAATCCTTGCGGATTTCCGACACGGCGTTCTCGTGCGAGGAGAAGCCTTCATAACGCGCCAGCGTGCGGGCGTGCTTTGCAAATTCCGGATAGGCGGATGCCGTCACATAGCCGATGGACGAACGCTTGACGAAATCCGTCACCGAAAGCGGGCCATAGGTGCGCGCCCAACGGCTGGTCGGCAGCACGGCGTTCGGGCCAAGGCCGAAATTACCGATGACGACCGGCGTGTGCGGTCCCATCAGGATTTCGGCAGCTTCGGTGATGTGGCCGAGATGCGCGAACGGATCGGTCGAGAGAAGCTCCAGATGTTCCGGCGCATAATCGTTGATGAACTTGTAGCTGTCTTCCACGGAAGACGTCAGGACGATGCCGCCATATTTGCCGGTAAGCACGGTCTTGGAGAAGCCGACGCGCTGTTCGGTCATGCGTGCCCAGTGGTCCGGCAATGCGGCCAGCGCTTCTTCCGCGACGCGGCGGCTGTGCGTAACGAGCCATGCCGATGAATCCGGACCATGTTCCGCCTCGATCAGCAGGTCGAGCGCCGCAAGTCCGCCCTTCACCGTATCGTCGGCGAAAATGACTGCTTCCGAAGGACCGGCAGGCAGGCCGGGATCGATGACGCCGCCAAGCAGGCGCTTGGCTGCGACCACCCATGGGCTGCCGGGGCCGACGATTTTGAGCGCCGGTTTCACCGTTTCCGTGCCATAGGCGACGGCAGCGACAGCCTGTGCGCCACCGACCTTATAGACGGTTTCCACACCGGCAAGGCGCGCGGCTACAAGTGTTGCGGCATCGACGGAACCGTCCGGCGTGGGCGGAGTGACGATGGCAAGATCAGGCACGCCAGCAACCACAGCCGGAACGGCGGTCATCATGGTGACGGACGGAAATGCGCCCTTGCCACGCGGAATATAGAGCGCGACGGAACGGATCGGGGTGAAACGGTCGCCCGCAAAGGCGCCGGGACGCATTTCCTTCAGCCACATGGCCTCCGGCTTCTGCTCCTCATGGAAATGGCGAATATTATCGATGCCGAACTGGATGGCCTCGATCACGTCCTTTTCCACCTTGTCGAAAGCGGCATCGAACTCGGCTTCCGTGGCCTTGATATTGGCCGGATCGACTTCCGCCTTGTCGAGATCGCGTGCAAAGCGGACAAGCGCCGCATCGCCTTCGGTGCGAACGGCCTCGATGATCGGCTTCACCTTCTCGATAAAGCCCGACAGATCGGTTTCCGAGCGCTTGAGAAGTTCGGCGCGCGCTGCGTCGTCCAGTTTAGCCAGTTCGTGAAAAGAAACATCGGACATGATCGGCTCCTTGCTGGTTGCGGTGGTGGCGCAACCGGTCATTTCGATTTGAGGAAGATGTCGAGCCCGACCAGCCGGTCGAGCAGGAAGATGGCGGCAGCGGCACAGGCAATGAAGACAACCGAGATGGCCGCGAGGTCAGGCGTGATGATGGACCGGATCGAATTGTAGATCTGTACCGGCAGCGTCACGATACGCGCATCGACCAGAAGCAGGCTGACCAGAAATTCGTTCAGCGCCAGAATGAACATCAGAAGCGAGCCGCTGATGACGCCCGGCACGACGACCGGCAGCGTGACGAAGAAGAAGGTCGAGATCGGTCCTGCCCCGCAATTGGCGGCGGCAAGTTCCAGATCGGCATCGAGATTGGCGGCACTTGCCGTCACGGCCCAGATCATGAAAGGCAGATTGATGACACAGGCCGCAATCCCTACCGGCCAGAGCTGGCCCAGAATGCCAGCCTGACCGAAGATCAGCATGAGGCCAATGCCGGAACCGATCAGCGGAATGGTGAAGGGCAACAGCAGATAAATCTGGATTGTCTTTTCAAACCGCACGGCATATTTCGCCAGCGCTATGCCCGCGAGCGTCCCGACCGGAATGGCGACAATGGTGCAGATGAAGGAGACGTAGAGCGAGCGCAGGAATGCATCCCAGAGGTCGCTCGTTCCGGCGATCTTCTGATACCATTTCAATGAGAACCCTTCCGGCGGGAAGGTAATCATGTTGCCGGATGTGAAGGATGCGCCAAGCACCACGATGGTCGGTGCGGAAAGCAGCACCAGAACGGCGATCACGAATGTCCATATGACGATGGATTTCGACAGTGGCGAGGTCATTTGCGCGCCCTCCCCATGGCCAGTGTGCCAGCCCCGAACAGCGTGAACACGATCCCGACAAGGATGGAACCGACGCCGACCAGAAGCAGCGCAAGCGTTGCGCCCAGTCCCTGATCGGACGTGCGGAAGAACTGGTCATAGATCGCATTGGCGATGAAATCCTGCGACCCGCCGCCCAGAATAGCCGGTACGGCAAAATCGGTGAGCGACAGCGTCATCACCACCAGTCCCGCGCCGATCAGGCCCGGACGGGCCATGGGCAGGACGACGTGGGCGAAGGTCCGCAGCCAGTTCGCACCGAGCGAGCTTGCCGCCGCTTCCATTTCCTCCGGTATGGCCGTCAGGGCTGGCGCCAGCATCAGCACGGCGAATGGCAACATATATTGAATGAGGCCGAACAGAACTGCCGGATAATTATAGAGCAGCCGCATTGGCGCGATACCGACAAAGCCAAGCGCTTCATTGACCATGCCCTGATTGCCGAGAATGATGAGCCAGCCATAGGCGCGCA
>WPCJ01138540.1_pt1 | contig 152144 bp, 126 predicted proteins | sample 5399831 | NCBI WGS metagenome assembly WPCJ01 (sample SAMN12869470, study PRJNA574797) | sludge metagenome | isolation source: wastewater treatment of pH10 | place: China:Beijing | collected 2019-05-20
TGGCATCCACTCCGTAGCCTGTCCGCTCAGACAGCGCCTCCGGAACGCTTGCTGCATCATCCCGCCCCCTCATGTGATGAGATGAAGTGGCATGGATGCCATGATCAAGTCATGGCATGACGGAGGGAAGGGGTGAGGCAAGAAGCAGAAGGTCCTCCGTTCCAATCCCTTACGATGCGACCTGCACAAAATCCTTGAAGCTGCGCGAGGGGTGGTCGTAGAGGCGGCCGCCGTCCGTGAAGGTGGGAAGCGTCAGCGGAATGATCGCCTTGGCAACCTCTTCGGGATGCGGCAGGGTGGCCGGATCTTCGCCGGGCATCGCCTGTGCGCGCATGGAGGTGCGGACGGGGCCCGGATTGACGAGGCTGATCTGCAGCGGCGTCTGGCGCGTCTCGGCGGTGTAGGTGCGCACCAGAGCTTCCAGCGCAGCCTTGGAGACCGAATAGGGGCCCCAATAAGCCTTGCACTTGTGGGCGGCGCCGGAGGACAGGAACACGGCGCGCCCGGCGTCGGACTGGCGCAGCAGCGGATCGAGCGAGCGGATCAGGCGCCAGTTGGCGGTGACATTGGCCGCCATCACCTTGTCCCAGGTCTTGATGTCCACATGGCCGAGCGGCGACAGGGTGCCGAGCACGCCCGCGTTGCCCACCAGAATGTCCAGCTTCTTCCAGCGCTCGAAAATGGCCGCACCTAGACGGTCCAGCGCGTCATAGTCGGTGACGTCGAGGGGCACGAGCGTGGTCTGGCCGCCTGCGGCCTTGATCTCGTCGTCCAGCTCTTCGAGGCCGCCCACAGTGCGGGCGACGGCGATCACATGGGCGCCGAGGCGGCCGAGTTCCCGGGCGATGAAATAGCCGATGCCGCGCGAGGCACCGGTGACGACCGCAATGCGGCCGTCGAGGATCTTGTCAGTCATTGTGCCTTATCCAACTTCCACCAGACGCGGCGGCTTGCGGAACTCCACGTCATCCGACAGGTCGGTCAGCGGCGTCGGATAGTCGCCGGTGAAGCAATGGTCGGTGAACTGCGGGTTCTCGTTGTCGCGGCCCTCAAGCCCCATGGCCTTGTAGATACCCTCGATCGAGAGGAAGGCGAGGCTGTCGGCGCCGATGAAGGCGCGCATCTCTTCCAGATTGTAGCGGGCGGCGAGCAGCTTTTCGCGCACCGGCGTGTCGATGCCGTAGTAGTCGGAGTAGCGGATGGGCGGGCTGGCGAGGCGGAAATGCACTTCGCGCGCGCCGGCATCGCGGATCATCTGGACGATCTTCAGCGAGGTGGTGCCGCGCACGAGGCTGTCATCGATGAGGATGACGCGCTTGCCTTCGATCTGCGCCCGGTTGGCCGAATGCTTCAGCTTGACGCCGAGGGTGCGGATCGACTGGGTGGGTTCGATGAAGGTGCGGCCGACATAGTGGTTGCGGATGATGCCCAGCTCGAAAGGAACGCCCGATTCCTGGCTGTAGCCGATGGCGGCCGGGACGCCGCTGTCCGGCACCGGAACCACCACATCAGCGTCGACGTGGCTTTCGCGGGCCAGCTGTGCGCCCATCTGGCGGCGCACGTCATAGACCGAACGGCCGCCGACGACGGAGTCGGGCCGGGCGAAATAGACGTACTCGAAGATGCAGGGGCGGGCCGGACGGCGGCCGAAGGGGAAGTAGCTCTCGATGCCGCCGGAGGTGCAGACGATCACCTCGCCGTTCTCGATCTCGCGGATGAACTTGGCGCCGATGATGTCGAGCGCGCAGGTTTCGGAGGCAAGGATCGGGGCACCGTTGAGGTCACCCAGCACCAGCGGGCGGATGCCCAGCGGGTCGCGGGCGCCGATCAGCTTCTTGCGGGTGAGGGCGACCAGCGAATAGGCGCCTTCCATCTGCTTGATCGCCTCGATGAAGCGGTCGACGATCTTCGGCTGGCGGCTGCGGGCGACGAGCTGCAGCACCACTTCGGAATCCGACGTGGACTGGCAGATGGCCCCGTCGCGGATCAGCTGGCGGCGCAGCGTCAGGCCATTGGTGAAGTTGCCGTTGTGGCAGATGGCGAAGCCGCCGCCATCCAGCTCCGCAAACAGCGGCTGCACGTTGCGCAGGGCCGGTTCGCCGGTGGTGGAGTAGCGCACATGGCCGACAGCGGCAGAGCCTGCGAGGCGCTTGATCGTCTCGGCGCTGGAGAAGTGATCACCAACGAGGCCGAGATGGCGCTCGGAGCGGAACTGTTCGTTATCGTCATAGGTGACGATGCCGGCAGCTTCCTGTCCGCGATGCTGCAGGGCGTGCAGGCCAAGGGCGGTCAGCGCGGCGGCATCTTCATGCCCCAAAACGCCGAACACGCCGCATTCTTCACGCAGCGTGTCCCCGTAGATGTCGTCCGTATCATCGGAACGGAACTGTTTCCCTGCGCCCTGGAAGTCGGTCAGACCGGACATGGCGAAGCTCCTTGAGAGGTTGTGCGGCCAGCCTTGCTGGCAAAAAGATCAGTTTCCGGTGCCGCTGGTCGTCAGCTGGTCGATGCCCTGACGTTCCGCGGCGCTGTAGCCGGTATTCTCGTTGCCGCCCTGAGGCTGGCCTTGAGTCTGGCCCTGAGTTTGGCCCTGAGGCTCATCGGCATTGCGGCGGCTGGAGCGGTTGAACTCCTGGATCGTCTTTTCCGGATCCTCCGGAAGGGCGGCCTGCAGCTGCTGGCCGATCGAGGTCAGCAGGTCACGGGACTTGGCCTGAACCACCCACTGGGGCTGGCGCTCCGCCGGAACGAACCAGTTGAAGAAGGCAAGACCGACGACAACGAGCAGCATACCGCGTGCGGCGCCAAAAACGAAGCCGAGCGTGCGGTCCAGCGCGCCGATGCGGCTGTCGAGCACGAAATCGGAAATGCGCATGGTGATGTAGCTGACGATGATCAGCGTCAGCAGGAACACGCCCGCAATGGCAGCGCCGAGGGCGACATAGTCATTGCTGATGTACTGCTTTGCGTAAGGAAGCACATATCCATAGAGCATATAGGCCGCGACGGCTGCCGCCACCCATGAGCCAATGGAGAGAACTTCACGGACAAAGCCGCGCACCATCGCCAGAACGGCGGAAATCAGCATGATGACGAGAAGAATTCCGTCGAGGAGCGTGATTGGCATCGTCCGGTTTTACCCTTGTAGCCCGCAGTCCCGGCTGCCGCTTGCGGCGCCATGCTGCTGTCAGTCGTTCCGCACATCCCGGGGCCCGCCGCCGGCCCGCCCGCTGCCCTTGGCAGCAATCTTGGCGATGAAGGCGCTCAGGTCCTGTATTCCTTCCGCGCTCAGATCCGGCCCGGTCCCATCCTTGATGTTTCCGGCCGGGCAGATGGCGCGGTCAAAGCCGAGTTTCTGCGCTTCCTTCAGTCTTGCCTGTCCCTGGGCCACCGGTCTGACGGCGCCCGAGAGGCTGACCTCGCCGAAATAGACGCAATTCACCGGCAGGGCAAGCCCGCTGAGTGAAGAGACCAGTGCAGCGGCCACGGCAAGGTCTGCGCCCGGCTCGTTGATCCTGAGGCCGCCGGCCACATTCAGATAGACATCGTGCTGCGAAAAGCGAACCCCGCAGCGCGCTTCCAGCACCGCAAGGATCATCGACAGGCGGGCGCTGTCCCAGCCGATCACGGCGCGGCGGGGCGTGCCGAGCGGCGAGGGGGCGACGAGCGCCTGAATTTCAATGAGCAGCGGGCGGGAGCCCTCCAGTCCGGCAAAGACCACCGAACCCGGTGCATTGGACGAGCGTTCTCCAAGGAAAAGCGCTGAAGGATTGGCCACTTCCTGCAGGCCCGCGCCTGTCATCTCGAACACGCCGATTTCATCGGTGGCACCGAAACGGTTCTTCACCGAGCGCAGGATGCGGTATTGATGCGCGCCGTCGCCTTCGAAATAGAGCACCGCGTCCACCATGTGCTCCACCACACGGGGGCCTGCGATCTGGCCGTCCTTGGTGACATGGCCGACGAGCACCATGGCGGTGCCGGATTTCTTGGCATAGCGGACCATGGCCTGCGCCGAGGCGCGCACTTGCGTCACCGTGCCGGGAGGCGAATCCGCCAGCTCCGTCCACAGCGTCTGCACGGAATCGAGGATCAGCAGCGCAGGGGGAGGACCGGCTTCCAGCGTCGCCAGAATGTCCTCGACGCTGGTTTCGGAGGCGAGCGCCACGGGCGCATTGGCAAGGCCTAGGCGTTCGGCGCGCAGACGGACCTGATCAATCGCCTCTTCGCCCGAGATATAGACCGAGCGCAGGCCCTTGTTGGCGAGTGCTGCCGAGGCCTGGATCAGCAGGGTGGACTTGCCGATGCCCGGATCACCGCCCACCAGCAGGGCCGAACCCTTGACGAAGCCGCCGCCGGTCACCCGGTCCAGCTCCTTGATGCCGCTCTGGAAGCGCGGGGCTTCCTTCGCCTCGCCCGAAAGGCCGACCAGCGGCACGACGCGGCCACGGGTGACCTTGCCCTTGGACGGGCCGCCGCCGACGCCGCTGCCTTCGGCCTCCTCGACGATGGTGTTCCATTCGCCGCAGGATTCGCAGCGGCCGGTCCATTTGCCCGTGATCGCGCCACAGGCCTGGCACACAAAGGATGAGCCGCGTCGGGCCATGTCAGTCTCCGGTCGTCCCGCCGTTCAGCGGCCCGTAGATGCGCGCGTGGCGGCTTCCAAGGCCCGTCAGCAGTTCATAATCAATCGTTCCGACCGCCGATGCCGCCGCCTGAAGGCTGGCGTTGGGGCCCAGAAGCTCCACATAGGTGCCCCGGCGCAGCTTGTCTGCCGGAACATCGGTGGCATCCACAGCCAGCATGTCCATGGAGATCCGGCCAAACAGAGGCAGGGCGTGACCATCAACCCAGGCCGATGCGCCCGGCTTGCCGTCGGCGCTGCCCGCGCCCCTGAGGAAACCGTCGCCATAGCCGCAGGACAGCATGGCAATGCGGCTGTCGCGCTCTGCCGTGCGGGCAAGGCCATAGCCGACGCCTTCGCCAGCCGGGACCTTGCGGACCTGCAGCACACGGGCCTCCAGCCGGATCGCCGGTTCAAGCTTCAGGGGCGGATGGTCGATGATCTGGCCGCCGTAGAGCGCAATGCCGGGGCGCACCAGATCGAAATGGAACTCCGGCCCCAGAAACACGCCCGCCGAATTGGCAAGCGAGCGCGGCACGCCGGGGAAATGCGCGCTCATCGCCTCGAAAGCGGCAAGCTGCACCTGGTTGTGCGCATGGGCGGGCTCGGCCGCGCAGGCCAGATGGCTCATCAGCAGCGACGCGGTGAAAGCCTCCAGCAGCGTGCCATCCGCCGCCAGCCGCTCGCATTCTGGAGCGTTGAGGCCGAGCCGGTTCATGCCGGTGTTGATGTGGATGGCCGCTTCCAGCTTCACCTTGCGTTCGCGGCAGAACAGCGCCCATTCCTCGATTTCGGGCAGGGACCCCAGCACCGGCCGCAGCCTTGCCTCAGCCAGCAGGGGAGCAGCGCCCGGGAACAGGCCGTTGAGGATGTAGATGATGGCATTGGGGGCTGCCTGACGGGCAGTGACGCCTTCCTGCGGCGTAGCCACGAAGAAGGTGGAGCAGCCGGCCTCCGCCAGATGCTTCACCGTGACGGCAAGGCCGCAGCCATAGGCATCGGCTTTCACGGCGGCAGCGCACTGGGTGCCGGGCGTGAGCTGGTCCTTCACACGGCGCCAGTTGCGCGCGATGGCGAGCGGATCGATCGTCAGACGGCTGCCGGCCGGGATGACGGTTTGCCCGTGACTGGAGCTTGTCATGCTCTGCGGGTCCTGTGTCATGAAGCCAAAAGCAAGGCAGAGCCCTCACGCAGCGGTTTCCACGCGGAGCGGCGAATCGGCACCTTGCCCATATCTGCGGCCATCATAGACCGGCTGGCGGGCTTTTTTCCAAGTCTTCGGACGCATGTGCCGGATGCGTCCTGTCTGGACATCGCACCGGGAAACGCCCGTATCCGGTGCTTGCGAACGAAGGGGCGCCCTCCAGTTCTCTCGGGCGTCACCCCGGGCCGAACGGAGTGAGGACCCGGGGACCACTCATTTCCAGAGAGATGCCGTTTTCCTGAGGCGGGCCTGCTGTGGTGTTCCGCACAAGCCTTTGGACAGCGCCTCAACCTTGCTGCTCAACCTTGCTGCTCCGGGAGCGAGTGGTCCCCGGATCTCAGCTTCGCTTCGTCCGGGGCGACGGCCCAGGTGTGTGGTGACGCTGTGCCAACATCTGCCTCTGAGTGGCTTGCCGGACGGGTTACTCCATCCGCTCGGGCATATAGTCTTCCTGCGCCAGATCCGAGAAGCGGGTGAATTCGCCCTGGAAGTGCAGCTGTGCCGTGCCGGTGGGGCCGTGACGCTGCTTGGCGATGATGACTTCCGCCTTGCCCTTGACGCGCTCGAACTTGTCCACCCAGGCCTCGTATTCGGGCGTGCCTTCCTCGGGCATGGTCTTGGACAGGTAATATTCTTCGCGGAACACGAAGAGCACCACGTCGGCGTCCTGCTCGATGGAGCCCGATTCGCGCAGATCCGACAGCTGCGGGCGCTTGTCCTCGCGCGATTCCACCTGACGGGACAGCTGGGAGAGGGCGATGATGGGAACGTTCAGCTCCTTCGCCAGCGCCTTCAGGCCCGTGGTGATTTCGGTGATTTCCTGCACGCGGTTGCCGCTGTTCTTGGACGAGCCAGAGAGCAGCTGAATATAGTCGACGATGAGCAGGTCGAGGCCGCGCTGGCGCTTGAGGCGGCGGGCACGGGCTACCAGCGAGGCGATGGAGATGCCACCGGTCTGGTCCACGTAGAGCGGCACGGTCTGCATGTGCTGGGCAGCAGCGGCCAGTTTCTCGAAATCGGCCTCGGAAATGTCGCCGCGGCGGATCTTCGAGGAGGAAATCTCGGTCTGCTCGGAAATGATACGTGTGGCCAGCTGTTCGGCCGACATTTCCAGCGAGAAGAAGCCGACGACACCGCCATTCACCGTCTTCAGCGAGCCGTCCGGCTGCTCTTCGGCCTGATAGGCCTGGGCGACGTTGTAGGCGATGTTGGTGACGAGCGAGGTCTTGCCCATGGCGGGACGGCCGGCCAGCACGATCAGATCCGAATGCTGCAGGCCGCCCATCAGCCGGTCAAGGTCGGTCAGGCCGGAGGAAATGCCCGACAGGGCGCCTTCGCGGTTATAGGCCGCGTGGGCCATATGGATGGTTTCGGTCAGCGCATCGCCGAACGTGACGAAGCCGCCTTCGCTGCGGCCGGTTTCCGCCAGTTCGAACAGCCGCCGCTCGGCGTCGTCGATCTGCTGGTTCGGCGGCATGTCGATGGGCGCGTCATAGGCGATGTTGACCATGTCCTCGCCGATGCGGATCAGGTTCCGCCGGACGGCAAGGTCATAGATGATGCGGCCATAATCTTCCGCGTTGATGATCGAGGCGGCGTCGGCGGCAAGGCGCAGCAGGTACTGCGTTGCGCTCAGATCCGCGATCTTGATGTCGGCAGGATAGAAGGTCTTCAGCGTGATGGGCGAGGCGGTCTTGCCTGCGCGGATCAGCTGGCCGATCTTCTCGTAAATGTCCTTGTGCGGCGGCAGGAAAAAGTGGTGCGGCTCCAGAAAGTCGGAGACGCGGTAATAGGTCTCGTTGTTGACCAGAATCGCTCCCAGCAGCTGGCGCTCAGCCTCCGCGTTATGCGGAGCGACGCGCACGGTCTCGCTCGCCGTTTCGATCTTCTGGATAGTGCCCTTCATGTGGTCCCCCGGTCGCGGTCATATTTCGTTTACCGGGGTTAAGGGCGCAGGAAAAGGCCGCAGTTCAGGGGAGGCAATTATCTTCAGCCTGCGCAAGATCAACGGGGACAAGTCATCTCGCGCCTTGACTGGTGCATGTGGACAAGGGCTGGGGGCAGGCTGTGGATATGCTGCGCACATGCCGGCCGGAAACAGCGTCAGTGCGCCCATAAAACAGGCAAAGAAAAAGAAAAAGGCGGCGCCCCGGAGGGCACCGCCTGATCTTGCGCCGGGCAAACCGGGCCGTAGAGGATTATTCCTCGTCTTCGGCCTCGACTTCGCCTTCCTCGGCTTCTTCGTCTTCCTCGAACTCGAAGCTGTCCTGCTCGCGCAGGGTCAGGTTCTCACCGGCTGCCTGGCGCTCGGCTTCGTCAGCGGAACGGGCAACGTTGATGGTGATGGAGACTTCGACTTCCGGGTGCAGGGCGATGGCGACCGTGTGCAGGCCGATCGTCTTGATCGGCTCGGACAGGTGCACCTGGCCGCGGGAAACGCTGAAGCCGCCGGCGGTCGCCACGGAGGCGATGTCGCGGGTGGAGACGGAGCCGTAGAGCTGGCCGGTTTCGGCAGCCGAACGGATCACGATGAAGCTCTGGCCGGCCAGCTTTTCGCCAACGGCCTCGGCGTCCTTGCGGCGCTCCAGGTTGCGGGCTTCCAGCTGAGCGCGCTCGGCTTCGAACTTGGCAAGGTTTGCCTTGTTGGCGCGCAGCGCCTTGCCCTGCGGCAGCAGGAAGTTACGGGCGTAACCGTCGCGCACGCGCACCTTGTCGCCCATCTGGCCAAGCTTGGCCACGCGTTCCAGAAGAATGACTTCCATGGGATTTCTCCAGTCGGTCTGTCCCGCCTCTCGGGCGGTTAGAAGCCGGTCCACAAACCCGCCGGCCCCAATCCGGGATGCCGGACCCTCAAGAGTCCGGCGCGGCCCGCAGCATGAAGCCGGCGGGCCGCGTCTTGATCAGATCAGGCGTGAGCCGTGATCTCAGCTGATGACGAAGGGCAGCAGCGACAGGATGCGGGCGCGCTTGATGGCGCGGGCCAGCTCACGCTGCTTCTTCGCGGAGACCGCGGTGATGCGGCTCGGAACGATCTTGCCACGCTCGGAAATGTAGCGCTGCAGCAGACGGATGTCCTTGTAGTCGATGACCGGAGCACCCTCGCCCGAGAACGGGCAGGTCTTGCGGCGGCGGAAGAACGGACGGCGCGTCGGGATCTGTGCGATTTCAGGCATGTCAATTACTCCGCTTCTGCACGGCGGGGAGCGCGTTCGCTCCGCTCACCACGGGGCTCACGGGCCGGGCGGTCGCTGCCGAACTTGTCGTCGCGGCGGCGGCGGTCATCACGGTCGCGCTTCTGCATCATGGCAGACGGCTCGTCATCGTGGGATTCGACCTTCAGGGTCATGAAACGAAGGATGTCTTCGTTGATGCCCATCTGACGCTCCATTTCGGCAACCGCGGCATGCGGAGCTTCGATGTTCATCAAGGTGTAGTGGGCCTTGCGGTTCTTCTTGACCCGGTAAGCCAGCGCGCGCAGGCCCCAGTTCTCGATCTTGCCGACCTTGCCACCGTTGGCTTCGATCAGACCCTTGTACTGTTCAACGAGTTGCTCGACCTGCTGGGTCGAGATGTCCTGGCGCGCCAGGAACACGTGCTCATAAAGCGGCATGTGTGTCTTGCCTTTCTCTAGCGTCTATCCGGGAAAACCTGGCGCAAAGCCTCAACGTGCCTACGGAAAGGTACGTAAAGTCCTACGAGAGCGGAGACACGGGAAGACGGGAGTTTGACGCCCCTGATGCTTGCGCATCCTTCCGTTCAGCCACCAGCCAAGGTTCCGGATAGTGGCGCTGTATATAGAAGGCGCCCGCAAATGCAAGCGCAGACTGCATCAAATCACAGCCGGCGAACGGAGCGGAGCAGGGCGCCGGCTGGCCTCTCGTCAGCGTTTCGGCCGCATGCTGCGGGCAGTTTCCCACGGACTTTGGCCGCTTTCGCTGCGGTGCGGGGGGCATATGCTCTTGACATGGCCCTGTCTGCCAGACCATAGCGGCGGATCATTTTGCCGCAAGAGGGCGGCGGGGACATATCGAATGGCGGGTTTCTCCGCCCGTCTGTCTTCCCGTCCCTTGCATCATGAGTTGAGAACAGCCGGCCGCTCCAGAGCCGGTGCCAAGCGACGGAGGCCGCGCATTATGGGCGTTGCATTCATTTTCCCCGGTCAGGGCAGCCAGGCCGTGGGCATGGGCAAGGAACTGGCGGAAGGCTCCGCCGAGGCACGTGCCGTCTTTGCAGAAGTGGATGAGGCGCTCGGCGAGAAGCTCTCCGAACTCATGTGGAATGGCCCCGAGGATCAGCTGACCCTCACGGCCAATGCTCAGCCCGCGCTGATGGCCGTCAGCCTTGCCGCGCTGCGCGTGATGGAAGCGCGCGGCATCGACCTCAAGGCCTCTGCGTCTTATGTCGCCGGTCATTCGCTCGGCGAATATTCCGCTCTTGCGGCCGCTGGCAGCCTGTCCATCGGTGATGCGGCGCGTCTGCTGCGCCTGCGCGGCCAGTCCATGCAGGCGGCTGTGCCGGTGGGCGTCGGCGCCATGGCGGCGCTGCTCGGCCTTGATTTTGATGTTGCCCGTGAAGTTGCGGCGGAAGCCAGCGCTCCGGGCGAGGTCTGTGAAGCGGCCAACGACAATGCGCCGGGGCAGGTTGTGGTCTCCGGCCACAAGGCGGCCGTGGAGCGGGCGCTTGAAATTGCCAAGACCAAGGGCGGGCGCCGCGCCGTGCTTCTGCCGGTGTCTGCACCCTTCCATTGCTCGCTGATGCAGCCCGCTGCCGATGCCATGGCTGAGGCGCTGGCGGGCGTGACCATTCATGCGCCGAAAGTGCCGCTGGTTGCCAACGTGCTGGCGCGCCCGGTGACGGATCCGGCCGAAATCCGCAACCGTCTGGTGGAGCAGGTCACCGGCACCGTGCGCTGGCGCGAATCCATCGAGTGGCTTGCGGGCGAGGGGATTGATACTTTCGTCGAGATCGGCGCAGGCAAGGTTCTGACCGGCATGATCAAGCGCATTGCCAAGGATGCGGGCGGCCTTGCCGTCAACACGCCGGGCGATGTGGATGCCGTGCTGGAGCGCCTGAACGGCTGACAGCGGATCATATGCGGTGCTGCCGTGGCCTTTGGCCGGGCTGCACCGCTGACAGGAAACTGGAAGGAAACATCACGATGTTCAGCTTGACCAACAGGACGGCTCTCGTCACCGGCGCCACCGGCGGCATCGGCGAGGCCATTGCCCGCGCGCTGCACGCACAGGGCGCCACCGTCACCCTGTCCGGCACGCGCGCTGAAAAGCTGGAGGCGCTGGCCGCCGATCTGAAGGAGCGGGTGCATGTCGTCCCCGCAAACCTGTCCGACCGCGCCGCCGTGGAAGCGCTGGTTCCGGCAGCGGAAGCGGCCATGGGCCAGATCGACATTCTGGTGAACAACGCCGGCATCACCCGCGACAACATCTTCATGCGCATGAAGGATGAAGAGTGGGATCAGGTGCTGGAAGTGAACCTCACCTCCAACTTCCACATCTGCCGTTCGGCGATCAAGGGCATGATGAAGCGCCGCCATGGCCGCATCATCGGCATTGCCTCCGTGGTCGGCGTCACCGGCAACCCGGGGCAGGCCAATTATGCAGCGGCCAAGGCCGGCATGATCGGCATGTACAAGTCCATCGCCCGCGAGATCGCCAGCCGCAATGTCACGGTCAACACGATCGCGCCCGGTTTCATCGAAACCGCGATGACGGACGTGCTGAACGACAAGCAGAAGGAATCGATTCTCGGATCGGTTCCGGCAGGCCGTCTGGGCACGGCTGCGGAAATTGCCGGTGCAGCTGTGTATCTTGCCAGCGACGAGGCAGCCTACATGACCGGCCAGACGCTGCATGTGAATGGCGGCATGGCCATGATTTGACTTTGGAATCCGTGTTTTACGCCATTGGCGGAAAACACGGGTCCACTCCAGGGGCGGCGGCTGGTCAAGCCTGATAAAGTGTGATACCTAGCCGCCGATTATTCTGGAAAGACTGACGGAATGGCTTGATTTCATGGGCCTTCCGTTGCTCTTGTCCGGGTAGCGCCCGTAAGCAGGCTGTGCGAAGACTGAGGTCCGGTTCATCCTGCAGCGTGTGTCCGGTTCGTAAAAACCACCGAGGTAAATAAAATGAGCGATATCGCGGAACGAGTTAAGAAGATCGTTATCGAGCACCTGGGCGTCGACGCCGACAAGGTCGTCGAAGCTGCAAGCTTCATCGACGACCTCGGCGCGGACAGCCTTGACACCGTCGAGCTGGTGATGGCCTTCGAAGAAGAATTCGGCGTCGAGATCCCCGACGATGCAGCCGAGACGATCCTGACCGTCGGCGACGCGGTCAAGTTCCTCGAAAAGAACGCCGGTTAATCTCCGGTTATTCGTGACCTGTGGGGGGAAGCGGCGACGCTTCCACCCGAAACATGTGCGGGCTGATGAGACGAGTAGTTATTACCGGTATGGGCATGGTGACGCCGCATGGTAGCGGCGTTGACGTGACGTGGAAGAAGATCCTTGAGGGCAAGAGTGCTGCGCAGCGCGTCAGCAACTTCGAAGTCGAGGATCTCGCCTGTAAAATTGCCTGTCAGATCCCGCGCGATCCGTCAGTCGAAGGGGCCTTCAATCCCGACGACTGGATGGACCCCAAGGAGCAGCGCAAGGTCGACGATTTCATCGTCTATGCCATGGCTGCTGCCGACCAGGCGCTCGCCGATGCAAACTGGAAGCCCGTGACGTACGAGGAGCAGATCCGCTCCGGCGTGCTGATCGGCTCCGGCATCGGCGGCCTGCAGGGCATCGAGGAAGCAGCCCATGTGCTGCGGGACAAGGGGCCGCGCCGCCTCAGCCCGTTCTTCATTCCCGGCCGTCTGATCAACCTGGCCGGCGGTCAGGTTTCCATCCGCCACGGCCTCAAGGGGCCGAACCATGCCGTCGTGACGGCCTGTTCCACCGGCGCGCATGCGATCGGTGACGCGGCCCGCCTCATCGCGCTTGATGATGCCGATGTCATGGTGGCTGGTGGCACCGAATCTCCGGTCTGCCGTCTTGCTCTGGCAGGTTTTGCCGCCTGCCGCGCGCTGTCGACCCTCTACAACGACACGCCCGAAAAGGCCTCGCGCCCCTACGACAAGGACCGTGACGGCTTCGTCATGGGCGAGGGCGCCGGTGTTGTCGTGCTTGAAGAATATGAGCACGCCAAGCGCCGCGGCGCGACCATCTATGCCGAAGTCATCGGCTATGGCCTGTCGGGCGATGCCTATCACATCACGGCTCCGTCCGAAGATGGTGACGGCGCTTACCGCTGCATGAGCGCAGCGATGAAGCGTGCCGGCATTACGGCAGCCGATATCGACTACATTAACGCCCACGGCACTTCGACGATGGCTGACACCATCGAGCTGGGCGCTGTCGAGCGTCTGGTGGGTGATGCGGCGGACAAGATCTCCATGTCCTCCACCAAATCCTCCATCGGCCACCTTCTGGGTGCTGCCGGTGCGGTCGAGGCGATCTTCTCTGTCCTCGCCATCCGCGACAACATTGCGCCGCCGACGATCAACCTCGACAATCCGTCCGTCGAGAGCCGGATCGATCTGGTGCCGCATCAGCCGCGCAAGAAGCAGATCGATGTTGCCCTGTCGAATTCCTTCGGCTTCGGCGGCACCAATGCTTCGTTGATCCTGCGGCGCGTCGAGGGCTGACAGCCCTCCCGTCACGATTTCCTCGTTTCGCCGCATTGACAAGGTTAATCCCTTGATCTGCGGCGGAGCCGGGCGGTGTCACAGAACCGGGCCGGAGTGCTTCCGGCCATCTGGCCGCAGTTGAACGAGAGGGGAGGGGCTGACGGTCGTGCCGTGCGGGTCTCCCTCACACCCTTGACAATCTGCTGCGGGCCCTCTTTGCGGGGCGCCGGGGGCGGCAGGATCCGAAGGAGCGAGCGACCATGCGTGTCAAGCCAAAGAGCCCACGCGAGGCCATCCAGCCCGACCGGGCGCCAGAACCGCCCCAGCGGTCGCGCCATGCGCGCAATCCCATTGTCATCCTGATCAATCTGGTGCTTTCCAGCGCCGTCATCCTGATTCTTGCCATTGGTGCAGGCATCTACTGGGGCAAGCAGGAATTCGATGCGGCTGGTCCTCTGACGGAAGACAAGACCGTCATCATTTCCTCCGGTCAGGGCCTCGGCGGCATTGCCGACATCCTCGAGCGCAATGGCGTGATCACCGATGGTCTGGTGTTCAACCTGGGTGTGCGGGCCTACAAGAATGCGGCCCGGCTGAAGGCGGGTGAATACGAGTTCAAGGCCGGCTCCAGCATGCGCGACGTGATGACGGACCTGGTGGAAGGCAAGGCGGTGGTCTATTCCGTCACCATCCCCGAGGGCTGGTCCACGGCGCAGGTGATCCGGCGTCTGCGCGAGAACGAGATTCTCACCGGCGAGATCACGGACATCCCGCCGGAAGGGGCGCTGCTGCCTGAGACCTACACATTCACGCGCGGGGCCTCGCGTCAGCAGATCCTCAACCAGATGCAGGCGGCGCAGACCAAGCTTCTGGCGGAAATCTGGGCGCGCAGGGTTGAAGGCCTGCCGGTGCAGACACCCGAAGAGCTGGTCATTCTGGCGTCGATCGTCGAGAAGGAAACGGCCCGCGCCGATGAGCGCCCGCGCGTTGCCGGTGTCTTCGTCAACCGGCTGAACAAGTCGATGCCGTTGCAGTCTGACCCGACCATTCTCTACGGGCTCTATGGCGGCGACGCGTGGACCACCGACCGCAGTGCCATCACCCGCGCCGATCTCGACAAGAAGACCGAATACAACACCTATCAGATCCGTGCGCTGCCGCCGGGGCCGATCGGCAATCCGGGCCGTGCGGCCATGGAAGCGGTGTCCAACCCGTCGCGGACGAAGGATCTCTATTTCGTTGCCGATGGCACCGGCGGTCACGTCTTTGCCGAGACCTATGAGCAGCATCAGGCCAATGTGCGCAAGTGGCGCGAGATCGAGCGCGCCCGCCGGGCACAGCAGGCCGGTGGCAACGGTGCCGCCGCCAGCGAGGCCGCTCCCGAGGCGCCCGCGCCGCAAGAGGCTGCTCCGGCAACACAGAACTGAACCGGCAGGAGACAGACGGCGGGCCCGCAGCTTGTGCTTGCGGCCCGGCGTCTGTCTCCTGAACCGGTTCCGGGGGGAAGGATCAGGACATGGCTTTGTCCAGCATGACCGGCTTTGCCCGGGTTGAAGGATCTCATGGCGCGGTGCGCTGGCACTGGGAGCTGCGCTCCGTCAATGGCAAGAGCCTTGATCTGCGCTTCCGGCTGCCGCCGGGCATGGAAGATCTGGAAGCGCAGCTGCGCGAGCGCTGCGGCAAGGCTCTGGCCAGAGGCAATGTCTCCATCTCCCTGTCGCTGCAGCGGGACCAGGGCGATGCAGTTCTCACCATCAACGAGGCAGCGCTCGAAGCCGTTCTGCATGCGGTGCAGCTGCTGAAGCGGCGCCTGCCCGAAGCCGTGCCGCCGAGCCTTGATGGCATCCTCGCCCACAAGGGCGTGCTGGAACTGCGCGAGCCGGAGGAAGACGAAGAGGCCCGTGCGGCTTTGATTGCAGCGCTCGCCGCGTCCTTCGATGAGGCGCTGAAGGCGCTTGCCGCCATGCGCAAGGCGGAAGGTGCGGCCATCGGCGCCGTTCTGGACGGCCAGCTGGCCGCCATTGCCGCAGCAACGGATGCAGCCGAAAGGCATCCGGCGCGCACGGTAGAGGCCATTCGCGACAGGCTTGCCGCACAGGTTTCGGCGCTGCTGGAGGCTGCGCCCGCGCTGGAGCCGCAGCGGCTGCATCAGGAGGCGGTGCTGCTGGCAACCCGCGCCGACATCCGCGAAGAGCTGGACCGGCTTGCCGCCCATGTGGCTGCCGCCCGCAAGCTTCTGGCTGATGGCGGACCGGTGGGCCGCAAGCTTGATTTCCTCGCACAGGAATTTAACCGGGAAGCGAATACGCTCTGCTCGAAATCCAATGACGTGGCGCTGACGGCCATCGGCCTTGAGCTGAAATCCGTCATCGACCAGATGCGTGAGCAGATCCAGAATCTGGAGTGATCAATGGCCGGCAGCAAGTCCGCCCGTCCCGCCGGGACATCCGTTAGCGCCGATGAGGCCGAGGCACACCGCCGCGGCCTCATGCTCGTTCTGTCCTCGCCTTCGGGCGCGGGCAAGTCGACGATTGCCCGCAATCTGCTGGGGCAGGAGACAAGCCTGTCCCTGTCGATTTCGGTGACGACGCGCCCGCGCCGCACCAGCGAGATTGACGGCGTGCACTACCATTTCATTTCCCGCGAAAAGTTCGAGCTGATGCGCGACCGGGAAGAGCTGCTGGAATGGGCCGAGGTGCATGGCAATTACTACGGCACGCCGCGCGATCCGGTGGAGCAGGCGCTGCGCAGCGGCCGGGACGTGCTGTTCGACATCGACATCCAGGGCACCTTCCAGCTTTATGAGCGGATGCGTGAGGATGTGGTGTCCATCTTCATCCTGCCGCCGTCCATCGCCGAGATGAAATCCCGCCTGCACCGGCGGGCGGAAGATGCTGATGACGTGATCCTGAGGCGGCTAAAGACCGCTGTCGGCGAGATGCGCCACTGGAGCGAATATGACTATGTGGTCGTCAATGACGATCTCAGCCGCGCGTTCCTGGCGGTTCAGTCCATCCTGCGCGCCGAGCGCCACCGCCGCTCCCGCTCCGCCGCCATCGGCCCCTTCATCGACGGCATGGTGGATGACCTGCGCCGCGAGCTGGGCGAGGCCGGCGTGAGCGATGCCGAAGCCTGACTCTTTTCTCTTCATTTGAAACGAAACAGGGCTCCGCATGCGGAGCCCTGTTTGTTTTGCAAGAAATGAAATGACTTTCCTCCGCCCCGTCCCTGCCTTGTGCCGGGACCTGTCAGGGGCGCAAGGAGCCCGCCCTGCCAAAGGCGTCTTCAACCTGCCACACTCAGCCCGCCATCTGCGGCAGGCTGATTTCCTGCACCCAGCCGCCGAAATCGCTGCGGGCCCGTTGGGTCATGGCAAGCTTGCGGGCCTTGGCCTTTTCCGCCCCGCGCAGGCGCTTGCCGTCTTCGCCCTTGTTCGGGGCTTCCACCGGCGGGAACAGGCCGAAATTGACATTCATCGGCTGGAATGAGCGCGGCGCGCCTTCTTCCTCATGCACAAGGTGGCCGCCGGTGATATGCGCCAGCAGCGCGCCCATGGCCGTGGTGGCGGGCGGCGGCGTCAGCTCGCGTCCTTGCGCGGCCGCAGCGGCAAACAGCCCGGCCATGCAGCCGACGGAGGCCGATTCCACATAGCCTTCGCAGCCGGTGATCTGCCCGGCAAAGCGCAGGCGCGGATCGGCCTTCAGCCGCAGCGTGCCATCGAGCAGCTTCGGCGAATTGAGGAAGGTATTGCGGTGCAAGCCGCCGAGCCGGGCAAAGACGGCGTCTTCCAGCCCCGGGATCATGCGGAAGATCTCGGCCTGTGCGCCATATTTCAGCTTCGTCTGGAAGCCGACCATGTTGTAGAGCGTACCGAGCGCATTGTCCTGGCGCAACTGCACCACGCCATAGGCCTTGACGGTCGGGTTATGGGCGTTGGTGAGGCCCATTGGTTTCATCGGTCCGTGGCGCAGGGTTTCGCGGCCACGCTCCGCCATCACCTCGATGGGCAGGCAGCCGTCGAAATAGGGGGTGTTGGCCTCCCATTCCTTGAACTCTGTCTTCTCGCCTGCGATCAGCGCATCGATGAAGGCCTCGTACTGGGCCTTGTCCAGAGGGCAGTTGATGTAATCCTTGCCCGTGCCGCCCGGACCCACCTTGTCATAGCGGGACTGGAACCAGGCCACATCCATGTTGATGGAATCAAAATGCACGATCGGGGCAATGGCGTCGAAGAAGGCGAGCGAATCCTCACCCGTGCGCGCCAGGATCGCTTCCGACAGGGCCGGAGAGGTGAGGGGGCCGGTGGCAATGATCACATTGTCCCAGTCCTGCGGCGGCAGGCTGGTCAGCTCGCCGCGCTCGATGGTGATCAGCGGGTGGGAGGTGAGCATCTGCGTCACCGCTTCCGAAAAACCGTCCCGGTCCACCGCCAGCGCGCTGCCGGCGGGCACCTGATGGGCATCGGCCGCCTGCATGATCAGCGAGCCTGCCTGACGCAGCTCCCAGTGCAGCAGGCCGACGGCGTTGTAATCCGCATCGTCGGAGCGGAAGGAGTTGGAACAGACCAGCTCGGCCAGCCCGTCCGTCTTGTGGGCATCCGTTGCCCGCACCGGGCGCATTTCATGAAGAACAACCGGAACGCCGGCGCGGGCGATCTGCCAGCTTGCTTCCGAACCGGCGAGACCGCCGCCGATCACATGAATGGGTTTCGTCACGTGGCTCTGCCTGTGCTTGTGCTGAAAAGGGGCTGGACCGGACATATGTCCCGGCGGCCGGTCCTGCGGCGCCAGTCCGCGCTGCGGTCCTGCATCTCAAGCCCCTGATACCCGCATGACCGGGGCGATGCAACGGAAAGCCGCCGTTGAACCTGAGCCGGGGCGGTCTGGCGTTTGGCGGGACAGGTGCATTTGCCGTAGGCTGGGCAGAGAGAGGTCCGGAGACTGGCGCGGACGGGCAGGGCTCCGGCTTAAAGGGAAGGCGGCACATGCAGACCAAGGCAAGGCACCTGCGCCTCAGCAAGGCAGGACGCGCCCTTCAGATGCTGCTGGCGGCCGCGATGCTGGCGGGCTGCGCGGCGCAGGCGGAGCTGGGGCCGGAGACCTGGTACCGCGACCGCAAAGCGCTGCTCCCCCGGGAGGACAGGCTCTACATCTGTCACGGTTTCGGCTGCACCTACAAGGCGCCGGTGGATTTTTCCAGCGCGGACAGGCGGAAGCTTGCATCGATTCTCGCCTCAGGCAAGGAATCGCCTGCGGCAGAGCGCAGGGCCGTGTCCAGGGCCGTCCAGTGGCAGGAGGCACGCGTGACGGCAGCGCTTGGAACCGCACCGGATATTGGCGGCCTCGACATGCGCAATGCCGGTGTGCCGGGTCAGATGGATTGTATCGACGAGGCCAGCAACACCACCAGCCTGCTTCTTTATGCAGAACGCGCGGGGCTGTTGCGCCACCATCGTGTCGCATCGCCCGTGGCGCGCGGCTTTCTGCTGGACGGGCGCTATCCGCATGCCACGGCGGTTCTGCGGGAGAATGCGGGCGGTCAGGCCTATGCTATCGACAGCTGGGTGCGCGCCAATGCGGAGCCGCCTGTGGTGCAGCCGCTCGAAAGCTGGTTTGCCGCAGCAGGTGCCTGGTGATGAAAATTTGAAGGGGTGCTTAAAACGAGAAAAGCGCTCGCCGATGGGAGGAGGAGTTCGGCGAGCGCTCTTTCCAGAGCCGGTTCGGGAGGAGGAGAACCGGCTTGTTCCGGACCGCAGGTGGGAGGAGGAGTCCTTTGGTCCGGGAGAACTGAGGCACCGCTTGGCGCCCCGTTGTTGGGTATGTTTTACCGCGGGCCGGGCGATACCGCCATGCACAATTCTGCATGGCTGGCCTGCTTATGCTGCAGAGCAGCGAAAACAGGGCTGGGGCTGCGTCTTAGCGCATGGCCCCGCGGGCGACGGAGGCGATGTCCGCGCGGGAGATGCCGATGTCGCTCAGCTCACGCGAGGACATGCGGGCCAGCTCTTCATAGGTGGCGCGGTACTTCTTCCACGAGCGATACTTGGAGACGATGTCGTGCAGCATGATTTTATCCGTTCTTTGCTTTGTCTTTGAAGCTGTGGCAGCGCTCTTGTTGGCGTTGCATCTTGTGATCCTTATCTAGGCCTGTTCGCCGGTTTCAGCTATGGGGGCTTCAACATGCCTGCCCTGCAGGCAATGCAATGCATGATTAATGTGCATCTGCACAGGTGAAGGGCATGTGGCCGGATTGTGGCGAAGCCCTCCGCCGCAGGGCGGAATCAGGGCTGTGCACCTGCCGTAGAGTTGCTTTGCCGGAAGGGATAGCGGTGAGCGAAGGGGAGGGCTAAACGGACAGCAAAAAGGCCGCCGGCAAATCTGTGGCAGCCTGACATAAGGTCTAGCGATTTGATTTAAAAGACGTATCGAACGTCAGACAAACGAGCGCCCGCCAGTGGGAGGAGGTACTGGCGGGCGCTGTTTCAGCAGGCAGGGTTTGGGAGGAGAAGAACCCCGCCAGCACACAGTCACAAGGCTTGGGAGGAGGAGAGCCTGTGACCGCGATCTCGATTACATGCTGGCGCGGCGTGCGATGAAGCGGATATCGCCGCGGCCAATGCCCAGGTCGCTGAGTTCGCGATTGGACAGACGGGACAGCTCGTCCACCGTGCGGCGGTAGTTGACCCAGGAATTGTACTTGCGAACAACAGTGTCGATCATTTTCGTGTTCCTTGAACCGTCTGGAGCGTCAGCTGTCGGCCCGCGGCCGGTTTGGCCATTGTGCGGTGCAGCGCCGTTCCGATGTCCAAGAGATAGTCCGTTTTCGCATTTGCGAGAAGTGGAAGTTTGGCATGTCAGTCATGCGAATTATGCAAGGCGGAAAAACAAACGATGATGAGCGGTCATCAGGCGAGGTGAAGGGCATTTAAACCGATAAAAACGCAGAAATTCGCGCTGCAGCAGGAAATATGCAGGAGGCCTCCGGTTGTGTCCCGATTGCGTGGTGCCGCAAGATTTGTGTTGCAATGCAGCGAGAGCCGGATTCGCGCTTGCCACATGCGCCGGGCGCATGGCGTGAGCCATACTTTGGAAGCTGCCACAAGGGATTCATAGACACGGATCTGCGGCCTTCAAGCCCTCCCGGGCCGCCGCTGCGGCCCGCGGGTCAGCCTGCTTGCTCGCGGAAGAGATTCCGGAAACTGCTGAAAACAGCCCGAACCGGCACCCGGCAGGCCTCACGCCTATACCGCCCGTCATGCCGGTCCCCCGGGAGAGCTCCCGCTGCGAGCTGGCCCCGGATCTCCGCTTCGCTCAAGGCGGCCGGAGGCCGATATGCGGCGCGTCTGTGCGTCCTCAGCCTCCGGCGTCCGCTCCCGGAGAGGGCGGGGCACCCGATCAGAGGCGCCCCTTCCTTGTCACTCGGCAGCGGCTGTCCGTTTCTGCGGGCGTCGCTCCAGCAACTCCTTGAGGAACTGCCCGGTATGGCTTGCGGGATTCGCGGCCACATCCTCCGGACGGCCTTCGGCCACCACCGTGCCGCCGCCATCGCCGCCCTCAGGACCGAAGTCGATCAGCCAGTCCGCCGTCTTGATGACCTCGAGATTATGCTCGATCACCAGCACCGAATTGCCCTGCTCGACCAGTTCGTGCAGCACTTCCAGCAGCTTGGCCACATCATGGAAATGCAGGCCGGTCGTCGGTTCGTCGAGGATATAGAGTGTGCGGCCGGTGGACCGGCGTGACAGTTCCTTGGCCAGCTTCACACGCTGTGCCTCACCGCCGGAGAGCGTCGTCGCCTGCTGGCCCACCTTGATGTAGCCGAGCCCCACCCGCGCCAGGGTTTCCATCTTTTCCCGCACCGCCGGCACGGCCGAGAAGAAGCCTGCCGCCTCTTCAACGGTCATGTCGAGCACATCGGCGATCGACTTGCCCTTGAACTGCACCTCAAGCGTTTCACGGTTGTAGCGCTTGCCCTTGCAGACATCGCAGGTGACATAGATGTCGGGCAGGAAGTGCATCTCGATCTTGATGACGCCATCGCCCTGGCAGGCTTCGCAGCGGCCGCCCTTGACGTTGAAGGAGAAGCGTCCGGGCTGATAGCCGCGCGCCTTTGATTCCGGCATGCCAGCGAACCATTCCCGAATCGGCGTGAAGGCCCCCGTGTAGGTCGCTGGATTGGAGCGCGGGGTCCGGCCGATGGGCGACTGGTCGATGTCGATCACCTTGTCGAGATGCTCCAGCCCCTCGATCCGGTCATGCGGGGCAGGGTTCTCGCGTGCGCCGTTGAGCCGCCGTGCGGCCGACCGGAACAGGGTGTCGATGAGGAAGGTGGACTTGCCGCCCCCCGAGACGCCGGTGATGCAGGTGAAGGTGCCAAGCGGAATTTCCGCCGTGACATTCTTCAGATTGTTGCCGCGCGCGCCGATGACCTTGATCTGGCGCTTCTTGTTGATCTTGCGCCGCTCTGCGGGCAAGGCGATGCCGCGCGTCCCGCTCAGATATTGCCCTGTGAGCGAATTCGGGTCTGCCATGATCTGCGCCGGCGTGCCCTTCGCAACGATCTGGCCGCCGTGGACGCCTGCGCCCGGCCCCACATCCACCACATAATCGGCCGTCAGCACCGCATCCTCGTCATGCTCCACGACGATCACGGTGTTGCCGAGATCGCGCAGGTGGCGCAGCGTGTCGAGCAGCCTTGCATTGTCGCGCTGGTGCAGGCCGATCGACGGCTCGTCCAGCACATAAAGAACGCCCGTCAGGCCGGAGCCGATCTGCGAGGCCAGACGGATCCGCTGGCTTTCGCCACCCGACAGCGTGCCGGAATTGCGCGACAGCGACAGATACTCCAGCCCCACATCATTGAGGAATTTCAGCCGCTCGCGGATTTCCTTGAGAATCCTTGCGGCAATTTCCTGCTGCTTGCCGTTCAGCGCGTCATCCAGCCCGTTGAACCAGGCCCCGGCATCGCGGATCGACATGTCCGCCGCGTGGCCGATGTGCTTGCCGCCAATCTTGACGGCGAGCGCCTCGGGCTTCAGGCGGTAGCCGTTACAGGCCGGGCAGGGGTGGTTTGACTGGAAACGCTCCAGCTCTTCACGGACCCAGGCCGAATCCGTTTCGCGCCAGCGCCGCTCGATATTGCCCAGAACGCCTTCGAAGGTCTTCTTTGCGCGGTAGCTGCGCACACCGTCGTCATAGACGAACTCAAGCTCGGTCTTGCCGGTGCCGTACAGCACCGCATGGCGCACGTCATCCGGCAGCTCGCGCCAGGGCGTTGCCATGGACACCTTGAAATGCCGGCAGATGGCTTCCAGAGTCTGGGCATAATAGGGTGAGGTCGAGCCGGTCTTGGCCCAGGGCAGCACCGCGCCCTCGCGCAGCGACAGGCTCTGATCGGGCACCACCAGGTCCGCCTCGAAGGCCAGCGTCGTGCCGAGGCCGTCACAGGACGGGCAAGCGCCGAAGGGATTGTTGAAGGAGAAGAGGCGGGGCTCGATCTCGGGAATGGTGAAGCCGGACACCGGGCAGGCGAATTTCTCCGAGAAGATGATCCGCTCATGGGTTTCATTGCGGTTCTGCAGCACCGCATCCTTGCCGGTGGCGATTTCCAGCGGCTTGTCCGCAAACTCGGCAATGGCAATGCCATCGGCCAGCTTCAACGCCGTTTCGAAGGAGTCTGCAAGACGGCCTGCAATGTCCTCGCGCACGACGATGCGGTCCACCACCACATCGATGTCATGCTTGAATTTCTTGTCGAGGGCCGGGGCCTCGGAAATCTCATGAAACTCGCCGTTGATCTTGACCCGCTGGAAGCCCTTTTTCATCAGCTCGGCCAGTTCCTTGCGGTACTCGCCCTTGCGCCCGCGCACCACCGGAGCCAGCAGGTAAAGCCGGGTGCCTTCCTCCAGCGACATGACCCTGTCGACCATCTGGCTGACGGTCTGGCTCTCGATCGGCAAACCCGTCGCCGGCGAGTAGGGGGTGCCCACGCGCGCAAACAGCAGGCGCATGTAGTCGTAGATCTCGGTGACCGTGCCCACCGTCGAGCGCGGGTTGCGCGAGGTGGTTTTCTGTTCGATCGAGATGGCGGGAGACAGGCCGTCGATCTGATCCACATCCGGCTTCTGCATCATCTCCAGAAACTGGCGGGCATAGGCCGAGAGGCTTTCAACATAGCGGCGCTGGCCTTCCGCATAGATCGTGTCGAAGGCGAGAGACGACTTGCCCGACCCGGACAGGCCCGTCATCACGATCAGCTTGTCGCGCGGCAGGTCCAGATCAACGTTCTTGAGATTGTGCTCGCGCGCGCCGCGGATGGAAATCATCTTGTCACGGCTGAGGCCCGTCAGGGCAGATCCCTGTTCCTTGCTCTGCGGTTCGGCGGCGGCATCCTTGGCCATCGGTATCGTCCTGAACTTGCCCGGCGCGGGCATGAAAACTGGCAGCAGTTATAAGCGCCGCACAACAGGCCTCAACTGGCAAAATGCTGTGCGGGTGAGAATGTCCTGGCCTGTTCCGGTCAGGCGCGGTGGAAGGCTCGTGAAAAAATCAGCCTGAGAAAAGCCTGAGCTGCGGCGATGGTTCGTGCTTGACCGACAAGGACGGACCCGTCTGTCCGGAATGTTCCGTCTGTCTCATCTGCGGTCCTTCCTTCGCATCTTCAAGGGCAGGCCTTTGACAATCTGCGGCTTGGACTACGTTTTTGCGGGTCTGCCGGATCACATTTCGTAAGGAACGTAACAGGAACAAAAATCTGAAGCAAGCCGCATCTCCGCGAAAAACTGCTGTCGTGCCTCTTTTCCGGCGGGGCCGGGTCTTTTCCGCCAAGGCAGGAAAATGGCTCTTGACGACAGGAACAAAAAAAGAACAATCTATGCCTGCAGCGGCTTGAAAGCGGCCAGGTTTGTGGACAACGCGGCGCAGCCGGGCAGAATGGTTCGCATGAGGGGCGAAGAGGCGTTAGGGTCGCCCGATCAACCGGTTTCTGCTGCCGTCCAGAAGGGCGCCTGATCTGGCTTCCGGGCCGGAAGGGGCGTGTTTCCAGGCTGTTCTTGTGAGCAGCGGGCAGGCGCAGGGCGGCGCCAGCCTTGGGCTGCGCCCGTGCCGGGATTGGACGACAAACGACAGACAAAAGCAGGAGCCACTGGTATGGCGGGTAGCGTGAACAAGGTCATTCTGGTTGGCAATCTGGGGGCGGATCCCGAGATCCGCCGCACGCAGGATGGCCGTCCCATCGCCAATTTGCGCATTGCCACGTCCGAGACCTGGCGGGACCGCGGGTCGGGGGAGCGGCGCGAGCGCACCGAATGGCACCGGGTGGTGATCTTCAATGAAGGCCTTTGCAAGATTGCCGAGCAGTACCTGCGCAAGGGCGCGAAGGTTTACATCGAGGGCCAGCTGCAGACCCGCAAATGGCAGGACCAGAGCGGCCAGGAGCGCTTCTCCACCGAAGTGGTGCTGCAGGGCTTCAACTCGGCACTGACCATGCTGGACGGGCGCGGCGAAGGCGGCGGTGGAGGCGGTGGCGGCGCACTGCCGGATTACGGCTCGGGCGGCGGCTATGATGGTGGCTCCAGCGGTGGCGGCGGCTATGGCGGTGGTTCGGGCGGCGGCGGTTACGGTGGCGGCTCCGGTGGCGGCGGCGGTTATGGCGGTGGCTCCGGTGGTGCAGGCGGCGGCTATGGCGGCGGCATGGACGACGAGATCCCGTTCTGACGGAGCGTCGCGGAAACCTGCGGATGGCCGGGCCTGATGGCAGCCCTTGCAGAGCAATGCAGGGTCGCGCGAGAGCCGGGCATTCGTTTCAAACTGTTGTGAAGGTTGGGTTTCATTAACCATCTGGTTGCTGCTGGCAGGGTAGCTTTGCGCTCTGCCAGCGGAACAGTCTGCAGGGTCTGAACGTTCGGAAACCGGGCTCCATCTGCCGGTCCGGCGTTCCTGTGACACCGGTCACAGCGGCAAGATCTTATACCTGCGAGGCTTTGTGGACTGCCCCGGCATCATTGAGCGGATTGGCCCCGGGGGCGAGTGGCCGGTCCTCATCTGATTTCGAGCTTGAGGCCTTTTGAGACCATGCGTCATACGCTGCAGCCCGCACGTTTCCTCTCCACACTTCTGGCAAGCGCTGCCATTGCGTCCTTGACGCTGACTGCCAGCGTTCAGCCTGCCGATGCGTTTCTGGACCGGATTTTCGGCGGGCGCCCCGTGGAAGAGCCCCAGCCTGTTCAGCCGGCACCGGCGCCTGTGCTGGACAAGGCCGTGATCGCCGCCAATAAGGTCTCCGCTCCGAAATATTACACGTACAAGGCCGATCAGCTGGCGGCCTTCTCTCTGAAGGCGCTGGCAGCAAGCCCGCAGCCTGCCGCAGGGCAGATGCCCGGTGGTGCTGCGTCTGGCGGAACTGGCGCAGTCCTGCCTGTGTCCGCTCAGGCCGCTGCACCTCAAGCTGCGGCTGACCAGACCGGCAGCATCGTTTCGCCTGCCGGGGACGCGGCGGCTCTGGCCTTTGACGCGGCACGCCCGGCCTTTGCCGCGCTCAGTTTCAAGGCCTTGCCGGAAGTGGCCAAGGCGGCCGAAGCGTTCTATATGCAGGAGCCGCGTTTCGTCTGGGTCGAAAATGGTGCGCCCGGTGCCCGGTTTGCCGCGCTGAAGTCCGAGCTGGAGCGGGCAGGGGATTTCGGTCTGGATCCGGCCGATTACCGGGTCGAGGCGCCTGCGCTCACCGGCCTTGAGCCGGCCGCCCGCGATGCGGCTCTGGTGGATTTTGAGGTGAAGGCGTCCATCGCGGCGCTGACCTATGTGCTGGACGCGCGCCGTGGCCGGGTCGATCCGAACCGCATCTCCGGCTATCACGACCTGCCGCGCCACAAGGTGGACCTGATGGCCGAGGCGAAAGGACTGGCGGCTGCAGCCGATGCCGGGCAATACCTGCGCTCGCGCCAGTTGGCATCGCCCCAGTTCACCGCGCTGGTGGAAGAGCTGGCGCGGCTGAAGCGCGAGACCGCCGATATCCCGCAGGTGGTGATTGCGGCCGGCACGCTGCTGAAGCCGGGCAAGTCCAGCCCCGAGGTGAAGAATGTGGTCGCCGCCATCCGCCTGCGCGGCTCGGCGGCGCTGCTGGAGGCGCACAAGGATCTGCTCGACACCTATATGGGCGAGGAGCTTTACAGCGATGCCATCGCCGGTCTGGTCAAGGCCTATCAGGCCGAAGCCGGGCTCAATGCCGATGGCGTGGTGGGGGCGGGCACCATCCAGGCGCTGACGGGCGAAAGCAACGCCTCGAAGATCGCCAAGGTGGAACTGGCGCTGGAGCGGATGCGCTGGCTGCCGGAAAACCTGGGCGAGCGCCGCGTCTTCATCAACCAGCCGGCCTTCACGGTTGCCTATTTCGAGCCGGGCAAGGCGCCGCTGGAAATGCGCGCGGTCATCGGCAAGAAGTCGAACCAGACCAACTTCTTCTACGACACCATCGAGACGGTGGAATACAACCCCTATTGGGGCGTGCCCTATTCGATCATCGTCAATGAGAAGCTGTCGAAGCTGCAGCAGGATCCGGCGTGGCTCGACAAGGCCGGATATGAGGTGACGACGGCGGCGGGCAAACCGGTTTCCTCGGCCAGTGTCGACTGGCATGCGGTGGCGACCGGCAAGATGCGGGTCAACGTGCGCCAGCGCCCGGGCGATGACAATGCGCTTGGCGAGCTGAAGATCCTCTTCCCCAACAAGCACGCCATCTACATGCATGACACGCCGTCGCGCTCGCTGTTCAAGAAGGACATGCGCGCCTTCAGCCACGGCTGCGTGCGCCTTGCCGACCCGCGCGCCATGGCCGCCGCCGTGCTGGGCAAGACCGAGGCGCATGTGGCCAGCCGCATTGCCACGGGCAAGAACAACTCGGAAGACGTTGCCGGGAACATCCCGGTCTATATCGCCTATTTCACCGCCTGGCCGCAGACGGATGGCAGCATCGGCTATTTCGGCGATGTCTATGACCGCGACGCCTACCTGCAGAAAGCCCTCGAGGCCACCCGCAAGGCGCGGGGAACGGCGGAAAGCTGAGGTCTGAACGCATAAACCTGATGAAGGCGGCCCAACCGGGGCCGCCTTTTTTCTTGCGGGGCAGGGAAGGGGCGGCAAATTGCCGGGTGGACAGCGTCCATGCGCCCCCCAGGTGCCGTAACCGGGAGCGTTTGAGCCGCTGGCTTAGCGGGCCTTGGGCAGAGGTCCGCCGTGCGGTGCGAGAATGGTGTCCGCAAGGTTGGCACTCATAGCCATTCTTTCCATGCAATGCCGCAAGTATTCAGGGTCGCGGATCAATTCGACGGCCTGCGCATAGGCTTGCCCGGCCGTGTCGCCGTAGGCCTCGCGGGCGCGTGTCCATGCCGCAGCCGGAATCTCGCCCCAGCTGGATATCATCATCGAAAGGTCAATGATGTCCCGGCTGAGTACGGCCCTGTCTGCCCAGCGGTCGGCATTGGCCAGCAGTTTCTCCAGATACAAGTCGGTGCGGGCAAGAACCGGCACTCTCAGGTCCGGATCGAAAGCACCGTTCAGGGTGACACGCGCTTCCCGGATGATCTCGAACTTTATCTGCGCGCCGCCGCATTCAAATGCTGTGCGGATGCCATATTGATCCGTCTTCACCTCCCGCAGGGGGGTAATCTCAGCCTCCGGCCGGATCAGACCCGCAAGCCCTGCGCCAAAGACGGTTTGCCGGATCAGGCGGTAACCTTCCTGCGAGGCGCAGAGAAAATCGATGTCAACGCTTTCTCTGTATTCGCCGAGTTGCAGCACGATTGCGGTGCCGCCGCCAAAAAAGCACTGCGCACGGTGCATCAGTTCGCCGTTCAGCCCATGCAGGGCAGTCAGAATGGCCTGATGGTGCGGGCGCTTGAAGAGCCTTGCCATGCCAGCCTCAGGCAGCCAGCATGATGCCGTTGCCATAGCGTGCTGTCAGCAACGCAATCAGGCCGCGTTCGCCGTCCTCGAGAGCTTCCGTATCGACAAAACGCCAGTTGCGCTCGTAAAGATCAAAAGCCTCCTGTCCGTCCAGCACCGGATTTCCGGGACGGCTCCAGCAGAGCAGCCTGAGCTGCGGATAGTGGCTTGTCTCAATCTTCATGTCTGCCTCGCAGCGTCAAATATAGATCTCTTTCCCGGAAATATCCAGTGTGGGGCATTTGTTCAGCCGGACCGGCGGCGTGCTGCGCACATATGAGCCCTGCCGGCGCTGCCGCCTCCGTTCCATGCCCCGGTTCGCTGTCATTCCACCGTTGCGGACACCTCCCGCTGCGCCGCCTTGGCCCGGAAGTTCGGAGCATGTGCCGGGGCCTGTTATGGTCCTCAAACCTCTCAATCCGTCATCCCGGCCCCCGAGCGGGACCGGAGAGCCGGGCTGCTGATGGAGCGTGACGGGGGGCGGCTCACCGGTCCCGGATCTCTGCTGCGCTTCGTCCGGGATGATGATGGAGGGGAGGGGCTGACAGCTCTTTGGCTATTGCGTCCCTTACAGGTCCCGGCCCAAGTTTAGGATCTGGGGCCGGGACGGCGCGGAGTGTGGGGCGAGGAGGTCCCTTCTAACCCGCATTCGGATCGGCTGCCGTTATTGCTTGTGCTTTACGGACGAAAAGCGGTTTGCGAACGAAGGCCGCCATCACCGCCGCCAGCGGGCAGCCACCGCCGCCGGGCCACCTCCACCGGACCACCTCCACCGGGCCAGAAAACTCCCCACCGCGCCGCCCCGGCCTTGTGCCGGGGCCTGTTATGGTCCTCAACCCTCTCGTTGCGTCATCCCGGCCCCCGAGCCGGGACCGGAGAGCCGGGGTGCTGATGGGGCGTGACGGGAAACCCCTGTATATCGAAAGTCTGTCATTGTGATTGCGGGACGGAGGCCGTTAGACCCCTGGTCTTGAAGACCGTGAGCCGGCTCACCGGTCCCGGATCTCCGCTGCGCTTCCTCAAGGATGATGCTAGAGGGTAGGGGCTCAGGGTTTATCTTCCTGACACCTCTTTGGCTATTGCGTCCCTTACAGGTCCCGGCACGGGGGCCGGGACGGCGCGGAGTGTGAGTTGGGATTGGTGCCCACCTGACTTGCCCTAGTCTGCTTCTATGATTGCTTTTGCCACAGGCGGGACGCGGTTTGAGGGCTAAAGCCGCTACCTCCATCGGTACTTCTACCGCGCCGCACCAGCCTTATACCAATCAATTTTCTTCAAGTATCTCTGTAGACCTCATATTCGATAATATCAATTTATGTCTCTTTCAGCTTAATAATCCGGCAGGGATCGTACGACTCCATAGCTTTCCTAAAATGTTCTGCTTCTGGTATTTCACCGATTGCAATCTTCAGGCTGCCATCACAGTGCTTTACAGGTCGCACGCGCTCGAGAATGAAATCGAAGCCGTAACGTTTCTCGATTGCCAGCATACAAGCTTCGAAAGAAATGATAGAGTTACCCAAAGCATCCCACCGATCTGGCAGATTTTCCCGAAAGGCGTGAACGAATCTTTTATCTCCAGAGAGAAGTACTCGTCCATCAGGGCTATTAATAAGAATGGCAGCCAGAACTTGTTCGCCGCCATCGATCCCATCAATGTCGGACAGCTCTTGATAGGCCGCTGAACCGTAAATTTGATCGACATCATCTGGTATGATGTCTACTACGTCGATGATATTCTGTGTTCGCTGTATGAGTTCTTCGGGTGCTACACCTCCAAGCATCCGAGCTATTACTTTGTGATTGGACTTCGCACTGCTGGTTGCTACAAGCCGATAAGGTTGTGTTACCCCCAAAGCATCGACAGCCTCGAACCACAGATTGCAGCAGCAAAGCTTAAGAAATATGTCGCGGTCAAATAGTCCTATCACTATGACGTGCGTCCTAGAGCAGGCCGAGCTTCTCAAGGAATTCGACGCTGTCGTCGCGAAGCGCACACGGGTCGATATTTTCCCTGAGAGCATCCTTACATAAATCCGTAGCGCACTTATCATCATCTGTTGGAATGAGTTTCAGTGCGGCTTGGCCGAGAGCGAAAGGTTTCTTTCCATTGATCAGTGAGTTGTGAACGGCATTCAGGATTACGTACCCCGGTGCCATCCCATGTTCCTGTCCATACTGCTTAGCTTTATCTGCAAGCTTGGCAGCTATGGGCAGTCTGCCGCGGATATTGACCTCTTTTCCACCTGGTGCCAGCAGATGTGTGGCAAACTTGTTTGCTTCCTCTTCTTGCTGATCGCGATCATCACCGGATTTCACTTCTACGGTGTCGTCGACAATAGCTTGCCCCTCGTCTTCGGTTAGATGGCCTTTCGCCAAGTGGCCGATTTCATGCGCCAAGACGAATAGCAGCCAATCCGGATGAGGGACTTTCTTTGTTAGAATGATCGCAGGCCGTTCCCTGACGAACGTCACCATTCCCTCCATCTTTCTGCCTTGGACCGGCAGCGAAGGTAGATAGAGAACCGGAATTCCGTGTTCCCAGCACGCATTGAGAAGCATCGGGAGGTCGATCCAAGGCTTGTTTGAGCTCCGCAATACTTTTGCGCGGAATGTATCTGCTTCTTCAGGTAAGTGCGTGTAGGGCGTCTTGGTCGCCATGGCTATCAGACGCGCGCATGCCGTTGCCATACTGCGTGCAGCAGTTACTTTCTCGACGGAAGTGGCCGAACTCGTCTTGAAGCATGCAACTGGCAGCTGTTTTGTTGTCAGAAGACCTTCTGAACTGAGTTGAAGACCCGCATTTCGTGAAAGGAAGGTCTTGAGCTCCACAACACCCGAGCGGCTCTGGAAAGCGCAATCAATCCAGTCCGGGAGAACTTGTTTGAGAGACTTCCACTCAACACCAATTCCCGAGAGCTCCAAACGGAGATCACGTTCGCGTTGCTTAGCGTTTTGTGCAATGAGACTCAGTGCCTTTACCTCCATCAATAGCATTATCGTTACAGCTAGTGTTGACGATTGTGAAGGTGATATGTGTAGACCATAAAACATACGTTTTTGTGTCCGAAACACACCAAGCGGACACATGCATCGCCAAACTAAAAAAAAACCGCCCACCGTCTCCGGCAAGCGGGTTTTTTCGTTTTCAAAGCTCCCCCCTCAGCTGCACCCGCTCGTGGAACCACAGGTGTCGCACTTCAGGCAGGTGCCGTTGCGGACCATGGTGAAGTTGCCGCATTCGGAGCAGCTTTCGCCTTCGTAGCCTTTCATCCGGGCCTGGGCGATGCGCTCGGCGGCGGAGGAGGGGGCCGCTACCGGGGCAGGGGCGGTTTCGAGTTTGACGGCCAGTTCCGTGTTGCCCGAGCGGGCAAAGGCGGTGGCGACGGCGGAGGTCTGGGCGACAGTCTGGGCGATGGGGGCGCTTGCGGTCCCCTTTACGGCCGGAGCTGCACCATGAGCCGGACCCTGACCGGCGAGCGAGCCGGCCGGTTCGCCGCTGGCGGAGACGAGGCGGAAGCGCTCGGTCTGGCCGCGCACGAGGCCGTGGGAGACGACGCCCTGTTCGCCGCGCCCTTCGCTGGCGCCCGCGCTGATGCCGGTGTTGCCGATGGCTTCCGGCGGCACGTGGGCAAGGTCATGACGGCCGAGGTAAGAGACGGCGAGCTCGCGGAAGATGTAGTCGAGGATCGACGTGGCGTTCTTGATCGCCTCGTTGCCCTGCACCATGCCCGCCGGTTCAAAGCGGGTGAAGGTGAAGGCGTCGACATATTCCTCCAGCGGCACGCCATATTGCAGGCCGAGCGAGATGGCGATGGCGAAGTTGTTCATCAGGGAGCGGAAGGCGGCGCCTTCCTTGTGCATGTCGATGAAGATCTCGCCGAGGCGGCCATCCTGATATTCGCCGGTGGTGAGATACACCTTGTGGCCGCCGACGCGGGCCTTCTGGGTGTAGCCCTTGCGCCGGTCCGGCATCTTTTCGCGGGCACGGACGGTGCGCTCGATGATCCGCTCGACGATGCGCTCGGCGATGACTTCGGCCTTGGCGGCGGCGGGCTTTGCGGCGATCGCCTCGGCGGCCTCTTCCGCGTCCTCGTCCTCATCGGCGATGAGCTGCGAGTTCAGCGGCTGGGACAGCTTGGAGCCGTCGCGGTAGAGCGCATTGGCCTTCAGCGCCAGCCGCCAGGACAGCATGTAGGCTTCCTTGCAGTCGTCGACGGTCGCCTCGTTCGGCATGTTGATCGTCTTGGAAATGGCGCCGGAGATGAAGGGCTGGGCGGCGGCCATCATGCGGATGTGGCTTTCGACCGAAAGGTAGCGCTTGCCGGTCTTGCCGCAGGGGTTGGCGCAGTCGAAGACCGGGTAATGCTCCTTCTTCAGGAAGGGCGCGCCTTCCAGCGTCATGGCACCGCAGACGTGGATGTTGGCAGCTTCGATCTCGGCCTTGGAGAAGCCGAGGAACGGCAGCAGCTCGAAGGCCGGGTCGTTCATCTGCTCAGCCGTGACGCCAAGGGCGGTCAGCTGTTCATCGCCCAGCGTCCAGCGGTTGAAGACGAACTTGATGTCGAAGGCCGACTTCAGCGAGCCCTTGAGCTTGGCAAGGCTGTCCTCGGTGAAGCCCTTGGCCTTGAGGCTGGAGGGGTTGACGCCGGGCGCCTGATCCAGCGAGCCATGGCCGACGGCATAGGCCTCGATCTCGGCGATTTCGCTCGGCTTGTAGCCCAGCACCTCGAGGGCTTCGGGCACCGCGCGGTTGATGATCTTGAAATAGCCGCCGCCGGCCAGCTTCTTGAACTTCACCAGCGCAAAGTCGGGCTCGATGCCGGTGGTGTCGCAGTCCATCACCAGGCCGATGGTGCCGGTGGGGGCAATGACGGAGACCTGCGCATTGCGGTAGCCGTGCTTCTCGCCCAGCTCCAGGGCCCGGTCCCAGGCAAGCTTCGACCGCTCGATCAGCACCTTGTCGGGGCAGGAGGCATGGTCCAGCGGCACCGGATTGGTGGACAGCGCCTCGTAGCCCGCTGCCTCGCCATGGGCGGCGCGGCGGTGGTTGCGGATGACGCGCAGCATGTGGGCGGCGTTATCGCCATAGCCGGGGAAGGCGCCCAGCTCACCGGCCATTTCGGCGGAGGTGGCATAGGACACGCCGGTCATGATGGCCGACAGGGCACCGCAAAGGGCGCGGCCCGCATCGCTGTCATAGGGGATGCCGGAGGTCATCAGCAGGCCGCCGATGTTGGCATAGCCAAGGCCGAGGGTGCGGAAGCGGTAGGACAGCTCGGCGATTTCCTTGGACGGGAACTGCGCCATGAGCACGGAGATTTCCAGCACCACGGTCCACAGGCGCACCGCATGCTCATAGGCGTCCACGTCGAAGGAACGGTCCTCGCGGCGAAACTGCATCAGATTCAGGGACGCCAGATTGCAGGCCGTGTCGTCCAGGAACATGTATTCCGAGCAGGGGTTGGAGGCGCGGATCTCGCCCGAGGCCGGGCAGGTGTGCCAGTCGTTGATGGTGGTGTGATACTGGATGCCGGGATCGGCCGAGGCCCAGGCGGCATAGCCGATCTGCTCCCACAGCTCGCGCGCCTTCAGCGTCTTCATCACCTTGCCGTCCTTGCGGGCGGTCAGGTCCCAGGTGCCGTCATCCGTCACGGCCTTCAGGAAGCCGTCGGTGACGCGCACGGAGTTGTTGGAGTTCTGGCCGGCAACGGTCAGATAGGCTTCCGAATCCCAGTCGGTGTTGTAGGCGGGGAATTCGATGTTGGTGTAGCCCTGACGGGCGAACTGGATGACGCGGCGGATGTAGTTTTCCGGCACCATCATCTTCTTGGCAGCGCGGATTTCGCGCTTCAGGGCCGGGTTCTTGGCCGGGTCGAAGCAGTCGCCATTGTCCGCCTCGCAGTTGACGCAGGCCTTCATGATGGCGGTCAGGTGCTTCTGGCAGATCTTCGAGCCGGTGACGAGGGCGGCCACCTTCTGCTCTTCCTTGACCTTCCAGTTGATGTAGTCCTCGATGTCCGGATGGTCCACATCCACGACCACCATCTTGGCGGCGCGCCGGGTGGTGCCGCCGGACTTGATGGCGCCCGCCGCGCGGTCGCCGATCTTCAGGAAGCTCATCAGGCCGGAGGAGCGGCCGCCGCCGGACAGCTTTTCGCCCTCGCTGCGCAGGCGCGAGAAGTTGGAGCCGGTGCCCGAACCGTATTTGAACAGGCGCGCCTCACGCACCCACAGGTCCATGATGCCGTTCTCGTTGACGAGATCGTCCTCGACGGACTGGATGAAGCAGGCGTGCGGCTGCGGGTGCTCATAGGCGGTGGCGGACTTCACCAGCTCGCCGGTCTGGAAATCGACATAGAAGTGGCCCTGGCTGGGGCCGTCGATGCCATAGGCCCAGTGCAGGCCGGTGTTGAACCACTGCGGGCTGTTCGGCGCCACCTTCTGGGTCGCCAGCATGAAGCGCAGTTCGTCGTAGAAGGCCTGGGCATCGGCCTCGCCGTCGAAATAGCCGCCCTTCCAGCCCCAGTAGGTCCAGGTGCCGGCCAGACGGTCGAAGACCTGGCGTGCGTCGGTTTCAGAGCCGAAGCGCTCGCCCTCGGGCAGGGCTTCGAGAGCGGCCATGTCGGCCTCGCGGCGCCACAGCCAGGAGGGAACGGTGTTCTCTTCCACCGGCTTCAGGCGGGCCGGAACGCCGGCCTTGCGGAAATACTTCTGGGCGAGAATGTCGGAGGCGACCTGCGAGAACTGGGCCGGAACCTGAATGTCCGCGAGACGGAACACGACGGAGCCATCCGGATTGCGGATCTCGCTCGTGGTCGTGGTGAAGTCGATCTCAGCGTAAGGGGACTGTCCATCCTTGGTGTAACGCCGTTCAATCCGCATTCCCATGCCCCCTTCAACGTGCCGGCCCGGCAGGCGATCCGCCTTGCGTCAGGCCGCAAAAATCCGTTGCCCGGGCGCAGCCGCATCCCGGACGTTCAATAGTGCCGCTACCCTGTCAATCGAGGCCCGGTTCAGAGCCGGGCTCACTCTTTCAGTGAGGAATTCCCTGATCCTGCCACCCTGGTGGCCTGCCACTGGTGTTTCCGCATGCGGACGGCCAGAAGCCGGGTGCCGCGATGTCCAAGCTGCCAGCGCAACGGAAGGCGGCGCGCGGGAGGCCGCTGCCGCTGTCCCTGATGCTGCCGGAAACCGGTTCTACTGGGCGGAAACAGACGCCAGTCTGCCCGCCGGAACACTCATCGTGACGTTCCGGACATTAGTGTGAATCATCGGTTACCGTCAAGTTTGTGGAACTATCGCTTGTGTGTAAAAATTGGCCGGCAATCTAAATCTAGTAGCTCTTGTGGAAATCGGGGAGAGCGGGGGAAAGCCGTGATTTGATGCAGGTCATTGCAATTTTGCATCAAGTTGAAGCGCGCGACGGCCCCATGCGGGGATGATGCCAGCAATGCCTGCCATGTTGCTGATTGATGATGACAATTTGACGAAAAGGCCGCCACCGCATTTCAAGCGGGCTTAAGCGCGGCATGCGAGAAGAAGGGGGTTCATCTCCGGCAGGGGCCCTGATTTCATGTCCAACCATCATGCGGCCTATGGCCTGACCTTCGAGGAACTCGACGTGGTTGTCGTCGAGGATTCAAGGCAGATGCAGACCATTCTTCGCTCGATACTTCTAAGCTTCAAGGTCGAGCGGGTGCGGGTGTTCGATACGGTGGATGCGGCGCTGGAATCCATGCTCACCGAGCCGCCCAATCTCATCATCTCCGACTGGCGCATGGAACCGGCGACGGGCTACCAGATGTTGCGGCTGATCCGGCACAAGAACATGGCACCGCTCTGTTTTGTGCCGCTGCTGTTCGTCACCGCCCATGGCACGCGGGCATTTGTGGAGAAGGCCTTCCGGGCAGGGGCGCATCATCTGTTGGCCAAGCCCGTTTCGCCCTCCATGCTCCACGCCCGGCTGAACTGGCTGCTCAATGATGCAAGGGAGATGATCCCTGACAAGAACGGTTTTTACTCGATTGAAGGCGTTGGCCTTTTGCTGGAGCAGCAGGCGGACAAGATGAAGACGCTGGATGGAGCACGCGCCTATCACCAGCGGGCGACCCGCCGCTATCAGGAAGTGAAGGAGACGGTGGAGCACGTCTTCAACGAGGATGGCTCGAACGCCGCAGCGGCGCTTGATTCGCAGGCCGGACGCATGGCGGCCGTTGCCCGGACCGCCCCAAAGCCGGTGCAGAAGCCGAAGACGGACGAGCCGAAACCGCCGGTGCCGGGGCCGCGATTCGCTGCGCTGCGCAAGGCTCTGAGATAGCTGCAGCGCCAGGCGGCCGGTTTCCTGTTCCGGCGCTGCGGCGAAGCGGCGCAAAATGCCGCAGCCGTGTGGACGGGCCGGAGAATTCCGGCTACATGTTGCCGCAACATCGGGCTGCATTGGCAGCCAGTCCTTTTCGGGGGCGGCAGTTGGTCCGCCCGATTCGGAGCAGACAGCGGATGAAGACCCTTCTCCTGCAAATCTTCACCTGGTGGAACGGCCAGACCATGGGCACCCGGTTCTTCACCTGGCGCAAGGGCGAGCTTGTCGGTCAGGACGAGTTCGGCAACACCTATTACAAGGAGCGGGGCGGCAAGAAGCGCTGGGTCATCTATAATGGCCTTGCCGAAGCTTCGATGATCCCCCCGGGCTGGCATGGATGGATGCACCACCGCGTCGATACGCCGCCGACAGAAGAGAACTATCACGCCAAGTCCTGGCAGGCGCCGCATCACGGCAACCGCACCGGCACGCCGGAGGCTTACCGTCCCAAGGGCTCGATCCTGACCCCGGAAAAGCGCCCGGAAGTGACCGGCGACTATCAGGCCTGGACGCCTGGCCAGTAATTGGGCCAGTAATTGGGCCAGTAAGCCGCGCAGTGCTGCCTGAATTCGAAGAACCCGCTGGTGTGATCCGGCGGGTTTTTTGTTGTGCGGGGGGCGAGGCATGAGTTTGTCCGGACAGGCCGATGCCTCTGCGGCCACTCGCGGGGAAATGCCCAAAGCGCTTCAGCTTGTCATCCCCGCGCATGCGGGGATCCAGTATTCCCGGTCTTTGCCGTCATCTCCGCCGGGGTTACTAGATCCCGGTCTTGCCGCTGTGCGGCAAACCGGGATGACGGCGGAGGGGAGACGTGCACCTGACGGGTCCAGGCCCGGAAGCCGGGACGGCGTGGACGATGCAGAGGCTTCGCAAAAATTGTAAAGAACGCTGCATCCCCCCAAATAAAAAACCCGCCAGATTGCTCTGACGGGTTTCGATACGCCGTGAACGGCTTTCGCCGGACAAATGACGGGGATTACTCCTCGTCTTCGTCCAGATCTTCGGCAAACTCCTCGCCCGTGTCCGCCGGGGGCGGCGGCAGGACGGGGAGGGCGTCAACGCCGAGGCGCTTGTCGAGATAGGTGCCGCAGCGCAGCATCAGTTCCTCGACGCTGTTCTCGAAGAAGTGGTTCGCGCCGGGGATCGTCTCGTGATCGATGACGATGCCCTTCTGCGTCTTCAGCTTGTCGACGAGGTTCTGCACATCCTTCTGCGGCACCACCTTGTCGTTGTCGCCATGGATGAGCAGACCGGACGACGGGCAGGGGGCGAGGAAGGAGAAGTCGAAGAGGTTCGCCGGAGGGGCCACCGAGATGAAGCCTTCCACTTCCGGACGGCGCATCAGAAGCTGCATGCCGATCCAGGCGCCGAAGGAGAAGCCGGCAATCCAGCAGCCGCGCGCGTCGGGATGAACCGTCTGCACCCAGTCGAGGGCCGCGGCGGCATCCGAAAGCTCGCCCTGGCCGTGGTCGAAGGACCCCTGCGACCGGCCGACGCCACGGAAGTTGAAGCGCAGCACGGCAAAACCACGCTGGGCGAACATGTAATACAGCTGGTAGACGACCTGATTGTTCATCGTCCCGCCGAACTGCGGATGCGGATGCAGCACCAGTGCGATGGGCGCGTTCCGCTTTTTGGCGGGATGGAAACGGCCTTCCAGACGTCCGGCAGGGCCGTTGAAAATCACCTCGGGCATGAAGCGCGATGTCCTTTTCTCGTTTTCCGGGCCTTCTGGTCCGGAAAAAATGAGGAATTTGTACGTGGAATCCCTGAGCAGGAAACTTGACTCTGAGGTTCCGAGTTTCTAAAAGCTTCTTTAGAATGCTTCAAATTCGAATGCAGCCGCGTGAAGCGTGCCGGTTCGAATTCGGGCGCTTGGCGCACTTATCATCATGTGGGCGGGGAATTTCAAGTTTTCCGTTGACTTGACTTGAAAAAGAGGCGCTACCGGCCTTGTCCCAACGCCAGCAGGCGAAGAGGGCAAACCAGGCTGAATGGAGTTGGAACCGGGCCATGAACGGCGGAACCGAGCGGCTTTATCTGGATCACAACGCGAGCGCGCCGCTGCGCCCGCAGGCGCTTGCGCGCATGGTCGAGGTGCTGGGCGTCACGGGCAACCCGTCTTCGGTGCATGGGGAAGGGCGCAAGCTGCGCGGCATCGTCGAGGATGCGCGCGAGGCGCTGGCCGCCATGTGCGGCGTCAAGGCCCGCTCCGTCATTTTCACCAGCGGTGCGACGGAAGCCAACGTGCTGGCCCTCAGCCCGCGCTGGCAGGGCAATGACGGCCCGGTCTATCTGGACCGGCTGCTGATGTCCGCCGTTGAGCACCCGAGCGTGCGCGCGGGCGGGCGCTTTGCTGCGCGCGAGATTTCCCAGATCGCCACCGGCGAAAACGGCGTCCTGCGGCTTGATCATCTGGACGAGCTGCTGGCCGCTGGAGGCCCCGCGCTGGTGTCGGTGATGGCTGCCAACAACGAGACCGGCGTCATTCAGCCTCTGGCCGAAATCGGTGCCCGGGTGAAGGCCGCTGGCGGCATCTTCCATGTGGATGCCGTGCAGTTCGGTGGCCGCCTGCCGGTGGATATTGCCGGATGGCAGGCCGATGCGGTGAGCCTTTCGGCCCACAAGATGGGCGGCCCGCAGGGCATCGGCGCGCTTGTGCTGCGCACATCTGCGCTGGCGCCTGCGCCGCTGCTGATTGGTGGCGGGCAGGAACAGCACCGTCGTGCGGGCACGGAAAATGCCGCGGCCATTGCCGCTTTCGGTGCCATTGCGCGCGATGGCTCCACAATGCTTGAGGAATTTGCAAGTCTCGCAAGGCTTCAGGGGCTTCTCGAAGAGGGTTTGCGCCTTATATCTGGATCAACGGTGGTGTTTGGCGCGGATGCGCCCCGCCTTGCGAACACAACGTGTTTTGCCGTTCCGGGCGTTCCGTCCGAAATGGCGCTTATGGCTCTGGACCTCAACGGCATCGCCCTTTCCTCCGGCTCGGCTTGCTCCTCGGGCAAGGTCGGCGCGTCGCATGTGCTCACCGCCATGGGCGTTGCGGAGGATCTGGGACGCTGTGCGCTGCGGGTCAGCCTTGGCTGGACGACGCAGGAAGCGGACATTGCCCGCTTCCTGGAGGTCTGGGCCAGGGTGGCAGCCACGCTCAATCCTTCGGCAACCGGCAAGGCAGCCTGAAGATACGGCTTTGAAATTGCCCCGAACGGGGCCTGAAACCGCCCGCGGCCAGTTTTGTGCCGGCGGGCTGAACCTGAGATGACCCTGCCGCCGTAAAACGGGGGCAGGGAAGATGGACCGCCCCGCACTTGAGGGCGGCGGAATGGAGACAAAGACATGCCCGCTGTGCAGGAAACGATCGACCGGGTCAAAGCGATTGACGTCGACCAGTACAAATATGGCTTCGTCACCGACATCGAGTCGGAAACGGCGGCAAAGGGCCTTTCCGAGGAAACCGTGCGCTTCCTTTCGGCCAAGAAGAACGAGCCGGAGTGGATGACCGAGTGGCGCCTTGATGCGCTGCGCCGCTTCCAGACCATGGAAGAGCCCACCTGGGCCCGCGTCAGCTATCCGCCGATCGACCTGCAGGAGTTGTACTACTGGTCTGCGCCCAAGTCCGTTGAAGGGCCGAAGAGCCTTGACGAGGTGGACCCTGAGCTGCTGCGGACCTACGAAAAGCTGGGCATTCCGCTGCGCGAGCAGGAGATCCTTGCCGGCGTCGAGCCGAAGAACCGGGTTGCCGTGGATGCCGTGTTCGACAGCGTGTCCGTGGTCACGACCTTCAAGGACGAGCTGAAGAAGGCCGGCGTCATCTTCTGTTCCATCTCCGAAGCCCTGCGCGAATACCCGGACCTCGTCCGCAAGTATCTCGGCTCCGTGGTTCCGGTGACGGACAACTACTATGCGACGCTGAACTCGGCGGTCTTCTCCGACGGCTCCTTCGTCTATGTGCCGGAGGGCGTGCGCTGCCCGATGGAACTGTCCACCTACTTCCGCATCAACGAGAAGAACACCGGCCAGTTCGAGCGCACGCTGATCATCGCCGACAAGGGCGCCTATGTGTCCTATCTGGAAGGCTGCACCGCGCCGCAGCGCGACGAGAACCAGCTGCATGCGGCTGTCGTCGAGCTGATCGCGCTGGATGACGCGGAGATCAAGTATTCCACCGTCCAGAACTGGTTCCCCGGTGATAAGGACGGCAAGGGCGGCATCTACAACTTCGTCACCAAGCGTGGCGACTGCCGTGGCAAGAACTCCAAGATCTCCTGGACGCAGGTGGAAACCGGCTCGGCCATCACCTGGAAGTATCCGTCCTGCATCCTGCGCGGCGACAATTCGCGTGGCGAGTTCTATTCGATCGCCGTTTCCAACGGCTATCAGCAGGTCGACAGCGGCACCAAGATGATCCATCTCGGCAAGAACACGTCGAGCCGCATCATCTCCAAGGGCATTTCGGCCGGCAAGTCGCAGAACACCTACCGTGGTCTCGTCTCGGCGCACCGCAAGGCGTCCAATGCCCGCAACTTCACCCAGTGCGACAGCCTGCTGATCGGGCAGGACTGCGGCGCGCATACGGTGCCCTATATCGAGAGCAAGAACGCATCGGCCGTCTTCGAGCACGAGGCCACCACCTCGAAGATCTCCGACGACCAGATGTTCTACTGCCTCGCCCGCGGCCTTTCGCAGGAAGAGGCGGTCGCACTGATCGTCAACGGCTTCGTCAAGGACGTGATCCAGCAGCTGCCGATGGAATTCGCCGTCGAAGCCCAGAAACTGATCTCGATCAGCCTGGAAGGCAGCGTGGGGTAAAAACGTTTCGCCCCGTCATCCTCGGCACAAGCCCGGGGATGATGGAAGCAAGGCCTTGGCCAAACGCAATTGAACGCCGGATACAGGCAGACGCCCGCCATCCGGCTCCTGAGACTGATGACACACACCGGACCTTGAATCCGGACCGAAATGAGGACCATCTCAATGCTTGAGATCAAGAACCTGCACGCCCGCATCGCCGAAGACGGCACCGAGATCCTGCGCGGCATCGACCTGACCGTGAAGGCAGGTGAAATTCACGCCATCATGGGCCCGAACGGCTCCGGCAAGTCGACCCTGTCCTACATTCTGGCGGGCAAGGAAGACTATGAGGTCACCGAGGGCGAGATCCTGTTCAACGGTGAGAACCTGCTGGAAATGGAAGCCGACGAGCGTGCGGCTGCCGGTGTGTTCCTCGCCTTCCAGTATCCGATCGAGATCCCCGGCGTTGCCACGATGGAGTTCCTGAAGACGGCCCTCAACGCACAGCGCAAGGCGCGCGGCGAGGCCGAGCTGTCGGTTCCGGACTTCCTGAAGCTGGTCAAGGCCAGGGCGGCCGACCTCAACGTCACCATGGACATGCTGAAGCGTCCGCTCAACGTCGGATTCTCCGGCGGCGAGAAGAAGCGTTCGGAAATCCTGCAGATGGCGCTCTTGGAGCCCAAGCTCTGCGTGCTGGACGAGACGGACTCCGGCCTCGACATCGACGCCCTGCGCATCGTCTCGGAAGGCGTCAACAAGCTGCGCTCACCGGAGCGGGCGATGATCGTCATCACCCACTACCAGCGCCTGCTCGACCATATCGTGCCGGATGTCGTCCACGTTCTGTCCAAGGGCAAGATCGTCAAGACCGGCGGCAAGGAACTGGCGCTTGAGCTGGAGAAGAACGGCTACGCCGATTACGCCGGCGCGGCGGCCTGAGCCACGGGGAGTGACCATGACTGCGAACCTGCGTGTCGTCTCGACACAGGCCGAAACCGATCTTGAGGCGCATTTTGCTGCGCTCAAGGACGGTGGCGCCGATCTGATCAGCCTGCGGGAAGCCGCCTTCGCCCGTTTCCGGGCGACCGGCCTGCCGCACCGGCGGATCGAGGAGTGGAAGTACACGGACCTGCGCGCCTTCCTGAAGAGCTACGCTGCCCCGGCAGCCGCGGCTTCCCTGGATGCGGTCAAGGCGGCTCTCGCAGACGCCGAGACCTATGCGGAGCTGGAGCGCCTGCGCATCGTGCTCGCCAATGGCCGTCTTGTGGCCGAAGTGTCCGATCTTCCGAAGCTGGAAGCGGCTGGCGTTGAGGTTTCGAACTTCAACGAAGTTGTCAAGAATTCTGCGCAAGACCTTATTTCCAATCCGGAAATTGCCGGAGTTAATCCGGCACTTGAACTCAACACGGCGCTGCTGCAGGGCGGTGTGGTGCTGAAGGTCAAGGCGGGCACGGCCGTGGATCTGCCGGTCGAAATCGTGCATCTGGCGCTTGGTGGCGCGGTCTATTCCCGCGTGCGGACCGAACTGGCCAAGGGCGCGAGCCTGACCCTGCTGGAGAGCTTCGTCACCGCCGGTGAGGATGCCGTCGTCAACGCCGTCTCCGATCAGGTGCTGGCCGATGAAGCTGCACTGACCGTAACCCGCCTGATCGTGGGCTCGGGCCGTGCGCCGCACATCTCCACCGCCTTCTCGCATCTTGGTGCGAAGGCCGAGCTGAAGACGCTCGGCTTCATCGCCGGGACCGACTTTGCCCGCAACCAGTCCTACGTCACCTTTGCCGGTGAGCACTCCACGGCCAAGCTCTACGGCGTGACCATGGTGCGCGGCCAGCAACTGGGCGACCAGACGCTGGTGGTGGACCACGCGGTGCCGAACTGCGAGAGCCGGGAATTCTTCAAGACGGTGATCGACGCCGGTGCGAAGGGCGTCTATCAGGGCAAGATCATCGTGCGGCCGCACGCCCAGAAGACGGACGGCCGGATGATGACGCAGGCGCTGCTCCTGTCCGAAGATGCCGAGATGGCCAACAAGCCGGAACTCGAAATCTTCGCTGATGACGTGCAGTGCGCCCACGGCGCGACGAGCGGCCAGATCGATGAAGACCTGCTGTTCTACCTGCGCGCCCGCGGCATTCCGGAAGCGGAAGCCCGCACCCTGCTGGTCCTCGCCTTCCTGTCGGAAGCCATCGAGGAATTCGGCAGCGAGAGCGTGACCGAGCTGCTGGAGACCCGCGTGCGGGAGTGGCTGGCTATCGCCGGCTGACCGTAAGCTGCTGTTGATTGGAGAGAATGATGACCGCCAGCCAGACTGCTGCTGCCCCTGCCACCGGCTATGACGTTGCCGCCGTGCGCCGTGATTTCCCGATCCTGTCGCGGGAAGTCTACGGCAAGCCGCTCGTCTATCTGGACAATGGCGCTTCGGCGCAAAAGCCGCAGGCGGTCATCGATGCCATGGTGAAGGCCTATTCGCAGGAATATGCCAACGTGCACCGGGGCCTGCATTTCCTCTCCAACACGGCAACGGAGAATTACGAAGCCGCGCGCGAGACCGTGCGCCGCTTCCTCAATGCGGGGTCGGTGGACGAGATCGTCTTCACCCGCTCCACGACCGAGGCCATCAATCTCGTGTCCTACGGTCTTGGCCCGGACACGTTCGGCCCGGGCGATGAGATCGTCCTGTCGATCATGGAGCACCACTCCAACATCGTGCCCTGGCACTTCCACCGCGAGCGCAATGGCGCGGTGCTGAAGTGGGTCTATGTGCGCGAGGATGGCTCCTTCGATCTGGAGGCCTTCGAGGCGGCATTGAGCGAGCGTACCAAGCTTGTCGCCATCACCCAGATGTCCAACGTGCTGGGCACCGTGGTGCCGGTGAAGGACGTCTGCCGCATCGCCCATGCGCGCGGCATCAAGGTGCTGGTGGATGGCAGTCAGGCTGCCGTGCACATGCCCGTCGATGTGCGCGACATGGACTGCGACTACTATGTGCTGACCGGCCACAAGGTCTACGGCCCGACCGGCATCGGCGTGCTCTATGGCAAGCCGGAAGCGCTGGAGCGGCTGCGCCCGTTCTGCGGCGGCGGCGAGATGATCGCCGATGTGACCGAGGATATCGTCACCTACGCCAAGCCGCCGCACCGGTTTGAGGCAGGTACGCCGCCCATCGTGCAGGCGATCGGCCTTGCCGCTGCGCTCGACTACATGGACAGCCTCGGCCGCGAGAACATCGCCCGGCATGAGGCATCGCTGCTGGCCTATGCCACGGAGAAGCTTGCCGGTTTCAACTCCCTGCGCATCTTCGGTTCGGCGCCGGGCAAGGGCGCGATCATTTCCTTCGAGATGAAGGGTGCCCACGCGCATGACGTGGCCACCGTGCTGGACCGGGCAGGGGTCGCGGTACGTGCCGGCACCCATTGCGCCCAGCCGCTGCTGGCCCGCTATGGTGTTACCTCCACTTGCCGTGCCAGTTTCGGCCTTTATAACACCTTCGAGGAAGTGGACGCCCTTGCGGCGGCCCTACAGAAGGCGCAGGACTTCTTTGCCTGAGGATCGACCCATGAACGATAGTCCCGCTCACGTTTCCGCTGAGCCGGAAACCGCCGCCGGAAACACGGCCTCCGCCATTGCGCCTGATGAACTGGCGCGGATGACCGATGACATCATCGCGGCGCTGAAGACCGTCTATGATCCGGAAATCCCCTGCGACATCTATGAGCTTGGCCTCATCTACAAGGTCGATATCGAGGATGACCGCTCGGTGAAGGTGGACATGACGCTAACCGCGCCGGGCTGCCCGGTGGCCGGGGAAATGCCGGGCTGGGTGGAGAATGCCATCAGCGCGGTGCCCGGCATCGGCGCCGTGGACGTCAGCATGGTGTTTGACCCGCCGTGGACGCCGGACCGCATGTCCGAGGAAGCCCGCGTCGCGCTCAACTGGTATTGAGCGCGGGCAGGGGAGGCAGCCGGTTGGAAAGCTGAGCGGAATCCCCATATAATACCCACCGGTTTATTTGAAGGGGGCATCTCCCCCGCAAAGGAACAAGCCCATGGCACTGGCCCGCAAGATGCAGATCATGAAGGTGAGCCCGGCAGCCGCAGAGCGCGTGCGCGAACTGGTGGACGGCGCCGATGAGCCCAAGGCCGGCCTGCGCATCAGCATCAAGAAGGGCGGCTGCGCAGGCATGGAATATGCCATGTCCCTCGTGGACGGCGTCCAGCCGGGCGATGATGTGATCGAGGCGGATGGCGCGAAGGTCTTCATCGATCCGGCGGCGGTGCTCTATCTGATCGGCAGCGAGATGGATTTCGAAACGACGAAATTCCGCTCCGGCTTCGTCTTCCGCAATCCCAATGAAGTGTCTTCCTGCGGCTGCGGCGAATCCGTATCGCTGAAGGCGGCCGATCCGGCTGCGCTTTCCGCCTGACACGTCTTTCGCCTGACATCTCCGCCAGAATCTTCAGAAGGCAGATCCATGAGTTTCTTTGCCCGCCTGCGTGAGGCCGCCGGTCCGGACTGGACGGCCTATGTCGAGCATTCCTTTGTCCGCCAGATGCAGGACGGCACGCTGCCGCAACCGGCTTTCCGGCATTATCTGGTGCAGGACTATCTGTTCCTCATCCAGTTTGCCCGGGCCTATGCGCTGGCCATCTACAAGAGCCCGACGCTCGGCGACATGCGCCACGCGCTTGCCGGGGTGAAGGCCATTCTCGACATGGAGATGGATCTTCACGTCGAGCTGTGCGCCGGCTGGGGGCTTTCGCGCGAGGATCTGGAAAAGGCGCGGGAAGAGCGCCAGACCATGGCCTACACCCGCTTCGTGCTGGACGCAGGCGGGCAGGGGGATCTGCTGGATCTTCTCGTCGCGCTGGCCCCTTGCGTTCTGGGTTATGCCGAGATCGGCGCAAGGCTCGCAAAGACGCCGTCCGGCTCCGACCCGCAGAACCCTTATGCCCGCTGGATCAGTGAATACGCCAGTGAAGCCTATCAGGACGTCGCCGGCGGCTTTGCTGCCTGGATGGACCGTCTGGCGGCAGACTATGAGACGCCGGCACGCAAGGCCCGGCTGGAGCATCTGTTCCGGCAGGCCAGCGTTCTGGAGGCTGATTTCTGGCAGATGGGCCTGAACAGTGCCCGAACAGTGCCCGAACAGGGCGCGGTCCGCTAAGGGGGGTCAGGCGACGCGGCTGCCGTTCTGATGGGCCGCAAGCTCGTTGCTCTGCAGGCTGCGGACGGCATTGCGGCCGCTGTGCTTGGCGGCATAAAGCGCAGCGTCGGCGCGGCCGATGATCATCTGGCTCGTATCACCGCCTTCATACAGACTGACGCCGATCGACAGGGTCAGGCGGCCGAGATTTTCACCTGTCGAGCGCTTCACCAGTTCCTTGCCCATGACGGCCTTGCGGATCTGCTCTGCCACCTCCATGGCATCGTCGATCTGCGCCTCGGGCAGGATAATGGCGAATTCCTCGCCACCGTAGCGGCAAGCAATGTCCTGACCCTTGATGCTCTGCTTCACGGCCAGAGACACGAGCCGCAGAACCTGATCGCCGGTCTGATGACCAAACCGGTCATTGAAGCTCTTGAAGTGATCGATATCCGTCAGCAGCAGGGCAAAGCCTTCGCCGGTGCGTGAAGCCAGCTCGATCGCCCGGTCAATGGCAAGGTCGAAATGCCGCCGGTTGCTGAGTGTGGTCAGTTCATCGGTGAGGGATTCGTAGCGGATCGCCTCAAGGCTCTCCTTCAGCGAACGGATCTGCCGGTTCGATTCCAGCAGCTGACTTTCGAGATTGCGGTTGGCCGCAATGGCGGCATGGGTCGCCTTGACCATGGCCGAGGTCAAATCCCTCAGCCCTTCATCATTCAGCGCTTCATGCAGCTTGCCCAGAACATTGTCGAGGGCTCTCCCGAAGTCAGACGTCGCATCGGTGCTGATGCGGATCGCATCGACCAGGTCCTGCACCTCTTCGGCAACGCGTGTGCCCACCTCGTCAACCCGGTCACCAAGCCGGTTGGGAGACAGGAAGCGCGAATAGATCCGCTGCAGATCGTCGGCTGAGATCGATCCCTTCGTCGCGATCAGATCGTTGATCGCGCGATTGAGGGCCTGGTTGAAACCGGCTGCATATGTATACCAGGTTTCGTAATTGCGCGGGTGCGCAGGAATCACATTGCGTCGAATATACGAGAGCGCCGCTTCACCATAAGTGATGGTTCTCTTGAAATCCTCCGCATCTGCCATCCTGGCCCCCACCAAAAAAGAGCGCCACTTGCAAAGAGGCGCTTCGATATGTTGTAACACTAGTAGTATGTAATTTAACGCTGAGTTAAATTGCGCATAAATCTGGGGCGGTTGCCCTCCGTTCTACTGTATACAATGTTTCCGTTACGGCCAGAGATTGCCCTGTACGTTCCGGCTGCAGTTGGCGCAGGCTGCGTTGCCGCAGCAAAACGCCGCCGCACTGATCAGATGCGGCGGCGCTTCCACACCTGACTTCAGAACCTGGATCAGGACGCCTTTTTAGCGCGCGGATCCCGGAGCAGGAAAGCGGGAATGTGATCGCCGAGGCCGATAACCGGCTGGTCGTCATCCTGATGGCGGCCGCGGCGGTTGTTGCCACCGTTGCGGTCGCGCTGCGGCTGATTGCGGTTGCCGTCGCGGGGGTGCCGGTCGTTGCGCTCGCGGCCGGTGTCCTGCGGCTGTGCCTGCTGCGGGGCAATGCGCGGCTGCGGAGCATCTTCCGCCATCACGGCCGGCGCCGCATCCTGCACCTCGGCCGTCTCGCTCTTGCGCGGACGGCGTGTCCGGGTGCGGGCGGGTGCCTTGGTCTCGGCAACCTCTGCAGCTTCCTCGCGCGGGCTTTCGTCCGGCGCAGCCTCCTGGGTGCGGCTGCCGCCGCGGGGACGGCGGGCAGGGCGCTCGGCCTTGGCGCCACCGCCGGAGCGGGCGGCCTTGCGGCGCTCCTTGCGCTCGGCAATGGCAGCTTCAAAGTCCAGCGGCTCGCCCAGCCAGTCGATGCTCTTGCCGATCACCTTCTCGATGGCGCCCAGATACTTCTGGTCGTCGCCGTCAACCAGCGTATAGGCAACGCCGAGGCGTCCGGCGCGGCCCGTGCGGCCAATGCGGTGGACATAGTCTTCCGCATGGATCGGCACGTCGAAATTGAACACGTGGCTCACATCCGGAATGTCGAGACCACGGGCAGCCACGTCGCTGGCGACGAGCAGCTTCAGGTTCCCCTTGCGGAAATTGTCCAGCATGGTCATGCGGGTGCGCTGGTCCATGTCGCCATGCAGCGCGCCGACATTGAAGCCATGCCGCTCCAGCGAGCGGAACAGGGTGGCCACGTCCACCTTGCGGTTGCAGAAGACGATGGCGTTCTGCAGGTCTTCGGCCTGGGCGAGGAGATCGCGCAGGGTCTGGCGCTTCTCGTAATCCTCGCCGCCGGTCGCCACCAGATGCTGGGTGATGGTCGAGGACGTGGAGGAGCGTGTTGAAACTTCAACCTTGGCCGGGTTCTGCAGGAAGGTTTCCGTCAGGCGCTGAATTTCCGGCGGCATGGTGGCCGAGAAGAACAGGGTCTGGCGGGTGAAGGGGATCAGCTTGCAGATCCGCTCGATGTCCGGGATGAAGCCCATGTCGAGCATGCGGTCGGCTTCGTCGATCACGAGGATCTCAACGCCCTGCAGCAGCAGCTTGCCGCGCTCGACGTGATCCAGCAGACGGCCCGGTGTGGCGATCAGAACGTCGGCGCCGCGGTCAATCTTCTTGTCCTGCTCGCCGAAGGAAACACCACCGATCAGCAGGGCGACATTCAGCTTGTGGTTGACGCCATACCGCTCGAAATTCTCCTGAACCTGCGCCGCGAGTTCGCGCGTCGGTTCAAGGATCAGGGTGCGGGGCATACGTGCGCGGGCGCGGCCCTTTTCAAGAAGGGTGAGCATCGGCAGCGTGAAAGAGGCCGTCTTGCCGGTGCCGGTCTGGGCGATGCCCAGAACATCGCGCCGTTCCAGCACGTGGGGAATGGCGCCCTTCTGGATGGCGGTCGGTTCGTTGTAACCGGCAGCCGTAACCGCCTGAAGTACTTTCTCGCTGAGGCCGAGAGTGTCAAATGACATTGAGAACGAGGTCCGATTCTGGGTCGCTGTAGCTGGACGGACCCAAGCTCTGCCCGGGTCCGGAATTGGCGCCACCCTACAGTTAAAGGCCCTCTTGTCAATGTTTTCCTGAGGTTTTGACCCTGAAACGGCCCTGTTAATGCTAACAGCCGCCAGTTGGGAGCAAATCAGCAGGCACGCGGGTGCCTGCCTCTCATCGCAAATGCCGCAGCTTGACTTCGCCGTCAGCTTGAAACGGGCGCTTCACGCTCAGATGTCGAGGTCATGCGCGAATTCGGCGCGGTCCTGGATGAAGCGGAAGCGGGCTTCCGGCTTGTTGCCCATCAGCTGTTCGACAGTGTCGCTGGTGCCGGCCTCGTCGCCCGCCACCACCTGCACCTTCAACAGGGTGCGCTTGGAAGGATCCATGGTGGTTTCCTTCAGCTGACCCGGCAGCATTTCGCCAAGGCCCTTGAAGCGGCCGATCTCGACCTTGCTCTTGCCCTTGAAGACGGTGGCCATCAGCTCGTCCTTATGCTCGTCCGTGCGGGCATAGATGGTCTTGCCGCCCTGCGTCAGGCGGTAGAGCGGCGGCACGGCGAGATAGAGGTGGCCGTTGTGGATCAGCTCCGGCATCTCGCGGTAGAAGAAGGTGATCAGCAGCGAGGCGATATGCGCGCCGTCCACGTCGGCGTCGGTCATGATGATGACCTTCTCGTAGCGCAGGTCCGCATCCTTGTAGTGGGTGCGGGTGCCGCAGCCGAGCGCCTGGATCAGATCCGCCAGCTGCTGGTTGGCGACCAGCTTGTCGCGCCCGGCATTGGCAACGTTCAGGATCTTGCCGCGCAGGGGCAGCACGGCCTGATTGTTGCGGTTGCGCGCCTGTTTGGCGGAACCACCGGCCGAGTCACCCTCGACGATGAACAGCTCCGTGCCTTCCGACTGGTTGGCCGAACAATCCGCCAGCTTGCCCGGCAGGCGCAGCTTGCGCACGGCGGTCTTGCGGGCCACGTCCTTTTCCTGGCGGCGGCGCAGGCGTTCTTCTGCCCGGTCGATCACCCATTCCAGCAGCTTGTTGGCCTGGGTGGGGGAGGCGGTCAGCCAGTGGTCGAAGGCATCGCGCAGGGCATTTTCGGTGATGCGCGTTGCCTCGTTGGTGGCCAGCTTGTCCTTGGTCTGGCCGACAAACTCCGGCTCGCGGATGAAGACCGACAGCATGCCGGCGGCCGAGGTCATGATGTCTTCCGAGGTGAGGATCGCGGCCTTCTTGTTGCCGACGAGATCCGCATAGGCCTTGAGTCCGCGCAACAGCGCATAGCGCAGGCCCGCCTCATGCGTGCCGCCTTCCGGCGTCGTCACCGTGTTGCAGTAGGAGGACAGGAACCCGTCGCCCGCAAACCAGGTGACGGCCCATTCCACCGCGCCGTGCTTGCCGGGCTGGCCCAGCTTGCCGGCGAAGATGTCGTCGATGACCTTGCGCTCCTTGCCGAGCTTTTCGGAAAGGAAGTCCTTCAGGCCGCCGGGGAAGTGGAACACGGCTTCGGCCGGTGTCTTGTCCTTCTCGTCCAGAAGCGCCGGGTCGCAGTGCCAGCGGATCTCGACGCCGCCGAACAGATAGGCCTTGGAGCGGGCCATGCGCAAAAGGCGCGCCGGCTCGAACTTTGCTTCCTTGCCGAAGATCTGCCAGTCGGGCTTGAAACGCACCAGCGTGCCGCGCCGGTTCTGCACATCGCCGACGAGTTCCAGCGGCCCCACGGGCTTGCCGCGCTGGAAGACCTGACGGTAGAGCTTGCGCGCCCGCGCCACCTCGACCACCATTTCCTCCGACAGGGCGTTCACCACCGAGGAGCCCACGCCGTGCAGGCCGCCCGAGGCCTCGTAGACCTTGCTGTCGAACTTGCCGCCCGCATGCAGCGTCGTCATGATGATTTCGAGCGCGGACTTGTCCTTGAACTTGGGATGCGGATCGACCGGAATGCCGCGGCCATTGTCCGTGATGGTGATATAGCCATCGGCGCCAACGGCAACGTCGATCCAGGTGGCGTGTCCGGCCACCGCCTCGTCCATCGAGTTGTCGATGATTTCGGCAAAGAGGTGATGCAACGCCTTTTCATCGGTGCCGCCGATATACATGCCCGGACGGCGGCGGACCGGCTCAAGGCCTTCCAGCACCTCGATGTCGGCTGCCGTATAGTCCTCACCGGCGGCGGAACTGCGCTGCGGTGCGGGGCTTGCCGCTTCAGCCGGTGCTGTTGCGGCCGCTAGGACGGCGGGCGCGGGCGCAAGGGCTGCTTTGCTGGCCGCCTTGGGGGCTGCCTTTGCGGGCGCACTCCCTGCCGCTGCTGCTGATCCTGCGAAGAGATCCTCGTCTGCGCTCATGCCGTTTCCATGTTCCATAGTCTGTGGGGCAGGCCCTTGCGTGTGACGCAAATGGCCGTGCCGTGTGTCCGGTTCCCGTTGCCGGAGCCCGATTCGCTGCTGCCCGATTCGGCGCGATTGTCTCAGCCGCCAGCCTGCGGCGAAAGGGGAAAGCCCCGGAACCGCGCGGATTTCCAACGAAACGGCGCTTTTGAACGGTCTGGACAACCGAATGTCAACCGCTTTCGTCCAAGGTGTGTGCAAGGGCCGTCCGGCCCCGCGCCAGTCCCTGCCATGAAGCAGCAAGAGGAGCTGTGCAGCCGTGAATGGTTGCCCGGCTTGCTTTTTGGAAGGTGTGCTGGCGGCAGGACGCGGCAGAAACCTTGAGCTTTGCGGCGCTCAGGGTGGCGGGATTGAATAAAAAACAGACGCGAGTCTGTGGCGCCGCCGCAACAGTCAGACGCGATGTGATGCGCTATGACTTGTGGCGCCGGAATTGCCGCCGTTCAGCCACGATTGGGCTTCAACCCTTTGTGGCATGGAAGGGCAGAATGATCTTCAGCAAATTGCCGCCGCCCCCTTGGGGGAATGAGTGGCAGGCATGAAGAGCGAGGCAGTCAAGCGGGCATACGCATCAGTGTGTATGCCATTGGATCAGGGGTTTGGTGTGCGCGTTATCTTTGCGTTGAACAGGACAGGGAATGACGGGATGACATCCCGAGTCTGTCTTTACAGCGGTGAAACGCATTCCTCTTTCCTTGGTTCCATCTCCCGCAGATTTTTTTCGCATGGTGCCGCAGCTGCCAGCTCAAATACCGGCGGCCGGAACGCTGCTGGCCCAAATGCTGCCGGAATGCCGGGGTATTTTTCTCTCCATCGAATTCACACAGGGCCAGCGCCGCACGGCGCCACGGGCATGGCGGTCAGGCTGGCTGCCAGCCGCGTTGCAGCTTTGGCCGGAAAAGGTGCGCCAGTCCGCACCAAGGTGAGATCCAGAGTCATGCGTATCTTGCGGAATCTCGTCCAGATAGCCGGTCTGCAGCTCATGCTGCTGGTGCCTGCTCATGCCTTTGACGGAACACCGGCCAGCAACGAGCAGATCACGCCGGAGCGCATGACTGCCAGCGAGGCGCTGCGCCTTGGCGCCAGGAAATACTATTCCGGCGACAAGCAGGCAGCGCTTGATTCCCTGCGCTACGCGGCCGAGAACGGCCAGCCGATGGCTGCCTGGAAGCTGGGCCAGATGTATGCGGCCGGTGACGGTGTTGCCGAGGACGACTACAAGGCTTTCGAATATTACAATCAGGTCGTCAGCCTCTATGGCGACGAAAGCCCCACCTCTCCGCAGGCACCTTTCGTCTCCAGCGCCTTCGTGGCGCTTGGCAAATACTACCTGACCGGCATCAAGAACACGCAGGTCAAGGCCAATCCGGCCCGTGCCCGCCAGATCTTCACCCACGCCGCCTCGTATTTCGGCGATGCGGAAGCCCAGTATGAACTGGGTCAGATCTACCGCGAGAACAACGACCTGATGGCCGTGCGCTGGTTCAACCTTGCGGCCCTCAAGGGCCATATCGGGGCGCAGGCGCTGCTGGGCGAGACCCTGTTCAACCTGGCCGACTCGCTGGAAAACCGCGAACGCGGGCTGATGTGGATGACCATTGCCCGCGCCCATGCGGCTGAAGAGGGCGTTGGCGATCTGGGCTGGGTCGTCGACATGCAGGAGCGGTATTTCTCGCTGGCAAGTGAGGATATCCGCCGCTCCGCCGCCCGCCGTGCCGATGCCTGGATGGCCAAGCATGAGCCGATGCGCGCGCCTTCTGCCGAAGCGCTCAGCGCATCGACGCTGCGGTAACATCTCTTTGCATCACGTGGAAATTGACGCCTGTGGCCCGCGCCGCAGGCGTTTTGCTATTCAGCCACGGGAAGGGCATCCGACGCATCACGCCTTGAAATTGCTCAAACGCCGCACGGGCTTATGCCAATTTCCGATGAGCCAAGCTCATTGGACGTTGGCATAAGCCAGATCCGTGGGCTCGCCGGTTTCAGGCGCCGGGGCTTCAACCGAAGGGCAGGGGGCCTTGCTCACGTCCCAGGAGGTCACGTTCTGTGACATCACGCATTGGGCGATGACGCCGCGCAGGCAAATCACATCGCCCACGTGATAGTCCTGACTGTTGGCCTTGCAGATGCAGTTGACCTTCGGCTTCTCGCCGGCCCCCGCAGGAGCCGGGAGAGTTGCCGTGATCAGGGCGGGGATCAGTGCCGATAGCAGAGCCCCGGGGATCAGGCGCAAGGTCTTCATGGCTTGAGCGTAGCACGGGAGGCGCGGTCTTCAAGCCGCAAGGGCACTGATTACGGTAATCTCACCCGGATGGCGACGGCTCACCAGCCGTTTACACGCGGCCACCAGCCCGTCACGGCGTCGTTTTTGATCATGTTGGTAGCCTTCATAGGCCGTCGCCGTCATGCTGGCGTGGCTGGGCAGAACCCGGAGCCGCGAGCCGGCCGGATAGGCCGAAAGATCCACCGGCGAGCCGACGAGGCTCGTCACATATCAGGCGGCGAGGTCGACCCAGACCGGCACATGGTCGGAGGGCTTTTCCCAGCCGCGCACATGGGCGTCGATGCCGCAGCCGCGCATCAGGTCGCTTGCCTGCGGCGACAGCAGGATGTGGTCGATGCGGATGCCGTTGTTCCGCTGCCAGGCGCCCGCCTGATAATCCCAGAAAGTGTAGGTTTCGGCGGCGTCCGTCGAGGCGCGCACGGCTTCGGTGAAGCCGAGATTGACAAGGCTGCGGAAGCGGTTGCGGCTCTCGGGCTGGAACAGGGCATCGCCCAGCCAATCCTGCGGATTGCGCGCATCCTTCGGCTCGGGGATGACGTTGTAGTCGCCCAGCAGCAGGAACGGCGTTTCCTCGGCAAGGCGCGTGCGGGCATGGGCGGTCAGCCGGTCCATCCAGCGCAGCTTGTAGGGGAATTTTTCCGTGCCCAGCGGGTTGCCGTTGGGAAGGTACAGGCAGCCGACGCGCAGCGCCCCGCCGTCTGTCGAAACGGTTGCTTCGATGTAGCGGGCCTGCTCGTCGCTGTCATCGCCCGGCAGGCCGCGCTGGATGTCCTCCAGTGGCTGGCGGGAGAGGATCGCAACACCGTTGAAGCCCTTCTGCCCGTGGGTGGCGACGTGATAGCCCAGTTCCTCGAAAGGCGCGGAAGGGAAGGCCTCGTCCACCGACTTGATTTCCTGAAAGCAGGCAATATCGGGCTTTGCCTCGGAAAGCCATTGCAGCGCCGTGTCGATGCGGGCCTTGACCCCGTTGATGTTCCAGGTGGCGATCTTCATCCCCGCAGCCCGTCCTTCTGCCGATCTCATGTTTTCCGGCTGACAGTGTTAGCAGGCACGTGGGGGGATGGCCAGAGAGGGGGGATTGGCAGCAGGTGGATTGCAAGGAAATGCTGGTGCGAGTGGGCAACTTGCCTTGCTCCAGCTCTTCCATCGTCATCCCGGCCGAAGCGAAGCGGAGAGCCGGGACCGGTGAGCCAAGGCCTTCCGGATATGGTTCGCGGCACAAACAACAACCACCCCGGCTCACCGGTCCCGGATCGCGCGGCGCGCGTCCGGGATGACGATGGAGAGGTATTGTAAACACTTGGCGCATCCAGCGCGAAACTGCGCCGGACTGTGCCTCAGATCGTAAAACTCGTGCCGCAGCCGCAGCCGGCGACGGCGTTGGGATTGCGGATCTGGAAGGACTGGCCCATCAGGTCGTCGATGAAGTCGATTTCCGAGCCTTCCATGTACTGGAGGGAGACCGAATCGACCAGAACCGTGGCGCCCTCGCGCTCGATCACCAGATCATCCTCCTCGCGGGCGGTGACCACGTCATACTTGTACTGAAGACCCGAGCAGCCGCCGCCTTCGACGCTGACGCGCAGCATGGAGCCGGGCGTTTCACCGGAGAGAATCTTTGCAACACGGCGGGCGGCGCGGGCGCTCAGGGTGACCGGGGTGGCGGCTTCCAGGGTGTCTGTGCTCATGAAATCGGCTTCCCTTGGGGTGCGGCGCTGGATTTCTGCAGGAAAATGGCCATATCCAGCCATTCACAGGGTGTCATCACAGTTGCGCCTTGTCTTGACTAATAGGTATGTACGCATTGGGCCTGCGTCAATTGCAGAAGCGCAAGGTCAGGAATGCCGTCCGGTACGGTCTGCTTGCAGGTGGGGTGATTTGAATGACAGTAGCGAGCCTTGGTTATGGGGCGCAGGCACGGGCCGTCTATGCACAGGACCCGGCACAGACGCAGGGGCGTCTTCACCCCGAGCCGGAGAGCCCGACGCGCACGCCCTTCCAGCGCGACCGGGACCGCATCATTCATTCCACCGCCTTCCGCCGCCTGAAGCACAAGACGCAGGTTTTCGTCTATCACGAGGGCGATCACTACCGCACGCGTCTGACCCACACGATCGAGGTGTCGCAGATCGCCCGCGCGCTCGCCCGCGCCCTGAGGCTCGATGAGGATCTGGCCGAATGCCTGGCGCTCGCCCATGATCTCGGCCACACGCCCTTCGGACATGAGGGCGAGGATGTGATGCATGAGTGCATGGCCCCTTACGGCGGCTTTGACCACAATGCCCAGTCCCTGCGCGTCGTCACCTCGCTGGAACACCGCTATGCCGAATGGGACGGGCTGAACCTCAGCTGGGAAACGCTGGAAGGCCTTGTGAAGCACAACGGCCCGCTGGTGGATGCCTCCGGCGCGCCGCTTGGCAAGTTCAAGGACAGCGTGCTGCCCTTCGCCATCCGCACCTATTCGGACAAGCAGGATCTGCGCCTCGACAGCTGGCCGAGCGCAGAGGCGCAGGCCGCCGCCATTGCCGATGACATTGCCTATGACGCCCATGATCTGGATGACGGGCTGCGGGCGCGGCTGTTCAACATTCAGGACATCGCCGAAGTGCCGTTCCTGGCGGATATCCTGCAGGAAGTCGATAGCCGCTATCCGGGGCTGGACGAGCCGCGGCGTATCCATGAGATCGTCCGCCGCCAGATCACCCGCATGGTGGAAGACGTGATCCGCGAGGGCATCCGCCGCCTGCGCGAGCTGCAGCCGAAAAGCGCCGAGGACATCCGCAGGGCAGGGCATGCGGTGGTGGACTTCTCCGCCGAAATGAGCAAAGCCGAGAAGGAAGTGAAGCGCTTCCTCTTTGCCCGCATGTACCGGCATCCGGATGTGCTGTCGGTGCGCAAGCTGGTGGCGCGGATCACGCGTGAGCTCTTTGCCCATTACATGGCCACACCGGCCGACATGCCGCGCGAATGGGCGGCTGGGGCTGCTGACCTTGCACCGGAAGCGAGGGCGCGGCGCGTGTGCGACTTCATCGCCGGCATGACCGACCGCTATGCCATCGAGGAACACCGCCGCCTGTTTGACGATACACCGGATTTGGGCTAGGCCCGCCGCCAGACATGCCCCAGGGTGAAACCGGGGCGCTCAAGCCATTCCTTTTCAAGACAAGCCAGATTGGCCATACGATGAACATCTTCGCTGAATTCACCACCCGGGTGCAGGCTGCCGTCAAGGCGCTCGATCTTCCCAGCCCCTTGAGCGATCAGGATCTTGCCCGCATCACCGTGGAAAGCCCGCGCGATCCGGCCCATGGCGACCTTGCCACCAATGCGGCCATGGTTCTGTCCAAACCGCTCGGCATGAAGCCGCGCGATCTGGCCGACCAGATTTCCGCAGCTCTTGCCAAGGATTCCGAAGTTGCAGAGGTCAGCGTTGCCGGACCCGGCTTCATCAACCTGCGTGTCCAGCCCGTGGTGTGGCAGCGGATTCTGGGTGCTGTCGTCAGCGGCGGCCTTGACTTCGGCCGCTCCGCACTGGGCGGCGGCGCCAAGGTCAACGTGGAGTATGTTTCGGCCAACCCGACGGGCCCGATGCACGTGGGCCACACGCGCGGCGCGGTCTTCGGCGATGCGCTGGCCAACCTGCTGGCCTATGCCGGCTATGAGGTGACCCGCGAATACTACATCAACGACGCAGGCTCGCAGATCGACACGCTCGCCCGCAGCGCCTTCCTGCGCTACCGCGAGGCTCTGGGCGAGGAGATCGGCGAGATTCCGGCTGGCCTCTATCCGGGCGACTATCTGAAGCCGGTGGGCGAGGAACTGGCCAAGGCTCATGGCAAGGCGCTGCTCGACATGGGCGAGGACGCCGCTCTGCCCATCGTCAAGGAAGCGGCGATTTCGGGCATGATGGAACTGATCCGCGGTGATCTGAAGCTCCTCAACGTGCATCACGATGTGTTCTTCTCCGAGCGCACCCTGCATGAGCGCAGCGAAGGCGGAGAATCGCCCATCGACCGGATGCTGGACGTGCTTCGCGGCCGTGATCTCGTCTATGAGGGAACCCTGCCGCCGCCGAAGGGCCAGCTGCCGGAGGACTGGGAGGACCGCGAGCAGACCCTGTTCCGCGCCACCGGTTTTGGCGATGACATCGACCGCCCGCTGAAGAAGTCCGACGGCTCCTACACCTACTTTGCCGCCGACGTTGCCTATTTCCTGTCGAAATACGAGCGCGGCTTCAAAGAGATGGTCTATGTGCTGGGCGCCGACCACGGCGGCTATGTGAAGCGTCTGGAAGCGGTCGGCAAGGCCATCTCCGGCGGCTCGTCCGAGGTGATTGTGCGCCTGTGCCAGCTGGTGAAGCTGTTCCGCGCGGGCGAGCCCGTGCGCATGTCCAAGCGTGCCGGCGATTTCGTCACCCTGCGCGATGTGGTGGAAGAAGTGGGCCGCGATCCGGTGCGCTTCATGATGCTGTTCCGCAAGAATGACGCGCCGCTCGACTTCGATTTCCAGAAGGTGACGGAACAGTCGAAGGACAATCCCGTCTTCTACGTTCAGTATGGCCATGCCCGCTGCTGCTCTGTGCTGCGGCAGGCGGCTGAGGAGCTGAAGGGACAGGATTTGTCGGACGCTGCGCTGGCCGCGGTGAGCTACGAAGGCCTGAGTGATTCTGGCGAACTGGAGCTGATCGGCAAGCTGGCGATGTGGCCGAAGATGGTTGATGCCGCAGCCGAAGCGCATGAGCCGCACAGAATCGCGTTTTTCCTGCACGATTTGGCAAGTTCCTTGCATGCGCACTGGAACCGTGGCAAGGAAATGCCGCAATTACGTTTTATTAACCCTGAAAATACAGAGTTGACTCTCGCGCGTCTTGCTCTTGTGAGGGCAGTATCTTTGGTTCTTGCTTCTGGGCTTGCAATTCTTGGAGTCGACGCCCCCCAGGAAATGCGCTGAGGCAGGAGAGCGTGTCCGGCCGGGTGATCCCGGATAGCCAGTTGGCCTGGCCGGATGCCATCGGTGGAACGCAACACGAATATGTCTCAACGCTCTGACTTTCCCAGATCCGATTCTTTCCGTGAGGCAGATGCTGCCGCACGGCATACGGACGATCAGCTGGGCGCTGAGGATCCGCTGGTTCAGCTGGCGCGCATCGTCAACCGCAACCGTCCCGCATCTTCAGAAGCTGGCGGCGATTACTTCGCAGCGCTGGATCAGGATGATCTGCTGCGGGAGCAGGCGGGGCAGCCCCCGGTTTCCCAGCCCGCCGGCTACGGCGTTGACGAGAGCCAGGGCGCTTACGGCCAGCCGGAGAGCTATGCTGGCGAAGAGGCCTATTCCGGCGCCGGATCCTATGCGGATGAGCCGTACGAAGCCTATCCGGACCAGCCGGACTATGGCGCTCCGGCCGTGGCCCTGCCTGAAGACTTCCATCTGGAAGACCCCTATGGCACTCCCCGCAGCGAGGAGAGCGGCTATCCTGAGGTCGTGTCGCAGCCTTTCGTGACGCCGGATCTGCGCAGCGGCGGTGATCCCTTGCGCTATGAAGAGGCAGAGCCGGCGCAGTATGCCCCGTCAGTGGAGAGCTATGGCTTGCGCGGCTCGTCCGGCCTTCAGTTGGACGAGGATGCCTTCGCCTCTTCGCTGGCTGCCGGTGAGGGCGGCTATTACGCTGGCGAGAGCGCTGAGGACGAGGCTGTTGCCGGTCTGCGTCCGGGCCTGAACCTGTCTCTCGATCCGGAAGAGCTCGCAGGCTATCCGGAGGATGATGCCGCCATGACCGGCGGCGAGGTTTACGCAAGTCAGTCTTATGGCGCATCGGCCTATGCTGACGAGGGCTACGCAGACGATGGCGCTTACCCGGCAGAAGAAGCCTATACGGAACAGGCTTATCCCGCTGAGGACTACGCTGGCAGTCTGACGGCGGCTGGCAGCCGGTATGACGCCGGGGATCAGGGTGCGTTGCGCGGGTCGCTGGACCGGGGAAGCGGTTTTGATTTTGCTGCCAGCCTGGAGCAGGGGCTGGAGGATGAGCTGCAGGGCGCCTTCGAGGCAGGGCTTCAGGAACAGGGCCGCGTTCAGCCGGCCTCTTCCTTCGCTGGATATGGCGAGGAGAAGCCTGCTCCTTCCGCTCATGGCCCGGAGGGGGGATCCATGGCGGCAAGTCTTTCGGCCGCTCTTGCCGGGTCGCTGGTGTCTGCGCTGAGCGAAGAGGTTTCTCCGGCCGGGGCAAAATCTGCGGAACGGACCTTCAAGCCGCGCGCAACACCCCAGATGCCGCAGGCCAAGGCCGAGCCTTCGAACAAGGCCGCCAGTGCGCCGTCCTACGGAGGCTATGACCCCGAGGCCCTGGCTGCGGCGCCCCAGCCGAGCAAGGCGGCGACCGCTGCGGTTCCCTTTGTGCCGGATGCCACGCAGCCCTGGCCATCGCTGGCGTCCGATGCAGCCGTGCGCAGCGCAAAGGAGGCTTCGGCCAGCTTTGCCGAGCTTGATGATCTCGTCGGGTCCCTGTTCAAGGATGAAAGACTGCAGCGGGGCAATGAGCCGGAGCGCAAGTCCTCCGGCCTTGATCCTGCCGATATCGATGACATGGCCTGGCCGGACGCCTTGCGCAATCTTCCGCGGGATGCAGGTCCTGTCGAGGATGACCTGTCTGAGGGCGAGATTGCCGATATCTTTGCCCAGAGCCGTCCGCAGGCCCAACAGCTGCCGCTGCTGTATGATGAGGACGAGGCACCGCCCCCTCCCGGTGGCTATGACCTTGATGCGGTGGCCCGTGCGATGCAGGAAAGCGATCCGACGCTTGCGGGCGCCGGTATCCTTCCGCCCCATTCCGCCTATGAAGAGCAGGCGGCTCCGCATGCCGGCAACAGCCGCCGCGGCCTGAAGATTGCCGCCGCCGTGCTTGGCGTTGCCGTTGCCGGAGGGGCTGCCTTCGCGCTGCTCGGATCAGGCGGCTCGTCGGTGCCGGATGGCCCGCCGCAGGTGATTGCAGGGCTCGAAGAGCCGCTGAAGACCTATCCTGAACCGGCCGAAAGCGGTGCCAGCCAGCCCGCCAAACTCATCTATGACCGTGTTGGCGGAGAGCCGGCCGATGGTGAGCGCATGGTCGTGCAGGACAGCCCGGAGCCGGCCGAACTTCCCCCCGCACCGGTGGATGGTTCTGCATCGGATCTGACGCCGGGGGCACCGAAGCGGGTGCGCACGCTCGTGGTGCGGCCCGACGGCACGATTATCAACGGCGCTTCGAGCGCTGATACGGCCGGGGCAGGGACAGTACGGACCGTTTCGCCGACGCCGGTTGCGCAGACCCCGGCACTGGAAACGCCGGGCATGCCCGGCGCAGCTGGTGCACTGGCTCCGGTTGCGGCCCTGACGCCAGCGCCGGGCGCCGAGGAGGCCGCAGGGCCTCTGACGCCGGTAACGCCGGAAGAACAGCGGGCTGCGGATGCGATTTTCAACGGTGCAACACCGCGGGTGAAGCCGGGTCCGGGAGCGCAGGTTGCTGCGGTTCAGCCGCAGCCGGTTCCGGCCCAGCCTTCCACGCCGCAGCCTGTCAATTCCGGACCGCTCAACCTGACTCAGCCGGCGGCACCCCAGTCCGTTGCGGCTCAGCCCGCGCAGCAGGCGCAGGCCACCGCTCCGGCCGCGTCTTCGATTGCGCCGGGCACCTATGTGGTGCAGGTGACGTCTCAGCGCAGCCAGGAACAGGCGCAGACCGCCTACGCCGCCCTTCAGCGCCGCTACCCGTCGGTGCTGGGCGGGCAGACGCCGGTGATCGAGCCGATCGAGATCGAAGGCCGCGGCACGTTCTACCGCGTGCGCATTCCGGCCGGGTCCAAGGACGCAGCCGACGCGCTCTGCGGCAGCCTGCAGTCCGCCGGCGGCGATTGCTTCGTCCGCCGCAACTGAGACGGACAGCTAGAGACAAAAAACGCCGGTCACGTGACTGGCGTTTTTCTTTTAAGAGTAATGCCTTACATCAATGCCTTCACAAGGTGCGGCAAGCTGCGCTCCAGCCGGTAGTCGATGGAGGAGTGGTTGTCCGGGAACTCCTCATAGACATGCGCCACGCCCCTTGCGGTCAGCGTCTGGTGCAGACGGCGGGCGCCGTAGAGGAGATTGTACTGGTCCACATCGCCGCAATCGATCCACAGCGCCTTGAGGCTTGCAAGTGCGTCCAGGTGCTGCGTGACGATCTGGGCCGGGTCATGTGCCAGCCAGTTGGCCCAGCGTTCGGGGATGAGCTCGCATGTGCCGGAAGTGACCGGCAGGCGGATGCCGCAGAAACTGTCCGGGTCCGGATCATAGCTGGCGGCCATGGCGAGAGACATCAGCACATGCATGTCGGCGCCGGAGAACTTCGGTCCTGTCTCGAAGTCGGTGATGAAACGCTCCACCGAGCCGCCCTTGCGTGCGAGCGTGCGCAGCACGTTGGGCATGTCGGGCAGGTAGCACAGCTCGAAACCCATGTCGCCGGAATGACAGGCGGCCGCCGACCACACATCCGCGTGCCGCATGGCATGCATGATGGCGCCATAGCCGCCGGAAGACTTGCCGAAAAGCCCGCGCTTGCCCTTGCCGCCGCAGCCGAAGCGGCCCTCGACCGCCTCCAGCATCGGGCCGGTGAGATATTGCGCCCACAGGCCCATGGCGGCCGAATCGACATACTGGTTGCCGCCCAGCCGGGTGAAGCAATCGGGCATGGCAATGACAACCGGGGGCATGGTGCCATCTTCGATCATTCGGTCCAGCCGCTCGGGCAGGTTCTCGCCAAAATTCTTCCAGGCGGCATGGCCGGGGCCCGATCCGGTGAAGCCAGCAAGATCGACGAGAAGCGGAAGCCCCTTGCCATCATGGCCGTGGGGCACGTAGACGATGACCTCGCGCTCTGCCGGATCGCCCAGGAGATTGGCTGCCAGCAGGGGGCTTGCGACCGTGAGGCTGTGAAGACTTCCCTTGGGTGTGTCGTGGCGCTTGCGCATGATGGCATCCTGTGATTGGCACATGGGTCTCAGGGCATGTTTATGAGCCAGGCGCACAGAGGGTGCAAATCAGCCCTTTGTGCGGCCTGACAGATCCGGGCGGTTCCTGTGGAAGGACGCCCGCAAAGGTGTTTGATGACGAAGGCATTCATCACGGGCTGTGCGGGGTTGGAACTTTCGCAGGATGAGCGCGCCTTTCTGGCTGCCGAAGACCCGTGGGGGCTCATTCTCTTCCGCCGCAACTGCGAGAGCCGCGAGCAGATCGGGGCGCTGACAGCCGCCTTCCGTGAGGCAGTTGGCCGCAGCGATGCGCCCGTGCTGATCGACCAGGAAGGCGGGCGGGTGCAGCGCCTGCGCCCGCCGCTCGCCCCGTCCTATCCGCCTGCGCGCCGCTTCGGAGCGCTTTATGAGCAGGACCGGGAGAAGGGCCTGCGCGCCGCTTTTCTCGGCGCGCGGCTGATCGCCCATGATCTGGCCGAACTCGGCATCACCGTGGACTGCATGCCGGTGCTGGACGTGCTGTTCCCGCAGACCGTGGATGCCATCGGCGACCGGGCCTATGCGGATGAGCCGGAGACGGTGGCAGCGCTCGCCTGCGCAGCCTGTGACGGCCTGCTGGCAGGCGGAGTGCTGCCGGTGATCAAGCATCTTCCCGGCCACGGGCGGGCTGAAGTCGACAGCCATCTGGAGCTGCCTCGTGTGCGGGCGCCGCGCTCTGATCTGGAAGCGGTGGACATGCTGCCGTTCCGCAAGCTGGCGGATCTGCCGCTGGGCATGACCTGTCATCTGCTGTTCGAGGATATCGATCCGGATCATCCGGCCACCCAGTCGAAGATCATCATTGAAGAGGTCATCCGCCGTCAGATCGGCTTTGACGGCGTGTTGATGAGTGACGATCTTTCCATGGAGGCTCTGGGCGGCAATATTGGCAGCCGGGCTGCGAAATCCTTTGCTGCGGGCTGCGATCTTGCGCTTCACTGCAACGGGGATCTCAAAGAGATGCGGCAGGTGGCGGCAGTTGCGCCGGTGCTGCAAGGCGGCAGCCTTGACCGCTGCGCGCGGGCCCTTGCCGCGCGCCGGATGCCGGAAACGGGCTTTGATACGCTTGCGGTGCGGGCGGAAATGGATGAACTGCTGGGCGGTGCGGGGCTTGCCTGAATTTGTGTGGCCCGGAACCAGCGCGTGAAGGAAACGGCAGATGGTGACACAGCCGGACTTTCTGGAAGGCCCGCCCATCGACAGCGAGCGGGCGGTGTCCGATCCGCAGCTTGTCGTGGATGTGGACGGCTTTGAAGGCCCGCTCGACCTGCTGCTGACGCTGGCACGCGGTCAGAAGGTGGATCTCACCCGCATTTCCATTCTGGCGCTGGTGGAGCAGTATCTTGCCTTCGTTTCCGAGGCTCACAAGATGCGGCTGGAGCTGGCGGCCGACTATCTGGTGATGGCGGCCTGGCTCGCCTATCTGAAGTCGCGCCTGCTGATCCCCGAGCAGAAGAACGAGGATGAGCCGACGGGCGAGGAACTGGCCGCAGCGCTTGCCTTCCGCCTGCAGCGGCTGGAGGCGATGCGCAATGCGGCAGCTGCGCTGATGGCCCGCAACCGGCTGGGCCGGGATGTGTTTGCCCGCGGCGCGCCGCAGCAGCTCGCCGTGCAGCGCAAGAGCATCTGGACGGCGACCATCTACGAGCTTCTGACCGCCTATGCGGCGCAGCGTCAGCGCCAGTCGGTCACCCACGTGCGGGTGCGGCTCAGGACCGTGTGGTCACTGCAGGAGGCGCGCGAAATCCTCACGCGCCTTGTCGGCAGCATGGCGGACTGGGCGCCGATCAATTCCTATCTGATGGACTATCTGATGGACGATCAGGAACGGGCGACCGTGCTCGCCAGCACGTTCTCCGCCAGCCTCGAAATGGTCCGTGAGGGACATATCGAGCTGCGCCAGTCCGGCCCGTTCGAGCCGGTCTATATCAGAAAACGGCAGGAGGGTTCCCGCGATGGCGGATGAGATCGACCGGGATGGCCTGCGCATGGTGGAGGCGCTGCTCTTTGCCTCTGCCGAGCCGCTGGCGCGGGACGACATTGCCGCCCGGCTGCCGCAGGGCATGGATGTGGATGGGCTCCTGTCCGAGCTGAAGCGCCATTATGCCATGCGCGGCGTCAATCTGGTGCGGGTGGCCGGAAAGTGGGCCTTCCGCACCGCCGAGGATCTGGCCTATCTGCTGCAGCGCGAGGCGGTGGAACAGCGCAAGCTGTCGCGGGCGGCGCTGGAAACCCTCGCCATTATCGCCTATCACCAGCCGGTGACCCGCGCCGAGGTGGAAGAAATCCGCGGCGTTTCGACCAACAAGGGCACGCTGGACGTGCTGATGGAAACCGGCTGGATCCGCATGCGCGGCCGCCGCAGGACACCGGGCCGCCCGGTCACCTACGGCACCACGGATGCCTTTCTCGACCATTTCGGGCTGGAGGTCATCGGCGATCTGCCGGGCCTTGAGGAGCTGAAGGGGGCAGGGCTGCTCGACAGTGCCATCCCGGCCAGCTTCCATGTGCCGATGCCTGACGATTCGGATGCCCTTGCCCCGGATGAAGATCCGCTGGAGACAGGGGAACTGTTCGATTTCGAGGAGCTTGAAGAAGAGGAACCGCAGCAATGAGCGCAACCGCCCTGAAGGAACGGCCCGAAAGCGGCGATACCCCCGGCTGGGGGGCTCGCGGCACGGCGGGGGCGGCTTTCGCAGCTGGTCTGGCCTTCGAGAATGTCTTTCATTCCTATGATGGCGTGCCGACGCTGCATGGTGTCAGCCTCAGCATCGAGCCGGGCGAAATTCTCTGCCTTCTGGGGCATTCGGGCTGCGGCAAGACAACGCTGATGCGCATTGCGGCCGGTGTCGAGCCGCAAACGTCCGGCCGCGTGCTGATCAATGGCGAGGAAGTTGCCGGGCCATCCCGCTTCCTGCCGCCGGAAAAGCGCGGTGTCGGCCTGATGTTCCAGGATTATGCGCTGTTTCCGCATCTGACCAACCTTGAAAACGTGATGTTCGGCCTGACGCAGTTGAGCCGGGATGCGGCCCGCTCGGTCGCCGGGCAGATGCTGGCGCGGGTGGGGCTGGCGGGCTACGCGGATGATTATCCCCATTCTTTGTCCGGCGGCGAGCAGCAGCGCGTGGCGCTGGCCCGCGCGATTGCACCGCGCCCCGGCATCCTGCTGATGGATGAGCCGTTTTCGGGCCTTGACCGGCGCCTGCGCGACGATGTGCGGGAGGAAACCCTGATGATCCTGCGCGAGACGCGGGCGACCTGCATCATGGTGACCCACGACCCGGAAGAGGCGATGCGCATGGGCGACCGGATCGCCCTCATGCGGCGCGGACGGCTGGTGCAGTTCGGCACGGCGCGGGAGCTTTATCTCCAGCCCACAAGCCGGTTTGCGGCCCGTTTCTTCTCCGAGGTCAATGAACTGGAGGGCGTGGCCACGGCAGACGGGCTGGACTGTGCCCTGGGCCGGCTGGCGCTGGAGCCGGAGCGCTGCTTGCCTGCCGGCACGAAACTGGACATCTGCGTACGCCCGGAAGGCGTGATTCTTTCCGGCGCAGAGGGCAAAGGCTGCAAGGGGCGCATTCTCAGCCGCCGCTTCATCGGCATGGCAGATCTGGTGCTTGTGGACGTGGAAGGACTGTCCCAGCCCCTGAAGGCGCGGTTGCGCGGTGATGAGGGCCTTACTGCAGGTTCCGATGTGAGTGTGGAGCTTGATCCACGGGATGTACTTGCCTTTGCCAAAGAGGCCGTAACCGACTAGAAGGAGCTTGCGGGGCCGTGTTCCGGGTCCCACATCTATCGGGCGCGGCGCTTCCTGGAAAAGCGTCCTGCGCCAGGGGCAAGGGTGCACGAGGGCAGGGCATTGCGTATCTGACCCATATTGGGAGTTCAGGGAATGAGTATTGGTATCTGGCAGCTGCTGATCATCGCAGTGATCGTCATCCTGCTCTTCGGGCGTGGCAAGATCTCCGACCTGATGGGCGACGTCGCCAAAGGCATCAAGAGCTTCAAGAAGGGCATGGCTGAGGACGACACGGCCGAGAAGGCTCCCGAAGCGTCCAAGACCATCGAACATAAGCCGGCCGATCCGGTTGCTGCCGACAAGGTACAGGACCAGTCCAAGGCTGGCTGATCCGTCAGTCGCTTTGTCGCTAGGGATGGCGGTTATTCATGTTCGATATCGGATGGGCTGAACTTATGGTGATTGCCTGCGTGGCGATCATTGTCGTTGGCCCGAAAGACCTGCCGCGGATGCTGCGGACCTTCGGTCAGATCGTCGGCAAGGCGCGGCGTATGGCGAACGAGTTCCAGTCGACCTTCAATGATGCCATCCGCGAGGCTGAGCGTCAGGCCGACATCGACGACATGCGCAAGGCGGCCGACGCTGCTGCCAACTTCAATCCTCTGGGGGACCTGAAGAAGTCGATTGAAGGGGACAGTGCGGCCGGCAAGGAAGCCGCCTCTCCGGCTCCAGCGACTGATGCAGCGGCACCCGTTTCGCCGCCGGTGCCCGTTTCCGCCGCCAGCTCGACGGAAGACCAGCCGCTGGCGGTGCCCGTGACGGGGCCTCAACCGCCCGAACCCGTGGTTGAGCCCAAGTCTGAGCCTGCTCCAGCCGCTCCGGCCACCCCCGCAGAAGCACAGGCTGCACCCGCTTCCCAGGACAAGACAGCATGAGCCAGGACGACATCGACGCCTCCAAGGCGCCGCTCATCGAGCACCTGATCGAGCTGCGCTCCCGCCTGCTGAAGTCGGTCATCGCCTTCATCATCATGTTTGTCGTGTGCTTTTACTTCGCGACGGACATCTACAACATCCTGACGGTGCCCTATCTGAAGGCAGTGGGATCGGCCAAGCCTGTGGAGATGATCTTCACGGCGCCGCAGGAGTGGTTCTTCACCCAGATGAAGCTGGCGCTGTTCGGCGCCCTGTTCCTGGCGTTTCCGGTGATTGCCTCGCAGATCTACATGTTCGTGGCGCCGGGGCTCTACAAGAACGAGCGGCGGGCCTTCCTGCCGTTCCTGGCGGCCACGCCCGTCCTGTTCCTGATGGGGGCATGCCTCGTCTATTTCTTCGTCATGCCGATGGCGATGGGCTTCTTCCTGTCGATGGAGCAGACGGGCGGCGAGGGCAAGGTGGCCATCCAGCATCTGGCCAAGGTGAGTGAATATCTCGGTCTCATCATGACCCTGATCTTCGCCTTCGGCCTCGTGTTCCAGCTGCCGGTGGTTCTGACGCTGCTGGGCCGCTCCGGCTTCCTGACGTCGCAGACGCTCAAGGAAAAGCGGAAATATGCGATCGTGGTGGGTTTCATCGCGGCCGCCGTTTTGACCCCGCCCGATCCCATCAGTCAGATCGGCCTTGCGGTCCCGACCTTGCTTCTCTACGAAGTGTCCATTCTTTCGGTGCGGATGATCGAGCGCAAGCGGGCCGAAAAGGAAAAGGAAGACGCGGCGGAGTGAACCGCCTCCAGCCTTCCTTGCCTTTGCCCCTTCCGCCGGTCTGTCCGGGCCGCTTTTCCTGTCTTTCAGCGGAAGCCTGACATGTTCGACATCAAGTGGATCCGGGACAATCCCGACGCCTTCGACGCAGCCCTCGCACGCCGTGGCCTCGACAAGGCATCCGCCCGTCTCATCGCCCTCGACGATGCGCGCCGCAGCCACATCGCCCGCCTGCAGGAAGCCCAGGAGCGCCGCAATGCGGCCTCCAAGGAAATCGGCAAGGCCAAGGCCACGAAGGATGAGGCAGCGGCCCAGGCGCTGATCGATGAAGTCGCCAAGATCAAGACCTTCATTCAGGAGGGCGAGGAAGAAGAGCGCCGCCTGAACGAGGCGCTCGACAAGGCGCTCTGCGTCATCCCCAACCTGCCGCTGGACGAAGTGCCCTATGGCGAGGATGAAAGCGGCAACGTTGTCTACCGCACCTGGGGTGAGAAGCCGGAGCTGAGCCTTGGCTTTGCGCCGAAGGAGCATTACGAGCTGGGCGAGGCCAACGGCGGCATGGACTTTGCCGTTGCGGCCAAGCTGTCGGGCGCGCGTTTCGTTGTCCTCAAGGGCCAGCTGGCGCGGCTTGAACGGGCGCTCGGCCAGTTCATGATCGACCTGCACACGACCCAGAACGGCTACACCGAAGTGTCGCCGCCGCTGCTCGTCAATTCCGAAACCCTCTATGGCACCGGCAACCTGCCGAAGTTCGAGGAAGACCTCTTCAAGGCCGGTGACAACCACTATCTGGTGCCCACTGCTGAAGTGCCGCTGACCAATCTGGTGGCGGGCGAGATCCTGACGGAAGACATGCTGCCGCTGCGCGTCACGGCGCTGACCTATTGCTTCCGTTCGGAAGCCGGTTCGGCCGGCCGCGATACGCGCGGCATGCTGCGCCAGCACCAGTTCCAGAAATGTGAGCTGGTGTCGGTGACAACGCCCGAAACCTCGCTGGACGAGCTGGAGCGGATGCTGGGTTGCGCCGAGATGGTGCTGCAGAAGCTTGGCCTGCATTACCGCGTCATGACCCTGTGCACCGGCGACATGGGCTTCGGCTCGCAGAAGACCTATGACATCGAGGTCTGGCTGCCGGGACAGAACACCTACCGCGAAATCTCGTCCTGCTCTGTCTGCGGCGACTTCCAGGCCCGCCGCATGAGTGCGCGCCTGCGCCCGTCCGATCCGGCGGCCAAGGGCCTGCGCTACGTGCATACGCTCAACGGCTCGGGTCTTGCTGTCGGCCGCACGATGATTGCGGTGATGGAGAACTACCAGAACGCCGATGGCAGCATCACGGTGCCGGAGGTTCTGCGCCCCTATATGGGCGGCCTCGAAAAGATCGGGTGAGCCATGCGCATTCTCATCACCAATGATGATGGCATCCATTCTCCGGGGCTCTATGCCTTGGAGCGGATTGCGAAGACCCTGTCCGACGATGTCTGGATCGTCGCGCCGGAAACCGACCAGAGCGGCGTTGCCCATTCGCTGACCTTGTCCGAGCCGCTGCGCCTGCGCCAGGTGAACGACCGGCACTTTGCCCTGCGCGGCACGCCGACGGACTGTGTCATCATGGGGGCCCGCAAGGTGCTGCCAGATATGCCGGATCTCATTCTCTCCGGCATCAACCGGGGTGAGAATGTCGCCGATGACGTGACCTATTCGGGCACTGTTGCAGGCGCCATGGAAGGGGCCATCCTCGGCATTCCCTCGATTGCCGTCTCGCAGGCCTATGGCTACGGGCAGGGGCGCAACCCGGACTATTCCACGGCGGAAACGCATGGCCCGGCGCTGTTCCGCAAGCTGCTGGACTTCAGGCTGCCGCGTTACACGCTTTTGAACGTCAACTTCCCCGCCTGTCCGGCGGATCAGGTGGCGGGCGTGCGGGTGACCGTGCAGGGCCATCACGAGCAGACGGGCCTGATGGTGGATGAGCGCGTTGATGCGCGCGGCTTCCCGTATTTCTGGCTTGGCTTTACCGCCCGCACGCATGATCCTGTCGGCAACAGCGATCTCAACGCACTCAATGCCAATTGCATCTCCGTGACGCCGCTGCGCCTGGATCTGACCGCGCATGATCTGGTCGGGCTGGTGGCAGAGCATCTGGCCTGATTGCGGGATGCAACGAGGGGCATGAAAGGGGTGGGGCATGCCGCAGGTGTTCGACACCGGTCCGGAATCGGTCACACAGGATGAGTCGGAGGCCCGTGCGGCGCTGGTTCTGTCCCTGCGCCGCCGCGGACTGAACGACAGGCGTGTGCTCTCCGCCATCGAACGGGTGCCGCGCCGGCTGTTCCTCTCTGCCCGCCACCACCGCTTTGCCTATGAGGATTCGCTGCTGCCGATCGAATGCGGTCAGGTGGTCAGTGCGCCGTCGATGGTGGCCAGGATGGTGCAGCTTCTGGAGATTGCGCCAAACCACCGGGTGCTGGAGATCGGCACCGGATCAGGCTACCAGACTGCGATTCTCTCCCATCTGAGCCAATATGTCTTCACCGCAGACCGCTACCAGACGCTGATCAATCTGGCCCGCCAGCGCATTGCTGCGCTGAAGATCCAGAATGTCGAGTTTCATCATGCCGATGGGCTGACGGGTCTGCGCGAGAGAGCCCCCTATGACCGGATCATCCTGACAGGTTCGGTTCCGGCCATCCCTGATTCTGTGCGCCTGCAGCTTGCGCCGGATGGCATTCTTCTCGCCCCGGTCGGCCCTGCGGGACAGCAGCAGGATCTGATGTGCATGCGCAAGGTGGATGGTGAATACCAGAGCAGCAAAGTTGGCGAAGTCCGGCTGGTCTCCTTGCGCGATGGGATCGCACAGGTGCTCTAAACGCCCGCAAATCAAGGGGTTTACCTTTTGTTGATGCGGCGTTTAGGCTTTGTCAACCTTACTCGCTTCTAATGATTGCCAGTGGTTTTCAACTGTGGATCAGAGTAGGGCGATGGCAAATCCGATGCGTGAGTATCGCAGCTCCCTGCGTTTGCGGGTCGCAGCAATCTGTGTACTGGCTTCTGTAGGCGCCGGGTGCAGCGGCAGCATGGAGCGCTTCGCTGACGGCCCCATTTACACCGGCAGCACGCCTAATCAGCGTTCGATCCTTGCAAATTCCGGCGGTGGCCAGCCGACCTATCAGGACGTGGTGGCCGGGCGTGGCAGCAATAATGGGGGCTTGCCTGCTTCCGGCGGCTCGCCCCGCACGACAGGTTCGGTTTCCGGTTCGTCGCTGCCGCCGCTGGCGCAATCTTCCGGTTCTCCGGCGCCGCAGCCGGTTGCTGCTGCTCCGGCACCTGCCCAGCCCGTGGCTGCTCTTTCGCAGGCGCAGGGCGAGCGGTCCTGGCGCGGCTGGTCAAGTGCGGGCGGGACCCGCGTGACCGCACGCCAGAACGAATCCGTGGCTTCCATGGGCCAGCGCTTCGGCGTTCCTGCCGATGCCATCGCGGCCGTCAACGGGATCGACAAGAACGCCCCGCTGCAGGCCGGGCAGACCGTGCTGATTCCCACCTATTCCACGGCAGGCGTTTCGGCTCCGCAGGCAACGCTGCCGCCCGCCGGCGGGGCTCCTGCAACGACCGGGACCATTGCGCCTGCTCCGCAGCAGCTCGCTGCCGTGTCAGCGCCGGACCGCAAGCCGGCGGGTGTCCGTCAGGCCGCAAATGCTCCGGCCCCGGCCAAACCGGTGACCCGCACGAACGAGCCGAAGCCGGCTGCCCCGATCGCCGCCCTGCGTGAGGTGCAGCCGTCCAGCCTGCCGGCCAATGACAAGCCGGCCATAGAGGCTCTGAATTCTGCCGCCGGTGAAGGCAAGCCGGTGCAGACCGCGTCCATCGACCCGGACGAGGCCGTAGGCGGGCCGATGTTCCGCTGGCCGGTGCGTGGCCGCATCATTTCCGAATTCGGCTCCAAGCCGGGCGGCGCGCGCAATGACGGTATCAATCTGGCGGTGCCGGAAGGCACGCCGGTGAAGGCCGCCGGTGATGGTTCGGTCATCTATGCCGGAAATGAGCTGCAGGGCTTCGGCAATCTGGTTCTGATCCGCCACGCGGATGGCTGGGTTTCTGCCTATGCCCACAACAGCGAGATCCTGGTCAAGCGCGGTGACGAGGTGCAGCGCGGTCAGGTGATCAGCAAGGCGGGTGCCACCGGCAACGTGACCCAGCCGCAGGTGCATTTCGAGCTGCGTCAGGGCAACCGTCCGGTGGATCCGACGCGCTATCTGCCCAAGGGCTGACCGGCGCTTCGGATAAGCTCAATGAAGAACAAGGCCCGGAAAGCATGTGCTCTCCGGGCCTTGTTGATTCTGTGCCGCAGTTGCCTCAGGACAATGGTTTGCCGAGGCGCCCTGCCAGATCCTGGATATACTGGAAGGCAACGCGGCCCGAACGTCCGCCCCGGGTGGTGGACCATTCGAGAGCCTCTGCCCGCAGCGTTGCGGCATCGATCTCCAGCCCGAAATGGCGCACATAGCCGCCGACCATCTCCAGATAGTCGTCCTGGCTGCAGTTGTGGAAGCCGAGCCACAGGCCGAAACGGTCGGACAGGGAGACCTTTTCCTCCACCGCTTCGGCCGGATTGATCGCGGTCGAGCGCTCGTTCTCGATCATGTCGCGCGGCAGCAGGTGGCGGCGGTTGGAGGTGGCGTAGAAGATGACATTCTCGGGCCGGCCCTCGATGCCTCCTTCCAGAACCGCCTTCAGCGACTTGTAGGACGTATCATCGTGATCGAAGCTCAGGTCGTCGCAGAAGATGATGAACCGGTGCGGGGCGCCCTTGATGATCTTCATCAGGGCGGGCAGGGTGTCGATATCCTCACGGTGGATCTCGATCAGCTTCAGCGCGGGCACGCCGCCGTCAGAATTGATCGCCCCGTGAACGGCCTTAACCAGCGACGATTTGCCCATGCCTCTGGCGCCCCACAGCAGGGCGTTGTTGGCCGGAAGCCCCTTGGCAAAGCGCATGGTGTTTTCAAAGAGGAGATCCCGCACGCGCGAGACGGCGCACAGAAGGTCCAGGTCCACCCGGTTGACCTTCGGCACGGGCGACAGTTCGCCAGGGTGAGGCTGCCAGACAAAAGCGTCTGCAGCGGCAAAGTCCGGGGCAGACGGCTCAGCGGGAACAGCCCGGGCGATGAGGCTGATCAGTGTGTCTAGCTTTGCCGACAGCAACTGGAAGTCCGGGTTGATTTGTGGAAAATCTTTGGCGCCTTGGGTCATCTTGCAGGTGTAACTCGCGGTCTGAGTGCCTATATGGCGCGAGGAAACGCGTCTTCGTCAGGCTTAGCATGTGGGGAAGGGGGCCGAAATGCCGGTTTTGGCTGGATCGGTACGCTCAATATTGCAGCATGGCTTGAATTGCGGGGCTCCCTCGGTATAGTCCGCGCAATCTGATGAAGGCGAAACCAGAAATAAACTGGTGGTGCCATCCGCCAATGGTGAGAATCGCCCTTCTGCGAGGAGAGCTTGATGTTGATTACCCCTGCCTATGCCCAGACCGGTGCCGGTGGCCCCGATTTCCTGATCCAGATGCTGCCCTTCGTGGCCATCTTTGCCATCATGTATTTCCTCATCATCCGCCCGCAGCGTCAGCGGGTGAAGAAGCACCAGGAAATGGTCGCCAACCTGCGCCGCGGTGATACGGTGATCACGGCTGGCGGTCTGATCGCCAAGGTGGTCAAGGTGGTTGACGATTCGGAAGTGCAGGTTGAACTGTCTGAAGGCGTGCGCGTGCGTCTGGTGCGCTCCATGGTGCAGGAAGTGCGTTCCAAGTCCGAGCCGGTCAAGGACGGCGAATAATCCCATCCCTGCGGATCCCATTGGCCCGGCCCCTTGTGCCGGGCCTTAATACAGGCGTTTCGACATGCTCTATTTCGCACGCTGGAAGATCGCACTGATCATTGGTGTGATTCTTGCGGGCATTGTGTCCGTCTTGCCGAACTTTCTGCCGGCATCGACACTTGCATCCTGGCCCAAGTGGCTTCCCCAGCGCCAGATTGTGCTTGGTCTCGATCTTCAGGGCGGTGCCTATCTGCTCTATGAGATCGACCGGCAGGACTATATCCAGAAGAGCCTGACGACGCTGACAGGTGAGATCCGCAGCGAACTGCGCAAGGAGCCGCGCATCGGCTACACCGGTCTTGGCATCCAGGGTGAGAGCGTGCAACTGCGCATCCGCGATATGGACCGCCTGAACGATGTGCGCGAGCGCCTGCAGCCGCTGGTCAATCCGCTGGTGAACTCCCTGTTCGGCGGCGGCTCGGTCAATGAATTTGCCCTCTCGGTGGATAACGACGGCCTCGTCCGCTTTACCTTCACCGAAGACGGCCTCAACCAGCGCATGGCTTCAATCGTGCAGCAGTCGATCGAGGTCATCCGCCGCCGCGTGGATGAACTGGGCACGACTGAGCCCAACATCCAGCGCCAGGGCACCGACCGCATTCTCGTGGAAGCGCCGGGCGAGCAGAACCCTGAGCGCCTGAAGTCGCTGATCGGCCAGACGGCGCAGCTGACCTTCCACCTCGTCGACACCACCATGTCTGCCGAACAGGCCATGCAGGGCCGCCCGCCGGCAGGTACCGTGGTGATCAGCTCGGTGGATGATCCTCCGATGCCGTATCTCGTCGAGGAAGTGCCGCTGATGACCGGCGAGGATCTGTCCGACGCGCAGGTCTCGATCAACCAGCAGACCAACGAGCCTGTCGTGAGCTTCCGCCTGAACACGGCGGGCGCGCGCAAGTTTGCGACCGTCACCACGCAGAACGTCGGCCGTCCCTTTGCCATCGTGCTCGACAACGAGGTGATTTCCGCCCCGCGCATCAATGAGCCGATCACGCAAGGGGCGGGGCAGATCTCGGGCAATTTCACCGTCCAGACCGCCAATGATCTGGCCGTGCTGCTCCGCGCCGGTGCGCTTCCGGCGAGGCTCACCGTGATCGAGGAGCGGGCCATCGGCCCCGGCCTTGGTCAGGATTCCATCGATGCCGGCCGTCTTGCCTCGATGATCGGTGCCGCAGCGGTGATCATTTTCATGCTGCTCGCCTATGGCCGTTTCGGCCTGTTCGCGGACATTGCCCTGGCGGTGAACGTGACGCTGATCTTCGCCATGCTGACGCTCTTGCAAGCAACGCTGACGCTGCCCGGTATCGCCGGTATCGTGCTCACCATCGGTATGGCGGTGGATGCCAACGTGCTGATCTATGAGCGCATACGCGAGGAATACCGCAACGGACGCTCGGCCATTTCGGCGATTGACGCAGGTTTCTCCCGCGCGTTCAGCACCATTGTGGATGCCAACGTGACGACGCTGATTGCAGCCCTTGTGCTGTTCCAGCTCGGCTCCGGCCCGGTGCGCGGCTTTGCCGTGACGCTGGCCATAGGCATCCTGACAACGGTGTTCACCGCCTTCACCTTCACTCGGCTTCTTGTCGCGATCTGGGTCCGCAGGGCCCGGCCGACGAAGCTTGCGCTCTGATCCGGGAGAAAAACGTCATGGCTTTGCTCCGTCTCTTTCCGGACAACACCAAATACCGCTTCATGTGGTTCAGGACGGTCAGCTATCCGCTGTCCATCGTCATCGCCATCGTGTCCTTCGGCCTGTTCTTTTCCGTGGGTCTCAACTACGGCATCGACTTCAAGGGCGGCAGCCTGATCGAGCTGAAGACGCAAGGGCCAGCAGACCTTGCCGCCATCCGCGGTGAGCTTTCGGCTCTCAATCTCGGCGACGTGCAGGTTCAGCAGTTCGGCGATCCCGACGAGGTGCTGATCCGCATCGAGCAGCAGGATGGGGGAGAGCTGTCTCAGCAGGCGGCCATCAACAACATCCGCGAGACCTTCGAGGGGCAGGTGGAGTTCCGCCGCGTCGAGATCGTCGGCCCGCGTGTCTCCGGTGAACTGGCGAGAGCCGGCACCATTGGCGTGACCGTGGCGCTGATCTGTATCCTGTTCTACGTCTGGTTCCGCTTTGAATGGCAGTTTGCCGTGGGCGCCATCCTGACGACGCTCAACGATGTGATCGTCACCATCGGCCTTTTCGTGGTTCTGCAGCTCGACTTCACCCTGTCGAGCATCGCGGCCATCCTGACCATCATCGGTTATTCGCTGAACGACACGGTGGTGGTCTATGACCGCATCCGCGAGAACCTGCGCCGCTACAAGAAGATGCCGCTGGCCGAACTTCTGGATCTGTCGATCAACGAGACCCTGGCGCGTACGACCATGACCTCGGTGACGACGCTGATCGCCCTGCTGGCGCTTTACACCTTCGGCGGTGAGGTCATCCAGTCCTTCACGCTGGCCATGATCATCGGCGTGGTGATCGGCACCTATTCGTCGATCTTCCTGGCGGCTCCCTTGCTCATCCTGTTCAACCTGCGCGGTACCGGCGGCGGTGAGGAAGAGGATGGCGCCAAGGACGGCAAGTCACCGGCCAAGACGGCCTGAAGGCGGTCTCATGGAAATCCGCAAGGCGCATTTTCCCGGACGTGCACCCGTCGACTCCTATGGAGGCGGCGGGTTCCGCTTTGCAGGCATGTCCCATCACGGCTCGATCCTGTGCCTGCCGAGCGGGATCCACGGCTGGGATGTGACGGGCATTGGGGATCTCTCGCCAGACGTGTTTTCCAGGGTGCTGGAGCAGGCAGAGGACATCGAAGTGCTGCTGATTGGCACCGGCGCGGAGCTCAAGCCTCTCGGCAGTGAGTTGCGCGCCCTGTTCCGCGAGGCCGGGATCAAGGCCGAGCCCATGTCCACCGGCGCCGCCGTCCGGACGCTCAACGTTCTCCTCTCCGAAGACCGTGCCGCCGCGGCAGCGCTGATTGCGGTGGACTGACCTGAAGGCCAGGCCAGTTCCCTGACACTGAGCCCTTGAGGCATCCGCAGTTCACCGCTCTGGTCCACGCTGGAAAGAGGCCTATTTAGGCAAGAATGCAGACGAATTTTAGCCACGCACAGGAACTGGTGCGCCAGCACGACCCGGACCGTTATCTGACGGCATTGCTCGCTCCGGAAGAGCACCGTGGCGGGTTGATGGCCCTTTATGCCTTCAACATGGAAGTGGCGCGGGTGCGTGAGCTGGTGCGCGATCCTCTGCCCGGCGAGGTCCGCCTGCAGTGGTGGCGGGATTTTCTTGCAGGCAGTGCGCATGGTGATGCCAATGCCAATCCGGTGGCCGCTGCCCTTGCCAGCACCATCGAGCGCTACCGGCTGCCTGTCGAGGCCTTGCAGGGGCTGATCGATGCGCGGGTCTTTGATCTTTACGACGATCCCATGCCAACCCTGCATGATCTGGAGGGCTATACCGGAGAGACGTCCTCGGCACTGATGCAGCTGGCCTCGATCATTCTGGCGGGCGGGGATGAGGCCGGCACCTGTGACCTTGCGGGACACGCCGGTGTTGCCTACGGCCTTACGGGGCTGCTGCGGGCTCTGCCCTGGCATGCCTCCCGCCGGCAGCTTTATCTGCCCGCCGATGTGCTGGACCGGCATGGGGTGGACCGGGAAACCCTGTTCCGGGGCGAGGCGACGCCGGAACTGGGAGCAGCTCTGGCCGAAATGCGTGAGCATATCCGCCACCATCTCGGCCGTGTGAAGAGCCTGAAAGCGGTCTGCACGCCTGGCATCGTGCCCGCCTTCCTGCCGGTTGTGCTCGTCGAGGCGTTTCTGGGGAAGATGGAGCAGAAGGGGTATGATCCGCTGCGCTCCGAGGTCTCCCTGTCCCAGCTGCGGCGCCAGTGGCTCATCTGGCGCGGTGCCCGGCGCCTGCTCGGCTGACCGCTCAGCTTTTGATCAGGCGTCTCGCTCAGGCCTCGGCAAAGCGCCGGGCCAGAGCCACGAAACCGGCGATATCAATTTCTTCCGCCCGTGCCGTCGGGGCAAGGCCGCAATCATTGATGCGCGTTTCCGCATCCGCCTTCAGCCCCTTCAACGAGGCACGCAGCATCTTGCGGCGCTGACCGAAGGCAGCCGCCGTCACCCGCTCCAGATCCTTCAGATCACAGGGCAGGGGCGCGGGATTGGGCGTGAGATGCACCACCGACGAGGTGACTTTCGGCGGCGGTGTGAAGGCCTGCGGATTGAGGTCAAACAGGATCTTCGCCCGCGTCCGCCAGCCCGCCAGCACGCCCAGCCGGCCATAGGCATCATCCTCAACCGTCGCCACGATGCGCTCGGCCACTTCCTTCTGGAACATCAGCGTCAGCGATTCCCAGAATGGCGGCCAGGTGGGGGAGGTGATCCAGTTGAGCAGGAGCTGGGTGCCGACATTATAGGGCAGGTTGGCGACGATCTTGACCGGATAGCCTTCACTCAACGCGGCCGGATCAATCGTCAGCGCATCGGCTTCGAGCACCTCGAGGCGGCCCGGATAATGCGCCGAGATTTCGGCAAGGGCCGGAAGGCAGCGGCTGTCCTTCTCGATGGCCACCACCTTGCGTGCGCCATTGGCGAGCAGCGCCCGGGTCAGGCCACCGGGGCCGGGGCCGACCTCGACCACGGTGCAGGCGGACAGGTCTCCGGCGGAACGGGCAATGCGCGAGGTCAGGTTGAGGTCGAGCAGGAAATTCTGGCCGAGCGACTTCTTCGCGTCGAGGCCGTGCGTACGGATCACCTCGCGCAAGGGCGGCAGGCCGTCGATCTGGCTCATTCAAGATTCTCCGGCTCAGCCAGGACGGCGGCCATGCGCAACGCGGCCGCAAGGCTCTGCGGCCTTGCCTTGCCTGTGCCTGCGATATCGAAAGCCGTGCCATGGTCGGGCGAGGTGCGCACGAAGGGCAGGCCGAGGGTCACGTTCACCGTGTCGTCAAAGGCGATGGTCTTGACCGGGATCAGAACCTGATCGTGATACATGCCGAGCACGCAGTCATAGGTCTTGCGGGCCTCCGGATGGAAGAGCGTATCGGCCGGCCAGGGACCGCTGACATCCATGCCCTCATTCCGCAGCTGCTCAAGGGCAGGGGCAATGATATCGATATCTTCCCGTCCCATGCTGCCGCCTTCGCCAGCATGCGGGTTAAGCCCGGCAACGGCGATGCGTGGCCTTGCAAGGCCAAAGCGCTTGCGGAAGTCCCTGTCCACAATGCGTGCGGTCTCGAGGATGAGGTCAGCCGTCAGCGTGGCCGGAACGGCACTGAGCGGGATATGGACGGTGACGGGCACCACCATCAGTTCGGGCCCCGCCAGCAGCATCACGGGCGTATGGGGACCGGCCCCAAACTGTCCGGCCAGCTCTCCCAGATATTCGGTATGGCCGGGATGGCGGAAGCCGGCGTCATAGAGCGTCTTCTTGGCGATGGGGTTGGTGACGACGGCCGCAGCCCGGCCTTCGCGCACATCGGCAACACAGGCGTCAATCGAGGCGATGACGGCGGCGGCGGTGGCTGGATCCGGTGTTCCCGGCAGATCAGCCATGCTGTGACCGTCCGCAACTACAGGAAGCGCGCTGGAAAAGGCTTCGCAGGCATCTTCCGGTGCAACTTCGATGATGGGCACGTCAAGGCCAAGCCGCGCGGCTCGGCTGCGCAAAAGTTCGGGATCTGTCCGGACATAAAAGGGCGGCAGCGCCATAAGGCTCCGCTCTGCCCAGCATTGCAGGGTGACATCCGGTCCGATGCCTGCGGGTTCGCCGCTTGTCACGGCAAGCGGAAGACGGATGTCAGCCATCGGCGGAGCCTTGCCCGGGTTGTTACCTGTAGGAAATCACCGACTGGCGGCGCAGATCCTGGATGTAGCGCCGGGTCAGCTGCTCGCCTTCCTTCTGGCGCAGCTCGTCCTCGATCTCGGTGCGGGCCGCCACATCAGACGCCAGCTCACGCTTGCCGCAAACGGCGATCATTTCAAGCCCGCGCGGGGTGACCTGAGCCGGGGTCAGGCGGCCAACTTCCGTCTTGGCAATCACGTCCTTCATGTCACCCGGAAGCTCGGTCTCCAGACGGAAGCCAACAGTCTTGACGACGACTTCATTGAAGGCCCGTGCCTTCTCAGCAGCCTGTTCGCAGCTGGTGAAGCTCTGGCGGAACTGGTCGGCCTCTCTCTTGCGCTGCGCCTTGAAGTTGCCCGAAGCCTTTTCGGGCACGACGAAGATCACCTGCTCGAGCCTGTATTCGATGCTCTTGAGAGGCTGGTCCTTCTCGTTTCTCAGCTTCTGCAACTGAGCTGCGATATCGGATTCGCTGACCGACACCCGGCCCTGGAAACGCTGACGAAGTATCTGTGACCAGGCGATTTCCGTGCGCAGGCGATCGCGCAGCGTCTGAGGATCAACGCCGCTCTGGCGCAAGGCTGCGGACAAGTTGGCAGGGGTCAGCTTGACGCGTGACGCAATTGTTGCAAAGGCATCGTCGACCTGCTTCTTGGAAACCGAGATGCCGTAGCGCTTGGCTTCCTTGAGTTTCAGCACCTCGTCAATGAGCTCATCCTGAGCCGCTTTGGTGGCCGCAGCGCCGCTCTTGCGTTCAGTCAGGGAAATAAGGCGGGCCCGCTGCCCGATCTGGAACGAGGTGATGGCCTGATCATCCACAACCACCTTGATGGCAGACTGGGCGTACACGCCGACAGGAGTTGCCGCCACAAGGCAAAGGGCGGCGCAGGCGATCATCAGTGATTTTTTCATCTCATCCCAGCCGGCACGTGCTCCCGGCGTCTCCCTTATGACGTCGTGGACATGAATTTGACCCGTAACAAGGCTTAGTCAGTCACGGTCAATGCTTTTATCCACGCAATGCCCTGAAACAATGGCCAAATTGAGCCGTTTACGCAAGTGCTGGCCACCATTTCGTGAACGCATCAAGACGAAAAATGCCACGTCACGGACAAGCTTGCAGGGCAGCAGAAACCTGCTGCCCTGAATGGTTTACAGGCCGCCGCTGCTGGAGACCTGCGTGTCACCAATCGTGCGCAGGCCGAACCGGAAGAAGAATGTCCGGTTCACCGTCTCGCCATTGTTGCGGCTGCGGTCCTGCTGATAGGAAAGCGACATGGAGAAGCCTTCATCATCATAGCCAAGGCCGCCGGAGTCCTGAACAATGTTCTCATTCTTCAGGTCATAGCGCACGCCGCCGAACAGCCGCCAGTTCTCTGCAATCCGCAGACTGCTGGAGGCCAGGATCTCTTCCCGCTTCTTGTCGATGCCAAGATTGGGCTGCTTGTCGAGGAAGGCATAGGCCAGAGTGCTGACAACCGGGCCATAGGATCCCGTTGCCTGCATCTGAAGGCGCCGCAAGGACAAATCATCGCTGTCAAAGCGTGCTTGTGATCCAAGCGTGACACCGCGCCGTGTGTCCAGAGCAAAGCCGGCCACATAATCCGACTGGCGTGTATCAAGACCGGAATCCAGCGAAGAGCCGAACAGATCTGCCTTGGCAAAGGAGTTCCGGCCCGACAGATGGAAGGACCGGCCGAACAGGGTGCTCAGATACTCGCCACTGTCCAGTTGCAGCTTGTAGCTGAAGCCAAGGTTCGCACGGGTGCCGCCTTCCGCACGGTCATAGCCCGAGAACTTGTCATATTCGAACAGGGTGGTCGTATCGAAGACAAGGCTCTGGGCGTCTTCGTTCGGCAGCTCTCCAATTCTCTGCTCATCCGGCCGCACGATAATCTGCGCGATCGGCTCGAAGATCTGGTTGCCGCCGTTGAAGCTGGCAATGAACGGATAGCGGTACTCCATGCCGACGGCAGGCAGGACGCGGCCCACAAAGGCTTCATCCGTCAGCGGGGTCACGTTCTTGTCCTGCGAGCCGAGGAAGAACAGGTCGCCGCGTACATAGGCGAAGGGCGTGAACATCTGACCGATCGGATCGATCAGGGTCCGCCGCCACTGGGTGTTCACGCTCCAGCGCGAGAATGTGCCGTCCACACCGCGGTAGCGGTTCACGCCGTTGACGGAATAGGCGTCAGTCTCAGCCCGGGTCAGGCTTGTAAAGTTGCTGTCGAAAGACAGTTCACCGCCCGCAATCGGCTGGTCGAACACGTAATTGACATCGGCCACCGGGAAGACGAACGGCTGCTTGTCCTGCAGCTTCGACCCCACCTTCGCAAACTGACCAATCGGTGCGTTTGTCGTGGTGTTGTAATCTTCCTGCGAAATCGAGAAGGCGTAGGCATAGATGCTGGCAGCGTTCCGGTCCTTGTACCGGCTGATGGAGACCTGCGAAACGTCGCTGGTGCTGCCAAGCTCTGCGCGCGAATAGTCCGACAGGAAAGCCCGGTCGGACTTGTAGGTGAGGTTCCACCCCAGCGACCAGCTGTCAAAGAGCACATAGTTGCCCTCGGTGTGCAAGGCGCCGCGCCAGCGCCGGTTGCCGCTGGATGTCGTAAAGGCCGAAGGATCCTGCTGCGAAATCAGCGCACCTGAAATAAGGTACTTGCCTCCCTCAAGCTCCTGCCGCCAAACGGCAGTTCCAAGCGCCCCCTGCTTGGTGAAGCCGGTCGCGGAGACGGTCAGATCATAATGGGGATCAAGCGCCCAGTAGTAGGGAACGGTCAGGCCGTAACCCAGGTTGGACGAGACCGAGCCCGAGGGCGTCAGAAAGCCGGACTTCCGCTTGACCGAAGGATCCGGCATCGACAGGTAGGGAACATAGGCGATCGGGGTGCCGAAGAACTCCAGCTGGGTATCCTCGAACCGGATAACCTTTTCTTCCTGATTGTGGACGATCTTCTGGGCACGCAGGCGCCACAGCGGCGGTTTTTCAGCCGGCTGGCGGGTGTAGACGGTGTAGAGCCCGTTGTTGAAGGTGGTCACGTTGCCGCCTTCACGGTTCGCGCTTTCCGCGATGAACCGTGTGCGCTGGGGCGAATCCACCTGCAATGAGCGGGCGAAACCTTCGGCGAAGTTGTCCGTCAGTTCCATTTCCTGCGTCGTGACGATGTTGCCATCCGGCTCCGCCATCTTGACGTTGCCCTTGGCAAACATACGCCCGGATCCGCGGTCGAAGATGACTTCGTCCGCTTCCAGCGTGTAGCCGTCATAGAAGATCTGCACCTTGCCGCGCGCCAGGATCTTGTCCCGGTCGTAGTCATAGGTGAGATCATCCGCTTCCAGCAGCATCTCCGCGTTGGGATTCACGTTGGCAGAGACGGACGCAGACGTGGGCGACTGCGCCAGAACCACAGGCGCGGCCCAGGGAGCGGTGATCAGTGAGCAGGCAATAACGGTACCAAGGCCGCGGATGAAAAGTCCGCGAACCGGGGCACAGGCACCCGAATTCAGGAGGCCCGGCTTGAGACGCATCTTGTTCGCCATCTAGCCGTCTTCCTGATTGAGCAGGATCGTCAAACCCATGAGAACTCCAAACACTCCCGGGGCCCAAGCAGCGATCACTGGGGGGACGATACCGGCCCCTCCGAGATCGCGTGCGAGCTCAGAGAGAACGTAAAGCACGAACCCGGCGGCGATTCCACCCAGAATCATCTTTCCGAGACCACCAAAGCGCGAAACCTTTAAAGAAACTGCTGCTGCGATGAGCACCATCGCCAATAAAAGCAGGGGACGAGCCAGAAGCGTTTGATATTGCAGCGTATACCGATAGGCCGGAAGACCGGCGCGGCTGGCCAGTTCAATGAAGCGCGGCAGGTTCCAGAATGAAATTGATTCGGGTGAGCCAATGCTCTCGCGCACTTCCGTCGGCGTCAGGAACGTGCTGACCTGATAGGTGTTGTGGCGCTGCGGATCGGCATTGGTGCGGTAGACAACCGCGTCCTTGAGCACCCAATAGCCGTCATTCAGCTCTGCTTCGCGGGCTTCGATCCGCTCATCAAAGCGCCCCTGCCGGTTGAATGTGAAGACGGTGACGCCGCGCAGCGTCGTGCCCTGTGCAAGCAGCTGCTCCGCATTGAGCACTGATTCGCCGTCAAGACCATCCTGCCTCATCCACACCGCGTTGGTCGTCTGCAGCAGGAAACTGTCCTCACCGCCGAAAAGACCCGCGGCAACCCTGTCGGACTGCTGCTGCATCCATACGGCGACCGGATTGTAGAGCACGACCGACAGGCCGCCGAGCACGAGAGCCACCAGAGCGGCCGGTGCGCCGAACTGCCAGACCGAAATGCCCGCCGCCCGGGTGACGACCAGCTCCAGGCCGCGGCTCAGGGTGACAAAGGCGGAGATGGAGCCGAACAGGACGGCAAAGGGGATGACCTGTTCCAGCAGCAGCGGCACGCGCAGAAGCGAAATGATGCTGACGCGCAGCACGGAAATATCACCCTGCTCACCGGCACGGCGCAGCAGTTCCAGCACATCGAACAGGAAAATCAGGATCGCAGCCAGCAGGAACAGTCCGAGGATGGACCGCAGGAACCGGCGGGAGAAATAAAGGGAGAGGGTCGGCCCAAGCATTCCGGTCAGGCTCCCTTCGACAGGCGGCGGCTGAGACGGTTCTGCAGGCGCTCGCCGAAGTCTGTCATGCGTTCAACCAGCTTTGCAAGCCAGTGGGGGGCCGCCCCCGTGTCGGACTGGAGAATGAACCAGGCCGGCAGTACGATGCCGAGCACCGGCACGGTATAATAGGCCGCGATGATCGCAGCCGAGCCGCTTGCAAGCGATGTCGCGCCAAAGCCTGCGGTGCGCAGCAGGATGCAGCCGCCGAGCGCTCCCAGCAGCGCAAGCCCGCGGTCCTGACGCGTGGTACGGGCCTGGCCAAGGAAGACAAAGACGATCAGGCCAAAGGCAATGGCATAAAGCGGCTGGCTGAAACGGTTGTGAAGTTCCGCCGCGATCCGCTCCGGATACCGCTGTGAAAACTCGTCAGGCGCCGGATTGCTGATGAGAGCCCATGTGGATCGCTCGCTGGCCTTGTAGACAGGCTCAACCGCTTCCGGAACAAGGCTCGACAGGTCGAAGGCATAGGACTGGAAGCGGACGATCGAGATGTCGCCGCTCGTCTTCGGACGGCGCTGGATCGTGCCGTTCTGCATCACCAGCAGCGTCAGCCCCTGCACCTCGACAATGTGCCCGACCTCGGATTCATAGGTGAAGATCGTGGCCGGGTCGCGTGTGTCATGCAGCAGCAGCCCATCCAGCGCACCATCACCGGAGCGGTTGCGGATATGGAATGTCAGACCGTCTGCCATGGAAATGAAGCGGCCGGGCTTGACGATATTCGCCACAAGATCGACCCGCACGCGGGTGATTTCATCGCGCAGCCGTGCCAGCCCCTCCGGCGCCACGTAAAGCGACATGGCGCCCGTCAGGAGGGCGATGCCGAGCGCGAAGATGAGGACTGGCCGGAGCACCAGATAACGGGAGCCGCCGGTGGCATTGATGACGATCAGCTCGCTGTCACTCGACAGGGCGTTGAGAACGAGGATCAGGGCAATCATCAGCGCGAAAGGCGCCACGATGACGACCAGAAACGGCATCGCCAGCATCGTGATGGAGATGAACTGGACAATGGTCTGGCCCTTGGACGTGACCAGATCGAGCTGGCGCAGGGCCTGCGTCGCCCACACCACGCCGGTCATGGCCGCGAGGGTCATCGTAAAGACGAAAACGGACCGGCGGATGATGTAACGTTCGAGTGTCTTCATGCTCTCTGCCGGACTGCAACGCGGTTCAACCGCAGACCTGTTCCACCCGATCATGGCCTTTCAAAGCCGCCGGATGCCGGACTGCAGCAGACTGCCCGATTGCAGATTTATTCGGCAAAGGCTTGCTGCACAAGGCATATCAGGCCACATTGCTGGAATTTACCGCATCCTGGCCCGTTTTTTACGGGCGAGTGAACCCAAGATGGAAAAATGAACAAGCTTACGAAAATCCAATTCGGCAAGGCCTCCGCTGCGCCGACTCCTGCCGCTGTCGTTCTGGCTGACGATTCTCTGGCCGCCGGTCCGCTGGCCGCAGGCCTGCTGGATGCGCTGCCGGGTGGCCTTGCCCGTGCGGCCAGTGCCGGCGGCTTCAAGGGCAAGCGCGGCTCGAAGCTGGATCTCGTGGCGCCCGGCGGGCTTGATCTCGACCGTCTTTTCGTCTTCGGCCTCGGCAAGGCGCAGGACATGCAGGATACCGACTGGCTGAAGCTGGGCGGTTCCGTGCAGGCGGCGCTGGCCGGCGCCCGTGCTGCCGATGCCATCGTCTATCTGGAGCTGCCCGGCGGCGGCGAGGTGAGCGCCAAGGCCGCCGCCCAGTTCGCGCTTGGAGCAAAGCTGCGCTCCTACAGCTTCGATGCCTACAAGACGAAGAAGGATGAGGACGGCCAGCCGGTCGAGCTGACGCTCAACATCATCGGCCCGGAGTCCAAGGCTGCCAAGAAGGCCTTTGCCGATGCGGAAGCTGTCGGTGACGGCGTGCTGCTGGCGCGCGATCTGGTCAATGAGCCGGCCAATGTGCTCGGACCCGTGGAGTTCGCGGACCGCGCCGCGAAGCTCGAAAAGCTCGGTGTGGAAATCGAGATCCTCACCGAAAAGGAAATGAAGAAGCTGAAGATGGCAGCGCTTCTTGGCGTGGCCCAGGGCTCCGTCCGCCCGCCGCGCCTTGTCATCATGCGCTGGAACGGCGGCAAGAAGGATGAAGCCCCGGTCGCCTTCGTCGGCAAGGGCGTCGTGTTCGACACCGGCGGCATTTCCATCAAGCCGGCGGCCGGCATGGAAGACATGAAGGGCGACATGGGCGGCGCAGCTGCCGTCACCGGCCTGATGCATGCGCTGGCGGCCCGCAAGGCCAAGGTTAATGTCATCGGCATCATCGGCCTCGTCGAGAACATGCCGGACGGCAACGCCCAGCGTCCGGGCGACATCGTGCGTGCCATGTCCGGCACCACGATCGAGATCCTCAACACCGATGCCGAAGGCCGTCTCGTGCTGGCCGATGCGCTCTGGTACACGCAGGAGCGTTTCAAGCCGAAGTTCATGATTGATCTGGCCACCCTGACCGGCGCCGTCATCATCGCCCTCGGCAACCAGAATGCAGGCCTCTTCTCCAACAACGATGAACTGGCGCAGCGCCTGTTTGCCGCTGGCGAGACGACCGGCGAAAGCGTCTGGCGCCTGCCGCTGTCCAAGGCCTATGACAAGCTGATCGACACCCCCAATGCCGATGTGAAGAACACCGGCGGGCGCACCGCTGGCTCCATCACGGCCGCCCAGTTCCTGCAGCGCTTCGTCAATGATGTGCCCTGGGCGCATCTGGATGTGGCGGGAACGGCGATGGGCTCCGTCAAGGACGAGATCAGCCAGGGCTGGGCGTCTGGCTTCGGCGTGCGCCTGCTCGACCAGCTGGTGCGCGACCACTACGAAGGCTGACACAGCTCCTAGCTGTTTTGGGGCGGCGGCCCAGCTGCTGCCGCCCCGGTTCCACTTCCGCCGGGGGACGCGATGTATACGCCCGCGCATTTTGCCGAAGCCGATCCCGATGAAATCGAACGCCTGATCAGCGCATTTCCGCTGGCGGCGGTGGTGGCTGACACGCCGGGCGGACTTTGCGCCAATCATCTGCCGCTCTTGCGGTCCGGGGACAGGCTCGCCGGCCATGTGGCGCTGGCCAATGCGATGCACGAAGAGGTGCCGGACGGTGCGCCGGTGCTGGCCATCTTCCGGGGCGGCGATGCCTATGTCAGCCCCAACTGGTATCCCAGCAAAGCCGAGACCCACCGGGCGGTGCCGACCTGGAACTATCAGGTGGTGCATGTTCACGGCCATATCCGCTGGCTGCGGGAGGCGGCGGCCAAGCGCCGGATCGTCATCCTTCTGACCAGCCGCTTCGAGAAACCGCTGAACGGGGAGGGCGCCTGGAAGATGGGCGATGCCCCGGCCGACTATCTTGAGGACATGATCAGCAAGATCGTTGCGCTGGAAATCTCCATCGGGCGGATCGAGGCAAAGTCCAAGCTGAACCAGAACCACCCCGAGGCAAACCGCCGCGCCGTCGCGCAGGAATTTGCCGCACGCGGCGCTGATCACCTTGCTGCTGCAATGCGCCGGAAGAGCGGGGAGTGAGGCTCTTCAGGTCCCAATCTCAACGGCGCCGCAGGTCAAAGGCGGTACGCGTTATCCACAGCATCTCAACAGAAAACCCGCCGGTTTTCCGGCGGGTTATCAAAACGCTTCTTCACAGGATGCAGCAGGCCTGCAGACCCGCGTCATGCCCGGTTCAGGGGCTCAGCAGGCCTTGTAGGTCTGGCACTGCGTGGTGTTCTCCGTCACCACAAGACCCAGTGCTGCCGTTGCTCCGGCCAGACCCATGACCATGGTGAAGAACAACGCAACGCGAACAAGCATGAAAACCCCCGGGGAAATGGCCGCAAACGGCCCTGAAACTTCTGCGCCGGTTCATTCAGAATCGACCTGAATGTTTTCCGGTTCCTTCACCATACCGGCCGCGCATTTGCGAGCGGTTAATGCTAGATGTCTGTCCGCATGTCCATTCCGGCACAGCACGTTTTGCGCTTATTGCCCGGTGATGTTGCACCTGCGCATCACCAATGGGGTGCCTGCGCGGCGGGCGGGGCAAAAAGGTCTGCAAACGTGGCGCAAGCATGGCAGGCTGGGGCGCTGCCGGGGATAACCCGCAACTTTTCACCGCGCTGCGCGGAAGGCCGCAAGCGCACCGGAAATCATGTGAGGAATCATCAGTGAGCACGGAAGTCCTGTTCTACCACCTGACCCGTCAGCCGCTGGAAGACGTGCTGCCGGGCCTGTTGATGAAATGCCTGGAGCGGGACTGGAAAGTCGTGGTGCAATGCGGCTCGGATGAGCGCTGCGCCGCACTGGATGCGCATCTGTGGAGCTTCTCCGATCATGAGTTTCTGCCCCACGGTACCATCGCCGACGGCTTCCCCGAGCATCAGCCGGTGTTCCTGACCACAGGACCGGACAATCCGAACGGGGCCGAGGTGCGCTTTCTGGTGGACCGGGCCGTGCCGCCGCCCATCGAGGGCTATGGCCGTGTCGTCGTCCTGTTCGATGGCAACGATCACGAGGCTCTGGCGGATGCGCGCCAGCACTGGAAGCTGTTCAAGGGGCAGGGGGCCGAGGTCACCTACTGGCAGCAGCGCGATGGCGGCGGCTGGGAGCGCAAGGCCTGACGGTGAGCTTTTCAACGCCCGCTCCTCCTGTTCTGGCGGAAGGCTCGCGCCGGTTTCATTGGCTGGCTCAAGAAAAACGCGGCCGCTGCTTTTGTAACCTTCTGAAACCCGTTCGTTTTGCTGCACCGCCGCTGCCTGCAGCCCTGTGCTGCGGCATGTGTTGAAAATCAGTTTTGAATTTTTCTTGCGTTGCAGCTGCCGCAGCTTTCTCTTTTTTACCAAGGCCTCCGGTGTGAGGCCTTGCACTGATGTTGCTGCTATTTGCCCCTGGGCAAGGAAAAGGCGCGTAATTCATCGCCGGGTACCGATTTTCATTGAGTGTTGCGCCCAAAGGGGGTAACAGCCCCCCAACAGGTTTTGTCCCTGTCCTCAGGACCGGATCCGCAAAGGGCACGAGATGATTTCCACCCCCTATTATCTGATCGACAAGTCGAAGCTTCTGCCGAACATGGAGAAGATCGCATGGCTGCGTGAGGCCTCCGGCGCAAAGTCGCTGCTGGCGCTCAAGTGCTTTGCGTCCTGGTCCGTGTTCGATTTCATGTCGAACTACATGGACGGCACCACCTCGTCGTCGCTCTATGAGGTGAAGCTCGGCCGGGAGAAATTCCCCGGCGAGACGCACGCCTATTCGGTGGCCTATGCGCCGGATGAGATCGACGAGGTGATTGCCTCGTCTGACAAGATCATCTTCAACACCATTGGCCAGTTGGAGCGTTTCGAGAGCCAGTCGGCGAACCATGTGCGCGGCCTGCGTGTCAATCCGGGTGTCTCCACCTCGGATTTTGATCTCGCTGACCCGGCCCGCCCGTTCTCGCGCCTTGGCGAGCATGACCCGGAGACGATCGCAAAGGTCGCGGACAAGATCACCGGCTTCATGTTCCACAACAACTGTGAGAACGCCGATTTCGATCGGTTCGACGGCATGCTCGGCCATATCGAGCAGCGCTTCGGCTTCCTCATCCGCCAGATGGAATGGATCAGCCTCGGCGGCGGCATTCATTTCACCGGCGAGGGCTATCCGCTGGAGAAGTTTGCCGAGCGGCTGAAGCGCTTTGCGGGCGAAAACGAAGTGCAGGTCTATCTGGAGCCCGGCGAGGCGGCGATCACCAAGTCCGCCACGCTGGAAGTGACCGTGCTGGACACGTTGCACAACGGCAAGAACCTTGCCATCGTCGACAGCTCCATCGAGGCGCATATGCTGGATCTGCTGATCTACCGGCAGAGCGCCAAGGTCGAGCCGAATGCGGGTGATCACGAGTGGATGGTCTGCGGCAAGTCCTGCCTTGCGGGCGACATTTTCGGCGAGTTCCGCTTTGAAAAGCCGCTGGCTGCCGGTGACCGGCTCTCCATTCAGGATGCGGCTGGCTACACGATGGTCAAAAAGAACTGGTTCAATGGCGTGAAGATGCCGGCGATTGCGGTGAAGGAGCTGGATGGCTCCGTGCGCCTTGCCCGCGATTTCACCTATGGCGATTTCACGGCGGCCCTGTCGTGATTTCAGCCTCAACTTGAGGCTGTGCAACCCTTAGAGACCCAAGGAGGACTATGGGCGAAATGAAGCGCAACGTACTCATCATCGGCGCCGGTGGCGTAGCGCAGGTTGTCGCGCATAAATGTGCGCAGAACAACGACCTGCTCGGCGACATTCATATTGCTTCGCGCACGGTTGCGAAGTGTGAGCGGATTCTGGACAGCGTCCGCGAAAAAGGCAGCCTGAAGGTCGAGGGCGTTCTTCAAGCCCATGCCCTCAATGCGATGGACACTGCCGCCGTTGCGGACCTGATCCGCAAGACGGGAGCGCAGATCGTCATCAACGTCGGTTCTGCCTTCGTCAACATGTCCGTTCTGGAAGCCTGCATCGAGACCGGTGCGGCCTATATGGACACGGCCATCCACGAAGACCCGAAGAAGATCTGCGAAACGCCGCCCTGGTACGGCAATTACGAGTGGCAGCGCCGCGAGCGCTGCGCTGAGAAGGGCGTCACCGCCATTCTGGGCGTCGGCTTTGATCCGGGCGTGGTCAACGCCTATGCGCGTCTTGCCATCGATGAATATGTGACCGAGCCCGAGTCGATCGACATCATCGACATCAACGCCGGTTCGCATGGCCGCTGGTTCTCCACGAACTTCGATCCGGAAATCAATTTCCGCGAGTTCACCGGCACGGTCTATTCCTGGCAGCAGGGCGCCTGGCAGTCGAACAAGATGTTCGAGGTCGGCAAGGTCTGGGACATGCCGGTCGTCGGCGAACAGCAGACCTACATGACCGGCCATGACGAGGTGCATTCGCTCTCGGCCAACTATCCGCAGGCGGACGTGCGCTTCTGGATGGGCTTCTCCGACCACTATATCAACGTCTTCACCGTGCTGAAGAACCTCGGCCTCCTGTCCGAGCAGCCGGTCAAGACGGCGGAAGGCGTGGAAGTCGTGCCGCTGAAGGTGGTCAAGGCCGTGCTGCCGGACCCGTCCTCGCTCGCGCCTGACTACACCGGCAAGACCTGCATCGGCACGCTGGTGAAGGGCAAGAAGGACGGCAAGCCGGCCGAAGTGCTCGTCTTCAACGTGGCCGACCACAAGGAAGCCTACAATGAGGTCGGCTCGCAGGGCATCAGCTACACCGCCGGCGTGCCGCCGGTCGCAGCCGCCATGCTGATCGCGGATGGCACCTGGGACGTGGGCGCGATGAAGAATGTCGAGGAGCTTGACCCCAAGCCCTTCCTCGCCATCCTCAACCGCATCGGCCTGCCGACCGAAATCAAGGACGCCTCCGGCACCCGGCCCTTCACGGCCTGACCCGGACTGCACCGCAAGATCTTCTCAGGCCTCCGGGAAACCGGGGGCCTGATTTGTGTTTGGGGGATCTGGCTGGGGCGCTCAACCATCACTCCGTCATGCCACGGCTCGACCGTGGCATCCATGCCGTTGCCTCTCGATACAGCACAGCTTGCAGGTTTCCATCCGCGCCTGTCCCCGTGCAGCAAGTTCAGGGAATGGATGCCACGATCAAGTCGTGGCATGACGAAAGTCGAGAGGGCGTGCCGTGCGGGGAGGCAGAGCGGCGAGGAGGAAGCGCGGCGGGGCTATTGTCCGATGGAGGCGGGGATCCCGGTGCAAGGTGCAAGGCTTGAGGTGAGCAGAGCGCTCAACCATCACTCCGTCATGCCACGGCTCGACCGTGGCATCCATGCCGTTGCCTCTCGATACAGCACAGCTTGCAGGTTTCCATCCGCGCCTGTCCCCGTGCAGCAAGTTCAGGGAATGGATGCCACGATCAGGTCGTGGCATGACGAAAGCGGGGAGGGTGTGCCGTGCGGGGAGGCAGTGCAGCGGGGGGACTGTCCGATGGAGGCTGGGATCCCGGTGCAAGGTGCGAGGCTTGAGGTGAGCAGTGCGTTCAACCATCACTCCGTCATGCCACGGCTCGACCGTGCCACCCATGCCGTTGCCTCTCGATACGGCGCAGCTTGCAGGTTTCCATCCGCGCCTGTCCCCGTGCAGCAAGTTCAGGGAATGGATGCCACGATCAAGTCGTGGCATGACGGAAGTTGAGAGGGCGTGCCGTGCGGGGAGGCAGAGCGGCGGGGGATTGTCCGATGGAGGCGGGGATCCTGGCGCAAGGCTTGAGGTGAGCAGAGCGCTCAACCATCACTCCGTCATGCCACGGCTCGACCGCGGCATCCATGCCGTTGCCTCTCGATACGGCACAGCTTGCAGGTTCCCATCCGCGCCTGTCCCCGTGCAGCAAGTTCAGGGAGTGGATGCCACGATCAGGTCGTGGCATGACGAAAGCGGGGAGGGCGTGCCGTGCGGGGAGGCAGTGCGTTCAACCCTTCCTCCGTCATGCCACGGCTCGACCGTGGCGGGGAGGGGCAGGTTTGGTTATCCCTCTTGCGCAGGCCTTTGACTGCCCGAAGAACGGCAGCGCGCCGTAATCCCGTGGCGTACCGGCACGCGTGATCATCCGGTCTGGTGGCTGCAGACAGGCGCAGAGGTCCTGTTCAGCAGAAGAAGAACATCGGAAAGCGGCATGGGCTGGCCGAGAAGATAGCCCTGCACCTGCGGGCAGCCTATGCTGCGCAAAAGCTCCATCTGGTCTTCTCTTTCGACACCCTCGGCGATCACCAGCATGCCGAGAGATTTTCCAAGGTCTATGATGCTGCGCATGATCTCCTTGACGCGCAGGTTCGGCTCATTGGGATCAAAACGGGCAATGAAACTGCGGTCAATCTTGAGAATGTCGACCGGCACCCAGCTGAGATACTCAAATGACGAGTAGCCTTTGCCGAAGTCGTCCAGCGCCACCCGCACGCCAAGGGCCCGCCATTCGTTGAGCCGCTCCACGGCAGCCTTTTCGTTGTCCAGAAACACCGATTCCGTGATTTCCAGCTCCAGCCGCTGTGCCGGCAGACCGGTCCGTCCGAGGATATCCGCGACCTTTTGCGCAAAGCGTGCATTGCCGACCTGGACCGGCGAGACGTTGACGGCCACACTGAGATGACCTGGCCATGACCTGGCCTGTTCGCAAGCTGCCGCAAGCACCCATTCGCCGACCTGATCGATCAGGCCTGTTTCCTCCAGAATGGGAATGAACCGGCTTGGCGGAACGGGACGGTTGTGCTGGTTGCGCCAGCGCAACAGCGCTTCGAAGCCAATCAGCCGGCGCGTCATGGTGCAAAAGCGGGGCTGATAGTGCAACTCGAACTTCTGCTCCGAGACGGCTGTCCGCAACGCGGCAACCAGATTCCGGCGGCTGTTGAGTTCATCCAGCATGATCGGCCGGAAGAAGGCGTAGTCGCTGCGTTTTGGCTTGCGGCTCTTGGCGTGGTACATTGCGACATCGGCATCAACCAGAATGTCGCGGCGGCCGGCCCTGTCTCCGGTGGCAATGGCGATGCCGATACTGCATCCCATGCGGAAGACGCGCGTGTTGGATTCTATCGGGCTGCCAATGCTGGCGATCAGCTGACGGGCCAGCGACCGCAAGGCCATTCTGGATGTCTGGTTCTCCAGCACGACGACGAATTCGTCCCCCCCAAGCCGGGCGATGGTGTTTTGTCCGTTTCCACCGGCAGATGCGATGCGTTCTGCCAGAACCTTGAGCACCTGATCGCCGGTGTCATGCCCATAGGCATCATTCACAGCCTTGAAATCATTGAGATCGATCAGCAGCACGGCGAAACCGTTGATGGCACCGGCCTCGAGCCTGGCCGACACGGCCGTGATGTGCTGGCGCAGGAAGGCACGGTTGTGCAGACCTGTCAGCACATCGCGGTAGACGAGCTCCTTGAGTTCACGCTCCCGCTCGCGCAGCTTTGCCGTGATCTGCCATTGTTCCGTGATGTCGATACGGCGCGACATGGTGGCGCCTGTTCGGGACTTCATGCGGAAGTAGATATAGGTCCTGCCGCCAAGGGTCTGGATTTCCCTGTGGTGGTCAACGAGGGTGCTGGCGAGCTCGGCACGCCCGGCAAGATAGGCATCCGGATCGGTGCGGGCGAGGGGATCATCGATGATGCCTGCTTCAAGGTCGAGCTTGTAGAGATCGAGGTGCCGTGCCCCAAGCAGGCCTTGCCGCCCGGGATAATGCGGAAAGACCCGGTGGTATGCCGGGTTGGAGAACACCACACCATCTTCCTCATCATAAAAGGAAATGGCTTCCTCGCTTTGCTCCAGTGCCTCCAGCACCATCTGCGTGAGCTTCTGACGCTGCAGCGTGCGCAGGCTGCTGTCTGTCAGGCGGATGAGATTCTGCCGGACGGCCTGCTTTCCGGCATCAAGCTGCGGACAGCGCAGGACAACTCCGCCGATGATCTGCCCGTCACTGTGAAGCCGGAAAAATACCGGGCGCTCAAGGCTTGCGGTCCCGGCCAGCTCCGGCTCCGGGTTTTGCCTATCCGCAAGCCAGGCGCTGATCGCTTCCACCGGCAGGTCTGTCATGCCGGCGCAGTAAGCCCGGCGGATGGAACGTCTGTTCAGAGCAGCAACGAAGCCGGCAAGCTGGGTTGGCCCCAGCATCCGTTCACAGGCGGTATGGAGCGCCTGGAAAATCCCGGTTTCATCCGCTGCCTGTTCCATGCCGATAACGGCGTCCGTAAAATCACGGGAAAAAGCAACGGCTTGGGTCATAATCTCTTTCAAAGAATCAGGTGGCGGGATTCGGAGCAGAACTCATCTCGAACTTGATGATAAACGACATTATTGGCATGACAGTTTGATGTCATTTTGGTTCAGCGTTTTTGTTGAGGTGTTTGACAGGCTGTCTGCTGCATTTGGTTGTGTAGTTTGTGGGGTATATCTTTGGTTGATTTTATGCGGGGCTGCCTGAGCGCGCCCGGCAGCGGAAATTACTGCAGGACAGAGCCTGAAACCTGAGCTTTGACGCAGAGGTGTGACGGCTGGCCGTGGCATGCAGGTGTCCATCCGCGCCTGTCGCCGTGCGGTGAATTCAGGGAATGGATGCCACGATCAGGTCGCGGCATGACGAAAGCGGGGAGGGCGTGCCGTGCGGGGAGACAGTGCGGGGGGGGGAGGCAGCGCGGTGGGGCGATTGCCCGATGGGGGTGGGGAGCTTGGTACGAGGGGCAAGGCTTGAGGTGAGCAGTGCGCTCAACCCATCACTCCGTCATGCCACGGCTTGACGGAAGCGGGGAGGGTGGCGGAACGAGCGCCCCTCAGAACGGCAGAAGCCGCGTTGCCTTGGGGGTGATCCCCTCGCGCATGAGGAATTTGCGCAAGGGCGGGAAGCGGCCGGCGGCATAGAGGCCGAGGGAGCGCAGGGCCTGAACGGGGAGCATGTCCGTCAGCAGCGAGCGGTTGAGGAGATCCACGGCCGTGGTGCGGCTGGTGATGTCCGGCTTGCGGGCGCTGTCATAGCGGGCGAGCGTCAGAGCGCTGCCCACATCCTCGCCGCGGGCCTTGGCCTCGCCTGCGATACGGGCGAGATCGGCCACATCGCGCAGGCCCAGATTGAGGCCTTGCGCACCGATGGGCGGGAACACATGCGCCGCCTCGCCGATGAGGGCGCAGCGGTTGGCGGCGGCTTTCTTCGCGATCATGCCGCTGAGCGGATAGACCTGACGCGGGCTGGCGATGCGGAAGGCGCCGAGCACCGAATGGGCGCGCCGTTCCAGCTCCAGCGCCAGTGCGCCATCTTCGTAAGCCTTGAGATGCGTGGCTGTTTCCGGCGTGACGACGCAGACGAGCGACGACATGCGCCCCGGCAGCGGCACCAGCGTGAAAGGGCCGGTGGGCGTGTGGAATTCGGTGGAGACCGAGCCATGCGGCCGGTCATGCTCCAGGTTCATCACCAGCGCCATCTGCGGGTAGGACCATTCGCGCACCTCAATCCCGGCGGCTTGACGAACCGTGGAGGTGCGGCCGTCGGCGCCAACGGCGAGGGCTGCCGTCAGTGTGGCACCGTCTTCCAGTGTCAGTCGCACCTCTGCCTCGGCAGGCTCAAGCTTTTCAAGGCGGGTCTTAAGCCATGTGAGGCCGTCAGCCTTCAGGACGGCCGCTTCCAGCTCCGCGTTCAGCTCCCGGTTCAGCACATTGTAGCCGAAGGCCTCCAGTCCCAGTTCCGAAGCATCAAAGGTGGTTTCGGGTGCACGGATCAGGCGGCGGGTGTCGTCGATGAGGCGCATGTGGGCAAGAGGCGCAGACCGGGCGGCGAGCTTGTCCCAGACGCCAATTTCGTCCAGCAAGGCGACAGAGGCCTGCAGCAGCGCCGTGGTGCGGGCGTCTTTCGTGTTGACCTCCGGCGCGACGAGAGCGGTGCGCAAGCCCCTGCGGGCCAGCAGCAGGGCAGCGGCCATGCCGGAAGGCCCCGCACCAATGACGGCAGCGTCAAAATCCGTGGTGCGGTTCTGGCCCTCTGCCTTGTCCATCGTGCCTGCGGCGGAAGCTGTGTTCATGTCTCTTGCCCGATCTGTGGCCTGATCTTTTGACCTGTTGAGGACAGGATGGCGCCCCATGAGGGAAATGCAAGGCCTTGACCTTGCGCAAAGCGTCGCGCCCCGCGCCGGGGTAAGGGGTATGACACTGACAGGCAAGTGCTTTCGCTGCAGGGGCCGGAACACTTGACCGGTGGACGGCAGGAAAGATGCTCATGAGCAGCAGTGCGCCAATGCCTGAGAACGTCAAGGCTGAGGAAGCGGGGGAAAAGACCAGGGGCAGCGATGCATCCGGCGGACGCCGTCTCGTCATCCTTCTGTGCAGCCTGCTGGCGGTGGCTGGATGGCTTTACCTTGCCGCCGTGGTCGCGGCGATGGTTCCGGTCATGGACATGACCGAGGCCGGGCCGGGCATGGGTCTCTTCAACGCCTTCAATATTTTCGACGGGTTGCCGAAGGACGTGCGCGCTGCGCTGGCCGTGCTGTGCCTGCCAGCGGGCGCCACCACTTTCGGCATGCCGGCCGAGGACTGGGGTATGGGCGGAGCAGGGCTTGTCTTCCTCATGTGGATGATGATGACGCTGGCCATGATGCTGCCCACGGCGATGCCTGTGTTTCTGTCGCATGCGAAGCGCCGTGCCGGTGCCGTCTCCGGTCCTTCTGCCGCGGTCACGGTCAGCCTGCTGGCGCTCGGCTATCTCACCATCTGGACGGCCTATGCGCTCGCCGCGACGCTGGTTCAATGGCTGCTGACGGATTACGGCCTGCTGTCGTCCATGATGGCCCCGGTGTCGCTGGTGTTCTCGGCAACCACGCTGATTGCTGCCGGGCTGTACCAGTTCACCCCGGCCAAGCAGGCCTGCCTCCTGCGCTGCTGGTATCCGCGCTGGTCCAGCCCTGTTTCGGGCGGTGCGGCGGCGGCGTTCTACCGGGAAGGCCTGATCCAGGGGCTGGCCTGCCTTGGCTGCTGCTGGGCGCTGATGACCGTCATGTTCGCGGTCGGCATCATGAACATCATCTGGGTGGGGCTGCTCGGGGCGGTGATGGCGCTGGAGAAGAACCTGCCGAGCCGCTGGTTCTACAAGGCCGTCGGCGTTTTCCTGCTGCTGTGGGGGGCTTCGCTGATGGGGGCCATGCTGTTTCTCAGCGGGAAAATTTGAGCTGAAATTCGCAGAAATCCGCCGGATTTCCTGAAAATCCTGCTTTGCTGCCTGTCATGATATTGAAATATTGCCCAAACAGGTGCATTGATCTTGCTTGCGCAGGTGTGAGCCGGGCGTGGTGGGAACCAATGCGCCGGCCGTGTGTTATGTCACGGATGCGGGCAGGGGCGTGCCGGCATCCGGTTCAAGGAACCGGTTCTGGCAGGATCTGTGCCTGCCGCGCGCAAGAAGCGTGAAAGCATGGACAGATGTGCCGTTGAAGGCACCGGCATCCGGACTGCCGCAGGGCGGGCCGGGCAAAGGGAAAGTGAACGCCGTGACTGACATTACCCCTGAAAAGCGGTCCCATGTGCCGGCGCTGTTCCTCATCCATGTGCTGACGGCCTCCGGCGCGCCGATTGCCCTTGCGGCGCTCCTGGCTGGCGCACGCGGCAACTGGCAGGAAATGTTCGTCTGGCTCGGCCTTGCGCTGGTGGTGGATGGCATCGACGGCCCCCTGGCGCGCAAATACAACATCGCCGAACGGCTGCCGCGCTGGTCCGGTGCCTCGCTGGATTTCGTCATCGACTACGCCACTTACGTGTTCCTTCCCGCCTTCGCCCTGGCCGCCGGGCCCATGCTGGACCGGCCGTGGAACTGGATCTGCGGCGGCCTCGTCGTCTTCACCGGTGCGCTCTATTTCGCCGACAACGGCATGAAGACCCACGACAAGGCGTTCAAGGGCTTCCCGGCCTGCTGGAACATGGTCGTCTTCGGCCTGATGCTGCTGTCGCCCTCGCAGGGCTTCACCATCGCCGTTGTCCTGGCCTGCTGCCTCTTCACCTTCATGCCGGTGCGCTTCGTCCATCCGGTGCGCGTCAAGCGCTGGCGTCCGCTGACGCTGGTCATGACCGCCGCCTGGCTTGCGGCCGCCGGCATCGGCCTGTGGAACGAAATGACCCTGAGCGAGCCGATGGCTTGGGTCTTCGGCATCTCCAGCCTGTACCTGCTGACGGTTTCTGCCGTGCATCAGGCGCTGGAACGCTACGCCTGACCGGAAGGTCACATGGGCCGCTTTCGCATCAGAAAGCGGCTTTCCCATTGAACGGTATTGCCTTTATCCTGCGCGCGGAAATGCCCTGCGCGGGCGTGGCTTTCTGTGGCCCGCAGGCAGGGCCTGATTTTGCCGTAACGGCGCAAATGATCTGGAGGAGATATCATGGCTCATGCCATCCGCATTCATCAGACCGGTGGTCCCGAGGTTCTGACCTGGGAGGCCTTCGAGCCGGGCAAGCCGGGGCCGGGTGAGGCGCGGGTACGCCATGAGGCCGTGGGGCTGAACTTCATCGATGTCTATTACCGCACCGGGCTTTATCCGGCGCCGAACGGCCTGCCCTTCATTCCCGGCAACGAGGGCGCGGGCGTGGTGACCGAGGTGGGGGACGGCGTGTCCCACGTGGCGCCGGGCGACCGGGTCGCCTATGTCGGCCCGCTCGGCTCCTATGCGCAGGAGCGCCTTGTCCCGGCAGACCGTCTGGTGAAGCTGCCGGAGACGATTGCCAGTGACGTTGCCGCTTCCATGATGCTGAAGGGCATGACGGCGCGCTACCTGCTGCGCCGCACCTTCAAGGTTGGTCCCGGTTCCACCATCCTGTTCCATGCGGCAGCTGGAGGTGTCGGCCTCATTGCCGGACAGTGGGCCGCGCATCTGGGCGCCACGGTCATCGGCACGGTTGGCTCGGACGAAAAGGCGGAACTCGCCAAGGCCAATGGCTACACCCATGTCATCAACTACCGCACGGAGAATTTCGTCGAGCGGGTGAAGGAGATCACCGGCGGCAAGGGCTGCGATGTGGTCTATGATTCCGTGGGCCGCGATACCTTCCCCGGCTCGCTCGACTGCCTGAAGTTCATGGGCCTCTTTGCTTCCTTCGGTCAGTCCTCCGGCCCGATCACCGATTTCAACATCGGCATGCTGGCGCAGAAGGGCTCGCTGTTTGCCACCCGCCAGACCCTGTTCAACCACATTGCCGCCCGTTCCGACCTTGAGGAAACGGCTGGTGAATTGTTCGACGTGGTGGAGCAGGGTGTCGTCTCGATCCAGATCAACCAGCGCTACAAGCTGTCCGATGCTGCCACCGCGCACCGGGATCTGGAAGCGCGCAGGACCACCGGCACATCGGTGATGCTGCCCGAATAAGGCTGGCGGCATTTCGGGCTGAAAAAGGTGAGGGGGCATGGAAACCGGGCGCAAGACAGCCGAACCTGACCGGTCGCGCAGTCTCTATGCGCCCGCCATGCGCTACTTTGCGGCTGTGGCCGAAGCCGGGTCGATCCGCGCTGCGGCCCGCCAGCTCAATGTCGCTTCGTCGGCGGTGAACCGGCAGATCCTGTGGCTCGAAGAAGCGCTGGACCTTGCCCTGTTCGAGCGTCTGGGCCGTGGCCTGCGCCTGTCTCCGGCAGGCGAGGTGCTGCTTGCCCATGTGCGGCGCACCTATTCCGACTTTGAAGGCACGGTGGCGGAACTGGACGCGCTGAAGGGCCTGCGGCGCGGCACCGTCTCGGTGGCAACGGTCGAAAGCGTTGCCGATTCGATCCTGCCGCAGATCATCGGCTCCTTCCGCAAATCCTATCCGGGCATCCACGTCTCCGTGACCGTGACCAGCGCGCTGCAGGCGACCGGCATGGTGGAGCGGGCGGAGGCGGATATCGGCTTCACCTTCGATCCGCCGCGCACCTCGGCGCTGACAACCGCCTTTGCCCATGAACTGGTGATCGGTGCCGTCATGACGCCGGATCATCCGCTGGCCAGCCATGCCGGGGATCTGACACTGGCGGATTGCCTGCGCTATCCGCTGGCGCTGCCTGCCAAAGGCCTGTCACTGCGCACCCGCATTGATGCGGCGCTTGCCCGCCTGCCGGGCAACATCCGCACCTATGTGGAAGCCAATTCCCTCAGTTTCATGCGGGCGCTGACAAGGCGCGGGGCGGTGGTCAGCTTTCAGACCAAGATCGGGCTTGAGGCAGATCTCGCCGGCGGGCTTCTGGTGTTCCGGCCCTTGAGCGATGCGCCTTTGCAGGCAGACAGGCTGGCGGTGGTCACATCCTCGCTGCGCGCTCTCGGGCTGGCGCCGGGCATGTTCTACGATCATGCCATGCTCGCCATCAAAGAGCACTTGCCGTTGATTGATGCCATTTAGGCATCGCTCCGCCCCCTAATCGGTTCTATTGTTTCCCCGGAAAGTAAGGCAACCTCAGGGTTGAGAAATTGCGGCTGGTGCGGGACGCCAGCCAGCCCGGGCCTGCGGACGCGCGGCAGCCCCGGGACCGGATGAGAGGGAGAGCAGAATGGGCCGTCTGACCACGCATGTCCTTGATACCGCCTTGGGCAAGCCCGCGGCAGGACTTGTGATCGAGCTTTGGGCGGTGGAGCCGAAGCCCTCGCGCCTGCGCCGGGTGGAAACCAACGCCGATGGCCGGGTCGATGGGGCGATCCTGGAAGGATCGGAGTTCGGCCCCGGCATCTATGAGCTGCGGTTCTTTGCCGGAGATTACCTCAAGGCCAGCGGCGCGCCGGTGACGGAGCCTGCCTTCCTCGACATGATCCCGATCCGTTTCGGCATTTCCAATGCGCGCGAGCATTATCACGTGCCGCTGCTGCTCTCGCCCTACGGCTATTCGACCTACAGGGGGAGCTGAGCCATGCGGGACACGATCCGCTTCCTGCGGGCAGGAAAAGTGGTGGAGCTGGCGGATATCGGGCCGATGGATACGGTGCTCGACTATCTGCGCCTCACCGAAAGGGCGACCGGCACCAAGGAAGGCTGCGGCGAGGGCGACTGCGGCGCCTGCACGGTGGCGCTTGGCCGGGTGATTGGTGGCAGGCTGACCTATCAGCCGGTCAATGCCTGCATCCAGCTTCTGGGCATGATCGACGGGGCGGAACTGGTGACGGTGGAGGATCTCGCTGCCGATGGCCGCCTGCATCCGGTTCAGGTGGCGATGCGCGACCTGCACGGCTCCCAATGCGGCTTCTGCACGCCGGGCTTCATCATGAGCCTTTTCACGCTCTATCACGCCGAAGGCATGGAAAAGAGCCGCAAGGTGGTGACGGAATGGCTTGCGGGGAACCTCTGCCGCTGCACCGGCTACAGGCCGATCATCGACGCGGCGCTGGCCAGCTGCTTCGAGGCGGCGGATGACGCCTTCTCCTGGCGTGCTGCCGAAACCCGCGAGGCGCTGCGGCGGCTGGCGGATTCCCGGGATGTGTTCATCGGCTCCACCGATAGCTTCTTTGCCGCGCCAGCCGGCGTCGAAGGCCTGGCCGCGCTCTACAGCCAGTTTCCCGATGCAACCCTTGTGGCTGGCGCGACGGATGTGGGCCTGTGGATTACCAAGAGCCTGAGGACCCTGCCGCGCATCATCTGGCTGGGCCATGTGGCCGGCATGGACCGGGTGGAGGTGACGGGAGAGGGCATCATCCTCGGCGCTGCGGCCACTTATGCAGCTGCTGAACCGGCGCTGCGCGCTCTGGCGCCGGATCTGGGCGTGCTGCTGGGGCGCATCGGCTCAAAGCAGGTCCGTGCGTCCGGCACCATTGGCGGCAACATCGCCAATGGCTCGCCCATCGGCGACATGCCGCCAGCCCTCATTGCGCTTGGCGCCAGCATCGAGCTGCAGCAGGGCGACAACCTGCGCGATCTGCCGCTGGAAAGCTTCTTCATCGACTATGGCAAGCAGGACCGGCTGCCGGGCGAATTCGTGGCCGGTGTCTTCGTGCCGCGTCCCGGCGCCAACCAGCATTTCCGCTGTTACAAGGTGTCCAAGCGGTTTGATCAGGACATTTCCGCCGTCATGGCCGCCTTCAATCTGACGGTCGTGGACGGCGAAATCACCGCTGCCCGTATCGCCTTCGGCGGCATGGCGGCAACGCCGCGCCGGGCGCTGCTCGCAGAGGCGGCGCTGACGGGTGCGCGCATCGATGATCCCGTCACCTGGGGCGCGGCCATCCGCGCGCTGCAGGAGGACTTCAAGCCGATCACCGACATGCGCGCGAGTGCGGCCTACCGCATGGAAGTCGCCCGCTCGCTGCTGGCCAAGGCCTTGATGGAGATTGCCGGGCCTGCCGAGCCCGTGCGCCTGCCCGTGCTTCAGCCGGAAGGAGGCGATCATGAACGCGCCGCATGATACCGCTCTGACGGAAGGCGCAGAGGCGCTGACCCATGTGCACCGCTCTCTGCCCCATGACAGCGCCGAACGGCATGTCACCGGCACGGCGGTCTATATCGACGATATGCCGGAGCCGCAGGGCACCTTGCATGTGGTGCCGGGCTGGGCGCGCCATGCGGTGCGCGGGCCGCTGCTGGCGATGGATCTGGACGCGGTGCGCCATGCGCCGGGTGTGGTGGCGGTGCTGACCGCTGCCGATGTGCCGGGCCTCAACGATTGTTCGGCCTCCTTTGGCGGCGATCCCGTTCTGGCTGACAAGGAAATCCTCTTTTACGGTCAGGTGGCCTTTGCCGTCGTTGCCACCAGCCGGGATGCTGCGCGCCGCGCAGCGCGGCTTGCGCAGATTGATGTCGGGCCGCAGACGCCGGTCATCTCCGTTGAAGATGCCATCGCCGCCGATGTAACCGTTCTGCCGGACTACCAGTTCCGCCGCGGTGCCCCGGAAGCGGGGCTGGCCAGCGCCGAGCACCGGCAGTCGGGCTCCTTCCAGATTGGCGGACAGGAGCATTTCTACCTCGAAGGCCAGATTGCGCTGGCGATCCCCGGCGAAGAGCGGGCCGTTCAGGTCCATTCCTCCACCCAGCACCCGACCGAGGTGCAGCATGTGGTGGCCAAGGTTCTGGGCGTGCCCGATGCGCTGGTGACAGTCGATGTGCGGCGCATGGGCGGCGGCTTTGGCGGCAAGGAATCGCAGGCGAACCAGTGGGCCTGTCTTGCCGCGCTCGCCGCCCGTGTCACGGGCCGGCCCTGCAAGCTGCGGCTCGACCGGGACGACGACATGATCATGACCGGCAAGCGGCATGACTTCCGTGTCGACTGGACCGTTGGCCATGACAACACGGGCCGCATTCGCGCCGTGGACATGACCTTCTTTGCCCGCTGCGGCTATTCGGCGGATCTGTCGCTGGGAGTGGTGGATCGCACCATGTTCCATGCGGACAGCAGCTATTTCTATCCCGACGCCCAGATCCGTAGCCGCCGCCTGCGCACAGATACCTGCTCCAACACCGCCTTCCGGGGCTTCGGCGGGCCGCAGGGCATGCTGGCAGCGGAGCGGATGATCGACGCCATCGCCATCACGCTGGGGCTCGATCCTTTGGAAGTGCGCAAGCGCAATTTCTATGACTGGGCCCGTAACCAGACGCCCTATGGCATGGTCGTGGAGGAATGGCAGACGCTGCACACCATCGTGGAGCAGCTGGAGGTCACTTCCGCCTACTGGCAGCGCCGGGAAGAGGTGCGCGCCTTCAACGCCCGCAATCATGTGCTGCGCAAGGGGCTGGCTCTGACGCCGGTGAAATTCGGCATCTCCTTCACGCTGAAGCATCTCAATCAGGCCGGGGCGCTGGTGCATCTTTACACCGACGGCTCGATCCAGCTGAACCATGGCGGCACCGAGATGGGGCAGGGGCTCTATCAGAAGGTGGCGCAGGTGGTGGCGGAGGAATTCGGCGTCACCCTCGACAAGGTGATCATCACCGCCACCTCCACCGGCAAGGTGCCCAACACAGGCCCCACGGCAGCCTCTTCCGGCACCGATCTCAACGCCATGGCCGCCCGCAATGCGGCCCGTGCCATCAAGGACAGGCTGATTGCCTTTGCGGCGGGGCACTTCCATTGTTCGCCGGAATCCGTTGTCTTTGCGGACAATCAGGTGCGCGCCGGAAGCGATGTGGTGAGCCTGGCGGAACTGGCGAAACTTGCCCACATGGGCCGCGTCCACATGTCGGATGCGGGCTTCTATGCCAGCCCCAAGATCACCTGGGACCGGGAGAGCGCCAGCGGCCGCCCGTTCCTCTATTTCGCCTACGGAGCGGCGGCGGCGGAAGTCACCATCGACACCATGACCGGCGAGATGACCGTGGACCGGGTGGACATCCTTCACGATGTGGGCCGCTCGCTCAACCCGGCCATCGACATCGGCCAGATCGAGGGCGGCTTCATTCAGGGAATGGGCTGGCTGACAACCGAGGAACTGGTGTGGGACGAGCAGGGGCGACTGCGCACTCATGCTCCCTCCACCTACAAGATCCCGGCCATATCGGACACACCGGCCGAGTTCAACGTGGCGCTCTATGCTTCGGCGGGCAATCCGGAGGAGACGATCTACCGCTCCAAGGCGGTGGGTGAGCCGCCGGTGATGCTGGCCAATTCCGTCTTCTGCGCCATCACCGATGCGCTCGCCTCGCTGCGGCCCGGCACCGTGCCGCAGCTGGACGCACCTGCCACGCCCGAAGCGATCCTGAAGGCGGTGCAGGCCATGCGACAGGCGGGAGGGGCGCGATGATCCTCTGGCGGCGGATTCTGGATGAGCTGCGTGAAGGTGGGGCCTGCTGCCTCGTCACCGTCGCAGCATCGGCCGGATCCGCCCCGCGTGAGGCGGGCGCGCGCATGACCGTGCGTGCGGATGGCAGCATTTCCGGCACGATCGGCGGCGGAACGCTGGAGTTCGAGGCGATCCGCTGGGCGCTTGCCGGCATACGCGAAGGCCGAAGGGGGCTTGCCTTCCGCCGTGTGTCGCTGGGGCCGGATCTCGGACAGTGCTGTGGCGGACGCGTCGATCTGGCGCTGGAGCATTTCACGGCAGAGGATATCGAACCCGTGCGGGCGCTGGTGCATGTGCAGGAGGAGCGCGGCGGACAGCTGGCGGTCCGGGCGGCTTTTGGGCAGGAAGGCGTGCCCCTGCAGCGGCAGGTGCTGGGGGATCTGCCCGCCGGGCCGGATTTCCAGCTGGCGGATGGCGTTATCACCGAACGCTTCGGCTTGGAGCTTCAGCCCGTGTGGCTGTTCGGGGCCGGGCATGTGGGCCGTGCCGTGGTGCTGGCACTGGCGCCGCTGCCGTTCGAGATCACTTGGATCGACAGCCGCCCGGACTTTTTTCCACCGGCGATGCCGGGAAACCTGCGCTACGTCAGCGTCAGCCGCCCGGCGGACTTGCTCAAGGATGCGCCTGACAGTGCCTTCATTGTCGTCATGACACATTCCCATGCGCTGGATGAGGATATTGTGGCGGCGGCACTGGCTGCGGACCGGTTTGCCTATGTCGGCGTGATCGGCAGCGAGACCAAGCGCGCGCGGTTCACGAGCCGCCTGCGCCGCCGGGGGCTCGCGGAACGGCAGGTTGGCGGGCTGGTGTGCCCCATCGGGGCGGGTGGGGTGAAGTCGAAATTGCCGGCGGCCATCGCGGCCTCTGTTGCGGTTGAACTCCTGATTAAAAATGAGGCAGTAAAGCTGGAAGGTCTATACAATCAGCCTCTTGCGCAGGGGCAGAAGCCGGTCAATAACGCGGGGTGAACCCGACGGCAGAAGGGGCAGTGTGGAGTGGGCAGTCTCGATCAGACCGCAGATGGGCAGCAGGCCGCTGGGGGCATGGTGCGGCGGGCGCAAGGTGCGCCGCTGCTGAATGCGCGCGGCATCAGCAAGCATTTCGGCGCCATCGCGGCCAACAATGCGGTCAATCTCACCATCAACAAGGGTGAAATCCACGCACTCCTCGGCGAAAACGGCGCGGGCAAGTCCACGCTGGTGAAGATCCTTTATGGCGCACTGCAGCCCGACGCCGGCACCATCGAATGGGACGGGCGCAAGGTGCGCATCAACAGCCCCGCCGCCGCCCGCCAGCTGGGCATCGGCATGGTGTTCCAGCATTTTTCCCTGTTCGAGGCCCTGAGCGTTGTCGAGAACATCGCGCTGGCGCTGCCGAAACCCGGCTCCATGCGCGAGCTGGCGGCGCGGATCGAAAAGGTCTCCCGCGAATATGGCCTGCCGTTGGATCCGCATGCGCTTGTGGCCGATCTGCCGGTCGGCATCCGCCAGCGCATCGAGATCGTCCGCTGCCTGCTGCAGGCACCGCGGCTGATCATCATGGATGAGCCGACGTCCGTCCTGACCCCGCAGGAGGCGGACGAGTTGTTCGTGACGCTGAAGCGGCTGGCGGACGAGGGCTGCGCAGTGCTCTATATCAGCCACCGGCTGGACGAGGTGCGCCGCATCTGCCACCACGCCACCATCCTGCGCCATGGCCGCTTCGTGCGCGAATGCGATCCGGCGCTGGAAACCCCCGCCTCGATTGCCCGCATGATGGTCGGGGCAGATGTCTCGCATGTGACCAGCTCCGGCGCGCTGACGGGCAGCGGACCGGTGCGCCTTGCCGTGCGCAATCTTGCCACAAGCCCGCTGACGCCTTTTTCCGTGCCGCTGGCGGGCGTCAATTTGGACGTGCGCGCCGGTGAGGTCGTGGCAATCGCCGGCGTCGCCGGAAACGGGCAGGGCGAGCTGTTCGATGCCATCAGCGGTGAGCGGCGCTGCGCGCCGGGCATGGTGGAAATCGATGGCACGCCTTGCGGCAATGAAAGCGTCACCCGCCGCCGCCAGCGCGGGGCGGCCTTCGTGCCGGAGGAGCGGCTGGGGCACGGTGCGGTACCCGGCATGCGCCTGTCGCACAACATCATCCTGACGCGCCATTCCACCGGCGATGATCTGGTCCGCTCCGGCTTTGCCGCCTATGGCCGGGCCGGGGAGATGGAAAAGCACATCACGCGGGCCTATGACATCCGCATGTCCCATGACGATCCGGAGGCGCGTTCGCTGTCGGGCGGCAATCTGCAGAAATTCGTCGTTGGCCGCGAGCTGAGTCGCAATCCCGGCATTCTGGTGGTCAATCAGCCGACCTGGGGCGTGGATGCAGGAGCTGCAGCGCTCATCCGCCAGTGCCTGCTGGATCTGGCCCGCAAGGGATCTGCGGTTCTGGTCATCAGCCAGGACCTTGATGAAATCTACGAGATTGCCGACCGCATCGCCGTCATTTCGCGCGGGCATCTGTCGCAGGCAGAACCGGCTTCGTCCATGACGCTGGAGCGGATCGGCCTGTTGATGGCGGGCGGTGCGGAAAAGCCTTCGTCTGCAAGTCTGTCCGGGGAGGGCGCGTGATGCGTATCGAACTCGTCAAGCGCGCCGAACACAGCGGGTTGATGACCGCCGTTTCCCCGCTGATTGCGGTCATGCTGACCATGATCTGCGCTGCCGTCCTGTTTGCCATGTCCGGTGCGGACCCGCTGGAGGCGCTGTTCCGCTTCTTCATCGAGCCGCTGACGGAAGCCTGGTCCCTGCAGGAAGTGCTGGTGAAGGCGACGCCGCTGGTGCTGATCGCCTGCGGCCTCAGCGTCTGCTACCTCTCCAACAACTGGAACATCGGCGCGGAAGGCCAGTTTGTGGCCGGCGCGCTGGCCGGTTCCATCCTGCCTGTCATGTTCCCGCATCTGCAGGGCTTTTACACTCTGCCCTTGATGCTCCTCTGCGGGGCGCTTGGCGGGGCGGCCTATGCCATGATCCCGGCCATCCTGAAGACCCGCTTCAGCACCAACGAGATCCTCACCAGCCTGATGCTGGTCTATGTTGCCAATCTGCTGCTGGACTATCTGGTGCGCGGTCCCTGGCGCGATCCGCAGGGGTTCAATTTCCCCGAGACGGCCCTGTTCTCGGCTTCCGCCACGCTGCCGTCTCTTGGTATGGGGCGACTGTCGGTATCCGTGTTCGTGGCCCTCGGCGTTGCGCTTCTCCTGTGGGTGGTGCTGTCGCGCTCGCTGCGCGGCTATCAGATCCGTGTGCTGGGCGAGAGCCCCCGGGCAGGCGCATTCGCAGGGTTCTCGGCCAAGCGGATGACGGTCTTCGCCTTTGCGATTTCAGGGGCGCTGGCGGGCCTTGCGGGCATCATGGAGGTGTCCGGGTCGCTGAACCAGCTGCTGCCCACCATTTCGCCGGGCTACGGCTTCACCGCCATCATCGTCGCCTTCCTTGGCCGTCTCAATCCGCTGGCGATTGTCGTGGCTGGTGTTGTTCTGGCCTCCAGCTACATCGGCGGGGAAAGCGTGCAGGCGTCGCTTGGCATCTCCGACAAGATCGCCAGCGTGGTGCAGGGCATGCTGCTGTTCTTCGTGCTCGCTTGCGACACCCTGATCTTCTACCGCGTCCGCCTGCACCGGAAGGTGCATTCTGAAAATGCCGGGGAGGGTGCCCATGTTTGAAGCCATTCTTCTCACCGTCATCACCGCGGCAACGCCGCTGCTGCTGGCGGCCATCGGCGAACTGGTCGTCGAGCGTTCCGGCGTTCTCAATCTGGGCGTGGAAGGCATGATGGTGATGGGAGCGGTGACCGGCTTTGCCGCTGCCAATCTCACCGGCTCCGGCACGCTCGGCATTTTCGCGGCGATTGCGGCCGGCATGGCCATGTCGGCCCTGTTCGGCGCGCTGGTGCTGGGCCTTGTCACCAATCAGGTGGCCACCGGACTGGCGCTCACGCTCTTTGGCCTCGGACTGTCCGGCCTTGTCGGCGAGCGCTTCATCGGCGTTCCGGGCCTCAAGCTGCCGAAGCTCGACATTCCGGTTCTGAGCGACCTGCCGTTCCTGGGGCCCGTGCTGTTCCGGCAGGATGCCATCGTCTATCTCGCCTTCGCCCTGGTGGCCGGCGTCTCCTACATGCTGACCCGCACACGCATGGGGCTGATCCTGCGCGCCGTGGGCGACAACCATGCCTCGGCCCATGCGCTTGGCTATTCGGTGCTGAAGGTGCGCTTTCTGGCGGTGCTGTTCGGCGGCGGCTGCGCCGGTCTTGCGGGCGCCTACATGTCGCTCGCCTATACGCCGCAGTGGGTGGAGAACATGACGGCGGGGCGCGGTTGGATCGCGCTGGCACTGGTGGTCTTTGCCTCCTGGCTGCCCTGGCGCGTCGTGGCCGGTGCCTATCTCTTCGGCATGGTCACGGTGCTGACCTTCCATGCGCAGGCGAAGGGCATGGGCATTCCCTCGCAGCTTCTGTCGAGCCTGCCCTATCTCGCCACCATCATCGTTCTGGTGCTGATTTCCGCCAACCGGCGCCTGACGCTCGTGAATACGCCGGCCTGCCTCGGCAAGCCGTTCGTGCCGGATCGCTGACATCCGGTCCGAGCCGGGACCTCAATGGGGTCCGGTCCCGGCCGCCATCTTTGGACCCGCTGCATACCCGGTCCCAACGAGAACCGAAGGGGAAGTGTGAACATGAAGACTCTGCTGAAAGCCACTGTCGCCGCCGCCGCACTGGCCGGCTCGCTCGCAACTGCTCAGGCTGCCGACCTCAAGGCCTGCTTCGTCTACATCGGCCCGGTGGGTGACTTCGGCTGGACCTACCAGCACGATCAGGGCCGCCAGGCTGTCGAAGCCCATTTCGGCGGCAAGGTCGAAACCGCCTATCTGGAAAACGTGCCGGAAGGCCCGGACAGCGAGCGCGCCATCGAGCGCTTCGCCCGTGAAGGCTGCGGCATCATCTTCACCACCTCCTTCGGCTACATGAACCCGACCATCAAGGTGGCGCAGAAGTATCCGAACGTGAAGTTCGAGCATGCGACCGGCTACAAGACCGCCGAAAATGTTGCGACCTATAACTCCAAGTTCCACGAAGGCCGCTACATCATCGGCCAGATCGCCGCCAAGATGTCCAAGACCGGCACCGCCGGCTACATCGGCTCCTTCCCGATCCCGGAAGTGGTCTCCGGCATCAACGCCTTCCTGCTCGGCGCCCAGTCCGTGAACCCGGACTTCAAGGTCAAGATCGTCTGGGCCAATTCCTGGTTCGATCCGGCCAAGGAAGCCGATGCGGCCAAGGCGCTGATCGATCAGGGCGCCGACATCATCTCGCAGCACACCGATTCCACCGCACCGCTGCAGGTGGCCGAGGAGCGCGGCGTGCTTGGTTTCGGTCAGGCCTCCGACATGATCAACTTCGCACCGAAGTCGCAGCTGACCGCCATCATCGATGACTGGGCCCCCTATTACATCGAGCGCGTTCAGGCAGTCCTCGACGGCACCTGGAAGAGCGAGCAGACCTGGCACGGCCTCAAGGAAGGCCATGTGGTGATGGCGCCCTACACCAACCTGCCGGACGATGTCGTCGCCATGGCGAAGGAAACCGAAGAGAAGATCAAGGGCGGCTGGGAGCCTTTCACCGGCCCGATCACCAAGCAGGACGGTTCGGAAGCCGCTGCTGACGGCGTGCGTCTCGACGACGGCGCCATCCTCGGCATGAACTGGTACGTCAAGGGCATCGACGACAAGCTGCCGCAGTAACAAGAGCTTCGGTCCGCAGGTGCCGAACCTGCGGGCCGGTTTGTTCTTGCACCATGACCATGCGCGGCCGGGCCCTCCGGCGTGGCTGCGCATGTCTTTCAGATAATAACAATCCCGATCCAGAGCCTGTCCATGACCATGACCTTTGCCGCTGAATGGCTGAATCTGCTTTTCCGCTGGGCCCATCTGGTGGTGGGCATCGGCTGGATCGGCACCTCCTTCTATTTCATCGCCCTTGATCTTTCGCTGCGCAAGCGCGAGGGCATGCGCGAAGGCGTCTACGGCACGGCTTGGGAAGTGCATGGCGGCGGGTTCTATCACGTGGAGAAGTTCACGGTCGCCCCGGCCTACCTGCCGCAGGATCTCATCTGGTACAAGTGGGAGGCCTATCTCACCTGGGTAACCGGATTTGCCCTGCTGGTGGTGCAGTACTACTTCAACGCATCGTCTTATCTCATTGATGTGAATAAGCTTCAGATGCTGCCGTCAGAGGCGGTGCTGATTTCCGTCCTGAGTCTTGTCGCCGGCTGGTTCATCTATGACGGGCTGTGTCGTTCGCCCATCGGCCGCAGCACGCCGCTGCTGGCGCTGTGTGTCTTCGCGCTGATCATGGCTGCGTCCTACATGTTCACGCAGGTGTTCTCCGGGCGCGGGGCGCTGATCCACGTGGGCGCATTCATCGGCACGATCATGGCCGTCAATGTGTTCGGCCTGATCATCCCGAACCAGAAGAAGATCGTCGCCAGCCTGCTGCGCGGTGAGGCGCCGGACCCGAAGCTGGGCCAAATGGGCAAGCAGCGCTCGGTGCACAACAACTATCTGACGCTGCCCGTGCTGCTGATGATGGTGTCGAACCACTATCCCATGCTCACAGGCCATCCGCAGGCCTGGCTTCTCGTCGGCCTCGTGCTGCTGATGGGCGGCATGGTGCGGCATTTCCTCAACCGGCATGAGGCGGGCGACCCGCTGAACCGTTACTGGTGGAGCCTGCCCATCGCCGCGCTCGGCTTTGCCGCAGCGCTGGTGATGACCGCCCCGCGTGATTTTTCCGGCGGTGAGGCTGTTTCCGATGCCACGGCGCTGACACTGATCCGCAGCCACTGCGCGGCCTGCCATGCGGCAACCCCGACCCATGAAGGCTTCACGGATGCGCCCAAGGGCATTCATCTGGAAACGCTGGCAGAGCTGCGCCGCTACGCCGATCAGGTGATGGCACAGTCCGTGCTCTCCGATGCCATGCCGCTCGGCAACGAGACGGGCATGACGCCGGAACAGCGTGAGGAACTTGGGCGCTGGATTGCCCAGAACAAGTGAATGGACCGGGATACAAGACAGCTGGAGCACTCTTCCATGTCCGCCACGCCGATTGCCTTTCCCATTTCGGAAGCCTCGCTTGCCGCGCTCGATCACGAGGCTTTCATGGCCGCCTTCGCGGATGTGGCCGAGCATTCCCCCTGGGTGGCGGAGGATGCTTTTGCGGCGGGGCCTTTTGTCCGGCGGGAGGATCTGATTGGCGCGTTTGAAGCCGCCATGCGCGCGGCTTCGCACGAGCAGCAGCTGGCGCTGATCCGGGCCCATCCGGATCTGGCGGGCAGGGCCGCCATTGCCGGGGACATTGCCGAGGATTCGCGGAAGGAACAGGCGGGCGCTGGCCTTGACCGGCTGACGGCAGAGGAATTTGCCCGGTTTACCAGGCTCAACGATGCCTACCGCGCCCGCTTCGGCTTCCCGTTCATTTTTGCGGTGAAAGGCGCAACGAAGCACATGATCCTTGATGCTTTCGAGGCACGGCTTGGCAACAGCCCACAGGCCGAATTCGAAACCGCACTGGCCCAGATCGCCCGCATCTTCCGCTTCCGGCTCGAAGACCGGATCCTTGCGGCCTGAGGCTCAGTTGGCGTCCAGAGGCTCGAACCGCCCGTCCATGAATTCGCCGCAGGGGCGGGCCCAGATGGTGCCGTCGGCCCCCTGATAGAGGAAGGCCTCTTCGCCCGTGGCCTCGATCCGGCACTTGCCAACGATCCGGTAGATGCCGCCTGTCTTGCGGTGCTGCCACCTTGTGCCGCGCAGGGCCGGATCAAGCCCGTCGCGGGCGGTCATCATCGTGGCATCTTCCGGTGCAGGCATTTGTGCTCTCCGCTCTCCGTTTGCTTGCCAGCCAGCATGAGGCTGGCAGGCCGGTTCAACTCAGCTTAGCGGCGTGTGATCTCGACGGGAACGTTGAAATTCCACGTCGAGCGGCCTTCCTCTGCCGGAATGGGCGGGAAGGGCGCGGCGCGGCGGACGAGTTCCAGCGCGACTTCATCCACCTCCGGATTGCCAGAGCTGCCGGAGATGCGAATGGCCGAAACGCTACCGTCCTTACTGACGACGAAGGAGACGGTGGCAAGGCCTGCCTCGCGGGAGCGGACGCGGCGCATTGCCCGCTGCAGCGCGCGCTGGACCTGGCCCTTGTAGTTGGTGCGATCCGAATTGCCGAGGATTGTGGAGCGGCCCTGGTTTTCGGAACTGCCCTGCGAGGCCACCTGATCGGCGGCGCCGCCTGCGCCCTGAACCGCATTGGCCCTGCTGTTGCCCTTCTGTGTGCTTGGCTGGCGCTGTGCTTCCGGTTTCTTCGTCTGGGTCTTTTTGACCGGTTGCACGGGTTTTGCCTCGGCCACCTTGACGGGCAGATCCTTCGGCCGCATTTCCGGCACGGGAACAGGCTCGATTGCGGTCACGGTCTCTTCCGGCGTCTCGTTGAGCGGCGCGATGGCCTCCGCGCTGGTCAGCGGCTGGATGGCCAGCTCTTCCACCGGCGCGATTTCCTGCGGCTTGATATCCTGCGGCTGGACTTCCGCCATCTGCTGCAGCGGTTCCTGAACAGGCGTTTCGGTGGCTTCCTGCACCGGGATGTCCTGCGCGGTGATCTGCTCCTGTGTCTCGGGCTCGGCGGCGTCCGGATCAACCGGCGCCAGCGTGTCGGGGGACTCGGCGGCAACCGCGTTGGCGGTGTCCGGATCGCCGGAGGTCAGCATGTCCGTATAGGCCTCGCCCAGCATGGAGACGGCTCCGCCACCGCCGCCTTGAAGCAGGGCCGGCTCCTCGGAGGTGTCAACGGTCAGGGCAACTGCACCGAAATGCAGTGTCACCGATGCCAGAAGGGCTGCACCCAGGTGCCATGGTCTCAGTTTCATTGCGTGCCTGCCTTTTGCGTGACGACACGGATGCCGGGAGCGCCTGCGCCATAGAGCTCGTCGACGATCTCCACGAGACGGGCAGCATCAAGGTTCCGGTCGACGGCCAGTTTCAGGATGCTTTCGGGACCTTCCTCCGGCAGCGGATTGGCAGCAAGATAGGATGCCGCATCGGTGGGCTGGCCACGGAACACCAGTGTGCCGTCGGCGCGGGCATAGAGCGCGTCCGGCGGCGGCAGGCTTTCCGCATCGGTGGTCTCCACCAGATCCACTTCCTTGTCCGCCGGAGGGGCGAGCTGCCCGGCCACCAGAAAGAAGATCAGCATCAGGAAGACGATGTTGATCAGCGAGATGGTGCTTTCCATCTTCCGCTTGGTTTTTTCGCGCGGGATCCGCACAGCCATGTCTCTAGCTCCTTGCCTTCCGCGGCCCGTTACCGGGCGACGTGCAGGGTGAGCGCCGGCGCAAGGCGGCGCACGGTCTGAACGGCGTCGATCAGGCCCTGGGCGTTTGCCCCTTCGCGGGCAACGACGAGCGCAGAGGTCGCGCCCTTCTCCTGCAGCCCGGCCAGCCGGTCCCCTATGTCCTCAGGCATTACGGTCACGCCGTTGATGCGCAGGCCATCGGCCTCGACAAAAACGAGGATGCCCGGTGTGCCGGAGGCGCCGCCGCCAGCCTGACCGGGCTTGCCCAGATCCACCCCCGCAAAGCGGGTGAAGGTGGTGGACAGCATGAAGAACAGCAGCAGCAGGAAGATCACGTCGATGAGGGAGGTCATCGACAGCGGCCGCCTGCGCCGCTGCGGCATGTTAATGCGCATGGGAAACCTTCCCGAGGGCAGCGCCATCCTGTGCGGCCGGGGCGTGGCGCTCGTGGTCGTGATGGACCACATCCACCAGAACCTGGGCGCTCAGGGTCTCCACGGCGACGCGCTCGGCCTCGATCCAGGATTCGAACATGGCGAGCAGGGCGGCCACCGGCATGGCGACGGCAAGGCCAGCAGCGGTGGTCAGCAGAGCCACCCAGATGCCGCCGGCAAGGATCGACGGATCCACCGCATCTCCCGCATTCTGCAGGGCCTGGAAGGCGTCGATCATGCCCAGAACCGTGCCGAACAGACCCAGCAGCGGGGCCAGCTGGGCGATGTTGTCAAGCGCACGGGTGCCGGACTGGAGCGAATGCAGCTGCTGGGCCGCCACCCGGGCGATTTCGTCTTCAATGGCGCTGCGGTCCATCTGGCCGGCTGCCGTCAGGCGCATGGCGGTGACGACCGCATGTTCTGCGGCGCTGACGGGACGGGCGAGGCGCACCAGCGCTTCCTTGCGCCGGCCGGCCCGCCACAGGCCTGCTGCTTCCCGGGCCCGGCCCGGCCGGGCCGTGCGGAAGCGGGCGAACTGGACGAATTTGGCGATGACGATGGCGCCAGCCACAACCGACATGACGGCGATGAGGGCCACGACCGTACCGCCAAGTTCGATCAGGCTGAAGACCGGGGCGAGATAGGGAGAGTCCAGCATGTCCGTGTCCTTACCGGGTGAAGCCGATGTCTGTGCGGCTTGTTGTGGTCAGCGGCGCGCTGCACAGCGGGCTGGCAGCGGCTGCCTTGCAGCCGGATGCGCCGTTGACGAGAATGGAACCGATGCCCGCGCAGGGCTGGTTCGGGATCTGGAACTGGCGGACCACGGTCTTGCCTTCCGGCAGGGCGCCGAAGTCGAAGACGGTCATGCGGTCCACCAGTCCTTCCTTGTTGAAAAGCACGAATTCGAAGCCTGCCGTCTCCAGCGCTGCCCCGGTGCCATTGGTGGCAACGAAGGTCAGAAGGCAGCCGTTGCCGGCATCCGCCGCCCGGTTCAGCTCCAGCTTGACCCCGTCCGCCGCTGCCGGGCTTGTCTGGGCCAGAGCTGCGCCGGAAAGGGTGGAGATCGACAGCGCGGCGGCTGCGATCACTTCGAATTTGCGTGCCAGTGTCATGTCACCATCCGAATTTCTTGTTGACGGACAATTTGAACGTGCGCCCCTTGCCGTCATCGCCGGAGAGATTGTTGCGGTAGCGCTTGTCAAAGATGTTTTCGACGGCGGCGCGCAGCTCCAGTCCCTTGAACTGGCCCTCATCGAGCTTCCAGTTCACGAAGGCATCGTGCAGCGCATAGCCGGGGAAGGGGCCTGTGGTGGCGCCGGTATCGGCAGAGCCGGTGAACTCGGCGCGCCAGCCGAAATTGACGTTGTAGTCCCGGATGCGGCCGCCGAGGGTGACGGCCACCGTTTCTGCCGGAATGGTCGTCAGGGCCGCATTGGTGGTCTCGTTCTTGCCGCGCGTCCAGCTGTAGGCGGCGCTGGCAAACACGTAGCGCGAGTCATAAGCGGCTTCGAGTTCCACACCATAGATGTGCGCGCTGTGGACGTTCACATAATAGGGGACAGCCGAGGCTTGCCGCTGCGGGCCCGTGGTGATCAGGTTCGTCAGATCGTTGTAGAAGCCGGTGGTCTTCAGCGCGATGCTGTCGTTGTCCTGAAACAGGTCCTGCCGGTTGACGGCAAAGCCAGCCTCGTAGTTGAAGGATTCCTCCTTCTTCAGATCAAGACTGACGGTGCGCCCGCCGGGATAAGTCGAGGTGCGGGCGCCTGTCGAGAACATCTCGTCCAGTGTCGGCAGGCGTTCGGTGCGGGCAACCGAGCCGAAGACCGAGAAACTGTCCGTGAACTTGTAGAGCGCGGCCAGCTTCGGAGAGAAGGCGTAGTCTGTCTGGGTTGACGCGTTCGGGATGACGCTGTCCGGACGCACGGTCACATAGTCGAGGCGCATGCCCGGTGTGATGGTCAGCCGGTCGTTCCAGATGAACTCGTTCTGCGCAAAGACGCCGACCTTGGTGTCCGTGCCTTCGGGATGGAAGTCGATCCAGCCCACGCCGCCCTTGGTGCTCGCGGTGCGCTCCTGGTAGCTGACCTGCGTGCCGGCGGTCAGATAGTTCTCCCAGGTATCGCCCTTGAATTCGAAGGTGTTTTCCACCTTCGCCTGCCAGGTGCGGTAGCCGTAGTCGGCATCGTAGAACAGCTCGGGCGAACGCATCCTTGAGGCCGCTGGCGCACGGGCGTTGGTCTGCGCAACCTGCGTGTCGGAGAAGGAGAGGTTGACCTTCAGATCCAGGAACGGATTGCCGCTTGCCGGATTTTCATAGCGCAGCACAACCGTCTGGTCGGTGATCTCGCGGTCGATGTTGCCGAAGGCATCCAGCGTGCCGGTCTGGGAATAGGCGGTGTTGTCTGCGTCGCTCTGCCAGCGCTCATAGGACAGGCGCACCGACTGCTCGTTGTTCTCGCCGAAGTGATGGGTGACCTTGGCAAGGCCGGAGAAGCTGTCGAAAGCCGAGCCCACCACACGGGTGCCATTGCCCGTCTCGTAATCGGACGAGCGGCGGAAATTGCCGTTGATCAGGGCTTCGGTGCTGGGACCAAGCCGCATGGCGGCAATGGCCGAGGTCATCAGACCGTTCTTGTTGCTGTCGAAACTGGTCTTGAGCCGCACGGCAACCGTTTCGCCGTCTTCAAGAAAGTCGGAGGCATCCTTGGTCTCGAAATTGATCACACCACCCAATGCGCCGGCACCATAGAGCGTGGAGGAGGCGGGGCCGCGCAGCACCTCGACGCGCTTGTAGAGTTCAGGGTCCGAGAAGAAGGAGCCCATCCGGTACATTTCGAAGAACTTGTTGGCGCCATCCACCGTGATGATGATCTTGGATTCGTCCGCCGACCCCAGATCGCCGATGCCGCGGATGTTGAAGGCCTGCCCGCCGATGCGGTCGCTGCCCACCACCGTGATACCCGGCGTCTGCTTGAAAATATCGCCGATGGTCGTCGCCTGGGCGTTGTCGATCTGCTCCTGATCGATCACCGTCACAGCCTGCGGCGTATCGATGGCGACCTTTTCCTGCCCGGCGCCGAGAACGATCTTCTGCAGTGGCGTCGTGGCCTGCGGCTGGTCTGCCGCTTTTTCTGCCACTGGTGCCTGCTGCGCATTTGCGCTGCCAGCATATGCGAGCGCAATCAGCGCCACGCCGTTCAGCCAAAACCCTGCCGTGCCCCGTCCGCGAGTCATTTCATACGCCTCTTTCTGGTCTATCCCGCTGGCTGGCAAAGGGCTCGCTCGCTGAACTGTGAAACTCTAAAACCTGATTAACGTATTCAGGTATTGCGGTCGATACAAAAGATGAATATTGAAGTCAACTATCGGCGGTGACGATCCTGTCGCGGGTCAGCAATTTTCTGCAGGCCCTTGCGCGGTTGGACCTGCCGGATGGGTTTGAACAAAACGGCATGCCTGCCAGGCAAAACCCCAGCTTCCGGCAGCCGGAACCCATTACGCGCCATTCAAAGATGCGCCTGCAAAGCTCTGCCTTTGGCAGGCGCGGGCCCTTGCCGGTCCTCAGGAGCCGGCCACGCAACAAAGCGGGGAAGACACATGACCACGACTGCCTATCGCGATCTGGCGCCGGAGGAGATCCGCGCCGCTGTCAGCGCCAATCCGGACCGCCGCGAGCGCGATCTGGCGCAGGAACTGGGGATCAGCGAGGCGCAGCTTGTGGCCGCGTTCTGCGGCCATGGCGTGCGCCGTGTCGAGGCTTCGATGGCCGGCATCTGCGAGGGCATGCGGACGGTGGGCGAGGTGATGGCGCTGACCCGCAACGAAAGCGCCGTCCATGAGAAGATCGGGCCATTTGAAAAGTTCGTGAACGGCACCCGCACCGGCCTGATGCTGGGCAGCCAGATCGACACCCGCATGTTCCCTTCCCATTGGGTGCATGCCTTTGCGGTGGAAAAGCCTTCAGATCAGGGCCCGCGCCGCAGCCTGCAGGTGTTCGACGCCCATGGCGAGGCCGTGTTCAAGGTGCATCTGCGCGCCGCTTCCAATGTGGAGGCCTATGAGGCGCTGGTGGAGCGCCTTGTGCTCTCTGACCAGACGCCGGGCCTCGGCACAGTCCCGCAGCGCCCGCAGCCTGAGCCTCGCCGCCCGCTCGATGGCAGCAAGGCCGGCGACCTGCGCAGCCGCTGGTCGGCCATGAATGACCCGCATCAGTTCTTCAACATCCTGCGCGAACTCGACATCGAGCGCATCAATGCGCTGGCGCTGGCGGGCGAGGACAAGGCCTGGCAGGTGGATGGCGACAGCATCCGCGTCATGCTGCGGCTGGTGTCCGGCAATGCGATCCCGCTGATGTGTTTCGTTGCCAACCGGGGATGCGTGCAGATTCACTCCGGCCCGGTGATGAACATCAAGGAGATGGGGCCTTGGATCAATGTCATGGACCCCACCTTCCATCTGCATCTGCGGCTCGACCACATCAGCGAGATCTGGGCCGTGCGCAAGGGCGCGGATGTGGGGCATGTGACGTCGCTGGAAGCCTATGGGGCCGAAGGCAATCTGATCATCCAGTTCTTCGGCGTGCGCGGCGAGGGCAACCATGAGCGCAGCGACTGGCGCGAACTGGTGGAACACCTGCCGCGCCTTGCTCCGCAGACAGCGGTGCTGCCGTTTGCGGCCGAATAAGCCCTGCGTCTTGTAAGGATATGATGATGCGTCTGCTTTCCTCTCTCTCCCGTCCGTGCGGCCTGGCGCTCACGCCCATGGCCGCCGCGCTGTTGAGCCTTGGCCTGGGCTTCACGGCACCTGAAGCCCGTGCGCAGGAGCCTGCCTCTCTGGCCGGGGCACAGCGGATCGTCTCCGTTGGCGGAGCCGTCACGGAAGTGGTCTATGCCCTTGGCGCGCAAGACCGTCTGGTGGCGCGGGACAGCACCAGTTCCTATCCGCCCGAGGCTCTGGCGCTGCCCGACACGGGTTACATGCGCGCCCTGTCGCCGGAAGGCGTGCTGGCGGTCGCCCCCGATGGCCTGCTGGTCATTGAAGGCAGCGGCCCGGCGGAAGCGCTGGATGTGCTGAAGAAGGCCGGAGTGCCGCTCGTCATGGTGCCGGACCGCTACACCGCAGAAGGCGTTGCCGAAAAGGTGCGTGTGGTGGGCAAGGCGCTGGGGCTGGAAGACAAGGCCGAGGATCTGGCGGTGAAGCTGGAAGCCGATCTCCAGGCCGTGGCGGAAGCTGCGGCAAAGCGTCAGATCAAGCCGCGCGTGCTCTTTATTCTGTCCCTGCAGGGCGGGCGCATCATGGCTTCCGGTGAAGGCTCTGCTGCCGATGCAGTCATTCAGCTTGCCGGCGGCGTCAACGCGGTGTCCGGTTTCAACGGCTACAAGCCCTTGAGCGATGAGGCGATCACGGAGGCCAAGCCCGACATCATTCTGATGATGGAGCGCGGCGGTCAGCATGATGCAACGCTGGAGCAGTTGCGTGCCAATGCGGCGCTGTCGCTGACGCCTGCTGTTCAGGCCGGGCACATCGTGCGGATGGACGGGCTGTTCATGATCGGCTTCGGGCCGCGCACCGCCGATGCCGTGCGCGAGCTTTCTGCCGCCTTTGACAAGGCCGCAGCGGCCAGCCAGTGAGGGACCGGCAGATGGCCATGACAGCAGCTGAAACCGTGGCCGCAGATCACGGGCCTCTCGAAGGGGACCGCAGCGGGCGGGCGCGGCTGGTGATTGCCGGGCTTTCCGTCCTCCTGATCCTTGCCATCCTGCTGGCGCTGATGACGGGCCCGACCGGACTTGCGAGCCTCGATGCTCTTGTCGGCATTCTGACGGGCCGGGAAAACGAGGGGCCCATGGCCATGCGCGACCGGATCATCCTCGCCGACATCCGCTTTCCGCGCATGGTGGTGGGCGTCTTTATCGGCGCGGGGCTGGCTGTCTCCGGCGTGCTGATGCAGGGGCTGTTCCGCAATCCGCTGGCCGACCCCGGCATCGTCGGCGTTTCGTCAGGGGCGGGGCTTGGGGCGGCGCTGATGATCGTCGCCGGATCCTGGCTGCCGGCAGGCCTGATGGCCTCGCTCGGGATTCTGGCGCTGCCTTTCGCTGCTTTTCTCGGCGGTCTTGCCGCCACGGCGCTGCTTTACCGGATCGGCACGCGCGGCGGCTACACCGATGTGGCAACCATGCTGCTGGCAGGCATTGCCGTGGCTGCGCTGGCGCAGGCTGCCATCGGCCTGCTGATCTTCACCGCCGATGACCGGCAGCTGCGGGACATCAATTTCTGGCTTCTCGGATCGCTTGCGGGCGCGACAACAGACAAGATCATGATGTGCGCACCGGTGATCGCCGCCGTGCTTGCGTCCATGCCCTTCATGGCGCGCGGGCTGAATGCGCTGGTGCTGGGCGAGGCGGCGGCGGGGCATCTGGGCATTCCCGTGCAGCGGCTGAAGCGGCTGAGCATCGTCGCCGTGGCGGCGGCGACCGGGGCAGGGGTGGCGGTCAGCGGCAGCATCGGCTTTGTCGGAATCGTCGTGCCGCATCTGCTGCGGCTGACCATCGGCCCGGATCACCGCTACCTTCTGCCCGCCTCGGCGCTGCTGGGGGCAAGCCTGTTGCTTCTTGCCGACACGGTGGCACGCACCATCGTGACGCCGGCCGAACTGCCCATCGGCATTCTCACCGCGCTGGCCGGCGCGCCCTTCTTCCTCTGGATCCTGCTGACACGGCGGGGCTTTGCGCTGAGGTGACGGACATGGCAACGCTGGATGTGAAGACCCTCACCGTTTCGCTCTCCGGGCGCGACATCGTGCGGCAGATCTCCTTCGAGGCGCGGGCAGGCGAGGTGACGGCGATTGCCGGGCCGAACGGTTCCGGCAAGAGCACGCTGCTCAAGGCCATCTGCGGTGAACACCGGCACGGCGGGGACGTGCATCTGAACGGTCATGATCTGCGCCGCGTTCCGGCCCATGTGCTGGCCCGCTTCCGGGCCGTTCTGCCGCAAAGCTCGGCCATCGCCTTTCCGCTGACCGTGACCGAACTGGTGCGGCTCGGCGGCGCGGGAATGCCGCCGCCGGATTCCCGCGTGCGCGAGGCGCTGGCGCGGGTGGGCCTGAACGGTTTCGGCGGGCGGCAGTATCAGTCGCTGTCCGGCGGCGAGCAGCAGCGGGCGCAGCTTGCCCGCGTGCTGTGCCAGATCTGGGAGCCTGTCGGCCCGGAAGGACCGCGCTGGCTGTTTCTGGACGAGCCCGTCGCCAGCCTCGACATTCACCACCAGCTGATGATCATGGATCTGGCCGCAGATTATGCAAAGGCCGGAGGCGGCGTCGTTGCCGTGATGCATGACCTCAACCTGACGGCCATGTATGCGGCGCGCGTACTTGCCCTGAAAGCGGGGAAGGTGATTGCCTGCGGCACCACGGCGGAAACGCTGACGACAGAGGTTCTGTCCGAGGTCTATTCCTGTCCCTTGCGCGTTGGCGCCGTGCCGCCGCTCGGAACGCCTTTCATCCTGCCGCATCTTTGCCATGCGCGTCTGCATGCTGCGGAATGAAGAGGATCTGTGCGTCTCCGGCCGCATCCGGCCCGTGAGCGTGCAGATCGAGCCAATCCAGATGCAGGAAGCCTGATGATGCGCCTTGTTCCAGATCCCTCCCGCGCCTTTGCCCTTGCGGCCGTGCTGGCCGCCGCGCTTGTTCCGGCTGGCTGCGCGTCAGTTGGCGCCGGTGGTGCCGTGATCACATCAAGCCCTGACAGCGGCACGCAGGTGCGCGGCGGCGCCGTGGGGCTTTCAACGGGGCCCGATGGAGTGACCGCCAGCCGGGTGACCATCGATGGCCGTTCGGCTGGCGGCTATTGAGTTCAGCCTGCCGGTTCCAGCCGCACCAACTTGCCATCGGGCGCATCCGTCAGCAGATAGAGGAAGCCGTCCGGGCCTGAGCGCACGTCGCGGATGCGCCAGCCCTTGTCTTCCAGCAGCCGCTCCTCACCCACGATCTTGCCGTCCTCCATGTCGAGCCGGTTGAGATGGGTCAGCGCGAGCGCGCCGATGAACAGGTCGCCCTGCCAGCCCTTGAAGGCATCGCCCTGATAGAAGGCCATGCCGGACGGGGCGATGGACGGGACATAGACCTGGATCGGCGGCGTCATGCCTTCCTTTTCCTTGCCCTCACCCATGGGCAGGCCTGAATAGGCGCGGCCATGGGTGACGACGGGCCAGCCATAGTTTGCTCCGGCCGTGATCACATTCACTTCATCGCCGCCGCGCGGCCCGTGCTCGTTGGCCCAGAGTTCTCCCTCTGGTGTCAGCGTCATGCCCTGCGGGTTGCGGTTGCCATAGGTGTAGATTTCCGGCAGCGCGCCAGCGGTGCCGAGGAACGGGTTACCCGGTGCAGGCGCGCCATCCTTCGTGATGCGGATGATCTTGCCTGAATGCAGCGACAGATCCTGCGCCGTATCGTCTGCGCCATGGTCGCCGATGCTGGCGTAAAGATAGCCGTCCGTCCCGATGACGAGCCGGGAGCCGAAATGGCGTCCGTTCGAGCCCGGCGTCGTCGCGGTGAAGAGAACGGTCACGTCCTCCAGCCCTGTATCCGTCAGTTTTGCCTTGGCAATGCGCGTGGTGCCGCGCCGCTCCACCGGCGTGGAATAGGAGAAGTAGATGGTGCTGTTCGAAGCAAAATCCGGATCGAGGATCACATCCAGCAGCCCGCCCTGGCCGCTGTCGTAGATCTCCGGCAGGCCGGTCAGCGGTTCGCCCAGGCTGCCATCGGCGCCCACGATCCGCAGCCGTCCCGGCCGCTCGGTGACGAGCATCCGCCCATCGGGCAGGAAGGCAAGGCCCCAGGGATGCTCTAGATCCGTGGCGACTTCCACGATCCTGAAATCTGCGGCTTTGGAGCGGACGGTTTCCTGCGCAATGGCAGCAGGTGCGGCGCCCGCCATGAGGGCGGCAAGACCAAGGGGGAAGAGGCGTGACAGGGGCATCAAGGATCTCCGCGGCTTGAACAAGACGTCTCAGCAGGCGGCAAGACCGCCCGCAGCGTATCCCGCATATGGGGCAGGGGATCGTGAGAACCAACAAGGGATGCCGGGAATGGGGCGGAGGCTCACGCAAGCGTGACTTGGGGGGGGGGAAGTGCAGGAACTGCAAGTCGAACTGCCTTGAGCTGGCATTGCGACGCCAACAGGCACTGATGCCAAGGCTTTCGATGCTGACGCATCACGCCTTGAAATTGCTCAGACGCCGCACGGGCTTGACCAGCTCTCGATGAGTCAAGCTCATCGAGAGCTGGTATGTGTCACCCCGGCCAAGCGTAGCGCGAGCCGGGGCCTACTCGTTTGCAGAGAGATGCCGAAATCTGATGAACTGAAGCCCGGGTGACATCAGGAGCTTGCCGCACCTTCCGCAGTTCCAATGACTGCTCTGGGAGCGAGTAGTCCCCGGGTCTTCACTTCGTTCCGCCCGGGGCGACCACTGCGGTGGGGTAGAGGCTGTGCCTCGATAACATAAGACTCAACCTACCGCCCCCGCATCCCCTCTCACCCCCGGCGCGGCAGGGAGGCGCCTTTTTCCGCGATATCCAGGAACAGCCCGGTCATCAGGCGCATGCCTTCTTCCATCACCGGCAGCAGCACGTGCTCGTTGGGGCCGTGCTGGCCGCATTCGGCGTGGGAATGGGGCACCCAGATGGTCGGCAGGCCGAGGATTTCGGTGAAGGCGTCGTTCGGCAGGGAACCTGCAAGGTTCGGCAGCACATGCGGCTTCCTGCCGGCGGTTTCCGCCAGCGACTGTTCCACGAACTTGACCCAGGGGTGATCCGGCGGGAAGCGGGTGGCGCGGAAGGCTTCGCCGCGCGAGGGCTTCACGGCGACCTGCGGAAAGCCTTCCCTGTCCAGATGCCGGCGCAAGGCAGGGATGACGCCCTCCACATCCGTGCCGACCACAAAACGCAGCTGGATCGTCGCCCTTGCCTTGCCGGAGATGGCATTCTGCGGGGCATCGATGTTGCCGTTGGCCATGGCCAGCACGGCCACGGAGTTCCAGCCGAAGACGCGCTCCGAAGGCGTGAGGTCTTCCTGTCCCCAGTCCGCATCATGGCGGCGGGGCGGCAGGTCCTTCAGCGCTTCGCGGATATCCGGCGTCAGGCTGTCGGGCAGCCATTCCTTGATGCGGATCTGGCCGCGCTTGTCGGTGATCGAGGCAATGGCATGGGCGAGGATGATCGCCGGATCGGCCAGCAGCCCGCCGAAGTTGCCGGAGTGATGGTCCGAGGGGCGCAGATCGACGGTGAGATCAATGCCCATGCCGCCGCGCGAGCCCATGAACATGGTCGGCGTATCAGCGGCAAGGCGCGGGCCGTCCGAGGCGATGAGCACGTCCGAGGCGAGCAGGTCCTTCTTCTCCTCGAAGAAATCCCTCAACCCATAGGAGCCGGTCTCTTCGGCCATCTCGATGATGACCTTGGCATTGAAGCCGAGGCGGCCGTTTTCCTTGAGGATCAGTTCCATGGCCTTCAGGTTGATCAGATGCTGCACCTTGTTGTCGGCGGTGCCGCGCCCGTAGAGCTTGTCATCCTCGCGGGTCAGCACGAAGGGGGAGAGGCCCTCGCGCCAGCGGTGCGCCTCGCCATTGCACACATCGCCGTGGCCATAGACCAGCACGGTGGGCAGGGCCGGATCCTCGATGCGCACACCCGTCAGCAGCGGCGCGCCGCCCGGACGCGGGTTGGCATGGATGGCCACGTCAAAGCCCATGGCGGTCAGCATCGGCTGCATTTCGCCGGTGAGATAGGCCATCAGGTCTTCCGGCGTGCCTTCGGACTGGCTGACGGACTTATGCGCCACAAGCCGGGCGAGATCGGTTTCCAGCCCGCCTTCCGTGACATAGCGGGAGGCGGCGGCGATGAGGTCCTGTCGTGTGGTCATATCTGAAATGCTCATGCTGGGATGGGTTGCGCCGCCGGAATGGCGGGGCCAAGGGCGGCGATGTCCGGCACTTCCCAGCCGCGGCCGGGCATGGCGGAGAGAAGCTGGCGGGTGTAGTCGTTCTGCGGATTGCCGAAGACTTCGTCCACCGTGCCATATTCCACCGCGACGCCTTTCTGCATCACGAGGATATGGTCGGAAATTTCGGCAGCCACCCGCAGGTCGTGGGTGATGAAGAGGATCGTCAGGCCGACCTTTTTCTTGATATCCGCCAATAGCTTGAGAACGTCCTTCTGAACCGATACATCAAGCGCCGAGACGGCCTCGTCGGCAATCAGGATCTTCGGATCGACCATCAGCGCACGGGCAATGGAAATGCGCTGACGCTGGCCGCCGGAGAACTGCGAGGGATAGCGGTCGAGCGCGTCCTGCTCCAGCCGGACGATACGTAGCAGCTCCTTCGCCTTTTCCATCGCCTGCGCACGCGGCACGCCGAAGTTGGTGGGGCCTTCGAGCAGCAGGTCGCCGATCTTGCGGCGCGGGTTCAGCGAGCCGTAAGGGTCCTGGAAGACGATCTGGATGTGGCGGCGGAAGGCGCGGCGGCCCGCAGCCGTCGTGATGTCCAGCCGCTCGTTGCCGATGTAGACCGAGCCTTCATCCGGCTCTTCCAGACCCATCAGGCAGCGCACCAGCGTCGTCTTGCCCGATCCGGACTCGCCGACAATGCCAAGGGTCTGGCCCTGCAGAACCTCGAAGTCGATGGGGCGCACCGCATGAACCGTTCTTGCGGGCTTGAACAGGCTGCGCGGGGAACGGAAGGTCTTTTCGATGCCGGCGACCTTGAGGGCCACGGGTTTGCCGGTTTCCGGCCCGCCCTTGCCGCTGTGCTTGCGCGGCACGGCGTCGATGAGCATGCGGGTGTAGGGATGCTTCGGCCGGTTCAGCACCTCGTCAGCCGGGCCCTGCTCGACGACAATGCCCTTCTGCATCACCACCACACGGTCGGCGAGTTCCGCCACCACGTCGAAGTCGTGGGTGACGAAGAGGATGCCGGCCTTGTGGGTTTCCTTCAGCTGCTTGAACATGCTCAGGATCTGCGCCTGCGTCGTCACGTCCAGCGCCGTCGTCGGCTCGTCGGCGATCAGCAGGCGCGGCTCCATGGCCAGCGCCATGGCGATGACGATGCGCTGGCGCTGGCCGCCGGAGAGCTGGTGCGGATAGGCATGGTAGATCCGCTCCGGATCCGGCAGGCGAACTTCCGTCAGCAAAGCAATCGTGCGGGCCTTCTGCTCGGCACGGGGCATGGTGGTGTGGGCGCGGAAGACTTCCTCGATCTGCTCACCCACCGTGTAGCACGGGTTGAGCGCGCTCATCGGCTCCTGGAAGATCATGCCCATGCGGTTGCCGCGCAGCTGCATGTGCTCGCGCGGGGACAGCTTGAGCAGGTCCTTGCCCTCGAACCAGATTTCTCCGGCCGATGGCTTCAGCGCCTTGGGCAGCAGGCCCATGGCGGCAAAGGACGTGATCGACTTGCCCGAGCCAGACTCTCCGACGATGCAGAGGATTTCGTTCTCGCGGATTTCGACGGAGAGATTTTCCACCGCATGGGGCCGGTCGCCGCCTTCCGGCAGGTCGATGGTCAGGCCCTTGATGGACAGAACGGTGTTGCCGGTCATGGTCATCAGTTTCTCCCTTCGGGCGCGGTGATGTCGCGGATGCCATCGCCCAGCACGTTGATGCCGAGAACAAGGGCGAAGAGGGCGATGCCGGGGATGGTGATCAGCCAGCTTTCGAACAGGATCATGGGACGGCCTTCGGAAATCATCAGCCCCCAGGACGGCAGCGGCGGCTGCACGCCGAGGCCGAGGAAGGAGAGGGCGGCTTCCAGAATGATGGCATGGGCCATTTCCAGCGTGATGACGACGATCAGCGCATTCATCACGTTGGGCAGCACATCCTTCCACAGGATGCGCGGCAGGCTGGCGCCCAGCACTTCGGCGGCGGAGATGTAGTCCATCTGCCGCACCTGCATGGTGGCGGCGCGCATGACCACGGCAAAGCGGTCCCAGAGCAGCAGGCCGAGTACGGTGACCACCACCTGCAGCGAGCCGCCGAAGATGGCGACCACCGCCAGCGCCACCAGCGTGGCCGGAAGGGCGAGGCGCACGGACAGGATGAACATCACCACCGCATCGACGCGGCCGCCGAAATAACCGGCAAGCACGCCCAGCGTGGTGCCGATGACCGCGGAAATGAGGGCCGCAACAAAGCCGATCAGCAGCGAGATGCGGGCGCCGTAGATGAGGCGGGAGAGATAGTCGCGGCCGAGCTGGTCGGTGCCCAGAATATGCTCCCAGGTGCCGCCCATGAAGACGGGCGGCTTCATGCGCATCAGCAGATCCTGGTGATAGGGATCATGCGGGGCAAGGACCGGGGCCAGCAGCGCCACGGCGGCCGTAAAGGCGACGATGATGAAGCCGATGAGAAAGCCCTTGTGGCGGAAGGCCCTGCGCAGGATCTGGCGCGAAGGCGAAACCGCAACGCGCGGCGCAACTGCGGCCGGGGTTGAAGACGGTGTGCTCATGTCAGGCGCTCCTCAGCCGCGGGTCCAGCCAGGCATTCAGCACATCGGCCAGGAAGGTGAAGACGATGTAGAGCATCGCAAAGATCAGGATGAGGGCCTGCAAGGTCGGCAGGTCATTGCGGGAAATGGATTCCCAGGCAAGATACCCGGCGCCATGCAGCGCGAAGATGGTTTCCACGATCACCGAGCCGCCGAACATGAAGCCAAGCTGCACGGCGGCGAGGCTTACGACAGGGATGATGGCATTGCGCAGCGCATGCTTGAACATGATGATGCGCCAGTTGAGCCCCTTGGCCCGGGCGGTGCGGATATAGTCGGCGTTCAGCACTTCCAGCATGCCCGCACGGGTCAGGCGCATGATGGCGGGTGTGGCGTAATAGCCGAGCACGACCATGGGCAGGATGTAACCGGTCCACACGCGCGTGCCGGACGCCGGAACGACGCCGAGATTGACGGCAAAGATGAGCATCAGGATCAGCGCGAACCAGAAGCTCGGGATCGCCTGTCCGACGACGGCGATGGTCAGGGCGATGCGGTCGATGATCGTATTCGGGAAGGCGGCGGCAATGACGCCCATCGGAATGGCAACGATGAGAGCAAAGCTCATGCCCAGGCTGCCGACGATGAAGGTGACGGGCAGCCGGTCGGCAATGAGATCAGCCACCGGCACCTTGAAATAGTAGCTCATGCCGAAATCGCCGGAGAGCGCCCGCATCAGCCACTCGGCGTATTGGGTCAGCAAAGGCTTGTCGAAGCCGTACTGGGCCCGGATGGCGGCAATGGCTTCCGGCGGGGCTTCATGGCCGGCGATGGCGATGGCCGGGTCGCCTGCCATGAACAGCAGCATGAAACTGAAAAAGGAGACCGTCAGCGCCACAAGGGCCGCCAGTCCGAGTTTTGAGAGAATGAATTTGAGCATCTTGCCGCCTGCATGAAAAGGAAGGGAGACGGGCTGGCCGCCTCCGGTCTTGTCTGGGCGCAGCTTCGCCGGGGGCGAAGGCACGGTCGGCCCGGAGCCGGGCGGACCCGGCTCCGGCGGATCAGCAGTTTATTTCCAGCTGATCTCGTTGAACCGCACCAACTCGTCCGGGGTGGGGGTGAAGGACACGTCCTGGCCCATCACGTAGTTGGACGAATAGGTCCACAGCGGCACCCAGTAGGCCTTGTCGATGATGTAGGTCAGGGCTTCCTTGTAGGCGGCCTTGCGCTCGTCGTCGTTCACCGAGAAGTCACCCTTGTCGAGGATGGCCTGCAGGTCCGCGTCACGGGCATCATCCTCGCCCTGCATCTTGAAGAACTGGCTGGCGATGGCCGACACATCGGCGATGGAGTTCGAGCCCCAGGTCTGGAAGGAGATCGCAACCTCGCCCTTGAGGCGCTTTTCGCGCAGGGCAGAATATTGCAGGTAGTTGAGGTTGGCCCTGATACCCACGCCAGCCAGCATGCCGATCATGGCTTCGGCGAGCGGACGGTCGCGGTAGGCGTAAAGATCCATCTCGAAGCCGTTCGGGTACCCGGCCTCTGCCAGAAGGGCGCGGGCCTTTTCCTGATCATAGGCATAGGTCGGCAGGTCCTGATCACAGCCGAACTGGACGGGCGAACAGGCGCTGTCCACCACCTGCGAGGAGCCCTTCAGCAGCGCATCGACGATGCCCTGCCGGTTGATGGCGTGATAGAGCGCCTGACGCACCCGCACGTCCTTCATCGGCGTGTCAGGAGAGGAACGGCCGGCGGCATCCATCGACAGATAGCCGATGCGCATGGTCGGGGCGTTGACGATCTGGAACTGCTCCAGCGTCGCCATCTTTTCCGCCTGATCGGCCGGTACGCCCCAAACGAGATCAACGGAGCCGCTGAACAGTTCGGCCATCTGCGTGTTGGTGTCCGGAACGGTGCGGATGTCCACGGTGCCGATGGAGGCTTTCGGCTTTGCCGTTTCGACGTAGTCGTCAAACCGCTTCAGCACATAGTGCTTGCCGGGATCAAGGCTCTCGACCTTGTAGGGGCCGGTGCCGACCGGCTTGGTCGCAACGCCGTCCGGGCCGACGGCGGCATAATATTCGTTGGGGTGAATGATCACGCCGTTGGCGAGATATTCAAGCGCAGCCGGGAAGGGGCCCTTGGTGTGGATGCGGACCGTGTACTGGTCCACTTTCTCGGCATGGTCGATCCAGCTGGTCTTGGCGGTTGCCTTGATGCCGTTCTTCGGATCGACCGTGTAGTTCAGGGTGTAGACGACGTCATCGGCGTCGAAGGCCTCGCCGTTGTGGAACTTGACGCCTTCGCGCAGCTTGAGTTCCAGGGTCTTGTCGTCCACCCAGCTCCAGCTGGTGGCCAGAACGCCCTTGTATTCGCCGGTTTCCTGGTCGCGGTAAACCAGTTCATCCCAGATGGCGGTGGCCAGAAGAAGGCCTTCGCGAGCCGTATTGAAGTAGGGGTCGATATGCTCAACTTCCTTCGTGAAGGCAATGTTGAGCGTATCGTCCGCCTTGCCGGCGAGTGCGGAGGTGGTGAGCAGGCATGCAGGCAGGATCGCTGCCGCGGCAGTCGTCAAAAGCTTCATCAATCTTCCCCTCTTGCCCGTTTCGAGCTTGTTACATTGTCAGCGTACGCGATTTTTCATTTTTGTACACAAAAAATGACACTCTACATGCAATCAGGTGTTACGCTGTCTTGACCTTGCGGGAAGTCCGGCTTCCCGCCATAGAGGTTTGCGGGAGAAGGAGAACGGCTGTGAGCACTGTCAGACTGCCAACCGCAGAACATATCTTTGAACAGCTTGAGGGTCTTATTGCCGAGGGACGCTTCAGCCAGGGGGAACGGCTGGACGAGGTGTCGCTGGCCCGTGAGTTTGGCGTGTCGCGCACGCCACTGCGCGAGGCCTTGCGGCTGCTGGCCGCCTCCGGTTTGGTCGAACTTATCCACAACCGCGGCGCCTTCGTCCGCCAGCCCGACTTCGTGCGGCTGGTGGAGATGTTCGAGGTGATGGCCGAACTCGAGGCCTGGTGCGCCCGTCTTGCCGCGGCCCGGATCACGGCCGCCCAGCTGATGCTGCTGCGCCGGGCGGCGGATGGATGCGAGCGGGCCTTCGCCGCCGGCGACTTCCGCAAGTACTACGACGAGAACGCCATCTTTCACGGCCTGATCTATGATGCGTCCGGCAACAGTTTTCTGGCGGAAGAAACGCGCGCCATGCAGCGGCGCCTCAGGCCTTTCCGGCAGGCACAGCTTTCTGCCGCAGACCGGCTGCGCGCCTCCATGCAGGAGCACCGGGACATCCTCAACGCTCTGGAGGCCGGGGACACGGCTGCGGCCGAGCGGCTGATGCGCTCCCACATTCAGGTGCAGGCGGCCGTTTACGGCGAATTGCGCGGTGAATTTGCCATGCGCACGCTGGAGCAGGCGAGCGCCTGACATCTGGTCTGACGATAGGGTTAAGGGCCGCCGGTGATCGGCTCGCCCAGCGCGATGCGCATGGAATTGGTGATGTGGTGGGCCAGCGCCTGCTGCGCTTCTGCGTAGCGGCCTTCCGCCATGGGCTCCAGAAAAGCCAGATGCTCGCGGATGACGCGCACCGCATTGGCCGGGGTCACCTTGATCTGCGATTGCACCGCCATGCGCACCTTGATGGCATTGACCCGGTAGACATTGCTCATCACCGCATTGCCCAGCGCCGCAATCAGGCCCTCATGCATTTCCCAGTCGAGATGCTGGATCATGTGGGCAGCGGCGTCATGGCCTGCGGGATCTGCCTGCAACAGCTGCGCCTGGCCTTCCTGGTGCCGGGCAATCCAGCTTTTCAGCAAGGCAGGGTCGAGCTTGGCGGCAATTTCCGGTAAAGCCGCAACTTCGAGCAGGCGGCGCATCTGATAGGCGTCGCGGACGAAGTGAATGTCGAGCCCCGGCACCATCAGGCCGCGTTTGGGCACGGTCACCAGCAGGCCTTCCGCCTCGAAGCGCGGGATGGCTTCACGCACGGCGCCCAGAGTTGCGCCGGTCATGTCCATGAGTTCGCGCTGGCTGATGAGCTGGCCGGGCCGCAGGCGGCCGGAATTCAGCAGCTCCTCGATCCCCTCATAGGCAGCCTGACGCAGGGAGACCGGCTTTGCCGCCGAACCTTCTGCCTCTGGCGTCCGGTCCTTCTTCCGGGACATCGTTTGCGTGTTCATTCCTGCCTAACCCAGATTGCTAACCGCATGCTGACATGTTACGACATTGTTACGCCGTTTGCCAGTGGGGTGAATTTCACGCTGGTCTGGGAACGGGGCGGCCAGCCGGCTTGGAGGAGCAAGACCGGGGCCATAACAAGACCGATCTGGGAGGATATGATGGATCTGAGCCTGACCCGCCGCAAGTTTCTGAGCACCGTTGCTACCTTCTCCGCGGGCGCAGCCGTTCTGTGCACGATTCCGGCACTTGCCGCTGACAAGATCACCCTGCGCATGTCGACGCCCGCAACCGAGACGGACAGCCGCACCGTGGCGCTGTCCACCGTCTTCGCTCCGGCGATTGCAGAATTTGCCGAGTATCAGCCGCATTATAATGCCTCGCTGTTCAAGCAGGGCACCGAACTGGAAGCCATCGCCCGCGGCAACCTGGAAATGGCCATCACCTCGGCGCAGGAACTGGCGGCCATTTTCCCCGAGTTCTCCATCTTCACCGCCGGTTACCTGCACAAGGACGCCGAGCACCAGAAAAAGGTGTTTGCCGCCGAATTCATGCAGCCGCTGAAGCAGAAGGTTGAGGACGAGCTTGGCGTCAAGCTGCTCTCCGTCATGTATCTCGGCCGGCGCCAGCTGAACCTGCGCACGGACAAGGAAATCAAGACCCCGGCAGACCTTGCTGGCGTCAAGCTGCGCATGCCCGGTTCCGAAGCCTGGCAGTTCCTCGGCAAGGCGCTTGGCGCGAGCCCGGTGCCGATGGCTTTCACGGAAGTCTACACCGGCCTGCAGACCGGCGCGATTGATGCTCAGGACAACCCGCTGCCGACGAACCGCGACGTGAAGTTCTATGAAGTCACCAAGCAGATCGTTCTGACCTCGCATCTGGTGGACCTCAACTACATTGCCTTCTCCAAGAAGGTCTGGGACAGCCTGACCGCAGAACAGCAGGCCGCCGTGCAGAAGGCCGCTGATGAGGCTGCCGAAAGCGGCCGCCAGAAGCAGCTGGCGCTTGAGGCGGAGCTGGAGCAGTTCTTCAAGGATCAGGGGCTCAAGGTCTACACGCCGGATATCGAGGCTTTCCGCACCCATGTGCAGAAGCAGTATCTGGAATCGGACTTCTCCAAGTCCTGGCCGGAAGGCATGGTCGATCAGATCAACGCCCTCTGAGTTCCGGAGATAGAGGTCATGCGTGAAATCGCCCGCCGCTTGCAGGCCGGGGCGGATCATGTGGCGGCGGGCTTGCTCGCCGCCCTGTTCGCCACCTTCATCTTTCAGGTCCTGTCCCGCTATGTCTTCCTGCGGTTTTATCCGGGGATCGAGATCGGCTGGACGGTGGAATTCAGCATGACCCTGTGGCTGTGGGTGGTGCTCTGGGGGGCAGCGTTCTGCCTCCCGGAAACCTCCCATGTCCGCTTCGACCTGTTCTATCAGGCAGCAGGGCGGCGCACGCGCCGTGTCATGGCCCTTGTGGCCGCGCTGGTGATCGTTGCTGCCTTTGCCGCCGCACTTCCCGCCACCTGGGACTACATCACCTTCTACAAGATCAAGAAGAGCGCCATCCTGAAGTGGCGTCTGGACTACGTCTTCGGCATCTATGCGCTGTTCGCTGCGGCCATCATCGGCCGCTACATCTGGCGGGCTGCCAGGATCGTGCGGGGGGAAGCGCCCGGCGAAGACGATACGGACAATTCGGCTGAAATCCTGGCCAATGGGGGAGGGCGGCTGTGACCCTTGCATTCATCGTCTGCCTGGGCGTGCTGCTTGCGCTGGCCGCCCTCGGGGCGCCCATTGCCCTGTCCATGATCGTGTCCTCGATCGTTTATGTGGCCATGCGCGGTCAGGACATGGCGCTGCCCGCAGAACAGCTGATTCAGGGCATCTATGACAGCTATGTCATTCTCGCCGTGCCGCTGTTCATCGTGGCCGCCAACATCATGAATGCGGGAACCGTGTCCGAACGGCTGCTCGGCTTTGTCGTGGCCATTGTCGGGCGCTTCCGGGGCGGGCTCGGCCATGTGAATGTGGTGGCAAGCCTCATCTTCGCCGGTATGTCCGGCTCGGCGGTTGCCGATGCGGCCGGGATCGGCAAGCTGATCATCAACATGATGCGCGAGGGCGGGCGCTATACGGCCGGTTATGCGGCAGCGATCACGGCGGCTTCTTCGACCATCGGCCCCATCATTCCCCCGTCGATCCCGATGGTGCTTTATGCACTCGTGTCGGACCAGTCGATCGGCTACCTGTTCCTCGGCGGCATTGTGCCGGGCCTGATCATGGGGGCCGTGCTGATGCTGATGAACGCCCGCATTTCGGCGCGGCGCGGCTTCAAGCTGGAGGAGCCGGTTCCGGTCCGGCAGATCCCGCGCCTGACGGTCAATGCCTTCCCGGCGCTGATGATGCCGGTGATCCTGCTGGTCGGCATCTACGGCGGCATGACCACGCCGACGGAAGCCGCCGCTCTGGCTGCGCTTTATGCCCTGTTCCTGTCGGTGGTGTTCTACCGGGCGCTGTCGTTCCGCGCCTTCTGGGACATCATGCGCGTCAGCGCAAGGCAATCGGCCTCGGTGGGCGTCGTCATCGGCGGGGCGCTGATCTTCAACTACATCGTCGCCTCGGAGAACATTCCGGCGCATATGCGGGCCTTCGCCGGAGCGCTCGACATTTCGCCGCTGATGTTCCTGCTGATGATCAACGTGCTGCTGCTGCTGCTCGGCTGTCTGCTGGATGCCTCGACGCTGATCCTCGTCATCATTCCGCTGTTCCTGCCGGCCTGCCGCGAGCTTGGCATCGATCTGGTGCATTTCGGTGTCGTGGCCATCGTCAACTGCATGATCGGCCTGATCACGCCGCCTTATGGCATCGTCCTCTTTGTCATCAACGCCGTCACCGGCATTTCCCTGCGCGAGATGATCCGCGAGATCTGGCCCTTCCTCGGGGCGCTTCTGGCGGCGCTGCTGGCGCTCATCCTCTTCCCCGATCTGGTCCTCTGGCTGCCCCGCATGTTCGGATACGCCGGCTGACTTCACCTGTTCTTAGTGCTGAAAGGAACCTGACGTGTTCGCTCCTATTGGCGGAATTGTGCCTGTCGTCCTGACCCCGTTTACCCCGGACAACCGGATCGACTGGGAGGGCTACGAGGCCCTGATCGAATGGTATCTGGCCCATGGCAGCGAGGCGCTCTTTGCCGTCTGCCAGTCTTCCGAAATGCAGTTCCTGAGCCTTGAGGAGCGGGTGGACCTTGCCCGCTTCACCATGGACAAGGTGAAGGGCCGCGTGCCGGTCGTGGCCTCGGGCCACATCTCGGACAGCGCCGAAGACCAGAAGGCGGAAATGACCGCCATTGCCGCCACGGGCGTTGACGGGCTGGTGCTCGTGACCAACCGCCTGGCGCAGAAGGACGAGGGGACGGATGTGTTCCGCGCCCGCCTTGATGATCTTCTGGCAGCTCTGCCGAAGGATGTGCCGCTGGGCCTCTACGAATGCCCGGCGCCTTACCGCCGCCTGCTGACGGATGACGAGATCAGGTTCTGTGCAGACACAGGCCGCTTCCTGATGCTGAAGGATGTCTCGTGCAATCTGGACGTGGTCAAGCGGCGCGTCGCCCTGACCAAAGGCTCGCCCCTTGCCATCAGCAATGCCAATGCGGCCATTGCCTATCCGGCGATGCAGGCAGGCTCCAGGGGCTTCTGCGGTGTCATGAACAACGTGCATCCGGATCTCTACCGCTGGCTGGAAGATCACGGAACCTCTCATCCGGAACTGGCCGAAGAACTGGCCGTGTTCCTCGCCCTTGCCGCCATGTGCGAGCCGATGGGTTATCCGAAGCTTGCCAAGGTCTATCACCAGCGCCTCGGCACCTTCCGGCATGACCACTGCCGCACCATCACCTATGACATCTTCGACAAGTTCTGGGCGCTGGATGTGATCCTCGACCGGATCGAGCAGGGCACGGCGCAGTTCCGTGAGAAGATTGCAGCGCTCGGCTGATACCAGGACGCAACGGGCTTGACCGCTTGAGTGCTGGTCAAGCCCGCGCGGCGCATGAGCAATTTCAAGGCGTGATGCGGCAGCATCGAACGCCTTGGTATGAGGAGCTGCCGGCAAGGCCGGATGGAACCTTTCATGGACTTGCAGAATTTGACGAGGGCGTTAGTCCTTGTCCAAAGCGGCGGTGAGCCGTTGCGCGCAAGTCCATGGAGCCGCCCTGCATGTTCAGCCAGACGCCTGCCCGTCAGACGCCTGTCCACCTGTCCCGCAAGCCCCTCCAGGCCGTCTTGAGAGACCGGGTAGTCAGGCTGAAGAACAGCACGGGTGCTCTGCTGCTCGCCCTGTTGCTGGGCGGAACTGCCCTGCCGCCATCTGCCTTTGCGCAGCGGCAAGAAGACCTCACCATCCCGCAGGACATGACCCTCTACATTGGGCCTGTGGTGGCTGAGCGGGATGATCTGCGGCAGGCGCTGACCCATGATCTCGCCGAAAAGGAACCGTCACGGGCGGGCAAGCTTATCACTACGCTGGTCAACAGGACGGCAACCGCCGGCGGCTGGCCCGAAACCTATGCCGTCATTGCCGCACAGGCGGCTCCGCTGATGGAGCGGCTGGAGGGAACTGAGCTTGACGCCTTTCTGTTCGATTTCTCTGTCGCTGCCGGCAATGCCGGAAAGCCCGCCGAGCAGGATGCCTTGCTGCGGCAGATGGTTGAAGGGGCGCAGGAGAACAAGACGGAGGACGCCCGCCGCTACCACCGCGCGCTGGTGAACAAGGCCTATGCGCTTCTGTCCACGGACCGGGACGATGAGGCCTTCGACGCCCTCATGGCCGCGCTGGACACGCTGGAGGCCTCCCGCGAGGACGGCCACTTCTTCAACACCGTGTCCGAGGGCGGTGATGCCTTCATGACCCACGCCTCTGCGGAGATGGCAGCCGAAATCTACGAGCGCGGCATGACCTCGCCGCTGTTCGCCAGCACCACGAGCCCCGGCCGGGCCTTCCTCATGTTCAACTATGCCGTCTTCCTGCGTGATACGGGGGCGTATGACGAGGCGCTGCGGCTGCATCTGCCCGCGATGAGCGAGCTCTTCAGCATCTTCGGGCCGGAGAGCAAGGAGGGCTACGATGCCTATGACGGCCTTGCCCAGACCATGCATGCCGCCGGGCAGCTGGCGGGGGCGGAGGCGGCCTACAGCTATATGGTGCCGCAGATGTGGCGCCTGTTCGGGGGCGACGATCCGGACTACTGGCGTGTCAGGAACAATCATGCAGCTGTGCTGCGCTCGCTGAAACTGCCGTCTGATGCGCTGATCATCGACTTTGACGTCTACCTGAAGCGCCATGACACATACGGCAATGCGGCGCCCCTGACGCTGGCGTCGGCCCTGAACATGGCCCATGACCAGCTGGATCTGGAACGCTGGGAGGATGCGGACCGGACCCTGAAGTCGCTTGAGGCCATCGCCACCGATATGGACTACGCGCCGCGCTACATCCAGATGATCGCTGCCTGGCGCGATTATGTGGCTTACCGCAGCGGTGTGAAGACGATTGAGGATACGGCACTGCGCGATACTGCCGGGCTTGAAGGGCGTACCGCCGGAACCGAGCAGCGGCTGGCCTATCTTGATCTCTATGCCTCGGAGGCGGAGCGGCGGGGGTATGACGATCTGGCACTGACCTACCGCGAGAGCGCCCGGGATGTGGCCTATGAGCGGTTCACGGACGCTCATCCCTTGAGTTTCGACGCGGAGCTTGCGCGCCTGCGGCTGCTGAGCCGGTTGAAGCCGGAAGAGGCCGCAGAGGGCTTCCGGCAGCTGGATGCGGCGATGTCCGGCTGGACGCGGGCAAATGTCACGGCGGCCGGAAGCCTGAGCGCCGCCCGCTCGGCGCGCATTCTGGCCGATGACATGCTGGCGGCCTTCGCGGATTTTGCGCGGGACAACGCGGATGCCGCCCGCCACTTCGCCGCCGCGCTGGACAGCTGGAAGACCCTGACGCGCCAGACCGAGCTTGATCTGCGCCGGGAAGCCGAGACAACGCAGGACCAGGCCTACCGGCAGCTGATCCTCACCTATTTCCGCAAGTTCGGCCGCTTCCGCGAGCTGGTGACGGGCGCGCTCTATACGGATGAGCTCGATCCCCAGCGGCAGGAAATGGAGGAGGCCCGCCAGGCACTCAACGAGGCCCGTGCGGCGCGTGGCCTGACCGAGGTGACGCCCTGGTTCCGTGGGCCGGTGACGGTTCCAGAAGCGGTTGCCGAACCGGAGGCGGGGGATGTGATCGTGGATCTTGCGGTCACCCGCAGGTGGCCGGTGGAGCGCCGGGGCTATCCGGATGCCTATGAGATCCGTGCCGTGATCTCACGCCCCGGCCAGCCGCCGCAGGTGGACCAGATCGGCACCATTCGCATGAAGGACGGCGAAGCGCCGGCAGGTTTCGTGATGAAGGCGATTGAGACGCGTCTTGCCAAGGTTCTGGCTTCGGCCGCCGAGGGCGCGGGGTCGCTTTACATCATCCCGGACGACTCGCTCTATCAGTGGGCGCTTGCCGAACTGAGAACCGGGGATGGCAAGCGTCTGGGCGAGCTGGTGGACGTGCATCTCATCACCAGCCGGGAGGCCTATGCCTACCGGGACAGCCAGAGCAGGCCGGAACCGGGCGCGGGGATTCTGCTGGCTGGCGGGCTGGACTATGGGCCGGATTCCAGTGTGCTGCCCTTGCCCGGAACGGCCAGCGAGGTTCAGGCGATTGCGGAGCTTGCCGGTGCGGCCGGCTTCAAGCCCAGCCTTCTTACCGGCAAGACGGCGACTGAGAGCGGAGTGCGGGCCGGGGCGGAAAGCTCTTCCATCATCCATCTCGCCACCCATGGCTTCTACCGGGAAGACGATGGCGGCGCCGCGCGGCTGACCAATACGGGTTTCGTGCTGGCGGATCTCCAGGACAGCGGGGAGGGCGATGATCCGTCCGACAATGTTGTCCATGCCCGCGAAGTGCTGGACTGGAACCTGAGCGGTGCCGGGCTTGTCATCATCGCCGCCTGTGAAACCGCGCTGGGAGACCCCGGGATCACGGCCACGGTGCGCGGCCTGCCGATGGCGCTGTCCATCGCCGGTGCCCGCCGCTCGCTGCTGACCATCGACAACGTGCCGGACCGGGCGACCTCCCGTTTCATGATCCGCTTTCATGAACACCTGCTGCGCGATGGCATGAGTTATTCCAAGGCCTTCATCGCCACCAAGCGCGATGCCTGGGCCGGGCGGATCGAGGGTGTCGACTCGGAGCTGACCTATGCCTTCGTGCTGTTCGAGCACTGAGGCCGGGTCAGATGTGCCGCCAAAAGGCGGTCAGGCGGGCGCGGGCATACCGGGAATTACACATTGGCAGGGCTGAGGCTTGCCCTTATATTTTCAAAATAATGAAAATATGGGAATCCCAATGCCCGCATCGACTTGCCCCGTTCCTTCCGCGCCGCGGCGCCTTTGTGATCCTCAGCGCCTGATCTGCACGGCTGCTGTCATTGCCGCCTTGCTGCTGCCCGCGGGGGCTGGTGCGGCTGATCTGGCGGTCCAGCCGCTGGAGGTGACCGACTGGAAGGCGGTCTATGCGATCGTCGAACCGGCCGTCCGGGTGCCGGTGCGGGCCCGCACGCAAGGCACGGTGACGGAACTGGCCGTGAAAGAGGGCGATGCCCTGCAGGCTGGGCAGAGAATTGGCCGCATCGTCGATGAGAAGCTGGCGCTGCGGCGGCAGGCGCTCAGCGCCCAGATTGCGGCAGCGCAGTCCGAAGCGGCCAATCTGGAGACGGAGGCCGGCCGGGCGCGGCAGCTGCTGGCGCGCGGCACCATCTCGCAGGCCCGTGTCGATCAGCTTGAAACCCAGCTGGAGGTGGCGCGCAACAGCCTGAGAGCCGCCGAAGCCGAGCGCGATGTGCTGGACCAGCAGGAGCGGGAAGGCGAGATACTGGCGGCGGCCAGCGGCCGTGTCCTGTCCGTACCCGTTGCACTTGGGGCGCTGGTGATGCCGGGCGAAACCATTGCTGAAATCGCACGCGAAGGCTTCATCCTGCGGCTGGAGCTTCCCGAACGCCATGCGGGTCTGATGAAGGCCGGGGACACCCTGCACCTGCCGCAAGAGGCGGGCGCTGCCCGGCGCAGCGGCGAGATCACGCTGGTCTATCCGGAGCTGCGCGGCGGGCGGGTGATTGCCGATGCCTCTGCGCCGGACATGGGCGACTTTTTCGTCGGCGAACGGATTCCGGTCGAGATCGCCACGGGCACCCGAAGCGTTCTGGCCGTGCCGGAGGCGGCGCTGACCACCCGTTACGGGCTTGACTATGTGCAGCTGCGCCGCAAGGACGGCAGCGCTGCGGCCATCACCGTGCAGCGCGGGCAGGCGTTCGAAACGCAGGATGGCCCGCAGGTGGAAGTCCTGAGCGGTCTTGCCGCCGGTGATGTGGTGGTTCTGCCATGAGCCAGACACCCAACGGCATGCCGCCGCAGGCAGGCCTCGGCCTGTCGGGCCACCTGACCGCCGCTTTCATCGCCTCGCCGCTGACGCCGCTGCTGCTCTTTGCCTCGCTGATTGTCGGGCTCATCTCGCTGGCAACGCTGCCGCGCGAGGAAGAGCCGCAGATTTCCGTGCCCATGGTGGACATTCTGGTCAGCGCCGATGGCCTCAAGGCCCCCGATGCGGTCAAGCTCGTCACCGAGCCGCTGGAGACCATCGTCAAGGCCATCAATGGCGTGGAGCATGTCTATAGCCAGACGCAGGATGACCGGGTCATGGTGACGGCCCGGTTTCTGGTCGGCACGCCCTCCGACAGCGCCATCCTGCGGGTGCATGAGAAAATCCGCGCCAACATGGACCGCATTCCTTCCGGCATTCCCGAGCCGCTCGTCGTCGGGCGCGGGGTGGATGACGTGGCTATCGTGGTGGCAACGCTCGCCCCGGATGCGGCCTCGGCAGAGACCTGGAGCCCGTCAGCGCTCTACGGCCTGGCGCAGGAAGTGCGCACATCGCTGGCGCGGCTGGAGGATGTGGGGCTGACCTATCTGGTGGGCACGGGCCCGGACGAGATCCGGGTGGAGCCGGACCCGGAACGGCTGTCGCGGCTGAATGTGACGCTGGACCAGCTGCTCGGCAAGATCACCAGCGCCAACCGTTCGTTCCTCGCCGGCACCGTGCGGCAGGACGGTGAGGCGCTGCAGGCTGTGGCGGGGCAGACGCTCGGCACCATTCCGGCCATCGGCAACCTGTTGATCACCAGCCGCGATGGACGTCCGGTCTATGTCAAGGACGTGGCCACCATCACGGTTGGCGCAGGCACGGAAGACCGTCAGGTCTGGCATTACGGCCGTGACGCGTCCTCCGGCAGCCTGACGCCGGTGCCGGCCGTCTCCATTGCCGTGGCCAAGCGGGCAGGGGCCAATGCGGTGCTGATCGCCGAAGAGGTCCGCGAGCATCTGGAGAGCCTTGAAGGCTCACTGATCCCGGAGGGTGTCTCCGTCCACATCACCCGTGATTATGGCGAAACGGCCAATGAAAAGGCCAATGAACTGCTGTTCCATCTGGCGCTGGCAACGGTGTCCATCGTCATTCTGGTGGTGGTGGCCATCGGCTGGCAGGCGGGGCTGGTGGTGGCCATCGTCATTCCCGTGACGATCCTGCTGACGCTCTTTGCCGCCCAGATGATGGGCTACACCATCAACCGGGTGAGCCTGTTTGCGCTGATCTTTGCCATCGGCATTCTGGTGGATGATGCCATCGTGGTGATCGAGAACATCGCCCGCCACTGGGCCATGAATGATGGCCGCAGCCGGGCCACCGCGGCGATTGCCGCCGTGGCGGAGGTCGGCAATCCGACGATCATCGCCACGCTGACGGTGGTGGCCGCCCTGCTGCCGATGATGTTCGTCTCCGGCATGATGGGCCCCTACATGAGCCCGATCCCGGCCGTGGCCTCCGCCGCGATGCTGTTCTCCTTCTTTATCGCCGTGGTGCTGACGCCCTGGGCCATGCTGAAAATCGCCGGGCGCAAGGCGGGCGAAGGCCATCACGAGGCGGCAGACGGGGGCAAGCTGGGGCGGATCTTCCGCGCTGCTGCACGGCCAGTGCTGAAGACCCGGGGCCGGGCGCTTGCCTTCCTGCTGCTGGTCGGCATTGCGACGCTTGCCAGCATGGTGCTGATCTACACCCGGCATGTGACGGTGAAGCTGTTGCCCTTCGACAACAAGTCGGAGGTGCAGGTGGTGCTGGACATGCCGGAGGGCACGGCGCTGGAAATGACCGCCCGCCAGCTGGACAAGGCTGTGCGCCTGCTGGAAGGCGTGCCGGAGGTCCTGTCCGTCCAGGCCCATGCGGGCACGGCAGCGCCTTTCAACTTCAATGGCCTTGTGCGGCATTACTTCCTGCGCAGCGGGCCGGAACTGGGCGATCTGCAGGTCAATCTCCTGCCGAAGGGCGAGAGGTCCCGCGAGAGCCACGCCATTGCGCTTGAAATCCGTGAGCGTCTGGCGGGGCTAGATCTGCCGCGCGGCTCCTCGGTGAAGGTGGTGGAAGTACCGCCCGGACCGCCGGTGATGGCGACGCTGCAGGCGGAAATCTATGGGCCGGACCCCGGCACACGCCGGGCCGTGGCCCAAAGGGTCGCGGACATCTTCAAGGCCGTGCCTTACATCGTCGATATCGATCTCAGCCAGGGGCTTCCTGCCGGGCGCATCCGCATCGAGATCGACAGCGAGAATCTGGAGTTCCACGGCGTCTCGGAGGCTGATGTCTACCAGACCATCAGCACGCTTCTGGGTGTCACGCCTGCGGGCTATTCGCACCGGGGTGAGGGGCGGGCGCCGCTCGCCATTGTTCTGGCCTTGCCGAAAGCCGGCCGGAGCCTTGGACAGCGGCTTCTCTCGACGCCCGTGGCCGCCAATGCCATGCCGGGCAGCCGTGGCGTCGTCGAACTGGGAGACGTGGTGCGCCTGACCCGCGAACCGGCGTCCCACCTTATCTACCGCCACAACGGCCGCCCGGCCGAGCTGGTGACGGCGGAGCTTGCCGGAGACTTCGAGGCGCCGATCTACGGCATGCTGGCGGTGGCGGACGGCATCGATGCGGCAAGCTGGACGGATCTGCCAAGGCCGCGGATCAGCTATCACGGCCAGCCCGTCAGTGATGACGAAAGCGTCCTTCTGTGGGACGGGGAGTGGGAGGTGACCTTTATCACCTTCCGCGACATGGGCGCGGCCTTTGCCGTGGCGCTGCTCGGCATCTACGTGTTGGTGGTGGGGCAGTTCCGCTCCTTCACCGTGCCGCTGGTGATCCTGACGCCGGTGCCGCTGACACTCATCGGCATTCTGCTCGGGCACTGGATCTTCGGGGCGCCTTTTTCCGCCACCTCGATGATCGGTTTCATCGCGCTGGCGGGCATCATCGTGCGCAACTCGATCCTGCTCGTGGACTTCATCCGCCATGCCCGCAAGCCGGAACGCTCCCTGCGTGACGTGCTGCTGGAGGCAGGCTCCATCCGCTTCAAGCCGATCCTGCTGACGGCTGTGGCGGCGATGATCGGCGCGGCGGTGATCCTCACCGATCCGATCTTCCAGGGGCTGGCGATTTCGCTGCTGTTCGGCCTTGCATCCTCGACGCTGCTCACCGTGCTGGTGATCCCGGCGATCTATGTGGTGCTGCGGGAGGATGGCCGGGCGTGAGGCAACGGCCTGAGATGCTCTTGTCTCAGGCCGTCCTTTTTCTCACTGCGCCATGGCGCCATTGGCAAAGGCGATGACACCGTCGGCGATGAACTGGATGGAGAGGGCCGCCAGAAGCACGCCCAGAAGCCGGGTGACGACCATCTGCACCGTGTCGCCCATCAGCCGCTCGATCTTGTCGGCCAGCAGGAACGCGCCCATGCAGCAGGCAAGAATGCTGAGGATGACGCCGCCCACACCGGCGTAGGTCGCCGTATCCGGTGCCTGGCTCGACAGCAGGATGACGGCGGAAATGGCCGCAGGACCGGCAATCAGCGGGATGGAGAGCGGGAACACGGCGAGGGCATGAAGATCCTGCCGGCTGTGCTCCACGGCCTTCTCGGCCGTCTCCGACTTGCGCTTGTTGCGATGGTCGAACACCATTTCAAAGGCGATGGCAAACAGCAGCAGGCCGCCCGCAACGCGGAAGGCCGGGACGGAAATGCCCAGAAGGTTCAAAACCGTCTGGCCGCTGAAGAAGAAGACGAAGAGGATGGCCCCCGCCGTCAGCGTCGCCCGCACCGCCACGCGGCGCCGGTCGGCGGCTGAGACACCAGAGGTCAGCGCCAGGAACATGGGCGCCAGACCCACCGGATCGATGGTGACGAAGAGCGTGGCAAATGCGTTCAGGATGAACTCGATCAAGACCATTCCCCCCAAGGATTCCGGTGACCATGTGCTTCTTTATAGCAGCGCATCGGGCCATTTTGCCCGCATGCTGCCGCATTCTTTTCCGGGGGCTGTGAATTGTCGCTGTAAACCATTGAAGAACATAGCGAATATCTGGCCCTGCCAGGGCAGGGCGATTTGGAGAGCAGGGCGGAATCGGCTATAAACGGCGCAGCATAAAGAGAGAAGGCGAGCAACTCCTTGGCCGATCAGGATTCAAGTACGCCGGGCGCATCCCTGCCGTCCGACATTCGCCCCGTCTCCATCACGGATGAGATGAAGCGCAGCTATCTCGATTACGCCATGAGCGTGATTGTCAGCCGCGCGCTTCCCGACGTGAGGGACGGGCTCAAGCCTGTTCACCGGCGCATCCTCTATTCGATGCACGAGAACGGCTACGACTGGAACAAGCCCTACCGCAAGTCGGCCCGCGTGGTCGGTGACGTGATGGGTAAATATCACCCGCATGGTGACAGCGCGATCTATGACGCCCTCGTGCGTATGGCGCAGAACTTCTCGCTGCGCCTGCCGCTCATCGACGGGCAGGGCAATTTCGGTTCGGTGGACGGCGACCCGGCTGCGGCCATGCGCTACACCGAGTGCCGTCTGCAGAAGGTTGCCCACACGCTTCTGGATGACATCGACAAGGATACGGTCAACTTCCAGGAGAACTACGACAGCTCCGAGACCGAGCCTGTCGTTCTCCCGGCGAAGTTCCCGAACCTGCTCGTCAATGGCGCAGGCGGCATCGCCGTCGGCATGGCCACCAACATTCCGCCGCACAACCTCGGCGAAGTGATCGATGGCGCCATTGCCGTGATGGAAAATCCGGCGCTCAGCCTCGGCGAGCTGATGGAGATCATCCCCGGCCCGGACTTCCCGACCGGCGGCACGATCCTGGGCCGCTCCGGCATCCGTTCGGCCTATGAGACGGGCCGCGGCTCGCTGGTCATGCGCGGCAAGGTCGAGGTGGAGCAGCTGCGCGCCGGGCGCGAGGCGCTGATCGTCACCGAGATCCCCTATCAGGTCAACAAGTCCACGATGATCGAGAAGATCGCCGAACTGGTGCGTGAAAAGCGCATCGAAGGCATCTCCGACATCCGCGACGAAAGCGACCGCCTCGGCATGCGCGTGGTGATCGAGCTGAAGAAGGATGCCGTCGCCGACGTGATCCTGAACCAGCTCTACCGCTTCTCCTCGCTGCAGCAGAGCTTCGGCTGCAACATGGTGGCGCTGAACGGCGGCCGTCCCGAGCTGATGACACTGATGGACATGCTGAAGGCCTTCGTCGTCTTCCGCGAGGAAGTCATCGGCCGGCGCACCCGCTTCCTGCTGGCCAAGGCGCGTGACCGCGCTCATGTGCTGGTGGGCCTTGCCATCGCCGTTGCCAACATCGACGAGGTGATCCACCTCATCCGCACCGCGCCGGACCCGGCCACCGCCCGCGCCCTGCTGATGGGCCGCGACTGGCCGGCCAAGGACATGGAGCCGCTGGTCCGCCTCATCGACGATCCGCGCCACACCGTCAATGCCGATGGCAGCTACCGGCTCTCCGAGGAACAGGCCCGCGCCATCCTCGACCTGCGCCTGCAGCGCCTGACCGCCCTTGGCCGCGATGAAATCGGCGACGAGCTGAACAAGCTCGGCGACGAGATTTCTGACTATCTGGAAATCCTGCGCTCCCGCGCCCGGGTGCAGCAGATCATCCGCGACGAACTGCTGGCCATCCGCAACGACTTCGCCACGCCCCGCAAGACGGAGCTGGTGGAAGGCGGCGCGGATCTGGAGGACGAAGACCTCATCCAGCGCGAGGACATGGTGGTCACCGTCAGCCACGGCGGCTACATCAAGCGCGTGCCGCTGGCGACCTACCGCGCCCAGCGCCGGGGCGGCAAGGGCCGCTCGGGCATGGCGACGAAGGACGAGGATTTCGTCACCCGCCTGTTCGTGGCCAACACCCACACGCCGGTGCTGTTCTTCTCCTCGCGCGGCATCGTCTACAAGATGAAGGTCTGGCGCCTGCCGCTGGGCGGGCCGACCTCGCGCGGCAAGGCGCTGATCAACATGCTGCCGCTGGAACCCGGCGAGCAGATCTCCTCGATCATGCCGCTGCCGGAGAACGAGGACACCTGGGGCGATCTGGACGTGATGTTCGCCACGACGCGCGGCACCGTGCGCCGGAACAAGCTGTCCGACTTCACCCAGATCAACCGCTCCGGCAAGATCGCCATGAAGCTGGAAGAGGGCGACGGCATTGTCGGCGTCTTCACCTGCACCGAGCATGACGATGTGATGCTGACGACGGCGGCCGGCCAGTGCATCCGCTTCCCCGTCTCCGATGTGCGCGTCTTTGCGGGCCGCAACTCGGTCGGCGTGCGCGGCATCAACCTCGCCGACGACGACCGCCTGATCTCCATGACGATCCTGCGCCACTTCAACGCCACCTCGGAAGAGCGTGCCGCCTATCTGAAGCTCCGCCGCCTGATGCGCGGCGAGGCCGATGATGCGGGCAGCGAGGCTGTGGCCGACGACGGCGAGGAAGCCGCCGCCGGCGAACTGCCGCAGGAGCGCTATGCCGAAATGAGCGCGGCGGAACAGGTGATCCTCACCGTCTCCGAAAACGGCTACGGCAAGCGCACCTCGTCCTTCGAGTACCGGGTGACCGGACGCGGCGGCAAGGGCATCACGGCCATGGCGGTGAACAAGCGCAACGGCCCGCTGATTGCCTCCTTCCCCGTCGAGGACCGCGACCAGATCATGCTCGTGACCGACGGCGGCCAGCTGATCCGCTGCCCGGTTGACGGCATCCGCGTCGCCGGCCGCGCCACCCAGGGCGTCATCGTCTTCAACACGGCCGAGGACGAAAAGGTCGTCGCCGTGGAACGCGTCAGCGAGGAAGACGACAGCGAAGAAGCCGTGGACGGCATTGCCGGTGAAGGCGCTGCTGGTGAGGGCGCTGGCCCGGAAGCTGGCGAAGACGCCGGTGAGGACACAGGCGGCGAAGAGTAAGCCGCACGGTGTTCTGACGCAGAAACGAAGAAGGGCCGTCCCGTGTGGGCGGCCCTTTTTGCATGACCACCTCTCCATCGTCATCCCCAGCCTTGTGACGGGGATTTATGGAATTCAATAGCTTGCAGATGGCTGGAACAAGCTGGTCCTGACGGAGGAGGCGAGCCCCTGCTTTGTTGTCGTTCCGCGTGTGCGCCGCATGTTTCTGGTCAGATGTGGTTTCCACCGCCTTCAGGCTGAACTGGCCGCACTCTGTTCGGAGACCTGCGGCACAGACGGACCTGTGCAAGTCTTCTCGCCGCGTATCATCCCTGCTGCTCTGCAAGCGAGTGGATCCCGGATCTCCGCTTCGCTGCGTCCGGGACGACGACGGAGAGGTATAGCATGTGAGGAACGCATGGCTTTCCTAGGGAGGCATTGTGGCTTTTTGTTTTCGGATAGGAAGAGACAGGAGGCAGCTTTGCGCTTCCAGAGCCGGATGTTCGCGAATTTTTGGTTCGATCCGCGAAACGGTAATTAGTTGCGTGACATGTTAGATGCAATTGGGGGAGGAGGCGGAGTTTTGCTGCAATCTGGACTGAAGTCCAGATTGCAGCCTCTCCGAAGGATGAGAATTCTGTTCCTCAGCCGGATTATAGCTTGCTCTTGGCGCAAATGTTTTCAAGATTAGTGCCGCGTAATTTGTTCAGAGAGGCTACCAATGGCGGAACTTCACTCTCAGGCGGTGCCTGTTCAAACACTCTACACTTGGTTCCGTGACAATAAGTTAATCGTGAATCGACGCTATCAGCGAAAGCTGGTCTGGACTCTCGAGGAAAAGCAAAAACTCCTTGATTCCATACTGTCAAAATACCCGATACCTGCTATTTTACTTTCCGAAGTTGATGGCCCAAAAGAAAACTTCGAAATTATAGATGGCCTTCAAAGAATGCATGCAATTCTATCATTTATTGAAACCTCATTTCCGGTCCTGAGCGGACATTACTTTAATTTAAACTATTTTCCAACTGCCAAAGATATTTCGCAAAGCGGTGTTTTCTTGGACCGCAGTGGTGGTAAATATATTGATGGTGTTGCTTGTTCGACGATTCTAAACTATCAGATATCTTTATCGATTCTTCGAAAGGCTTCCGATAGAGAGGTCAACGAAGTTTTTGATAGAATTAACACTTATGGCCATCGCCTGAGCGATCAAGAACGCCGTCAAGCAGGAGTTCAGAGTAAATTTTCCGATCTTGTTCGGCGTTTATCTTGCAGTGTGAGAGGAGATGTTTCGTTTGATCGTCTTTTTCTTTATGAAATGCCTTCCATCAGCATTGATCTTCCAAAGAAAAAGCATGGATATGAAATCCGCGCCGATGAGGTGTTCTGGGTTTCCCATGGTGTTCTTAAATCTACAGATCTTCGAGACAGCGGGGATGAACAGTGTATCGCTGACACTGTTGCCTGCATAATCGGACAGGACCTGATTGACCGCTCTAAGGCAGCTCTTGATGCCGTGTACGATTCTGAAAGCGCTGAAAGCACCAGAATTGAAACAGCGTTGGACCTTTATGGTGCCGAAAAGGTTTCGGAGGAGTTCAAATTCGTCTTGGGGGAGATCGAGAAAGTTTGTGCAGAAGGTGGCGCAGCCAAGCTGCGTGACCTGTTGTTTGAACCGAAGACGACAAACGCCTTCCCGTCTGTATTCACCGTGATATTCTTGGCAATATTTGAATGCGGTGTCAGTCAAGGCAAGAGGATTTCCGACTACTCTGGGGTCAAGGCCTCCCTTAAAGGCATTAACAAGAGAATCCCAGTTGGCCAAAAGGGCTCTAACCGAGCAGAGCGTCGAACGAATATTGACGTGGTAAAGGGGGTAATTTCTAAATTTTTCGTCGATGATCCAGATCTTGCGAAAGTAGTTTTTAGCAACCATAAGATCGTTGATATTGATGGAGACATCCGGCGTTCGGAAATAGAGCTTGCTCATTACGAACTAAAGCAGGGGCTTCTTCCTCTTGACGCAGTGGCGAAGGACCCTGCGGCGATGCTCAACAAGATTCTGCGGACCATCTGCGCAATAGCTAACAATGGCCCGAAATCGGCGGGAAAGATTTTGATTGGCGTGGCAGACAAAGAAGCCGACATCGAAAGGGCTTCTGAAATAGACGGGGTTGTGGGAAAAATTATTGGGAAGAGAACTGTTGTAGGAGTCTGCAGGGAGGCAAAGAGGCTCGGCAAGTCGATGGAGGACTACGTTCAAATTGTAGTCAACCACATTAAGGGGTCAAATATTTCCGAGCATACGAAAGGCGCGGTACTGGCCCATATTGATTTCAATAGTTATTTTGATTTGGGGGTTTTGGTAATCTCAATTCCTCCTCAGAAAGAACTTACTTACCTTGGTGATGAACTTTATCGACGTGATGGCTCCAATAATGTTCTCGTTTCCTCCCCAAAGGATGTAGTCGCGTTAAACTCGCGATTTCAATAGGGCTTTGTATTGGGCGGGACTGCCAGTCCCGCCCTCAACATATCTACCGTCAGAAGGGCATATAGATTCTGCTGGTACAAAGAAGCCGCATGTTGTCCATTCTGCGAATGAACGGTCTTGGGAGACTGTGCGACTGCATCCAATAGAAGAGGTGTACAGAGATGGTATTCACCTGACAGTGCCGCGTTTTGAAGCAGGTTCAGGCGGCTCGGGTTTCTGATTGCATTGAAGCCTGTTTGGGTCTGGTTGTCAGCGTCTCTCCCTTCGTTTTTTCCGGTGGTGTTCCGGGGGC